>Ga0335075_10019409_pt1 | contig 10053 bp, 5 predicted proteins | sample Lox_Sample_24_FD_206723 | JGI IMG/M metagenome (GOLD analysis project Ga0335075, IMG submission 206723) | Soil microbial communities from Loxahatchee National Wildlife Refuge, Florida, United States - Lox_Sample_2.4 | ecosystem: Environmental > Terrestrial > Soil > Wetlands | place: USA: Florida...
GGCCGCGGAAACACTTTTGGACGAAATGGGCTGGCACACCGGCCCCAGCGGCATTCGTCAGCGCGCCGGCCGGCCGCTCCATCTCGATGCGATCACGATGTCGGGAAGTGCGACGAGCCGGGTCGAGGACGCACAAATCCAGCAGATGCTGCGGGCGGTGGGGATCGACGTCCAGTTCAAATCCTATGCACCCTCGATCTATTACGCTCCAGCCTCTGACGGAGGCCCCGCCAACTCCGGTAGATATGACCTCGCCGACATCGGGATCAAGGCGAATCCCGATCCCGAAAACGACGAGATCTATACGTGCGCGAGCCGGCCTCCGGAGAGTCTCAATCTTGCGTGGTACTGCAATCCACGTATGGACGCTCTTCAGGCTGCATCGCTACAAGCTGAGGATCCATCGGTACGTCTGCGCTATGTCGCGCAGATCGAGCAGCTCGCCGCCAGCGAGGTGCCCTATGTCTTCCTCTACCACACGCCGTTCCGGCTCGTCTGGGTGTCAACGCTACAGCGCACGCACTCGAATCCCAATGACTACTGGTACGACGTGCGCAACTGGACGTTCAGCGCACCAAGTCCCGCCGGTTCCGGCAGATGAAGTTTGCTGGGGCGGATGGATTCGAACCACCGAATGCAGGATTCAAAGTCCCGTGCCTTACCGCTTGGCGACGCCCCACGTATTGGCTCGACCCCTGATTGTACGGGGGCCGCGACTTGCCTCCTCGGGCGCTCCCCTTCCTACAACTGCAACTCGTAGTTCAGGAACAGCGCGCGATACGGTAGGCCGAAGCGCTCGGTGGCACTCTCACCGACGTAGGGTGCGTAGTCGGCGGCACTGGCGTACTGGTTGAGTGCGAGCGGCTCGCCTTCGTGGAGCAGCCCGGCGATAAAGGCGTTTTGGTTGAACAGATTACTGACGGCAAAGGAGATCGTCCCGGTGCCGGCGGGGGCGTCGATGCGCAGGTCGCTGTAGTCGTATGCCGGGAGCGCCTTTGCGTTGTTCGCGCTGACCGCGTGGATGGTATAGCGAGCCTCGATACCGCGCGCAAACGTTTGGTCGAGCGACGCCGCCAGCGTATGGAGTGGAAGACCTGCCAGCTGGCTGCCGGGGACCAGCGTCAGGTTCGACGCGAGGAGCTCGGCCGGTGCCGAGACGAGCACCGTGGAGTCGAGAGACCAGTCGTAATCGATGAAAGTGTGTGCGAATATCTGCTCGCGACCGTTGAGCATGAGGCCCCGTGCGCGCAGTTGCCCAATGTTGAACGTTCCGTCGACACCGAGCGACGAAGCCGCCCCGGCGCCGCACTTGGACTCGACCGCAGCGATCTCGCTAGCGAGATAGGCCGGCGGAATGAAACCGGTTCCGGTGACGCTCAATGGGAGAATCGCCTGGTAGAGCTTGTCGTAGACGTTCACGTTGTATGCGGTGAGTTGCACCAAGCTCGCGGCATGGAAACGGTGCGCATACCCGAGCTCTTCATCTACCCCACGCTCGGGTTTGAGTACCGACGAAGGCGCCATACCGATCGAGTTCAGCCCCGCGCACGTGATCGACGACGTGCTGCCTGAGATCGTGAACGGCTGATCGAGTTCATCGCTCGAGGGTTGCGTCGTGGTTGCGCCCGCGGAGAGCCGCACGGCGTCGTTTGGCGTGAGTGCGTCGACGATCGTATTGCGCGGGTTGACATACGACGTATTGGTAGCGGTGGACCGCCCGAAGTCGAGATCGAGATAGTCTTTCACCGGCGCGCGACGCGGGTGATAGATGTCGCGCAGCAGGTAGTCGAATTGATCGTCGATGGGCGTACCCGCAGACTTGTAGTATGGCGAGGTGACCAACGTCTGGTACGCGTTGTTGAGGTATTCGACCCCGATTCCCGCGTCGTTGTCGGCACCGAGCAGTGTCTCGCTCGCCGATGCACCGGTCTCCACGGCCCCAACGGTTCCGTAGTAGCCGTATGGGCTGTCGCCCGGTGCTTCATAGTACGGGTAATAATCCTGACGCGAGATCGCGTTGAGGAAGCGATTCGTGTACAGTTGCACACGGATGTCCTGATTTTGCGGGGTCGCCTCATAGCTCAAGTCGTAGTCGTCGAAATTGAACGATTGCCAGGCGGGTCCGAAGCCGTGCCAGCCGGTGTTGAATTTGGCATATTGCGCCGGCGTCTGACAGGTAACGCCGCCGTCGGGTTGTCCGTTGGGTGCGTAGCCGTTGGGAATGCCGAGCGCGTTGGTGGCGACGAACGTCCCGGTGGGGCATGCCGGAAGCTTGGGATAGTCAGCCGGAGTGTATTGGCTCAGCAACTCTTTGCCGAAGGCGAGAGCCGGTGCGTACTCCAGATAGTTTGCATCGCCGTTGCCCGTCTTGTCGTCCCAATACGATGTGTCGACGGCGGTCAACGTCACCTTCGACACCGGACTGAGGAGATAGCTCAATTTCCCGACGCCGGTACGCGCGACGGTCGTCGAATCTTGTTTGTAAATCCCGAGATCGTACGTCGTCGAACCGGGAGGAGCCGATTGATCGTATGCGGCGCCGGAATCGAAGACCGTCTGATTTTTGAGCGGTCCGTCGAGGCTCGTCGTGCCCCACGCAAAGGCGTAGCCTAGCCGATGATCGGTCCCAGTCGCCTGAAGGGTCGACCCGGCTTTATCGAACGTTCCGTATCCCTGCGAGAGCGTGACGCGATCATCCGGCGTCGGGTCGAGCGTCTGAAAATCGACGATGCCGCCGATCGCACTCACGCCGAAGAGGTTGCTCCCTGAACCGTAGGTGACGTTGATGTTGCGCAAACCCGCGATTGGCGAGACGTCATAGTTGTATCCGCCGGGGAGCCCGTAGGCAATTGGATGCCCGTCGAGGGTCGCCGTCGTTTCGAGCGTCCCAATGCCGCGCAAGTCGAGCTGTAGGTTGTCGCCTAGCGCGGCAGTATCATGGCTTTCGCCATATTCGCCCGTGTCTCCGTAACTGAAACCGGGGAGCTGGCGCAGCGCGTCACCGGCGCGATCCACCCCGGCTTGCATCAGTGTCTCGGGATCGAGCGTGCGATACGTGGTCGTCGTCTTCTCCACCGCGGGACCCGTTTTGACTGCGGTACTGCCGATGAGCCTGAGTGGGGCGCCCGAGGCCGCCGCTTGTAGATCCAGCGTCACGTTGACAACTCGTCCGGCAAGAAGGGCTAACCGGTCGGAGTCAGCCGGCTGATACCCCGCCCGCGTGACACGGAGCTGGTACGTTCCCGGCGTAAGCCGCTCGAAATGGAATGACCCGTTTGCATCGCTTGTCGTCGAGACGGTTTCGCCGATGATCAGCACGGACGCACCCGCGAGCGGCAGGCCACTCTGCGCATCGCAAACGTGCCCGTTCATCCCGGACCCGGCAACCTGCGCGAGTGCCGGCGCCGCGACCGTGACCGCCACGAGCGTAAAAAAAAAGACGCCCCGGCGACAGAAGCCGCCCGAATTTTTCGGTTCCCATCGTTTACCTCGACGCGATACGATTGCGCGGTAAGCGTACGACGCTAAGGTACGCTCTCCTCGCATGAAGCTCAGCGGCGCCGCGCCGCTGCGGCGCCGAGCGTTGGCCCGGGAAGTCCAAATGCGTAGAGGTGGTCGGCGCCGGTCGTACCCGCATCGACCACGTAGAGACGTCCGTTCACGATGGTGGGCGCGGTGGACACCGATCCTCCGAGCTGGGTAAAGACGCTCGCCCACAACTGCTGTCCGGTCGCCGCGTTGAACGCATAGAGCTGTTGCCCGTCGATGCCGAAGAGAATTCCGTTCGCGACGCTGGGCGGCGAGATGGACGAAGCGACTTGCGAGAGCGTCCAAACCGGTGTCGGGTTGATGGTGCAGCCCGGCAGCACCGTGAAGGCGAGCAGTGCGTGCGGGTAGGTCACCGGCGACGTCTCCGAAGCCGCTGGATTTTCGATATAGAGCAGACCGGTCTTGGTCGAGTACACCGGCGAGTCGATGGAGTGTGGCGGAGCCGCGATCTGGATCGCCTCGGTCGGCGACTGTGGGCTCGTGAGGTTCGTCCGGTTCAAGACATACAAGAAGCCGTCTTTGCGTAACGCCGCAACGCACGGCACGCCGTCGGGGCCGCTATACAGCGTAACGGCGCCACCGAAGTCGTCATCGTTGTCGTCGGTCGGATCGGACGGATTGTTCTGCGAGAGCGCCGCGGTGAGTTGCGCATTCAATTCGACGATCGCGTTGCTGAAGGGGAGGCCTCCGTTCGTCTCGATATTCGACGTGCCTCCGAAGAGGTCGCCCGTGGTGGGGTCGACCGCGAGACCGCCCCATCCCCAGATGCCGCCGCCGTAATCTCCGGCAAAGGATCCGCTGGTAGTGGGTGGCTGCACGTTCGATTGCGTGGCAAAATAGAACGTCTGCGCCACCGTTGCGCTTGCGGTGTTGATCGCGCGCGCGGCACCATGCCAGGTGCCCTCGTCGCAATAACTGGCGGTCGTGATGTATGCCGTCGTCTTGGTGGCATTGAGATTGACGGCGCTGTACACGTAGTCGACCGTTGGATTGTCCACCACTTGCAGGCCTGTAGCGGGCCACCCCGAGGCGACGTTGCCGGTCGCCAAATCGAAGGCCCAAAGTATTCCGAGACCGTCGACGACGTAGATACGGTTGGTCGTACGGTCGATCGCCGGAGCGCTGGTGATGCCGAAGTTGTGATCGGCGATGTCGCCGCAGCCGGGGGTCACTTCGACGCCGAGTTGCTTGCTCCAGATCGCGGCGCCCGTGACGGCGTTGACGGCCGCGAAGTAACCGTGCTCGTCGCCGACGTAGACGATGTCTTCTTTGGTCGAGCCGACGGTGACGTTGGCGGCGACGATGGGCTGCGTATACGCATCTTCCGATGTCGAATCGCCGATTTTGTACGACCACAGCAACGTCAAGTTCCCGACGTTGTTCGTCGTGAGCGTCGTCTCTTCGGTATTTTCACCCGAGCGCTGGCTATTGAAGGCGAAGGTGGGCCAGTCGATATCCGAGCTGAGTGGTCCACTTGCGGCGGCCGTAGGCGTCGCCGTTGTGCCGGCGGTCGCAGTCGCCGTCGGGCTCGGTTTCGCCGTTGGCGTTGCCGTGGGCGTAGCCACCGGCGTTGCCGTCGGCACAGCTGTTGGCGTGTGACTCGGTGTTGCCGTCGGCACAGCTGTCGGCGCGTGACTCGGCGTTGCCGTCGCTGGTGCGGTGGTCGCACCTGCCGTCGGCGTAGCGACCGGCGACGGCGAACGCAGTGGCGTCGCGGAGGCGACGCTGCTCGCGCTCGCGGCCGGAGAGGGGCCCGACGGGCTGCTCGTTGCATTTGGCAGACCGCTTGCCGCACTCGTCGGCGTTCCGCTTACCGCCGGCAGCGGCGCATTGCTGTTGCCGGCGCCGCCACAGCTCGCCAGGCCGAGCGCGAGGGAGAGTGATGTCAGCGCAAGGGCCGCACGAACGATCGGACTCAAAGCATCCTCCTCTTCAACTGCATATGAAGAGCGTGGCGGTGAGCGGTGGAACGCTGATGGCGAATTTGCCCGCGGTAACGGTCAGCGGTGTCGCCGCAACCGGTGTCCACGAACCATCGATCCCAACCTCGGCACCGCCGATGAGAACTCCGCTGGTGGCTGCGAGCCCGCCCGGCGACGTCACCGAGGTGGGGACGGCGTGTGTGGCGGTCGTCCCCAAGCTGATCTCGGCGTTCAAGGTGATCGCCGTCTCTTTGTTGTTCACGATGAGCGCCGTCGAACCGTCCGCGCGCCGGATCGCATAGGCGGCGATATTGTACGTTCCGATGCCATTCCACGTGACCGGAACGAAATTGCCCGTCCCTGCCAGCGATACGAGCAATAGCCCGTAGTACAACGGATGGATGCCATCGACGACGCCGTTCGTTACGCTGATCGCGGTGTATTTGAAGCCCGGGCCGCCGACGGTGCCGTATGAGCCGCCATGAAAATTGAGTCCGACACACCCGTTCATCGCGGCGATCATCAGATAGTCGATCGACCACAACGTCGACGCAAAGGTGTCGCTGACGCCTGCGACGCCGCCGCCCGCGTGCGTGTTCGTCTCGGCAATGCGAAAGCCGCCGCTGACGTCGTTCGCTTGCGCTGCGGCCACGAGCTTCTGCACGTCCGAGGCGAGCGTCGGATTCGGCGTGAGCAGATCCGATGGGACCGACGGGTTGTCGTAGTGATGCTCGGTGAGCACCGAGATCAGGCTTCCTTCCGCATCGGCGAAGGGAATAGTCCAGCCGAGAAGCAGCGGCTCGTCGCCTGGAACGGCGGCGCCGCTGAGCGGCGTCCCCGGCACACTGGCGCGAATCGCATCTGCGAACTGCACCCAGTCCGCATTGAATTCCGTATTGGTAAATGGATTGGGAAACCCCGGCAATCCGCCGTACATCTCCGGCTCGTTGCCGATCTCGAATGCCAGCAGACTGCTGCCGAGCGACTTTGCGGCGTAAGCGGCTTCAGCGGCGGCGAGCGCGGGAGTCGATCTCGCCATATCCATCCCGTAAATCGCCTTCCAACCCGTTGCTTTCAAGAAGGCGGCTAAGGCGTCGACCGTCGCCGGGAGCACACCGTAGTTCGGGACTTCGTCTGCATCGGTCGGATCCCAAATGCCGAAGTCGACGGTGTTCCCGCCGATGCGCAAGATGCTCGGCCCAAGCAGCTGGTAACAGGCGATGAGATTCGCATTGGTGCCGGTGTAGCCGGGCACCGTCGCGCAGAGATCGCCCTTCTCGATGCTGAAGCCGGCCATCGCCGCGGGAAGCGTCCCGATCTCACTCGTTCCAAGCGCAAGCGAGGCGTTCAGTCCTGAGGGAATCGGTGCGGGCGTCGGGGGGACCGGTGAAGCGGTCGCGACCGGCGTAGCCGTACTCACGGGCGTCGGGGTGGGAGAGGCCGTCGCTTTTGCCGTCGCGGTTGCGGTGGGAGAAGCCGTCGCTTTCGCCGTCGCGGTTGCCGTCGGCGAAGCCGTGGAGATGGCAGTAGGCGTAGCCGCGGGGGTGGCGCTATGCGTAGGGGTCGCCGACGGCGAAGGGATCGGCGACGGAGACGGGCTCGCGGCAGCAGTCGGCGTCGGTGTTGCGTTGGGAGCCGGAGTGTGGGCCGAGAGCCCCGTCGCCGATGGTTCTGGGGTCGGCACGGGGTTGGCGCCGCTGCCGGCGCCACCGCAGCCCGCGAGCGTCGCGGCGAGCCCAGCACCGGAGACGATCAGGAAACGGCCGCGCCTCAGGTTTGTCGGAGTGCCCATCAAAATGCCGAGAGGGTCGCGGTGATCGACGTCGGCGTCGTCGGAGGAGCGACTGTCGAACTGAAACCGCCGAAGTCGTCAAAGGAGAATCCGTACGCGAGATTGTTCAGGTTGTACTGATGAAAGATCTTCGAGTACGCATTGGTCGGGGTGGTTTGGTAGAAATCCGCGGCCGTGTTGTCGGGTTGTTGCCCGGCATTGTTGACACCGGTGGCCGGGATCAGCGTGCCGCGATTGAGTCCTGCGGTAAGGAACGGTGACACCGTTCCAACGGCGTTGACGCCTCCGATCGCCTGTGAGCTCGTGGGCTGCGCGACGCTGGTGGAGATCGCCCCGGTGAAGACGAGATTGCCGCCGACGACGCGCGCCGTACTCTGCGCGTACTGGAGCGTATTGGTCGTGTAGTACGACCAAACGGCATCGATGTACGCGTCGAGATAGGTTGCCGGAACTAGACCACTGTCGATGCCGTGGTTGATCGCCATGACGCGCAGATCGGTTCCGCCGCTGCTGACGATCAAGTTCGTCAGCACCGGGTCGGCTCGCATTGCCGCGAAAATCGCGGCGCGTTGTCCGTTTGGAACGCCGACGGTTTGGCTGCCGCCCGCCCAATTGATCTGGAGCGTAATTGGAAGGCCGAACATGTCGACCTGCGTCGTGTTGATGAAGAGGCTTCCCGTCCCTGAGCCGGACTGCCCGTAGTTCAATTCGAACCAGTCGTAGAGCTGTGGTGTATTGGAACCAAAGCCGGGCTGCATGCCATCGCCGAGTTGCAACGGCGCGCCCAGTGAGATCCAGACACGTGCGGACGTAATATACGGCATCGGCACGATCGTGTCGCCCGTGGCGGCGAGCGTCAACGGTGGCACGAGCGAATTTCCCGCCGGCACGAGCGTCCCGTTGTTGGTGATGTACGCCGAGGTCAACGGATTGCTATTGGGGATGAAGCCAATAGCGTACACATAGACGGCGCTATTGGGAAACGACGTATTGTTGGCGATGACCAGATACGTCCCGGTGGGCGACGGCACCGTCGTACTCACCGGCGTGGGCGTTGCCGTGGCGGCGGCGCTGGGCGTTGCCGTGGGTTTTGCCGTCGCTGTCGGCTTTGCCGTCGCCGTGGGAGCGGCGGTCGGTGTGGGAACAGCTGTGGCTGTGGGAACGGCGGTCGCGGTGGCACTTGCGGTCGGCGTGCTCACGGGGCTTGCGCTACTCGTCGGCTGCGATGTCGCGGCGGACGTCACGATCGGTGTCGGAACAGCGGTCGGAGACGAGGCCGGCACGGGAGGCGCCGTACTCGAATTTCCACCGGCACATGACGCGAGCGCCGTCGCCGAGGCAAGATGTAAAAACGTGCGGCGATCGAAACGCGGGTCGGGCCGCTCATTCATGTGCGGTCCACTGCTGAGAACGTATGACCGATGAGAGTCATCCCAGCCCTCCTAATAATTAAAAGCACTCAACATATAAGCGACGAGATAGACGAGTAGAGACGAGATATAAGGAGATGACCGATTGCTGATCGCAGCACTTGAGATTAAGGCGGAAGTTTTCCTTTCAGGATGTGCCGTTCGATCATAAATTTTACGATTCACGCTTTCTTTTTTAACGGTTGCCTCTGAGGCGGAGTACATGACGGCGCTTGATTGCCCCGCATGACACGCCAAGTAAAAAAAAGACCCGCGCGGGCGCGCGAGTCTTTCATGAGCACGAGGCGAGACGAAGTTTTTTGACGGGATTCTAGAGCTTGGCGACGATGAGCCGTTTGGCGCCCACATAGCGTGCGCGCCAGTAGCTGTCGGAGAGGCTGCTGATCATCACGCCGTGGCTCGATGCGTGAACGAATTGACCGTGGCCGAGATAGATGCCGACGTGCGAGACACCAGGCAGGTACGTTTGGAAGAAAACCAGGTCACCCTGGGTCATCTGGCCGTGGATATCTTGGCCCGCATCGTATTGCGCGTCGGCCGTGCGCGGGATGTGCATGCCGAGCATCGCAAAGACGTGCTGCACGTAGCCCGAGCAGTCGAACCCGGACGGGGTCGTTCCGCCGAAGACGTACGGGGTCCCGATGAACCGCAGGGCGCTGCGCGTCAAGCTCATCGCGAGCTGAGAGGTGCGCGAGATTACCGTGTGCGCGAAACGGCGCAAGGGAGATTCATTTTTCCGAACTGGGACGTCGCCCCACATCTGGGTCTCGTCGACGGTGACCGAGGTTTGCGGGATCAGTGAAGCGATGGCGTTGAGCGCCGCCTGGTCTGCGGCACGCTCGGAGACGAGCGTCCCCGCCGAAGCGGGCGCGGCGGCAGTTGCGCTGGTGAAGCCCGCGGACATCGCGGTTTCGCCGCCCAGCGGCGCGAGATGCGTCTGCGCGAGTGCGGGGGCGCAGAGAGAACAGGCCAATGCAAAAACGGCAAAGGTCGTTCCAATCGAACGAAGCAACGAGCGATCCTCTTTCCACACTTACGGGGTTAGTTGACGGGTTCGGGCGGAAAGATCGCCCTAGCGCCGACCGGCGCACTCACCCCCTACCGGGAAGTCCCCCGCTCCGAGCACAGCTCGGACTCAGTGTTGGCTGCAAGAACACGACGTTATGACAAAAGCCACAATGTCGCTTGGGCACAAGCCCAAGAATAGGCCGTCGATTTGAACGCAAAGAGGGGAGTTCCTCTTCCCTCTTTGATAATTTTTTAAACCTGCCCCGCGGCCGCGTGGATGATCTGCGCGAGTTCGTGCGCGAGACGGTCGATCTCCCCTTGGTCATCGCCCTCCATCATCACACGAATGAGG
>Ga0335075_10019411_pt1 | contig 10052 bp, 12 predicted proteins | sample Lox_Sample_24_FD_206723 | JGI IMG/M metagenome (GOLD analysis project Ga0335075, IMG submission 206723) | Soil microbial communities from Loxahatchee National Wildlife Refuge, Florida, United States - Lox_Sample_2.4 | ecosystem: Environmental > Terrestrial > Soil > Wetlands | place: USA...
TCATGCCTCCGCGCCTCTTCAAGAAGATTGGATATGTCGCCATCGTCATCGTCGCCTCAGTCGGTGCCATGGTTTACTACTCATTGACAATCTTGTGGCCAACCATCATCGGAACTGTCTATACGACTAACGTAGTAACGATTGGTCTGCAGTCATCGGTCGTCGGTGGTGGCGTTCTACTCGGTCAGTGCTTCGGCGGTTTCGCGCTCTCCTACATCCCCAAGGTCAAGTGGCAGCTTGTTATCTGCAGTACGCTTGGTGGTGCATTCGTCGCCGCTCTTGCTTCCGTCTCGCCCGATCATCACGCCATGACCATCGCCTTTGGTGTGCTTGGATGCTTTTTCATCGGCTGGGTCGACAATATCACTTTCCCGGGCGTCACTCTTCTCTGGGAAGCTCAAGACATTGGTCTTGCTACCGGCGTGCTAGGTTCCATCCGTGCCTTGGGAGGTGCCATTGCGCAGTCCATCTACGTTTCCATTCTTGACAACAAGATGGCAGTCTACCTGCCCAAGTATGTCATTCCGGCGGCCGAAAATGCTGGTCTACCAGCTTCCGAGATCACAACTCTCTTCTCTGCCATTACCGCCGGCAATCTCACGATCGTACCCGGCATGACTCCAGCCATTGAGGCTGCAGTTGGCGCACAAGTTACCCACGCCTACATTTCCAGCTTCAAGATTGTCTTCTTGGCGACGATTCCCTTCAGCGCACTTCTGATCACAATGTCCTTCCTCGTCCCGAACATGGAGCAGTTCCTACACCATAATGTTGCGAAGCGTTTGCAACACATGGGCAAACTTGATGCTGAGGCCAGGGAAGGTCAGAGCATCGAGAAGGTTGAAAAGGAGGCGATTGCTCCTCACGAAGGCAATCTATGATATGAAAGTAAAGATATCCCAAAGACATGATGATCGCTGTCTATTTCATTATAATCATCTCTTTGTATATATAACAGATTGCCGAAAAAGGCAGGCTGCTATACCGTCCAATCCATTATTTTCAAGTCTACTTCTGTTGACCATGTTTGTCTTGTGTCTCACTGCCTCTTTGGTATAGGCCCGCCAGATTTCAGATCGATGACTTCTGCACCATGTCTATTCCACGCATTCCAAGCACTTTTCTACTGTTGCTAGTCTCCTAAGGGCCAACCTCAAACCTCCCAACGACATTCCCCCAAAACTGCTCCACAAGCGCCTTCTGCCCTTCCCCCTTCCTCACCACCAAAAACCTCCTCTCCTCGACGGAGGGCTCCCAATTCCCAGGATTCGCATCCACAACCAACCCACCCGCCTCCGCAACAATGCACCAACCAGCACAGATATCCCACGCCCAGCAGCCCGCCTCCCAGTACACGTCGATCTGGCCCGCCGCAACAGCGCAGCAATTGAGCGCAGCCGACCCCAGCGACCGCAGCGAGTGGACCATGGCGCCGCCGTCCTCGCGCGCCGCGCCCAGCCGCCGGAACGTCGCGACCTTCACGTCGTAGTCGTTGCCGGCGCGGTCCGAGCCCCACTCGACGGCGACGAGGCAGCCCGCCAGGTCGGCGAGCGGCGGCGCCGGCCGCAGCGGCAGCCGCGTGCTGCCGTTGAGGAAGGCGCCCGCACCCCGGATCGCGTGGTACAGCGCGCCCGTGAACGGGTTGTGCACCACGCCCACGGTCGGGACGAGCGCGACGGCGAGGCCGAGCGAGATGCTGACGTACGGGTAGCCATGCACGAAGTTGGTTGTGCCGTCGATGGGGTCGACGATGAAGGTCGGCTTCGCGGTCAGGCGGTCGCCTGGCTTGTACGTTTCTTCGCCCATGAAGCTGTGGAGTGTTAGAGGGATGGCTGTGGGTGATTGTGAGGAGGTTTGGCGTACTCGAAGTCTGGGTATTTCTCGCGGAGCTTGGTAGATACCATTTTCTCAACTGCTTGGTCGGTCTCCGTTACCAGGTCGACGGCTTGGGAAGGTCAGTTGGATATTTATCGCAGTTCTCTATTCAAATAATTGCGAAAGGGCCAGTAATAGGATTTCAATTGAGTGCCTTCCAAGCTCTTCATCGACTACGTAAGAGTACAAAAGATGTAGATTGGCTTACAGTTTATCTTGGATCCGGTCTCTTCAGCAGACGGATGAGCAGACCGGATCATATCTCCAGCTTCATAGGCGATTTGTATTAAGAAATCTTTAATTTCTTCGAGCTCTTTTTCGGATAGCATCTTGATGCTTCTCGACAATGAGTCCGATGGATTTTCAAGGTGGCGACGAGAATGATGAACGTCTTAGCAGTCAAATATCCTTCCGTGATCTTCGCAATTCGAATGCCCGGTTACTTTGAAAGCAGGCTACGAATCAAAGTCGCAGATTTAAGCAACATATAAATCTATTCGACGACAAAATCCCACCTCCAAAATTTATTCTATGTCCGAGATTCGGCGACCAATTCGGCGGTAACTTCGACGCCTCAGGCTGAATTTGTCGGAATATTTCACAATTCCATGCAAATCAGATCCTCGGCTCTACCCTTTTTCATTAAAACTTGCATGATTGGAGCTTGATAGATTAAGTCGCAAAGTTTCTCCTTTCAACAATTCTTCGTATGATGATTTGAGTCATTCACGAAAAGCTGGAGAGAACCGTACCTCGTGTTCCTCTATCCAAACGCCATGAGTTTTCGAGCCGATCGCGGCGACTTCACCGTCGTTCCTTGGTGCGCCGAGTTGATAAATGATCCCGAATTCGTTCCTTCAATCACCTACTCTCGCATACCCAAGAAATCAACAGAAGACTCTTTCTTCGCTGAAACCTTGGCCACCGATCGCACAATACGAGAGTGCCTGACGATTCACTCTCGTCCAAACCCGGACCTCGAAGTTCCAATTCAGGAGGTCCGTACTTTTCTGAATCTCGGCAGCGGAGTGAATGGTTATCCAAATGTGTGCCATGGAGGCTTTGTAGCTACGATGCTCGACGAAGTAATGGGCGTACTCTTGACGGTTAATCAGCTTTGGATCAAAGATCACAGAGGAGGTCGCGAGCATATAATGCAAATGACTGCGTTCTTGAATATCAAGTTCAAGCAACCAGTCAGGACTCCTCAAATCGTTTTGACGACGGCAAAGATCTCGAAGCTAGAACCGCGGAAGTGGTACATAACCGGCACAATTGAGGACAGCAACAGACAGATCTTGTCGACGGGCGAAGCACTCTTCGTCGAGGCCAGAACCGACCCTCGACTATGATAGACGTACATTTTACGCGAACACTCTTGGCATCAAAGTCACAACTAAAGCAATGATGAATTTTTCATCCAACGACATAGAAGAGCAGCACATTCATAATGATAAAATAGCTGCAAGACGGACTAGTCGAGGTTATTTGGTTACAGTGTACGGAGTATGATTCTCCGAACTAATCTGATCAGTAGTGATTCTAGGCGTAGGAAAAGAATATTCATTCATTGTAAGGAATGTTTGGTACTTGGGCAAAGACATACTAGACGCCGGACAATACCTGTATTTATTTTGAAGCTTTATATAGATGTCGCCATTGGTTGAGCAGCGGGGCGCTCACTGCAATTAGAGCCTGACACTTATGTATACATTCGTTATCATGATTGATTCATTTTCCAGACGTGACGTGCAAAGTATTACCATCAATTATAAAATCGCTCGCGCGGTTTCCTTATTCCCTAATCGAAAATACCAACGACAAATCGAGACCCTCTGCTGACAGCTTCGGCGCATCTCCTCTAATAGGCGCCTCTGGAGTGAGCACCTTACGCCGTCGCTCCATACCAGCCTTACTAGGAAATGTTGGGAACATGCTGCTCGCCTTTGGTTTCGGATCATCCCTGAAATATCGATGTGCTAGGACTTCTGATGCACTTGGTCGGGATGCCGGATTGAGAGACAGAAGAGAATCGAGTAGCTCGGCGCCAGCATTCGAAGCCAGTGGAAATCTCGTACGGACAACAGAATATGTTGCTGCAGGCGCGGGATTGATGGGTAGTTTTAGAGCTTTAGCGTTCGGTAGACGGCGGAACGATGGCCATGACCGTTCGGACGGAAGGCCACAGAGTTCGAATATTTTGGTAATTTGATCGAGCTCGCCATTGCCAGCGAATAGAGTATCTTTCTTCAGGAGTTCGCCAAAAACGCAGCCTAGACTCCACATGTCGATCGCTTGATCGTACTTATCTGCACCTAGAATAAGTTCTGGTGCTCGATACCAGAGAGTCACCACGAGTTGTGTGAGGTTGGGAGGTGGTGGATCACCAAAATGACGTGCCATGCCGAAGTCTGCAAGTTTAATTTCGCCACGGTTATTCATGAGGATGTTGGATGTTTTCAGATCTCGATGTAGGATCCAGTGGTCGTGTAAATACTCCACGGCGGAAGTGATTTGTAGCAGGAGCGTCTTGACTTCAGATGGCATAAATGGCTGATCCATATCTTCTTGCAGTGTCCTCAAATCGTGCTCTACAAACTCCAAGGCAACATAAACATCTTCAGCACTGTCACCGATGACAACCTCTCGCAGTCCGACGATGTGCTTGTGACGCGACTCCTGGAGCATCTGAATCTCACGTAGTGCCATGACAGGAAATCCGTAGTCCGCCGTCCTATCCATCTTTAACTTTTTTAATGCTACAATCTCGCCAGTACTCGACTCCCGAGCTCTTGATACCCAGCCGTAGGTTCCTTCATCGATGTGATTGAGTAGCTCAAAATTGCTGACATGGCGACTTGGTCCCCATGACGGTACAACAAATCTGAGTAGCTCTCGAGGCGCATCTATCTCTTGAGACAATTTCCTACGCTTCGCCGGACGGTCTCCGTCATCTTCGTTTTGATTGCGTTCAGTCGCCGCCGCTTCGGCTTCACGCGCCTTACGTTCAGCCTCCGCTTGCTCTAGTCTTTGCTGCTTTTCGAGTTTGGAGCGTTTCTTTTCTTCTTTCTCGCGCTTTCTGGCAGCCTTATCGGCTTCATCGTCTGCCCAACGCGATTTTCCCGTCATGGCGTTTGTTTGAATTTGATAGATGTTGTGGATAAAATGGTTCTGCGAATCTGAAGCCACATTCGGCGAAAACTGTCCGAGCGTCAAATCGTACTCCGCAAACATCAAGAAATCTTGAGCATTCCCAATGGACGTTTAGCAACCGATGTCGACTTCCAGATGATACCGTTATCTCGTTCCATCCTCCGCCAAGCTAGTCGAAAGTCAAGACCATGTGTTTCGACCGGATTTGTGCGATGCCAGTCGACCGTCGGCGCAGATGGCCGGAGGTGGTCAACTCCACTCGCAAAGAGCTTGGGTGAAGCTATAATGGTAGGTTGATGGCCACTACTGCCTTACAATGCCCTTGCTTACATCAAATAAGACCACAGGCCCTATTCCTGTAGCATCATATATGCGCCAGTGCCTCACCGCAACTCCTGGAGGATATTATACTTCTCACGCTGAAGGACGCGACCAATTTGGGAAGAAAGGAGACTTTATCACGTCTCCTGAGATATCTCAAGTATTTGGAGAGCTTGTGGGTCTTTGGATAGTTGCGGAATGGATAACACAGGGTAAAAAGAGCTCGGGTGTGAACATAATAGAACTTGGACCAGGCAGAGGAACTTTGATGGATGATATGCTGAGGGTACGTAACAGCTTTGCATATCACCGCTTCTAAGTTTTGACTGTAGATGTAGACTTTCTCCAATTTCAAACCTCTTGAAGAAGCAATTGACACGGTTTATCTCATCGAGGCTAGCTCACACCTTCGCGAATCTCAAAGACGGCTTCTATGTGGCAACAATGAGATGCAAGAAATCGATATTGGCTACCAGTCAAAGAGTAAATATGGCAATGGCATGAAGGTTGTCTGGTGCGAGGACATTAAGTTCATTCCGAGCGGTATGTTCATTATTACGATACTTGACATCGCTGACCTCAGTAGACGACAACTCGACGCCATTCATCGTAGCTCACGAATTCTTCGATGCTCTTCCAATCCATGTTTTCCAATCTGTTACATCTTCCAGATCAACTCTCACTACTTCTGCAAACTCAGCTATTCTACCACAGAAGCCACCAAACGAATGGCGAGAGCTTTTGGTAGCGCCGGCTTCACCGTACTCCAACATCTCCAGTCCAAACCCATCACAGTCCTCAGAACCACCTCCAGACTTCACCTTGATACTCTCCAAGGATCCAACACCCCACAGCGCTCTGCTACCTCTCACCTCGCCCCGCTACGCCTCTCTCCTCCCCCACACCGGCTCCACAATCGAAATCAGCCCCTCCGCCCTCTCACACGCCGCCTCGATCGCCCAGCTCATCGGCGGCCCTTCCGCAAGCCGGCCTCCCTCGGGCGGTGCCCTAATCCTGGACTACGGGCCCGGCTCCACAATCCCAACCAACACGCTGCGCGGCATCCGCGCGCACGGCACGACGTCGCCGCTCGCCGGCGCCGGCGCCGTCGACCTGTCGGCGGACGTGGACTTCGCGGGCTTGGCGGAGGCCGCGCTGGAGGCTAGTCCGCGCGTCGCGGTCCACGGGCCCGTCGACCAGAGCGCGTTTTTGGGCGCTATGGGCGGGCGCGAGCGCGCGGCGCGGTTGGTGGCTGCGGCGGGGGGTGAGCTGGCGAGGGGGAGGATTGAGGGCGCGTGGAGGAGGCTGGTGGATAGAGGGCCGACTGGCATGGGTAGGGTTTATAAGGCGTTGGCTGTTGTGCCGTATGTGGAGGGTGCGGTGCTTAGGAGGCCGGTTGGGTTTGGTGGTGACGTTGTGGCATAGGACGATGGTTTGGGAGTGGTATCACCAGATGCGCTCGTGGTTGGTTGGTGATTATGGACTTCGCATCATGTACGATAGATCGACAGCCGGATTTGAACTCCTCTCATCCGGCACTCTATATGAGGAATTGTAAATATAAACAATCGACCGTTGCAGAGACCCGCTCAAGATCTCAAGGAACAGCCTGTCCAAATGCTAGTTGCCGCCCAAACCCAATGCAAGATGCCAGCCTCGCCTCGCCACACCACTCTATCCCATCATCCCGCGCCCACAACCTTCCCAACCGCCTTCCAAAGCGCCTGATACTCCCTCAGCAACTCCTCGACCTCCCCCACCCTCAACTCCCGCGCATCCCTGAGCCTCACAAACCGCTCCGACGGCGCCTTCATGCGGCGCAGCTCCTCGACAGCCGCCAGCGTGCGCGCCTCCGCCGCACCGCGCACGACCTCGTCGCCCGGCCCATCCTTCTCGGCGACAGGCGCAGCGCCGGCCACCGGTGCCGCGCCCGGCGCCACACCCCGCCCGAACAGCCCGCCCATGCGCGCGATCTGGCTCAGCGGGTTGATGGCGCTGCCGAGCGAGCGCAGGCCGTCGACCGCCGTCGCCGCGGCCGCGGCCTGCGGTGCCTGGGCGTGGGCGGCCGCGTGGTCGGCGGGTGCGGACGTGGTGGTGATGCCGAGCGGGTTCGGCGCCGCGGCGGCGGCGGCGGCGGCGGCGGCGGTTCGGCCCGTGATGGTGGCGCGCCGCGCGGACCCGCTGCCCGCGGAGCCGTGGCTGTCGGTGCTGCGGTCGCGGGCCGGGCGCCGCCCGCCCACGAGCTCGAGCAGCTTTTCGCGGCTGGGGTGGGCCGGCGCGTCGTCGGCGGAGGTTACGCTTGAGTCGTCGTCTAGTGGTGTGGTGCTGAGCGCGGGCGAGGGTGTGGAGACGAGTTTCCGCGCGTCTTCGAGCGTCTTTGGGAGGACTGGAGAGTTGACGTCGGCGGTGCCGATCGACTGTTGGTGCTCTTGGAGCCGGCCGAATAAGAAGCGGAAGCTGTTGTTTAGTGTGGTGTTGATGCTATCGAAAGCTTGGTCTGCACTGTCTAGTACCGCATCTCGAAGGCTGTCCGAGGCTGTCTCGAGGCGGTTGGCACCAGATCGCATCAATTGGCTTAGTCTCCGATCACCTTTGGCAGGACTCGGGGGTGCCTTCACTCTCGGTGACGCGGCTGGATCAGTGGCGGGAGCAATACCTAATTCGAGTGGTGGAGGCTTTCCAGCCCTTGGCGTTGATGGCGGACTAGAAGACTTTGGTGGACCAGATGGAATTTCGTCAGAACGAAGTGATGACAGATCGACGGTTTCTAAAAATGAAACGGCAGCTTCGAGGTTGACGAGACAGTATGCCGTCTCACCATCAACCTTTGATGATGTACGGAAGCGTTGAATGAACTTAAGGTCGGAGATGACATTGATGGTTTCCGGTGATGAAGTAATGAGAGCGTAGATGAGTGTTGGAAGGATCTCATCGGCTGAGCTAGTGGCAGGGAAAAGTTGGGAGAGTGTTTCGACAAGAGATTGGTGTGCGGCACTCAGATGCTGAAGTTTGGCCAGTGGATAATGCTCCGAAGTCATGGCAGTTACAGAGTCGCGAACACCTGACAACATCTCGCGAATCTTCTCTTGCTCCTCAATGGCTGTCTTGCGAATGTAGTCAGGAACATCCTCTGCACCGCCGAGAAGTTCTCTCAGACCAATGCCAACAAGTGAAAGTGCCGCAATACGTGACCGCAGCTTTTGGTCTCGTTCCTCATCGTCAGTGCTTCGATGCCGCCAGATGCGATCGTACACCTTTTCGCATACAGCACGCTCAACCAACTCTTCCAATGCTAGTTTCTTCACTTGCAGTTGATGCCGAGCTTTCCGTCTGTCAAGGATTTCTGTCGCTGAGAGCATTTGTTGGTCGATGGAGCTGCCGGATACAGATCGACCAGAAGGGCTTGCCTTGCGACTGTTGGTCTTTTTTGACAAACCGGTGGACCGTTCTCGAGAAAGTCGGGATTGTATGGCAGCGATGTGGGTGGAGATGTGTGATTCGGCTTTGACGTAGAATTCTTGAAATAAGGTTGACAATGCCTCGATAGTGAGCGGCGTTGGGTGGACTTTGGCGGATAACGAATCGAGAAATCTGGTAATGTCAACGCCGAGCTACAGAGCCAAATAAATGTTGATCGTACCTCTCCGTAAGACTCCGAAGCTCAATAGGAAGTTCATCAAACGACTGCGGAATGCGAAGGTTTGGGTTTGTGACTTCGTCGTCGGCTGTGGTGGTAGACTCTGCATCTTCAGGGTTCGAGAAGATGTCAGGTTTCGTTGGTTTCTCGTCAGGAGGTGAGGATGACAGAGTAGCTACATAGCTAGGGATTTCCGGGATGGTGGTGGTCTGGAGAGTACTCGATCTTGAACGCGCGTTGCGGTCGCGTGGTGGAGAAGGCAGACGTGTGAAGGACTTTGAGTTTGTGAATTTGGTACGGTTTTCCGTCACATCCGGAACGGAAGCAGTGCTCGTTGAGGACATGATGAGCTTGAAAGATAGAGAAGGAAGGGAAAGAATGTAAGGTTGATGCTACATGGTAGGTTGGGTCAGTAGTTTCGCAGTTTGAAGCTCCACATGTTCCGGAAGGAGTCGAATCGGGGTGTACCTAGGGCTGAAGCGTATACGGGATGTGCCTTGGGTTAATGCACTTGCAGGGCCTCCATAGGGCCTAAACCCAGGCGATCTCAGTAAATTTTAGGCCCTGACACGCCGCACTGCCCGCCGCCATGCATGGCAGTGGTTGAAAAGGAGATGGCAAAAGTCTTGCAAGTCCATTAGGCATCCTCAGCGTATGGTCCGCTATCAAGACTTTTGACAGGCTCCTTCGCATAAACAAAGAATCACAGCCACTGACCAATACCTGGGCTGCGTCACTGGAGTCACGTCACGTCCCGCATCTTTATCCAGGCGCCGATGCCGCATGATCACCGCTCCCGTTCCCTCTACATCACTCCTCATCATCTTGATCGCGTGCTCCGCTTCTTCTCCTCCATGCCTTCTCCTCCACATCTCTACACATGGCTTCATCCATAGCAAAGGCCATAACCGTCTCACTGGCCTATTTCTTACTCTTCATCCTCTCCTTCCGCCCCGCAGGTGCTGTCTTCGATCACGATAGACAACAACACCACCCGCCACACTTAGCCGTCATCCCTCCTATCCTTTCCCCTGGCGATCCGGCCGTTCTACCTACACTCCAGCCT
>Ga0335075_10019412_pt1 | contig 10051 bp, 7 predicted proteins | sample Lox_Sample_24_FD_206723 | JGI IMG/M metagenome (GOLD analysis project Ga0335075, IMG submission 206723) | Soil microbial communities from Loxahatchee National Wildlife Refuge, Florida, United States - Lox_Sample_2.4 | ecosystem: Environmental > Terrestrial > Soil > Wetlands | place: USA: Florida...
CAGACCGACTGCCGCTATGCCGCCGCTCGGCTCTGGGTGGACGGCATCCTCGACCCGGCGCAGACGCGTGAGGCCCTGACGACGGCTCTGGAAGCAGCTTCCCTGAATTCAGAAGTGCCGAAGTTCAATCCAGGCGTGATGCAGACCTGAACAGAAAGAGCCCAGCCGCAAGGGCAGGGCTCTTCGGTGTTTCCGGCTCGCTGGATCGATCTCTCACCCTAACTGGCGGGCGAGGCCTGCGTATACAGGTACGGAATGGACTGCCACGCTCCGTTCACCTCATACCAGAGTGTGACATACAGCTTCCCTCCGGTAGTGGGCACGGTCAGCGGTCCCACTGACGTGGCCGTAGTCGGCGAGCCCTCATACACATCATGACCGCCCGCCGCTTTCGAACCCACGTACAGCATGAACGCCACCGCCCCCGAGCCCGGAGTCCACTGGAAGGTCACACTGGAACCGCTCAGCGTCGATCCCGGCGTGGGGCTCGTCATGGAAGGCGCCTGCAGCGTGCCTGACTGCGTATACACGTAGTTGATTTTCGACCAGGCTCCGTTCACCTCGTACTCGAGCTCGACGTAGAGGTCGGCCCCGGTGGTGGGAACGGTGATTGGGCCGACTGACGTTGCGGTGGTCGACTTGCCTGCGTAGACATCGGAAGCGCCCACTCCGGTTGTGCCCACCAGCAGCTTGTAGGCCACAGCGCCCGAGCCTGGAGTCCACTGGAAGGTCGCGCTGGAGCCGCTCAGCGTCGTGCCCGGCGTGGGGCTGGTCATCGATGGTGCAGCCAGCGTGCCCGCCTGGGTATACAAGTAGGCGGTCGAATTCCACTTGCCGTTCACTTGGTAATAGAGCTGCACATAGAGGTCGGCGCCCGTGGTGGGAACCGTTAGCGGGCCGACCGATGTTGCGGTTGTCGTCGAGCCCGCATAGACGTCATCAGCTCCGACTCCGGTCGTGCCTACGTCCAGCCTGAAGGCCTGGTTGCCCGACCCTGGGCTCCACTGGAACGTAACACTCGAGCCGCTCAGGAGGCTTCCTGGCGCCGGGCTTGTCATCGACGGGGGTGTCAGCGTGCCCGCCTGCGTATACAGATAATCGATGGTTTGCCATGCGCTGTTCAGATAGTAGTAGAACTGCACATACAGGTTGGCGCCGGTCGTGGGAACATTCGTCACGCTGACCGATGTGCCGGTCGTTTCCCCGCTGTTGTAGACATTGTGCGAGCCGTATCCGGTCGTCCCCACGTACAGCATGAACGCCACCGCGCCAGAGCCTGGATTCCACTGGAAGGTGACGCTGGAGCCGCTCAGTGTCGATCCCGGCGTGGGGCTCGTCATCGAGGGCGCCTGCAGCGTGCCCGCCTGGGTATACGTGTAGTTGATCTTCGTCCAGGTTCCGTTCAGCAGATATTGGAGCTGCACGTAGAGGTCGGCGCCAGTGGTGGGAACGGTGATTGGGCCGACTGACGTTGCGGTCGTCGACTTACCTGCGTACACATCGGAAGCGCCCGCTCCCGTTGTGCCGACGAGCAGTTTGAAGGCCACAGCGCCTGAGCCCGGATTCCACTGGAAGGTGACGCTGGAGCCGCTCAGCGTCGTGCCCGGCGCTGGGCTCGTCATCGAGGGCACCTGCAGGGTGCCCGCCTGCGTGTACACATAGGCGATCGAATTCCACTTGCCGTTCACCTGGTAATAGAGCTGAACATAGAGGTCGGCGCCCGTGGTGGGAATCGTTAGCGGACCGACCGAGGTTGCGGTTGTCGTCGAGCCTGCGTAGACGTCGTAAGCTCCGACTCCGGTCGTGCCTACGTCCAGCCTGAAGGCCTGGTTGCCCGACCCTGGGCTCCACTGGAACGTGGCAGTCGAGGCGCTCAGGAGGCTTCCTGGCGCCGGGCTTATCATCGACGGGGGTGTCAGCGTGCCCGCCTGCGTATACAGATAATCGATGGTTTGCCATGCGCTGTTCAGATAGTAGTAGAACTGCACATACAGGTTGGCGCCGGTCGTGGGAACATTCGTCACGCTGACCGATGTGCCGGTTGTTTCCCCGCTTTTATAGACATTGTGCGAGCCGTATCCGGTCGTTCCCACGTACAGCATGAACGCTATCGCGCCCGAGCCTGGATTCCACTGGAAGGTGACGCTGGAGCCGCTCAGCGTCGTGCCCGGCGTGGGGCTCGTCATCGAGGGCGCCTGCAGCGTGCCCGCCTGGGTATACGTGTAGTTGATCTTCGTCCAGGTTCCGTTCAGCAGATATTGGAGCTGCACGTAGAGGTTGGCGCCGGTGGTGGGAACCGTGAGCGGGCCGACTGACGTCGCGGTGGTCGACTTACCCGCGTACACATCGGACGCGCCCACTCCCGTCGTGCCGACCAGCAGCTTGAAGGCCACAGCGCCCGAGCCCGGAGTCCACTGGAAGGTGGCGCTGGAGCCGCTCAGCGTCGATCCCGGCGTGGGGCTGGTCATTGAGGGCGGCGAAAGGGTGCCCGCCTCCGTATACACAAACTCCAGATACTGCCACGTCCCGTTTACGCGGTAGCCGAGCTGCACAAAGAGGTTGGCGCCGGTGGTGGGAACCGTGATTGGGCCGACCGAGGTTGCGGTCGTCGATGAGCCTGCATAGATGTCGGAGGCGCCCGGACCCGTGGTACCCACGTCCAGGACGAAGGCTGTGGAGCCGGCTCCTGGGTTCCACTGGAAGGTGACGCTGGAGCCGCTCAGAGTCGAACTCGGCGTCGGGCTGGTCATGGACGGCGCCAGGGCCGCAGTGCCTGTCACCGCAATCGACTGCGTGACGCTGGGATCGGCGTTCAGGCTGTTATCCGTCAGGCTCACTGCCTCATCGAGGCTGCCCGAGCTGGAAAGCTGCGGCGAAAAATCGATGCTCAGCGTGCAGGGGTTCGCCGCGGTCGGGGTCGAGGAGGAGACGCAATCCGTGCTCACCCCCGAAGCTTCCGGAAAATCAGGAGGATATGTGACGGTGCTGAGGTTCAGCGGCTGATTGCCCTCGTTAGCGACAAACACGGTCACCGGACTGTCGGTGCTGGTCTGGCCTGGGGCTGTTGCCGCAAAGTTGAACGTCGGCACAACGCTGAAGGTGAGCTCGTCCACCAGGCCGTTGTTGGAGTCGCCCACGAACACGTCGCCGGCCCCGTCGATCGCCACACCGGTGGGAGAGTTGAAGCCGTTGCCCAGGAACTGCATGCAGGCGACGGCGGCGCAGCCAGGCGGGATCTCTTCGACAATATTGTTTCCGGTGTCGTCAACGTAGACGTTGCCACCGCCATCCACGGCCACGCCGGTTGGGCCGGAGAACGAAAAATTCGCTGCGAGCCTCTGCACGCAGCTGGAGGACAGGCATCCAGGCGGAATCTCCTTCACGTAGCCGTTGCCCGTGTCGCCGACAAAGACGTCACCCATCCCATCCACTGCGACGCCCTGGGGGAAGAGGAATCCGCCGCCCAGCGGGGTTACCGAGCAGGCACCGCTGACGTATTCGGCATTGGTGCAGCCGGCGGGAATCTCCTTCACCTCGTTGTTGCCGTAGTCTGCTACGAAGATATTGCCGGCACCGTCAACGGCCACGGCGCGGGGGTGGTTGAAGCCGCCTCCCATCTGGGTCATGCAGCTGGTGGACTGGCAGGCGGGCGTCATTTCCCAGACCGCATCATTGCTCGTATCGGCGACAAAGACGTTGGCGCCGCCGTCGACGGCCACGCCGACAGGCTGATCGAAACCGCTGCCAAGGTTCTCTACCGTGCTGTAACCGCCCGCAGCCAGGATTTCATTGATCTCTCCGTCCCCGTTAAACGGATCCGCGACGTAGACGTTGCCGGAGGCGTCCACAGCTACTTCGGAGGGATATTGGAAGCCGCTGCCGAGGAAAATCTGGTTGGTGCCGGTGTTGAAGGTGATCTGCGGACCCTCTCCGGTGCCGTAAACGTACGCAGTCGCCACCGCGGTTCCTGTTGTCGTGGTCAGTTCCACCACTCCGTAACGCACGCCGGGATACTTCGGCGTAAAGGTGACGTCGACCGTGCAGCTGGCGCCGGCGCTGTAGGTGTGTCCGCCGCCGTTGGTGGTGCAGGAACCGGTGCCGGCATCCTGGAAGTCCAGCCCCGTCGCACCCTGGGTGAGCAGCTTCGGCACGGCGATGGCGCCAGCTTCAGTGAAGGTGAAGGAGAGCGTCTGGGCCGCGGTCGGGGTTCCCACATTGGCGGAGAAGAAGTTCACGCCACGCAGCATGATCTCTTTCACCGCGTTGTTGTTGGTATCCGCGACATACGGGTTGCCGTTGGCGTCCACCGCTACACCGTTGGGATAGTTGAAGCTGCCCAGCGTGGTCATGCAGCTGGCGTTATTGCTTCCCGCAATACAGCTCGCGGGGATCTCGAGCAGGCTGGTGTTCGCGGAATCGACGACATAGACATCGCCAAAGCCGTCCACCGCCAGGCCTTGGGGCTGATTGAAGCCGCTGCCCAGGGCTTTTTCGCAACTGGAGCTCTCACAGTTCAGCGGAATCTCCCAGACCGATGGGCTGGGGTTCATCGCGGCGTAATACACGTTGCCGCTGGAGTCGACTGCCAGGCCCTGCGGCTGGTTGGTGCCGCCGCCGAGAATCGAGACGCAGCTCGACGAGGAGCAGGTGGGGCCCATTTCCTTCACCGACAGGTTTCCGTAATCGGCGACATAGATGTTCCCCATCGAGTCCAGCGCGACGCCCGTGGGGTTCTGGAAGCCGCCGCCCAGCGACTTCGTGCAGCTTGAAGAGGTGCAGCCGGAGGGAATCTCGGTCACGGTGGTGCCGGTGAAATTCACAACAAAGACATCGCCGCTCGCATCCACCGCGACGCCCGTGGGCTCATTGAACGCGACGCCCAGGGACGTGACACAGCTCGACGACTGGCAGCCAACGGGGATCTCCATCACCGTGCCGCTCGAGGAAGCGGAGTTGACAACGTAGACGTTGCCGCTCGGATCTACCGCCAGGCTGCTGGGAGTGGTAAAGCCACCGCCCAGCGCGACGATGGTGCCACTGAACTGCACCTGAGGACCGGATGCAAACGCGCTGCTCGCGGCGGCGAGAAACAGGAGGCAGGCAAACAATCCCGCCATGCGGGAAAAGGGTCGCGACAGGCGAGCAGAGACGCACGAGCGGCGGGCGAAGAACATGGGTCCTCCAGGATGGAACTGCGCCAGGTGCGGGGCTGAACGAGCTAAGTGGGTGAGAACAGCTCGGAACCAGGCCAGTTAGGGTCGATGGATATTCCTTCTAAATGTTCGACGAGTCCCTGGACCTGTCAATCAAATTCCCGCCCGACCGCCCACTACTTTCGTGGCATAGCATTGGTGAGCAATATTCTCCCCACTAATAGCTCGGCAGGAATCCTGTAAATCTCGTCATTTATCAACCGCCAACTAGCCGCTCGGGGCGCAGGCACCCGCGCGGCACCGGGCGCGGACCAGGACAAAATGCACCGGGCGGCGTGTTGCTGGCCTGCAATGCGGCGTCGCGATCTGCGGCGCGCCGGGGGCTGAACGCAGATCCGATGATCCTGCTGCGAAGCGAACAGGGACTGCACCAGAGTGGCTGCAAGCCCCTCTGTTTTCGACACATATGCCGCATCCAAGCCGGGGCTGCGCGCTTTCCGCCGCGGCGCCTTTCGCCCCGGTCGATTCCCGGACCTTGCCGATCCGGATTCTGTATCTTTGGATAGCCACAGATGGGAAGGCGAACCCGAGTATGCTCATGCCATGCCTTCCCCCTCGGCGGCCAAGCCCGGCAAGTCAGCGGAGACGCGCAAGCCGCGCGGCGGCGGCAAATCATCGCGCGGCGGTTCGCAGGCGCTCTGGCCGCTGCTGATTTGCATCGTGCTCGATCCCTTCACGGTTCGGGCGGCGAGCATTCTGGCGCTGGAAGGCACGAAGCCCTTCAGCCTGTTGTATCCCTGGGTGGAATTTGTGCAGCTCCCGATCTTTCATCTCAGCGGCGACGCCATCAGCCGGGTAACGCAATGGGTGCTCTACCTGCAGTTTCCGGCGTACGGTCTGCTCATGACCCTGATGTATCGTGTCGATAGACGATTGAGGGCGCTGAATTACGGCATCATCGCGCACTTCGGCGGCCTTCTGCTGGTGATTTGCCTGGCTTATTTCTAGTCATGAACCGCGCGTTGTCGCATCCCGGCCCCTCGACGATCCCCGGAAAGCCGCTGCCCACATGACCCGCCGCCGAAGGCTGGCGCGGCTGCTGCTGACGCAATTGCGGTTGCGCTTTCTGCTGGCCTTTGTCGCCCTGCTGTTGCTGTGCGGCGCGCTGACGCTGGTGTTTGTGCTGGCCTGGCACCGCCGCGGCGATACCTACGCGCTGGCCCTGGGTGCGCTGCTCAGTTTCTTCGCCTCGGTCATCACGGCTCTGGTGACGCTCACCTATCTGCACGTCTCGCGCCGTTCGCTGGCGGCGGCGGAAGCTGCGATTGCCCTGCAGCGCGAGCAGTGGCAGGCGCGCATCACGGTCCAGCCGCGGTTCTGGATGGGCATTCACGCGGAAGCCGGGGCGCGCGTGGACGCGCGCTTTGCGCCGCGGCCGCTGAGCATCACCTATCGCCATGATCGGGCTGACGGGGGCGAGTCCTTCTACGACACGGTGGCCTGGCCTCAGATCTCGGTCGACGTATGGAACGACGGCGAGCGCTCGTTCCGGCTGGCCGGCTACCGGCTCTGGGTGCGCGGCGAGGATCGTCTGGCGATCGAGCGTCCGCTGTCCGGATTCGTGGTGCCTCCCAATGAGCTGCGTTCGTTTCCCGCAACCCAGGAGCTGATCGCGCTCAGCGTCCGCCAGCGGCAGTTTGTGGAGCGCTACGAGCGGCCGCCGGCCGAGGAGACTGTGATCGGGCTGCGCCTGTTCTATTCCGACTGGCGGGAGGACAACCGGTCCAGCCGCGACGATTTTTATCTGCTGCTGTGCCCGCCGCGGGCGACCGAATTCCGCCTGGAGCGCCTGGAACGGCCGGTTTGAACCGCGCACACCCGGCAGCTGCTCCTGATACCCTGCTCACGTGTGTGATTCGGTCAGGATTATTGAATGCCCGCGAGATGCCTGGCAGGCGCTGCCTAAAGTGATTCCCGCGGAGACGAAGGCCGGCTACCTGCGTGCGCTGATCGAGGCCGGATTCAGTCACATCGATGCGGTCTCCTTTGTCTCCCCGAAGGCTGTCCCGCAGATGGCCGACTCCGAGCAGGTGCTGGGTTTTCTCGACCCGGCGCAGGACGTGGAGATCATCGGGATCGTCGTCAACCCACAGGGAGCGGAGCGGGCCATTGAATCGGGCGCGGTTTCGACGCTCGGGTTTCCCTACTCCATCTCGCCGGAATTTCTCCGCCGCAACCAAAACCAGTCGCCGGAGGACGCGCTGGACACGCTGGAAGCCGTGGGACAGACCGCGTTCCAGGCGGGTCTCGGCCTGATTGCGTACATCTCGATGGCTTTTGGCAATCCCTACGGCGATGCGTGGAGCCGCGACGAGGTGATCGCAGCCTGCGATCTGCTGGCAGACTCCGGCGTAACGCAGATCTCGCTCGCGGACACGGTGGGGCTGGCAGGCGCGGCGCAGATCGGCGAGGTACTCACGGCCGTGCTCGGGTCCGTGGATGAAGGCGTCGAGGTTGGCGTGCACCTGCACGCGCGCCCTGCCGAAGCCCCCGCAAAAGTGGCCGCGGCGTATCGAGCGGGTTGCCGGCGCTTCGATATGGCAATGGGCGGGTTCGGAGGCTGCCCGTTCGCTCAGGACACGCTGGTGGGCAATATTGCGACAGAATCAGCTCTGGCGGAGCTGCGACGTCTGGGAGCGGCGGTGCCCGATCTGCACGCTTTGAACCGCGTGCGCGAGACCGCCGCGGAAATTCAGCGGCAGTTTGGGCCGGTGGTGCAATGAATCTGCGCAGGGATTCCCGATCAGCGAGTGTGGGGAGGGGCCAGGCTGGCCCGGCGTACACAGGGAGACGGGATCGGAATCAGCGGCTGCCGCGGCCGTTCTCGGGGGAAACGACTCGTTCTCTGGCGGCCTGCGAGGAGGAACTGACGCGACGATAGCCGGCGCCGCGCTTGCGGATCAGAAATTCTTTCCGGCACATGGCGCACTCCCACGGATAGAAACGAAACAGGGGATACACTTTCTTCCGCAGAAAGCCTCGCCTTGCGATGCGTGCCAATTGCTCGTGCCCACAACCAGGGCAAACCAGTTTTGTTTTCATCTTTCTCTCAACCGAGTCGCAGCGGGCAGGCATTCCCTCGATGCCTCATCTCCAATGCGCGCTAACTTCACAGCTGGGGCCTGCGTTGCGCAAAAACGCTGAAGACAACTGCAACAACTGACGATCACTTTTGTCAGCACCAAAATGAAAAAACGATAGTATCACCAGGACGGAGTTCTGTCATGGACGAACGAGCGACCGCCTGCGTTTTTTATCGGCTCGGTCCGCAGCCTGCCGCCGGTCATGGTCTCAGGCTTCGGCGGAGGCCCCCAGGCCGTCGCAGCCGTTACACTGGAAACGATGATTCCCACGCTTGAATGGACCCCGGAAGGCGTCCGCTTTCTGGATCAGACGCGTTTGCCTCTCGAAGAAGTTTACACGCTCGCCAGCAATTATCAAGAGGTAGCTAACATCATCGTAACTATGGTGGTACGCGGCGCTCCTGCCATTGGCGTGGCCGCCGCCATGGGCCTTGCGCTGGGGGTGGAAAGAAGCCACGCGAGCACCGTACCTGCCCTGGCCGCCGAGTTTGAGACGATGTGCCGGACCCTGGCTGCGACCCGTCCCACCGCCGTGAATCTTTTCTGGGCGATTGAGCGCATGAAGCGGGTATTCGCCGACCGCGCCGACCGCCCAGGCGCTACGGTCGCCTCGATCCGGGAGGCCCTGACCGCCGAAGCGCAGCATATGTACGACGAGGACATAGCCGCGTGCCGCCGGATGGGCGCCCACGGCGCGCCGCTGCTGCCGCCTCAGGGCGGCGTCCTCACCCACTGCAACGCCGGCGCGCTGGCCACCTGCGGGTACGGCACCGCGCTGGGAGTCATCCGCTCGGCGGTCGAGCAGGGACACGATCTGCATGTCTTCGCCGACGAGACCCGGCCGTTTTTACAGGGTGCGCGGCTCACCGCCTGGGAACTGATGCACGACCACATCCCCACCACGGTGCTGTGCGACAACATGGCCGCCAGCCTGATGCGCCAGGGCAAGATCCAGGCGGTGATCGTGGGAGCGGACCGGATTGCGGCCAACGGCGACGTGGCCAACAAGATCGGCACTTACGGAGTCGCGGTGCTGGCGAAGGAGCATGGAATCCCCTTCTATGTGGCCGCGCCGTGGTCCACGATCGACCTGCGCACTCCCAATGGCGAGGCCATCCCCATCGAGCAGCGCTCCGCGCGGGAGGTGACGCACCACGCCGGCCAACAGCTCACTCCGGACGGGGTGGGCATCGAGAATCCGGCCTTCGACGTGACGCCGGCACAATACGTCACAGCCATCATTACGGAACGCGGCGTGCTGCGGCCGCCCTACCCGGAATCGCTCAAGGCCCTGGCTGCCGCTGCCTGACTCGCGAGACGGCCGGCCCCTCATATTCCCTGCAGCCATCTGGCCCAGGGATACAGCAGCAGGAAAAAGATGACCGCCAGCACCAGGATGTCGGAATAGAGCAGGATCAGCACCGCGCCGTGATAGAAGCTCCAGCAGCGGCGCAGGCAGCGCGTGGTTTCGAAGGTTCCCAGCAGCGCGCCCGCCGCCGGAACCAGCATCCATGCCGAGGCGTGGACGTCGGGAAATCCCACGCACACCAGCGCGATCGCCAGGCTGCCCACCACGAGCGCTGTCCCCCGAACCAGCGAACTTGCTCGTATATTGAAAACGGCAGGACGCATGACCATGACTACTGTATCGAATTCAATGCCGAGCCCGGCGCAAGCCAAACGCGAGCGCATCGTGCGCCGCGTAGCCCGCGAGCTGCGCGATGGCTTCTACGTGAATCTGGGGATTGGACTACC
>Ga0335075_10019413_pt1 | contig 10051 bp, 5 predicted proteins | sample Lox_Sample_24_FD_206723 | JGI IMG/M metagenome (GOLD analysis project Ga0335075, IMG submission 206723) | Soil microbial communities from Loxahatchee National Wildlife Refuge, Florida, United States - Lox_Sample_2.4 | ecosystem: Environmental > Terrestrial > Soil > Wetlands | place: USA: Florida...
GCAACAGCAACCGGACGATCGACGTGGGCTACCTGCCGACCACCGACGCGCCGAACAAGCCGGCCAACGCGGCCGTCGGCTCGAACCCGGTCAGCAACTTCTACCTTGACCCGCTGTACTCGTGGGGAATCAACTACTTCCCGGTCAACTACCAGTCCACCACCGGCAACGGCCCGATCATCAAGCAGCTGTACTTCCGCGAGGCGCTGCAGTACGTGATGAACCAGGCCGCGGTGATCGCGGGGCCGCTGCACGGGTACGGCGTGCCGACGGTCGGCCCGGTCGGAAGCTACCCGGTGACCCCGTTCCTGTCCGCCAAGGGCAAGCAGGGCGATCCGTTCCCGTACAACCCGACCAAGGCGAAGTCGCTGCTGACCAGCCACGGCTGGACCATCTCGGGCGGGGTCGCGTCGTGCACCAACCCGACCGCGTGCGGCCCGGGGATCAAGCAGGGCCAGCAGCTCTCCTTCAACCTGCCGTACGAGACCGGGACCACCTGGATCGAGCAGGAGATGACCCAGCTGCAGTCCAACGCCAGCCAGATCGGCATCAAGCTCAACCTCGAGCCCAAGCCGTTCGATCAGGTCACCGCGATCGCCGCGGGCAACTGCGTGGTGGCGAAGATCTCCTGCGACTGGGACATGGGCAACTGGGGCGGCGGCTGGACGTTCTCGCCGGACTACTACCCGTCGGGCGAGACGCTCTTCATGAGCGGCTCCGGCGCCAACTCAGGCGGTTACACCAACGCCGAAAACGACTCGCTGATCAACGCCACGCTCACCACCAGCTCGCTGACGCCGCTGTACAACTGGCAGGACTTCCTGTCCGCCCAGATTCCGGTGATCTGGCAGCCGAACGGCGTGTACGAGCTCACCGAGATCGCCGACAACCTGCGCGGCGTCACCCCGCAGTCGTCAACACTCGCCATCAACCCGGAGAACTGGTACTTCGTCAACAGCTAGGAGGTCGCGGGGGCACCCCGGGGTGGCGTTTGCCTCCCCGGGGTGGCAGCAATTGAGGGCTGACTGAGACCACGGGACCGTTCGGAGGAAAGGTTTTGATTGGTTTTCTCATAAGGCGCATCCTGCAGGCGGCGATCGTGGTGCTGATCGTCACGGTGATCGTCTTCATCCTGCTGCGGTCCATCCCCGGCAACGTGGCGGTGGCCATCCTCGGGCCGTCGTCCTACCGCAATCCGGCCACGCTGGCCCAGTTCAACGCGCAGTACGGGTTCGACAAGCCGTGGTACTCCCAGTACCTGCTCTGGCTGGGCCACCTGCTCCAGGGCAACCTCGGGTTCTCGTGGACGCTCGACCAGTCGGTCGCGTCGCTGCTCGGGCAGCGGCTGCCGAAGACCATCATCCTGGTCGGGTTCTCCACGATCATCGCGCTGGTCATCGCGGTGCCGATCGGCGTCTTGCAGGCCGTGCGGCGCAACAAGCCGGTCGACTACACGTTCACCGGGCTGTCGTTCCTGTTCTACGCCGCGCCCACGTTCTTCGTGGGGACGGTGCTGATCCTGGTGTTCTCGGTCAAGCTGGGCTGGTTCGGCCCGGAGGCGCCGCAGGGCGGGATCGTGAACGACCTCACCGACTGGCGCGACCTGACCCTGCCGGTGATCACCCTTGCCCTGGTGACGATCGCGCTGTTCAGCCGGTATATGCGCTCCTCGGTGCTTGACAACATCACCGAGGACTACGTCCGTACCGCCCGGGCTAAGGGGGCGTCCAGGCGGCGGGTGCTGTGGCGGCACGTGATGCGCAACTCGCTGATCCCGATCGCCACCCTGCTCGGCCTGTCCATCCCCGGCATCCTGTCCGGCGCGCTGATCACCGAGTCGGTGTTCAACTACCCGGGCATGGGCTATCTCTTCTACCAGTCGGCGCAGAAGCAGGACTACCCCACGATGCTCGGGTTCATCATCGTCGTGGCGATCGCCACCGTCGTCGGGTCGCTGGTCGCCGACATCCTCTACGCGGTCCTGGACCCGAGGGTGAGGTACACATGACCGCCACCGCCGCTCCTTCCGCCCCCGGCACCCCGGGCGCGCCCCAGGGCGCTCCCGCCGTTCTGCCGGCCACCAAGCCGCGCGGCATGTTCCTGCGCGGGCTTGAGGTGTTCCTGGAAAACAAGCTCGCGGTCGTCGGCGTGGTCGTCTTGGCAGGGATCTTCATCTTCTGCTTCCTCGGGCCGTACTTCTATCACACCAACCAGGTCACCGTGAACCTGGCGAACGAGAACCTGTCCCCCGGCCCCGGCCGTCCCCTCGGCACCGACCAGAACGGCTACGACATCCTCGGCCGGCTCATGGTCGCCGGGCAGATCTCACTCGAGGTGGGGTTGGCCGCGGCCGTTCTCGCGACCGTGCTCGGCACGCTCTGGGGGGCCATCGCCGGGTACTTCGGCGGGGTCACCGACGCGATCATGATGCGCCTGGTCGATGCGCTGCTGTCCATCCCGACGCTCTTCCTCGCGCTCGTCGTGGTCTCGATCTTCCCGCCTACCGAGACCGAACTCATCCTGGTCATCGCGCTGACGTCGTGGCTGACCACCTCCCGGCTGATCCGCGGCGAGGCCCTGTCGCTGCGGGTGCGCGACTACGTGCAGGCGATGCGGGTGATGGGCGGCGGGTCGGCGCGGGCGGTGTTCAGGCACATCGCGCCCAACGCCATCGGCACCATCATCGTCAACGCCACCTTCCAGGTCGCGGACGCGATCCTGCTGGTCGTCGCGCTCTCCTATCTGGGGCTCGGCATCCGGCCGCCGCAGACCGACTGGGGCGGCATGCTCAACGCCGGCATCAACTCGGTCTACGACGGCTACTGGTGGCAGATCTTCCCGGCCGGCATCGCGATCATCCTGGTCGTCATCGCGATCAACTTCATCGGTGACGCGCTCCGCGACTCGTTCGAGGTCCGTCTACAGCGGCGCTGACTTCTGTTTGGGGGACTTTCGTTGGCTCCGCTTCTCGACATCCAGGATCTGCGCACCGAGATCCGGCTGCGCCGGGCGACCGTGCACGCGATCGACGGCGTGTCGCTGTCGGTGGCGCCGGGCGAGTGCCTGGGCATCGTCGGCGAGTCCGGCTCGGGCAAGACGATGACCGCCCTGTCGATCATGCGACTGCTGCCCGGCGGCGGCGAGGTGGTCAGCGGCCGGATCGTCGTCGACGGGACCGACGTGGCCGCGCTGTCGGAGACCGGCATGGAGGACGTCCGCGGGAACCTGATCGGGATGATCTTCCAGGACCCGCTGACCTCGCTCAACCCGACGATGACGATCGGCGATCAGATCGCGGAGTCGGTCCGGCTGCACCGCGGCGCGTCGCGCGCCGTCGCCCTCAATCGGGCGATCGAGGTGCTTGGCCTGGTTGGTATGCCCCGGCCCGCCGAGCGAGTGACGCAATACCCGCACCAACTGTCCGGCGGGATGCGGCAGCGGGTCATGATCGCGATGGCGCTCGCCTGCGAGCCGAAGCTGCTCATCGCGGACGAGCCGACCACGGCGCTCGACGTGACGATCCAGAAGCAGATCCTGGAGCTGATCGACTCGCTGCGGCGGCGGCTGGGGATGTCGGTGATCTTGGTGACGCACGACCTCGGCGTGATCGCCGGCACGGCGGATCGAGTCGCGGTGATGTACGCGGGCCGGATCGTCGAGACGGGCACCACCGAGTCGCTCTTCGCCAACCCCCGCCATCCGTATACGGAGGCGCTGTTCGAGGCGCTGCCGGAGCGGGCCGCGGTCGTGGTCGAGGGCGGTCCGGCCGGCGGGCGGGCCGGCCGGCGGCTTTACAACATTCCCGGCCAGCCCCCGGACCTTACCTCCCCGCCGCACGGGTGCAAGTTCGCGCCCAGGTGCCGGTATGTGCGGGAGGAATGCAGGGAAACGGAGCCATCACTAACGGACGCGGGCGCCTCGCATGCGTACCGTTGCTTCTTTCCAGTGGGGCGGGACATCGATCTCGGCGTGCCAGCTCACGATCTTGAAGGTCTACAGAATGCTGGAGATTCTCAAGACCAAAGTATTGGAATTCAAAACCTTCAAGATCAAATCAGTCAAGATCAAAATCAGAAGGCACGCGGGAGCGACGGGGGCCTCGGCGGATATTTCCGCCGACGCTCGTTCGGAAGGTCGTCGGAAATATCGCCAACGGACTCCGCGTCGCCTGAAACGGGGGATGTTCCAGCCGATGGTGTCACTGGTTCTGAGTCGCTTCGCAATGGCTCTGGGACCGTGGCCGGGGGCGGGGCGGGGACGGCGGTTGGCGCTTCGAGTTCGGTTGAGAGGGAGCGGGACGAGCCGCTTGAGGGGGCAGACGATTCTGCCGCTCGCGCTGGCTCGGGAGCGGCGGCGGGACCCGGCGGGGCTGGACCCGGGGGCGCGGGTGGAGCTGAGGGCGGGGCTGGCGCTGGGGGCGCGGCTGGAGCTGGCGGCGCGGCTGGAGCTGGAGCCGGGGCGGCGTCTGCGGCCGGGGTTGCCGGAGTTGGCGCGGTTCGCGGTGATTCGACCGCGGTTCCCGATGGGTCTGCGGTGGCGGCTGGGGCCGGGGCGGCGGTGGCCGGGAACGGGGCGGTCCACGCCGCGTCCGACACGCCCGGAGACGCCCTCCTCGTGCTGTCCCACCTGATTAAAAACTTCACGGTTACGGCCGGTGCGGTCCTGCAGCGCCGGGTGGGAGAGGTGTCCGCTGTCGCCGACGTGTCCTTTGAGATCGCCACCGGGTCGACGTTCGGGCTGGTGGGGGAATCCGGGTGCGGCAAGACCACGGTCGGGCGGCTGATCGTGGGGCTGGAGAAGCCCTCAGGCGGGTCGATCGTGCTTGGCGGGCGGGATCTCGCGTCGCTGCCCGGGCGGCAGCGACGCCGGCAGGCGCGGCTTGTGCAGATGATGTTCCAGGACTCCTACGCGTCGATGGACCCCCGGATGCGAGTGGGCACGATCCTGCGCGAGCCGATGATCATCCAGCGCGACGGGAGCCGCTCCTCGCAGACCAAGCGAGTCTCGGCGCTCCTTGAGGAGGTGGGGCTGCCGGCCGCCGCGGCCGAGCGGTACCCGCACGAGTTCTCCGGCGGGCAGCGGCAGCGCCTCGGGCTCGCCCGGGCGCTGATGCTGCGCCCGAAGATGATCGTGGCCGACGAGCCGGTCTCCGCCCTCGACGTCTCGATCCAGGCGCAGATCCTCAACCTGATGCTCGACCTCCAGCGCGAGCACGGCCTGACATACCTGTTCATCTCGCACGACCTGTCCGTCGTCCGCTACATGGCCGACGTGATCGGCGTGATGTACCTCGGCAAGCTGGTGGAGGTCGGCCCGGCCGACTCCGTGTACTCCACTCCGGTTCACCCGTACACGCGCGGGCTTATCGACACCGTGCCGGTCGCCGACCCCGTGCTCGAACGGGCCAAGGAGAGCCAGGGCGTGCGAGGAGAGCTCCCCTCGGCGGTCGCTCCCCCATCCGGCTGCCGGTTCCGCACCCGCTGCCCTCGCGCCCAAGACCTGTGCGCGGCGGAGGAGCCGCCGTTGCGCCCATTCAGCGCCGACGGCCACCTGGGCGCCTGCCACTTCCCCCTCTACGAGCCGGACCCCAGCGTGTAGCCGTGCCTCTTGCTTCTTGCTGTTATCACAACTCGATCTGCAGGCGGAGGGCGACCGCGGGCAGCTGAACTACCAGCCGGGGCAGGTCAGCGCGGGGGCCAGGGGGTTCCACGGGCGCGAGAGGGCGCCCTCAGGCGCCACGGTGGATGGCGGGACCAACCTCTAACGGCGGGAGCCAAGATGGCTGAGTCGCAAGTACTAGAGAAGCCGGAAACGAAGGAGAAGTCGCAGAAAAAGGACTGCGTGGTGATCGTGGGGGCCGGGTTCGCCGGCTTCAACGCCGCACGGGAGCTATCGAGCCTGGTAGGCGACACGACCGAGATCGTGGTGATCAACTCAACGGACTACTTCCTCTACTTGCCGCTGATGCCGCAGGTGGCGGGCGGGCTGGTGGAGCCGGCCCACGTGTGCGCGTCGCTGCCCCGGCGGCTGCCGAAGGTGCGGTTCGTCCTCGGCACGGTGAGCGGCGTCGACCCCAGGCAGAAGACGGTGAGCTGGGCCGGCCCCGACGGCTCATCGGGTGAGGTCGCCTACGACCGGGTCATCCTGACCGCCGGCAGCGTGAACAAGCTGCTGCCGATCCCCGGTATCGCCGACTACGCGCACGGGTTCCGCAGTATCGCCGAGGCGATGTTCCTGCGCGATGAGATCACCCGACAGCTCGAGCTGGCCTCCGTCGCCACCGATCCGGATGAGCGCGCGGCCCGCTGCACCTTCGTGGTGGTCGGCGCGGGCTACACCGGCACCGAAGTCGTGGCCCAGGGTCAGCTGCTGACCGCCCGGCTGGCGAGAACGATGCCCGGGCTGGCCGGCCAGCAGATCCAGTGGATGCTGCTCGACACCGCGTCGCGGCTGCTGCCCGAACTCGACCCGCGCCTGTCGAAGACCGCCGACCGGGTGCTGCGGCGGCGCGGGGTGCAGGTGCGCACCGGCCAGTCGGTCACCAAGGCGATGCCCGGCCACGTCATCTTGTCGACCGGCGAGAGGGTGCCGACCCGCTGCCTGATCTGGTGCGTCGGGGTCCGCCCCGATCCGCTCGTGGAGGGCCTGGACCTGAAGACCGACCGCGGGCGGCTGGTGGTCGACGAGTTCATGTCCGTGCCCGGCGCGCCGGACAGCTACGCGTGCGGGGACTGCGCCGCGGTGCCCGACCTGACCCGCCCCGGCCACGTCTGCGGCATGACCGCCCAGCACGCCATCCGGCAGGGCAGGCAGGTCGCCAGGAACGTCGCCGCCTCCCTCGGCAAAGGCACCGCGAAGCCGTACAAGCATCACGACGAGGGTTTCCTGGTTGATCTGGGCGGCACCGCCGCCGCCGCGAACCCGCTGAACATCCCGCTGTCCGGGGCGGCCGCCAACGCCGTCACCCGCGGCTACCACCTGTCCGCGATGTCGGGTAACCGGCTGCGGGTTCTCAGCGACTGGGCCCTGAACACGATCACCCGACCGGAGGGGATTTCGTTCATGGTGGTCAGCCCGGCATCCGTGCCGCTCGACGCGGACCATCCGCGAGCCCTGATGTGACAGAACATCCCATCGGAGAAAGGAACGCCATGGCGCTCGGAACCGTAATAATCGTCGGCGTCGGCCCCGGCCTCGGCCTCGAGCTCGCGCGCACCTTCGCCAATGCCGGGCACCCGGTCGCGATGCTCGCCCGCGACAAGGCGAAGCTGGACACTTTCACCAAGGAGCTGGCCTCCGCCGGCCAGGACGCCCGCGGTTACGTCACCGACGCCGCCGACCCGATCAACCTGCGTGACGTGCTCAACGCTGGGATCAGCGAGATGGGCTCCCCCGATGTCCTCGTGTACAACGTCGGGGTGCTCACCCCGGACTCGCCCGTCGGCGGCGACGACCAGACGTGGGCGTACAACACGACCATCAACATCCTCGGCGCCAGGGTCGCGGCCGACGCCGTCTTGCCCGAGCTGCGCGACGGCCGCGGCACCCTGCTGTTCACCGGCGGCGGCTACGCGTGGCACCCGTCCAAGAAATTCGCTTCCCTGTCCGTCGGCAAGGCCGGGCTCCGCGCCTACGTGAACGTGCTCCACGACCAGCTCGCGGGGACCGGAGTGCACGCGACCAGCGTCACGATCACGGCCACGATCGGCAGCGCACCGCACTTCGAGCCAGCCGAGATCGCCAAGGCCTACCTGGAACTGGACAACCAGCCCGAGGCCGAGTGGCAGCACGAGCCGGTGTACTGAACTCCGCTCATACTGGGTAGCGCCTGGGGCCCTGGGTGTAGGTGCGGCCGCGCGGGGTGCTCCACTGGTGCCAGCCGGGTTTGGGCTGGGTGACGTTCCACCCCGGCGATTGCTTGACCCGGTGGCATCTGCGGCTTCGCGCGCCGGCGTTGCACGCGCAGGTCCGGCCACCCTGGTCGTACGGGACCGCGTGCTCAAAGTCGCTGTCGCGGGCGTGGCGGGAGCAGGGCGGGAACGTGCACGTGTGATCGCGGATCTGGACGAGGTGGCGGAGGGTGTCGTTGGGCTGGTAGGCGTGGGACTCGTTGCGGTGGTCACAGTCGTAGGTCGGGACCGGCGCGAGGTCCACGCTGTATTGCAGGCCCGAGGGCAAGGTCAGCGCCCAGCCGCGGCACCAGTCGGGGTCGCCTGGGTGATGCTTGGCTCCTGAGTGGTCCTGCGGGGCGAGCGCCCAGCCGGTCACCAGGGGTCCAGGCGGTCCGGTCGTCTGCGGCCGTCCCGGTGGCGCTGCGTGCGATGACCCGGGTGGCCTGAGTTCCGGTTGAGCGGGCAGTTGGATCAGGCGGGTGGCGGTGATGGTGAGGTTGATCCGGGCCTGGAGCGCGACCAGCGGCGGCGGCGGGGGCGGGCCGCCCGGCGGGCCGGTCAGGCGGCCGAGGGTGGCGCAGCCGTGCCCGATGGCGATGCCCTCGGGGTCGGTGACCGTCACGCACACGGTGGTGTGCGGGCTGCGGGCAGCGGTGGCGGCGAGGGCGCGGCACAGGGCGGGGTCGAGGGTGCCGAGGCCGTGTCCCTCGCCGGGCCGTTCCGCGTGGCTGAGGAGGGTGGCGAGCGGGACGATCAGGTCGGTCAGCGTCGGCGGCGAGCCGCCGGCCGACTGCGGGGACGGCGATCGCGGTGCCGGCCGGAGCGGCTCGGGGCCGCGCGCCGCGTCATGGCCGGGCCCGCTGACGACGGGTGGCTCACTGCCGCCTCTCGGGCCGCCGTTGCCGGGACCGCCGCCATCGCCGGAGTCTCCGGGACCGCCGTCGTCCGGTTCGCCGTCGTCCGGTTCGCCGTCGTCCGGTTCGCCGTCGTCCGGTTCGCCGTCGTCCGGTTCGCCGTCGTCGGGTGGCGTGCAGCGGCCGTCGCACTCGTCACAGGGGCAGTCGGACCCTCCGCATCCGGGTCCCTCGGCCAGGTCCTCGGCGCCGACGGGGCCGTCACCGCCGGGGCCGTCACCGCCGGGGCCGTCACCGTCGGGCCCGTCACCGTCGAGGGCTTCCTCGAGCGCGCCGTCGTGGTCGAGGTCGGGGTCGGGGTCGTCGGGGCTGAGCCGGCCGTAGGCGATGCGGTCGTCGGCCGTGAAGCCGTTGAGGATGTCGAGGTAGGCGGTCGCCCGCAGCCGGTCGATCCGCTCGCCCGGGAACGCGCCGGAGTCCTGGTACTGCCGGGCGCGGGCGTTCAGGTGGGCGAACGCGGCCAGGGTCTGGTCGGCCGGCAGGTCCCGGCCCGACAGGCCGGCCGCCCCGGACAGCTCGCGGAACATCGCCACCCGCGAGCGGTGCTTCTCCGCCGCCTGCCGTCGCCGCTCGGCCAGGCCCGGGTCGACCGCGGCGGCGATCGCGGTCGCGATCCGCTCGATCTGGGTGTAGGTCTTGCGCGGCGGCTCGGTCAGCCGGGGGATGAGCAGCTCCTCGGCCCGGGCGGCGTCCTCGTCCGACAGCTCCGCGAAGACCTCGGCGACCAGCCGGGCCCGGGCTAGGTCCAGGGTCCCGTCCCGCAGCAGCAGCTCGATGCCGGGCAGTCGGGCGGCCAGCTCCCACGCCGCCCGGGTCGTCTTGGCCGCCGACGGCGCCGAGACCGCCAGCGCGAGGGCGATCTCGTGGACCAGGGAGTCGTCCCACGCATCGGCCAGGTCCCCGTGACGGGGGCGGCCCAGGAAGGGCGGGTCGTCGTCGCGGATCAAAGCCCGGATCACGCCCAGCAGCCCGGCCGACGCCCACGACTGCAAGGCCGCCATGGCGCGCAGCAGGCCGATGAGCTCCTCGCCGGTCGCCGCCGCGCACCGCCAGCCCGGCCCGGCCGCCCGGGCCAGGGCGACGGCCAGCTCCGGGCCCGGTGGGTGCTTGTCCCACACGCCGCCCGGGGCGAACCCGGCCAGCAGCTCCTCCCGCTCCCTGGCCGCCCCGAGCGTGCCCTCCAGCCCATCCCAGGGGCCGAACTCGCTCACGCCGTCGCCATCGCCATCGGCATCGGCATCGGCA
>Ga0335075_10019414_pt1 | contig 10051 bp, 7 predicted proteins | sample Lox_Sample_24_FD_206723 | JGI IMG/M metagenome (GOLD analysis project Ga0335075, IMG submission 206723) | Soil microbial communities from Loxahatchee National Wildlife Refuge, Florida, United States - Lox_Sample_2.4 | ecosystem: Environmental > Terrestrial > Soil > Wetlands | place: USA: Florida...
TCGGCAAGCGAGACGTGCTGTGCGCATTCGACTTTCGCCGCTATGAACGGGACACGCAGGTGTTCGCCGCGGCTGCGCACGACGCCGGAGCCCGGATCGTCCTGTTCACCGACCCGTGGCTGTCGCCGATCGCCGACATTGCGGACGCGATACTTCCCGCCCACGAGGCCGGGCCATCACCTTTCCCGAGCTTGGCCCCGATAGCCGCCGTCGCCGAGACGCTGATTACCGCCGTGGCTGGCGCGCTGGGCGACGCGGCCCGCGCTCACTTCGAGCGATTCGGCGAGATAGCCGAGCACTGGATCAGGTTCTGGCCGCAAGCCGAAGACGTCCGCTAACCCGCCGCGCCTGAGTGCTCGACCACCGTCGGAACGTCGAGGTCGGCGAGGTGGCAGGCGATCAGGCCGGTGCCTGCGCCATCCCGTGCGATGGCGGGGAGCACGGGCACCGGCACGGTGCGGCACAGCTCCTCCCGCTCATCGCCAGCGGGCAGCGCGGCCCGACGCGGGCAGCGCGGATGGAACCGGCATCCGGCCGGGACCCTCGTCGGGTCGGGTGGCTCGCCAGCCAGCGGCCGTCCCGGCTGGCCTGACGTCGCGTCCGGCAGCACCGACAGAAGCGCCTGGGTGTAGGGGTGGCGCGGCCGGAGTAGTACCTCGTGCACCGGCCCGGCCTCGACGATCCGGCCCAGGTACATGACCGCTACCCGGTCGGCGATGTTCCACGCGACGCCGAGGTCGTGGCTGACGATGAGCGCCGCCAGGCCGAGCTGGTTGCGGAGGTCGAGAATCAGCTTCAGGATCTCGCCGCGCACCGAGGCGTCCAGCGAGGAAACCGGCTCATCGGCGACCAGCACCAACGGATCGAGCGCGAGCGCGCCGGCGATGACCACGCGCTGCTGCTGGCCGCCGGACAGCTCGTGCGGGTACCGGGCAATGAACTGCTCGGGCGGGCGAAGGCCGGCCTGCGACAGCGCCTGGTGCACCCGGTCGATCAGCCCATCACGCATGCCATGCAACCGCGGCCCCTCGGCGACCGCGTCGAACACGTTCTGCCGAGGGTTCAGCGCAGCGGCCGGGTCCTGCAGCACGAGCTGGACGTGCCGGCGGTGCTGTCGTAGCGCGGTGCCACCGTAGCGAAGCGGCGCGCCCGAGTAGCGCACTTCGCCGGCGGTCGGCGGGACCAGTCCGACCAGGGCGCGGGCCAGCGTGGACTTGCCGCAGCCGGACTCGCCGATCAGGGCGACGATCTCGCCGCGGCCGATCGTCAGGTTCACGTCATCGACGGCACGTGCCGGGCCGCGGCCACGCCGGCCGGGGAATACCACCCGCAGACCGTCGGCCTCGAGCACCGGATCATCGGTCCGGCTGACTTCGCCGCCAGGCTCGGTTAGCTGTGATCCGACGGGCTCGTCCAGTGGAGCCTGCCACGTCCCGGCTGATGCCGCCTGATCATCCGCGCCTGGCCCGGGGGCGTAGCTGTCGAGGACCTTGATGCACGCGGACTCGCGGTTCTCGCCCGCCGACCACAATTCGATGTCGTGGGTCAGGCAGGCTTCGACAGCCTCAGGGCAGCGCGGCGCGAACGGGCAACCCGCGGTATCGCCGCGCAGGTCGGGCGGCTCGCCAGGCAGACCGGCGGGAGCCAGCCGCGATCCGGGGTCGCCCATGTGCGGGAACGCGCGGCCCAGGATCCCGGTATAAGGGTGCCGCGGCGTGCCGAGCACCTCGCCCGACGGCCCGATCTCGGCGACTCGTCCTGCGTACATGATCGCCAGCCGGTCGCAAGTCTGGCCGAGCACCGACAGGTCATGGCTGATCATCATCATGCTGATCTGCTGCTCGCTGACCAGGCTGGTCATCAGGTCCAGGATCTGCGCCTGCACGATCACATCAAGTGCGGTCGTCGGCTCGTCGGCGATGATCAGGTCGGGACGGCAGGCGAGCGCCATCGCGATCATCACGCGCTGGCGCTGGCCGCCGGACAGCTCGTGCGGGTAGCTTGCCCGGCGCCGGGACGCTACGCCGACGCTGTCGAGCAGCTCGGCGGCGCGAGTTTCGGCCACCCGGCGACTGACCTTTTCGTGCAGCAGGATCGGCTCGCAGATCTGCTCCCCGATCGTGCGGACCGGGTTCAGCGCGCTCATCGCGCCCTGGAACACCACCGAGGCCTGGCCCCAGCGCACCGCCCGGAGCTTATGCCAGCCCATGCCGATGACGTTCTCGCCCTTGAACAGGATCTCCCCGCTCAGTTTCGCCGTCGCTGGCAGCAGGCGCAGCAGGCTGAGCGCGACAGTGGTCTTGCCGCAGCCGGACTCGCCGGCCATACCGAGTGTCTGCCCAGCCTCCAGGGTGAAGCTGACCCCGCGGACTGCGCGCACGGTCTGTTCGCCCGACCGGTAGGTAACCGCGAGGTCACGCACCTCGAGCAGCGGGGCGGTCGTCCCGGCTTCAGGGGCCATCGTCATGGCCTCCTCGCCATCCGGGGGTTGAGTATGTTCTCCACCGCGCGCCCCATCATGGTGAATGCCAGCGCCACGATCACGATCGCGATGCCCGGCGGCAGGATGTACCACCATGCGCCGCGCGTGACAGCGCCCTGGAAGAATGCCTGGTTGATCATGGCGCCCCAGGACACTTCGGTTGGGTTGCCGAGGCCCAGGAACTCGAGCGTGACTTCGGAGATGATCGCGCCGGAGACCGTCAGGGTGGCAGAGACCAGGACGAACGGCATCACGTTCGGCAGCACGTGGCGGCCCACGAGCTGGCTGTCCCGCGCACCGAGTGCTTTCGCGCGCTCGATGAAGGGGCGGGCTTCCACGGCCAGCGTCTGGGCCCGGATGAGCCGCGCAGTGCCCGGCCACGACGTGACCGCGATGGCGATAGTGATCGAGGCGTCGCCCTGGCCAAGCACCGCGGCCAGGGCAATGGCCAGCGGGAGCGTGGGCAGCGCGATGAACCAGTCGGTGATCGCCATCAGCACACGGGAGGAGATCCCGCCGTAGTGCCCGGCGAGCAGTCCGATAATGCTGCCGACGATCATCGTGAGCGCGGTCGCGATCAACGCGATGGCCAGCGACGGCCTGGTGCCCCAGATCAGCAGTGGCACTATCGAACGGCCGGCGTAGTCGGTGCCGAGCCAGAAGCGCGCTGACGGGGGCGACAGCGGCTGGCCCGGCGCGTTGACCACGTCCAGGTCGCTGGCGTGGATGAACAACGGAGCGGCCAGGGCCAGGATGATCAGCGCGACCAGGATGGCGAGGCCGGCCATAGCGGCCCGCCGGCCGGCGAAGTCCCGTGCGAACTGGCGCAGCGCGGCGAGCCGCGGCGGCGCCCCGCCGGCCACCGGTGCCTTCGATGTGGTCGCGGTCATGTCCGCCTCACCCGCGGGTCGAGAGCGCGGTAGAGCAGGTCGGCCAGCAGGTTGCACACGATTACCGAGCCGCTGAAGATGATGAACGTCCCCTCGAGCAATTGCAGGTCCGGAATCTCCAGGGCCTGGTAGGTGAGGTAGCCAAGGCCCGGCCAGGAGAACACCGTCTCAACGGTGATCGTGCCGCTGATCAAGGTGCCGACCTGCAGGAAGATGAGCGTTACCGAAGGCAGCATCGCGTTCGGCACCACGTGGCGCCGCCTGACCTCGGCGTCGCGCAGGCCCTTCGCCCTGGCGGTAAGCAGGTACGGGTTGCCAGCCTCGTCGATCATCGACGAACGCATGACCATCTGATACTGGGCGAACACCACTAGCACCAGCGTCAGGCAGGGCAGCACGAGGTGCCTTGCCACGTCGAGGATGTGCGCGGGGGCGAATCCGCCCACGGTGCCTGGAGTGGACATGCCGCCAGCCGGGAACAGCGGCGGGATAGGGCCGAAGCCTTCGCTGCCGAACACGAGCAGGATGATCCCCAGCCAGAACGTCGGCACCGACCACAACGTGATGGCCGAGCCGGTCGAGATGCGGTCAAGCAGGCTGCCGGGCCGCCAGCCACTGTGGATGCCCAGCTGCATGCCCAGCAGTACCGACACGATCGTGGCGGAGCCCATCAGCAGGATTGTCGGCCACAACCGCTGAGCAATCAGCGTGGAGACCGGCTGCTCGAACTGAAACGAGTAGCCAAGATGACCCTGCAGGGTGTTGGCCACGTAGTGCCAGAACCGCTCCCAGATTGGCTGATTCAGCCCGAGTTCCTTGGTGAGGAACGCGAGTTGCTTCGCGCTGGTCGGCCGTCCCCTGGTCAGCGCCTCCACCGGGTTCGATGGCATCAGGCTGAAGATGATGAAGCCGACCACCAGGAGCATCACGAAGCTGATCAGCGCAGCGGCCAGCTTGGTGCCGAGGTAATGGGCGAAGTCCCTCGCGCCGGAGGCTCCGCCAGATGGCGGGGCCTCCAGCGCGCTGAGACTCTGAGCCGAAAGTGGCGCTGAGGCGCTGCTCACTACCTGGCTACTCCCGCTCGCCCGAGGTCGCGCGGCGGCGCCACGTCACACCGCCGGCGGCCAGCGCGGCCACCACGACGATCGCGATCACGATCCACAGCGCGGGGCTGGACGACGAGCTGGAGTCGCCGCTCGCGACCGGAGTGGCGTCGTTCCAGTTGATGAACAGGTTCTGCTGCGGGTAGAAGCCCTGGGTGTTCGGCTTACCGAAGAAGTAGTTCTTGACGGCGCTGGTGCGCACCGCGCTGAGGAAGTCGGGGTAGTACAAGATGACGTCGACCGCGTTGGTGTACAGGATCTGCTGCATCTTGCCGATGGTGGCGGCCCGCTGCGCGGTGTCGAACTCGGTGGCCTGCTGCGCGTAGAGCTTGTCGTACGTCGGGTTGCAGAAGAACGAGTCGGTGTTGAATCCGCTCCCGTTGTTAAGCGGCAGCACACCGCAGGTCTGAATCGACAGCAAGTAGGTGGGGTCGGGGCCGGTGGACCAGGTGTCCGACAGCATGTCCCAGTCACCCTTGGGCAGGTCGGCGTTGAGCTGGTTGTAGCTCATCGAGTCGATGGTCACGCCGATCCCGATGGCCTTCAGCCACTCCACAATGTAGGGAGCCATCGCCGCGTCACTGGACTCGTCGGAGTGGATGCCCAGCCGCAGGGTGAGCGGCTTGTGGGTCTTCGGGTCGATCCTGATGCCGTTCGGGCCCATCTTGTAGCCGGCCGAGTCGAGCAGCTGGTTGGCCTTGGCCGGATCGTAGGTGAGCTGCCCTGAGGCTGGTGGCGTCCACTCCCACTGCGGGTAGGCCGGCGGCAGGTAGCCCTGTCCGGGCACTGCCAGGCCGTCCCAGATCTTCGACACCAGTTCCTGCTTGTTGAGTGCCATCTCGATCGCCTGGCGCACCTTCGGGTTCTCCAGCGCGGGGTTACCGTTGCCGAAGTGCCGGCCCTCCCTGGTCCGGGCGCCCGGGTTGAGCTCGATCGCGGTCCAGGCGGCCGAGACCTGCGGGGCCTCCTCGATGCCCTTGACTCCCTTCAGCGCATTGAACTGCGTCGCCGTCAGGCTGTCGTCGATGTCATCGAGCTGCCCGCTGCGCAGCGCCGCCACCGCGGCGTCACTGTTTGAGAAGTACTGGACGATCAGGGTGTGGAACTTCGGCCCGCCCATGAAGAAGTTCTTGTTCGCGGTCAGCGTCGCGGACTGGTTCGCCACGAAGCCAGTCAGGGTGAACGGCCCGTAACCGACGGCGGGCAAGCCGTGGTTAGTGAAGTTGCTGAGGTGCGGGACCTGCGCGGCCCAGATGTGCTCGGGCACGATCGGGATGATGGCGAGGTTGTACAGCAGGTTCGCCGCAGGGCTCGTGGTCGTGATGACGAGCGTGGTGGGACTTGGTGCCGTCACGGTGGCAAAGTCGGCCACCAGCGCTCCGTTCGCTGCGCCCGCTGCCGAGTTGTGCATGATGAGGTTCAGCGTCCAGGCCGCGTCGGCCGCGGTGAGCGGCTTGCCGTCACTCCATTTCAGGCCGGACTTGAGCGTGAAGGTCCAGGTCAGCTTGTTCGCCGAGATGCTCCACTTGGTTGCCAGGTACGGCACTGGCGCGCCCTGCTTGTTGGTAGTGGTGAGCATCGGGTAGATCTCGTTGATCACTTCCAGATCACCGTCGTTATAAGCGGTGAACGGGTTGAACGTGGAGAACGCAGTCTGCGACTCGGTGGTGAGCGTGGAGCCGGACGAGGTGCTCGACGCGGCAGCGGGTATCGCGGCACCGGCGGCCAGGGTGGCTGACGCCAGGGCGATCCCGGTGGCGGCGGCCAGCAGTGTCCTTACCCGCCAGGCCGATGCAGTGCGGTGTGCGCACGGTCGCCCGTGACGGGCGAGTCGCGTGATTTTCATGAGCTGGACTCCTTCATTGACCGCGGGGGCTCACGACGCGGGGTGCCGCGCACGCAGTCTGACCGGGACATTCCCAGCCAGAAGTATGAATGAGTACTACATGATTCAGAATCTGCGGTCAAGACGCTATTCTGAGCGAATCATTTCAATCGTGTCACGAGGTGGGCCGATGGCTGAGCCACAGGAGGCGAGCTCGCCCGCGGCGGGAACGCGGGCGCCCGGACGCCAGGCGCACGGAAGGTCCGGCGGGCCAGTGAGCATAGCCGAGCAGATCCGGCAGCGTCTCGGCGAGCTGTCGCCGTCGGAGCGCCGGGTTGCGAGGACCCTGCTCGCCGGGCCGCCCACGATCGGCCTCGAGTCGTCCGCGCGGCTCGCCCGCGTCGCCGGGGTCAGTGGCCCCACCGTCAGCCGGTTCATTGCCGGGCTAGGGTTCAGCAGCTATGCGGCATTCCAGCGGACGCTGCACGAGGAAATCGGCGCCCGCATGATGACGCCCGCCGAGGTCTACCGAAGGCATCAGGAGGCGGAGCGGTCGGCCGACGTAGTCGGCACGAGCGCGCGGACACTCGGCGAAGCCGTAACGGCCAGCGTGGCCGGGCTCGACCCTGATGAGTTCCAGCGGGCGGTGTCCCTGGTCGCGGACGGCGGTCGCCATGTGCTCGTCACCGGCGGCTGGTTCAGCCAGCTGCTGGCGGCGCACCTGACCTCGGTGCTCCGCGAGCTGCGCCCGGACGTCCGGCTGATCGGGCCGTCAGCAAGTGATCGCGCCGGCGCCATCGCCGACATGGCCAGGCGGGATACTGTCATCGCCTTCGACTTCCGCCGCTACGACCGCGACACGCTGGAGATCGCACGCGCAGCGCGCACGGCAACTGCACGGATAGTCCTGGTGACCGATCCGTGGCTGTCACCAGTGGCCGACATCGCGGACGCGGTGCTCACCGCTCAGGTCGCAGGCGCCGCCCCGTTCGCTAGCCTTACCCCGGCCCTGGCTGTCGTCGAGACGCTCGTCGCCTCCGTGGTCGACGCGCTTGGTGAAGCCGGCCGGGCACGGTTCGAGCGATTCGGCGAGATCGCCGAACGGTGGCTGCACCCGTGGCCCGACGGCGCAGGCAACGTCGATAGGCAAACCGGGCGTGAGGTGGCAGCCGACCCGCCGCTGCATGTGACGTGACTTCTGCGCAGGCGACTGGCCGTGACCGGTCGCTTAACCATCCTGCTAGCCCCAATCCCACGGGGAGATAAAGGAGTACCGCAGTGTTCGATGTCCTCATCTCGGGCGGCGAGGTCTACGACGGCAGTGGCGCGGGCCCTGTCGCCGCCGATGTCGCGATTTCCGGCGACCGGGTAGTACAGGTCCGCCCCCGAGTCGGCCAGGACTCCGGCCGCGGGATTGCGGGCAGCAATCCGGCAGACGCTGCAGCAGTCGTCATCGATGCGACCGGGAAGGCGGTGTGCCCGGGCTTCATCAACATACTGAGCCACTCAAACCTCTCGATCCTGCACGACCCGCGATCGCTGGGCGAGCTGACCCAGGGCGTCACCACGGAGGTGTTCGGTGAGGGCAGCTCCATGGGACCGCTCACGCCGCGGATGAAGTCTGAACTGCAGAACAGCAGGGACGGCCTGTCCTACGAGGTGTCCTGGACCCGGCTCTCGGAGTATCTGGCGCACGTCGAGCACCGCGGCAGCTCGCAGAACGTGGCATCGTTCATCGGCGGCGGCACCATCAGGATCAACGGCGTCGGTTTCGAAGACCGCCCGGCCACGTCAGCGGAGATGGACCGGATGCGCGCGCTCGTCGCCGAGGAGATGGCGGACGGCGCCCTGGGCATCGCCTCCGCCTTGATCTACCCGCCGGGAAGCTACGCCGGCACGGCGGAGATAACCGAGATGTGCGCGGTAGCGGCCCGGTACAACGGCTGCTATGCCTCCCACATCCGCAGTGAGGGCGACGAACTGCACGAAGCTATCAAGGAGTTCCTGGCCATCTGCCGAGACGCCGGGCTGCGCGGCGAACTCTTTCATCTGAAGGCGGCCGGACAGCCGCACTGGGACAAGATGGACGGCGCAATCGAACTGCTCGAGGAGGCTCGAGCGGCCGGGGAGCCGATTACCGCCGACGTGTACCCCTATCCGGCTAGCTCGACCGGCCTTACGAGCATCATTCCCGACCGTTATCACGAGGGCGGCGCGGAAGCGCTCTACAACCGGCTGGCCGACCCGGAGGTTCGCGGCCAGATCCGGGCAGAGCTGCAGCGCTCGCGCCGCTGGGGTGACGTGACCGAAGCCGAGAGCGTGCTGATCCTGCAGGTCACCAAGGACGAGAACCGGCGCTGCCAGGGCCGCACCCTGGCCGACATCGCGGCCGAGCATGGCGCAGATCCGATCGATACAGCCCTGGACCTGATCGCATCCGACCGCTCACGAGTGGGAACCGCGTTCTTTTCGATGTCGGAAGACAACCTGCGCAAAGCACTGCGACGCCCCTGGGTCGCGGTCAGTTCGGACGGCGCGTCGATGGCGCCGGAGGGCGCGTTTCTCCAGGCGCCAACCCATCCCAGGGCCTACGGCAGCTTTGCCAGGGTGCTCGGCCACTACGCCAGGGATGAGAAGGTGCTGACGCTCGCGGACGCGGTTCACCGGATGAGCGGGCTTCCCGCGGCGACACTCGGTCTCGGGCAGCGGGGCCTGCTGACGGAAGGCTACTTCGCCGACGTCGTGGTGTTCGACCCGGCGACCATCGCCGACCGCGCTACCTTCGCTAACCCGCACCAGCTCTCAACAGGAGTCAGCGAAGTCCTGGTCAATGGCAAGGTCACCATCTCAGGCGGCACGTTCAGCGGCGAGCTAGCAGGTCGCGCGCTGGCCGGACCTGGAGCGCGCCGGTGACCGCGGCGGAGCTGGTCACCAGCCTCGGTCAGGTCAGTGCCAGCCAGGCGGTGGCCGCCATCGCCGGGCTGGCCGCGGCCTCCGGTGGCCACGTCGGGCTGCTCGCCCGGCACCTTGAAAGCGGCGAACAGCTCGCCTGGAAGCCTGACGACGTCATCGGCACCGCGAGCGCGGTGAAGGTCGCTATCGCCAGCAAGACCGGCAGTGTCGGCGGCTGCCGGGTAGAGACGGGACTGCTGTACCTACCAGGCGACGGCGGGACGGTAGCCTACTGCGCGGCCGCGGATCACCTCGCCGACCGGAGCATGACCATGCTGTCCGAGGGAAACGAAATCCTCGGCAGGCTGGGCGCGATCATCCTGGCCCGCTGGTGGCCAGGACCCGGTCCGGTACCGGTCCGTCAGGGGTGGCTGCCTGCGCCCGCCTGAGCGTCACGGGACAATGAACGGCGTGGCGCTCACATTCCGGTTCGCCGAGGCACGCGACGTGCCGGCAATTGTGACCCTGGTCGAATCTGCCTACCGTGGCGATGCCAGCCGGGCTGGCTGGACTAGCGAGGCCGACCTGCTCGGGGGGCAGCGCACCGACGTGCGGGCCGTCGAGTCAGTGCTGGCCGCCCAGGGCAGCGCCATGCTGCTCGCCGAAGCCGACGGTCAGCTGGCCGGGTCCTGTCACCTTGACCGGCATGCGGGCGCTGAGGTCTACCTCGGCTTGTTCGCGGTTCAGCCGGGCCGTCAGGGTCAGGGCTGGGGGCGCCAGATACTCGCCGAGGCCGAGCGTGTAGCCCGGCTCGACTGGGGCGCGAGCACGATGACCATGACTGTCATCGCGCAGCGTC
>Ga0335075_10019416_pt1 | contig 10051 bp, 8 predicted proteins | sample Lox_Sample_24_FD_206723 | JGI IMG/M metagenome (GOLD analysis project Ga0335075, IMG submission 206723) | Soil microbial communities from Loxahatchee National Wildlife Refuge, Florida, United States - Lox_Sample_2.4 | ecosystem: Environmental > Terrestrial > Soil > Wetlands | place: USA: Florida...
GCGCGCGTCGATCTTTTCGACCAGCCGCTTCAGGTTCGGAAAGCCGGCGAGCCCCTCGCCCTCGCCGGGAAGCACTCTGCCGGCGCGCCCGAGCCAGCCCCAGGCCGACATGTCGGCGATCGAATAGTCCTTGCCCAGGATGAAGTCCCGCCCCGCCATGTGCTTGTCCAGGACCCGATAATGCCGCTCGATCTCGCGCCGGTACCGGTTGATGGCGTAGGGGATCTTTTCCGGCGTCGCGTGCTGGAAATGCACCGCCTGACCGGAGAACGGGCCAAGGCCCGATGAGATGAAGAACAGCCACGACAGGAGCTCCGGCCGGTCGGCCGGCGTCCCGACGAAGCGGCCGGCCTTTTCGCCGAGATAGAGCAGGATGGCGCTCGAATCGAACACCCGCGCCTCGCGCCCGCCCGGCCCATCGGTGTCGACGATCGCCGGCACCTTGCCGTTGGGATTGATGGCGCGAAAGGAGGCGGCGTGCTGCTCGCCCTTGGCCGTGTCGACGGGCACGAGCTCATAAGGCTGGCCGAGTTCCTCCAGAAGCAAAGCGACCTTCGCCGGGTTTGGCGTTGGGTGAAAGTAGAATCGAATCATGCGCGCGCTCCGAGTTGGTTGGACGGTGGATCGTGGGGGCCGATCGAGGATAGGCCCGACAGGCTAGGAATTCTTGGCCTTGCGGCCAAGACAAATCTCACGTGAACGACCTCGATTGGGGTCCGCCGATCCGGGTTTTGGTTTTCTTGGATCGTGGCCGTTTGGCTGCGAAAGCCCCCATTCGACCCTATTGGATTTCCTTGGATTTGCTTGGATTCTCTCGTTAGAATCGAGACTTTTCAATGGGTTACGCGGATCTTGCGTCGAATAAATTTTCTCGCGCTCTCCCTCGCGTGAGAAGTCCGGAACGAGAGCGCTCGCTCTGGCCGATGCGGAAGGCGGGATTGCTCATCGGCAAAGCTTAACCGTATTTCTGGTTTTTTGCAAGAGATTGTTGGCTCTTTGTCGACTCTTATAGCGTTAAGCGTTGGTTTGGTTATCCACGATCAGCTCGGCGCGTCTTGACCGTCCCCGGACCTGATCCGGGGATTGACCCGGCCATCTACGCGGCTCCGTTGCCTCTTGCTCTAACGGGTTGACTCTCTACAGCCTTGATCCTTGATCCGCCCCGATGACCGTTGGCGGCGCCGAGCGGCGGGATGGCCGCGTCAAGCGCGGCCATGACGGCGGAGGCAGCCCGGCAACGCCTTGACGCTATAAGAGCCAGATTGTCGCAACCCTGTCGGTAGCAGGGGGGACGCGATCCGGGGGAACGGGAGGCGCGCCCTACGATTGCTGGATTCTTCGTCGCTGCGCTTCTCGGGCGACGGCGCGGCGAACTCCAGCCGCGCTTGGCTCAAGCGCGGCGGACGCGGTCGCTCACGTCGCCGACCGCGTCTACAAAGGCGACAACCTGCGAACGCTCGTGACCTTGCCGCCGCCGTTGGCGGCGATCCGGTCGCGCGCCTGAGCCAGCGGCTCGCTCGCCGTCTTCATGCGCCAACCGTTGGCGTGAAGCAGGGTCAGCGAATCGCGCATGATCCCGACATGGCCCTTCCAGAATATGAGATCGCCGCGCTTAAGCGGCGCGTCGGGATCGTCGATGGCGATCGCCTCGCCTAACGTCGCCTCCTGCATGTCGCTGTCGCGCGGCGCGGCGACGCCCGCGGCCCTCAGCGCGGTTTGCACCAGGCCCGAGCAGTCGATCCCCTCCGACGTCCGGCCGCCCCAAAGATAGGGGGATTCGAGAAAAAGCTCGGCCACCGCGACAGGGTCGCGCGCGCGTGCGCCAAGCTCGGCCAGATGGCGCGACCAGACGTAAAGCCCGTCGTCCGAGATCGCGAAATCGCCCTCGTGGGCGACAATCTTAAGCTCAGCGCCAAGCGAGAGCGCCATGCGCGGCGGAAGCTTGATCGCGGGGCCAGGATAGGCGTGCGTGCGCAGCGCCGCGACCCGATGCGTCGGCGTGGACGGTGCGCCGAGCGCGGCGCTTGGCAGGTAGCCGACATATTGGTCGCGATCGAGCTGCGCCCAGGCCCAGCCTTCGGCCTCGTCATACACGGTGACGCTTTCGCCGTGCAGCGCCTCGGTCTCCAGCGGCGCATCCGGATCAGGCGCTCGCCTCAGCGGCGCGCTCGCCGCGATGATGCGCGTGCCCCGCCCCTCTACGTAGCGCGGCGCGTCGACGAGGCCGCGCAGAGGCGCCGCCGCGAGGTCGGCGCGGGCCGGGGTGACGCGGCGGTCGAATGGGGTGGGCATGGCCGAGCGTTAACATGCGCGGTCGGCTGGCGCGACACGGATGGGGGCTGCTTTGCCGATCTTCCCCATGAGGAGTAGCCTCGTAAGAAAAGGGAGATTTGACGCCGATGAGCGCCCTCGCCGACCTTAAGGACAATTTCCGCAAGCCCCTCGACCCGTATGGCGCGGTCACGCACGAGGTGTTCAACCAGCCGGTCGAACTCGCGGACTACAGCCTGTTCGATTCCGACGTGGCGCTGAAGGAGGCGGTCAAGCGCGAGGGGGCCGCATGGGCGATCGCCGGGCTCGAAGCGTTCGGCGCGCGCGCAGGCGCGGCCGAATATCTCGAGCTCGGGGCGCTGGCGAACCGCAATCCGCCCGAGCTCGACACCCACGACCGCTACGGGCGGCGCGTCGATCTCGTCCGCTTCCATCCCGCCTATCATGCGCTGATCAAGGTTGCGATCGAGGAGGGGCTTCATTCATCGCCCTGGACCGACCCGCGCGAGGGCGCGCATGTGGCGAGGGCGGCGCGCTATTACATGCAGACCGAGGTCGAGGCCGGGCACCTCTGCCCGATCACCATGACCTTCGCCGCCACGCCGTGCCTCAAATTGCAGGGAGACCTCGCCGCGGAATGGCTGCCGAAGATACAGGCGCGGGTCTACGATCCGCGCAATGTTCCCGCCGGCGAGAAAGAGGGCGTGACGATCGGCATGGCGATGACCGAGAAGCAGGGCGGCTCGGACGTGCGCGCCAATACGACGCGCGCGATTCCTGTCGGCGGCGAGGGGCCGGGCCGCGCTTACGAACTCGTCGGCCACAAGTTCTTCGTCTCGGCGCCGATGTGCGACGCGTTCCTCGTGCTCGCGCAGGCGCCGGGGGGCTTATCGTGTTTTCTCGCGCCTCGCTGGCGCCCCGACGGGACTAAGAACCCGCTGCAGATCATTCGCTTGAAGCGCAAGATGGGCAATGTCTCGAACGCCTCGAGCGAGACGGAGCTGCGCGGCGCGCTGGGCTGGATGGTGGGGCCGGAAGGGCGCGGCGTGGCGACGATCATCGAGATGGTCGCGATGACGCGGTTCGACTGCATGATCGGCTCGTCCGCCGGCATGCGCATGGCGGTTTCGCAGGCGATCGACCATTGCCGGCAGCGCAAGGCGTTCGGCGCGTTCCTGATCGATCAGCCGATCATGACCGCGGTGCTCGCCGACCTCGCGATCGAGGCCGAGGCGGCGCTCGCGCTCACCATGCGCCTGGCCCGCGCGCTCGATCATCGCGACGAGCCCCATGAGGACGCGCTCGTGCGCTTGGGGTCCGCGATCGGCAAATACTGGATCTGCAAGCGGACGCCAGGTCACGCCTACGAGGCGCTCGAATGTCTCGGCGGCTCGGGGGTGATGGAGGATAGCCCCATGCCGCGCCTCTATCGCGAGGCGCCGGTCAACGCGATCTGGGAGGGGAGCGGCAACGTCCAGTGCCTCGACATCGCGCGCGCAATCCAGCGCTCGCCGCAGACGCTGGAGGCCTACTTCGCCGAAGCCGCTTCCGTGAAGGGCGAAAGCGCCGCGCTCGACGCCCATGTCGCCGCGCTGAAGGACGATCTTAGCAGCCTTGGCGACTTCGAGGCCCATGCGCGCGATCTCTGCGACCGGTTGGCGATTGGCTTGGAGGCGGCGGCGCTCGTTCGCGCCGGCTCGCCGGTCGCCGGCGCGTTTTGCCGCTCGCGCATTGAGAGCCGTGGAGCGCATCAGTATGGCGCGCTGACCGGCGGCGACGCGAAGGCGATCGTGAAGCGCGCCGCGCCGAGGTGAGCCCTCGCCCCGACCCCTCTCCCAGAAGAGAGACGGGAGTTGGCGCGGCCCGCGCCTCAGGCCAAGTCGCCCTCGCCGCCCGGCTCTTCGGCCAGTTCCTCTAATTCCGTCATGGTTTGTTCGACGGTCCGGTGATGCGGCTCTTCGTACCAGACGGAAGCCACTCTCTCGACGTCGCTCGAGGTTACGCTGACATGAGTGACGTGCGGCCGCTGCGATTCCAAGAAATCGTTGATGTCGTCCTCCAGCGACTTGATCGGCGCGGTCAGACCTTGGGAAAACAGCTTCACTCGCATTTGCTCGAACTCCGATAGGGCCTGACGTCTCGATGAGAGGACTCCTCTTCGCAGCAGAAGACGCGCCCTCCAAGCCTGATCTTATTCCCTCGGCGTCGGACTTAACGAACTCGAGCGCGCAAACCGTCCTCTACAACGTAGCGGGAGAGCGCTGGTAGTTGAACGCTGTTTCCAATGGCCCTCGCCTCTCCCCTCTCCCAGAAGGAGAGAGGAGAGGCCGAGAGGGCCGGGGCTTACTTCTTGCCGAAAGCCTTGTCGGTGACCACGGTCGTATAGGCGCCGACGGGCTCCTTCGAGATCACCGGGTCGGAGCCGCCGCTGCTGAGAAGCTCCTTGACCGTCTGCTGATAGGCGGCGAGATCGAGGCGGCCGTCGGAGCCGGCGGTCAGCTTGTTGATCTCACTCATCATCTGCATCTGATGATGCTCGGTCTGAGCGCCGGTCGAATCGTTGTCGAGCACGATCTTGACCGCCTCGGCCGGATGGGCGCGGGCGTAGTCCCAGCCCTTCATCGAGGCCTTGACGAAGCGGGCCATCTTGTCGACGAAGGCCGGGTCCTTGAGCTTGTCCTGCATCACATAGAGGCCGTCCTCGAGCGTCGAGACGCCCTCGTCGGTATAGTTGAACACCACAAGCTGGCTCGGCTTGTAGCCGGCGTCGATGATCTGCCAATATTCGTTATAGGTCATGGTCGAGATGCAGTCGGCCTGCTTTTGCAGGAGCGGGTCGACGTTGAAGCCCTGCTTCAGCACCTTGACGCCGCCGGGCGAGCCGTCGGTCTTGAAGCCGAGCTTCGCCATCCAGTTGAGGAATGGATATTCATTGCCGGAGAACCAGACGCCGAGGGTGTGGCCCTTGAGGTCGGCCGGCGTCTTGATGCCGGTGTCGGCGCGGCAGGTGAGCTCGAGTCCTGAGCGCTTGAACGGCTGGGCGATATTGACGAGCTCCGCCCCCTTTTCGCGCGCCGCCAGCGCCGCCGGCATCCAGTCGACGATGACGTCGGCGCCGCCGCCCACGAGCACCTGCTCGGGCGCGATATCGGGCCCGCCGGGCTTGATCGTCACGTCGAGGTTCTCGGCCTTGTAGAAGCCCTTGTCCTTGGCGACGTAATAGCCGGCGAATTGCGCCTGGGTGACCCATTTGAGCTGCAGCGTGACCTTGTCGGCGGCGTGCGCCGTTCCCGCGGCCAGCATCGCCGCGACGCCGGCGATTGCGAATAGGATCGATTTCATTTTTGACTCCCTCCAGTTGAACCCCGAACTTCCCGTCGCCGCGCTCAAGCCCTATCGCATGCGGTGAAAAGCTCAAGCCTCTTTCGCGCGATAGGACGCATGCCAGAACGTCACCCGGCGCTCGACGCCGGCGACCAGCGCGTAGAACAGGGAACCGGTGACCGCGGCGACGACGATCGTCGCCCACACCATGTCGATCTGGAGCCGCCCGACTTCGGTCGAGATGCGAAAGCCCATGCCCACGATCGGGGTGCCGAAGAACTCCGCGACGATCGCGCCGATCATGGCGAGGGTGGTGTTGATCTTGAGCGCATTGAAGATGAACGGCATCGCGACGGGCAGGCGCAGCGCGAGCAGGGTCTGCCAATAATTGGCCCCGTAGGTCTTCATGAGATCGCGCTCCATCGCCCCGGCGCCGGAAAGGCCGGCCACGGTGTTCACGAGCATGGGAAAGAAGGTCATCACCACGACCACCGCCGCCTTCGATTGCCAATCGAAGCCGAACCACGGCATGAGGCCGCGTTGCAGAAACTCGGAGCGGTCGATCAGGATCGCGACGGCGAACCCGGCGAGCGAGCCGATGACGTAGCCCGCCAGCACGCCCCGGATCGTCTGGTTGAAATCGGCGGCGAGAGTGGGCACGGATGTGGCGAGCCGCATTGCGATCGCGGAGGGCGGAGGCAGGATGATCGCCGGCACGTGGAAGAGCCGGACTCCCGCCTCCCAGACCGCAAGCACCGCGAGGCCGAAGGCGAGCGGGGGCAGGAGTTCGGCGAGCCGCCGGGTCGTCACGACGCGAACGCCATGCGGCGCTGGGCAATGCGCCCGACGACGCCGATCAAGCCGACCAGCGCCGCCGACAGCGCCGCGGCCGCGAACAGCGCGGCCCAGATCTGCACCGTCTGCCCATAATAGGAGCCGGCCAAGAGCCGCGCGCCAAGCCCCCCGTCCTCGCTCTTGGTCACTTCGGCGACCACCGCGCCGACCAGCGCCGCCGCGGCGCCGATCTTCATGCTGGCGAAGAAGAAGGGCGCGCTTGCGGGCGACCTCAGCTTGAGAAACGTCTGCGCCCGCGTCGCCGAGTAGGTGCGCATGAGATCGAGCTGCAAGGGATCGGGCGAGCGGAAGCCCTTGACCATGCCGACAGTCACCGGGAAAAAGCAGAGATAGGCGGCGATCGCCGCCTTCGGCGCGATGCCGGTGACGTTGAACTGGTTCAGAATGACGACGATCATCGGCGCGAGCGCAATGATCGGCACCGTCTGCGAGGCCACGATCCACGGCATCATCGAGCGGTCGAGCCAGCGCATCGAGACGATGAGCACGGCAAGGCCGATGCCGAGCGCCGAGCCGACGGCGAAGCCGATCAGCGTCTCTTCGAGCGTGATCGCCCCATGGTAGACAAGGCTGCGCTTCGACGTCGGCGGGGTGGCGAAGACGAGTTTATAGAGTTCGGAGGCGACTTGATGCGGCGCGGGCAGTTTCGGCCGCTCCATGTTGAGCGAGGCGGCGACCAGCTCCCGGGTCGAGTAATCGGCGTGGCCCGAGTTGGCGAACTGGTCGCGCTGAAGCGGCGCGTTCATGAGCGCCGCGGCGAGATACCAGATCGCGAGGATGGAGAGGACGACCGTCGTGATGGGGAGCGCGGATTTCATAGCGCCGCTCTTCCGCTACCCGTCATAGGAATGGCCCTCGCGCAGTCCATGCCTCACACGATTGGCGACAGTGATGAACTCGGGGGTCTCGCGGATCTCGAGCTGCCGGTCGCGCGGAAAATTGCATTCGATGACGTCGTAAACGCGGCCGGGACGGGGCGACATGACGACGATATGCGTCGACAGGAACACCGCCTCCGGAATCGAATGGGTGACGAACAGCACTGTCTTGCCGGTCACTTCCCATAAGCGCAGGAGCTGCTGGTTCAGCATGTCGCGGACGATCTCGTCGAGCGCGCCGAACGGCTCGTCCATCAAGAGAAGATCGGGGTCGAACGACAGCGCCCGGGCGATCGAGGCTCGCTGCTGCATGCCCCCGGACAATTGCCAGGGATATTTGGCGCCAAAACCGGACAGATTGACGAGTTCGAGCCCCTTGGCGACGCGCGCCTCGCGCTCGGCTTTGCCGAAGCCCATGATTTCGAGCGGCAGCGCGATGTTCCGGGCAACCGTGCGCCACGGATAGAGCGCCGGGGCCTGGAACACATAGCCATAGGCGCGATTGGCGCGCGCGTTCGCGGGCGTGAGGCCGTTGACGCGGATCGAGCCCGAGGTCGGGGTCTCGAGATCGGCGACCGCGCGCAGGAGCGTCGTTTTGCCGCAGCCCGACGGTCCGATGAAGGAGACGAAGTCGCCGCGCCTGATCCTCAAGGTGACGTTGCTCAGCGCCTGCACCGGTCCGTCGGCGGTGTCGAAGCTGAGCGAGAGCCCGTTGATCTCGATCGCCGCCTCCGGGGCGAGCGCCTTGCCGCCGTCTTCCGGCTCGAGCCTGAGAGCCGCCGCTACGTCCATCGTGGGTCCGTTCCGATCAGCGCGCAACGCCCGCCACAGCAGTGAACTCCTTATAGCGCTTGAGCGCGCGCGCGTCCGCGGGGAACGGCTCGCGCCTGATGAAGCGGCCGCGTCCGAGCTCGGCCTGCACCACCCCGTCGCGGAACACGACTTCGCCGCGCGACAGCGTATAGCGCGGCAGGCCCGTGACCTTGACACCCTCGAACACGTTATAGTCAATCACCGAGACCTGGGACCTGGCGGAGATGGTCTTGCTCGCCTTGGGGTCCCAGACAGTAACGTCGGCGTCCGCGCCGGGCATGATCGCGCCTTTGCGCGGATAGAGGTTCAGAATGCGCGCGATATTGGTCGAGGTCGCGGCGACGAACTCGTTCGGCGTGAGGCGCCCGGTCTCGACCCCGTAGGTCCACAAGACCGGCATGCGGTCCTCGAGTCCGCCGGTGCCGTTGGGGATCTTGGTGAAATCGCTAAGCCCCAGCTCCTTCTGCTTGGTGGTGAAGGCGCAATGGTCGGTCGCCACCACCTGAAGCGAGCCGGCGCGCAGGCCGTTCCATAGGTCGTCCTGATGCTTCTTGTCGCGGAACGGCGGCGACATGACGCGCCGCGCCGCGTGCTTCCAATCTTTGTTGTAATATTCGCTCTCATCGAGCACGAGATGCTGGATCAAGGGCTCGCCATAGACGCGCTTGCCCAACGAGCGCGCGCGGCGGATCGCCTCGTGCGCCTCGATGCAGGAGGTGTGAACGATATAGAGCGGAACGCCCGCCTGGTCGGCGAGCATGATGGCGCGATTGGCCGCTTCGCCCTCGACCTCGGGCGGACGCGAGAGCGCGTGGCCCTCCGGCCCGGTCACGCCTTTGGCGAGATAGTGCTTCTGAAGTGCGGCGACAACCTCGCCGTTCTCGGCGTGAACGAGCGGCATCGCGCCAAGTTCGGCGCAGCGCGAGAACGAAGCGAACATCTGCTCGTCGTCGACCATCAGCGCGCCCTTGTAGGCCATGAAATGCTTGAACGTGGTCACGCCGGCTCGCACCACCTTGGCCATGTCCTCGCGCACGGAATCGTCCCAGTAGGTGATGCACATATGGTAGGAATAGTCGGAGACGGCGTCCTTCGAGCGCTTCTGCCAGTCGGCGAAAGCCTCCATCAGCGGCTGATTGCGGTTGGGGATGCAGAAGTCGAGCACCATTGTCGTGCCGCCGGAGAGCGCGGCCTTCGTGCCGCTTTCGTAATTGTCGGCCGAATTGGTTCCCATGAACGGCATGTCGAGGTGGGTGTGCGGATCGACCCCGCCCGGCATGACGAAGCAGTCCTTGGCGTCGAGCGTGCTGTCGCCCCTGAGGCCCTCGCCGATCGCCTTGATGGTCTCGCCCTCGACGAGCACGTCGGCCTTGTAGGTGCGGTCGGCGGCGACGATCGTTCCGCCTTCGATGACGAGCGACATTTTTACCGGTCTCCTGATGCGCTAACGGCGAGGCGGTTCCCCTTCTCCAGCTTCGCTGGGGAAGGTGGCGCGCAGCGCCGGATGGGGTATGGGCCACCGCTACGATGGAGGCCAGATTGCACCGTCGACACCGCGAACTTGCATAGAGCCATACCTGCTTTCCACACCCCATCCGGCCGCGCCATAGCCCGTCGAAAGACGGGCGTCTTTCGACGCCCTATGGCGCGTCCACCTTCCCCGCTTCGCGGAGAAGGGTCACACGATCTCGGCCTTCTCCAACGCCGCGTGCATCAGCACATTGGCGCCGGCGGTCGACCAATCCTGCTTGATGTCCTCGCTTTCGTTATGGCTCACGCCGTCGACGCAGGGCGTGAACACCATCGCCGTCGGCGCGACCCGCGCCAGATAGCACGCATCGTGGCCGGCGCCGGACACGATGTCGCGATGCGAATAGCCGAAATGCTGCGCGGCGCGCCGCACCGCATCG
>Ga0335075_10019417_pt1 | contig 10051 bp, 4 predicted proteins | sample Lox_Sample_24_FD_206723 | JGI IMG/M metagenome (GOLD analysis project Ga0335075, IMG submission 206723) | Soil microbial communities from Loxahatchee National Wildlife Refuge, Florida, United States - Lox_Sample_2.4 | ecosystem: Environmental > Terrestrial > Soil > Wetlands | place: USA: Florida...
GTCCGCCGCGCGCCATCGAGCTCGGGGCTGCAGGGGCGGCGGCGCTCAGTGGCAGCGTGCGCTTCGAGAACGTCCACTTTACCTATCCCAACGCGAAGCCCGCCCTCGCCGACATCAGCTTCGAGGTGCCCGCGGGCTCGAGCCTCGCCATCCTGGGTGCCACCGGCGCCGGCAAGACGACGCTGCTCAGCCTGATCCCGCGCTTCTACGACGTGTGTGCCGGCCGCGTCAGCATCGACGGCCACGACATCCGCGACTTCGACCTCGACGCTCTGCGCCGCAGCATCGGCGTCGTGTTCCAGCAGACGCTGCTCTTCAAGCAGTCGATCGCCGACAACATCTCCTTCGGCCACCCCGGCGCCTCGCGCGCCGACATCGAGCGCGCCGCGCGCATCGCCGGCGCCGACGAGTTCATCCGAGCCTTGCCCGAAGGCTACGAAACGCTGCTCGCCGAAGAAGGCCAGAACCTCTCCGGCGGCCAGCGCCAGCGCCTGGCCCTGGCCCGCGCCGTGTTCGTCGAGCCCCGCGTCCTCATCCTCGACGACCCGACCACCGCGCTCGACCCGCAGACGGAGAGCGAGGTGCTCGGCGCCATGCGGCGGGTGATGCACGGGCGTACCACGCTGATGGTGGCCAACCGCCTCTCGACGCTGCGCTTTGCCGACCGCATTCTGGTGCTCGAGCAGGGCCGCATCATCGAGCAGGGCACGCACCGCGAGTTGATGGCGCTGCGCGGCCTGTATCATCGCACGGCCGTGCTGCAGGGCATCGCCGAGGGCAACCGTGTCGACGGCGGCTCGGCCGCTGGCGCCGCGCTCGACTCGAAGCCGGCCTCGCTCAGGGAGAGCTGGGTATGAGGCAGGCGTTGCCCGCGAACAGCACAGCAGCTGGCTCCCACGCAAACAGCGCGCCCGCCGCCGAGCCCGCGCGTGCGGCAGGGGAGGGCGACGCGCGGCCCAGGGCGGAGCGCGACAGCGAGCTCGCGCAGCGTCCGCTCGACTTCTCCATCATCCGCCGCCTGTATGCTTGCACGCTGCCCTACCAGCGCCTGCGCGCGCTCTTGCTGCTGCTCGTCGTGCTGCGCTCGGTGCAGCTGCCGATCATCGCGTGGCTGACGGCCTGGGTCATCAGCGGGCCGATCGCCGCGCACGATGCGAGCGGCATCGTGCGCGGTGTGCTCGGCTTCCTCGCCTGGACGGCCTTCACCGCCTGGTGCTTCATCTTCCGCTCTCGCCTCGCGCTCCAGCTCGGCGAGTCTGTCGTGAGCGACCTGCGGCGCCAGATCTACGAGCACCTCTTGCGCTTGCCGATGAGCTACTTCAAGCGCACCGAGGTGGGGCGCCTGATCGGGCGCGTCGTTCACGACGTCGACTCCGTGCGCGTCGGCGTGCAAGACGTGTTCTTTGTCAGCGTCGTGCAGTGCGGCAGCATGCTGGTCAGCGCCGGACTGATGGCGTACTACGACTGGCCACTGTTTCTGGTCGTGCTCGCCATGGCGCCGGGGCTGTGGGCGGTCACCCGCTATTTCCGCAAGAAGAGCTCCGTCGCCTATCGCGAGCGCTCCGAGAGCTTCGCGCGCGTCACCGCCTCGCTCGCCGAGTCCGTCAACGGCATCCGCGAGATCCAGAGCTTCGCGCGCCAGGAGCACAACGCCCGCTCGTTTGCGCGCCTGATCGACCAGCACGCCCAGGTCAACATGCACTCCCACCGCCTGGGCGCCGTGTTCCAGCCGGTGCTCGCCTTCAACGGGCAGCTGTTCCTCAGCTTCTTGCTCGTGCTCGGCGGCTACCAGGTGCTCGGCGGCGGTGTGGACCTCGAGGCCCTCATCCAGTTCTTGTTCCTGTCCACCTCGTTCTTCAACGGCATCCCCATCGTCGGTGAGCAGTACAATCAGGCGCTCACCGCCATGGCCGGCGCCGAGCGCGTGTTCCGCCTGCTCGACACCCAGCCCGACTGGCAAGACGCTCCGAGCGCGCAGGACTTCGATCGCATCGACGGTCGCGTCGAGTTCGCGGGCGTCAGCTTCGAGTACGAGCCCGGCAGGCCCGTGCTGCACGACATCGACTTCGTCGCCCAGCCCGGCCAGGCCATCGCGCTCGTCGGCCACACCGGCAGCGGCAAGAGCACCATCGCCAACCTCATCGCCAAGCTCTATTTGCCGAGCGGCGGCCGCGTCAGCATCGACGGCCACGACCTGATGAACATGACCAGCCAGTCGCTGCACCGGCAGATCGCCTGCGTCACCCAGCACAACTTCTTGTTCAGCGGCAGCGTGCTCGAGAACGTCCGCCTCGGCCGCCCCGAAGCCACCCGCGACGAAGTGCTCGCCGCCCTCGACAAGCTCGGCGTCACCGACATCATCATGTCGCTACCCGCCGGCCTCGACAGCAAGGTCGGCGAACGCGGCGTCGGGCTCTCGCTCGGCCAGCGCCAGATCGTCTGCTTCGCGCGCGCCATGCTCGCCGACCCTCGCGTCGTCATCCTCGACGAAGCCACCAGCTCGGTGGACAGCGTCACCGAAGCCCGAGTACAGCAGGCGCTATTTCGGTTGCTCGCGGGGAGGACGAGCTTTGTGGTGGCGCATCGGCTGAGCACGATTGTGCATGCGGATCAGGTGTTGGTGCTTGACCATGGCCGCATTGTCGAGCGGGGGAATCACTCTGCGTTGATTGAGAAGGGCGGAGTGTATTCGGGGCTTTATCGGGAGTTTGTGAGTGCGCAGGCGATGGTCGCTTAGGCCCTCGCATCATTGGGGTCAGAGGAGACGGGTTGATGCCTCAGCGGAATTTGAAGGTTCGGCGCCGTTGGGGGGCGAGGAATGTGAAATAGAAACAGCAATTCAAATGAGCAATGCCGGTTCGTGGTGGGACGTCTTAGCTCGAGGAGCGCTTGGCTGTTTTGGCGGAGGCGGTGAGGATGGCGACGAGTTCGCTGGCTTCTGTTGTCAGGGGATCGAGCGAACTCTTGGGGGCTAGCTCGGCGTGGGCTATGAGGCGCAACCAGTATCTCGATTCGCTCACCTCCTTTGCGGCGATGGCGACTTTGTGCGCAAAGTCTGCTCGGCTCTCCGCCGAGCGCGCCTCTTCATAGTTGGCGCCTCCCGCGGTCGCAGCACGCAAGAGCTGCCGCGCCACATGTCGGGCAATCGCATCAGAGCGCAGCGTACGAACCAAGCGAATCACCCTCACAGCGAACTCCAGTAACCGCCCAGCAAGATCCTCTCCCTTCATTTCCCGTTTCCTGTTGCTGTTTCATATTTCACATTTGCCGCTGATCAGCCCACCCTTCTGTTCGATCACCCGGGCCGCGGAGTTGCTTCCATTTCGAGAACTTCAATGACCGAAAAATTCCCCGTTCTGGTTACTGGCGCCACCGGCAAACTCGGCGCCAAGACGTGTGAGGCACTGCTGCGGAAAGGCTTCGACGTGCGTGCGACGGATCAGAAGCTTCCTCCCGACTTCGAGTTCGCCACCGAGCTCGGCGATCTCAAGGACGAGTACTTCGTCCATCGCCTGATGCGCGACGTGAGGGCTGTCGTCCACCTCGGCAATCACCCGAACCAGTTCGCGGGCCCCTCGCCGCAGCGCATCCTCGCCGAAAACACGCAGATGAACGCCAACGTGTTTCACGCCTGCGTGCAACACGGCATCGAGCGCCTCGTCTTTGCGAGCTCGGTGCAGGCCTTCCTCTACACCGACTTCGACGCTCGCCCGAGCCGCTTCCGCCTGCCGTACTTGCCCCTCGACAGCCACGCACCCTGCGCGCCGGGCCCCAACACCTACGGCCAGAGCAAAGAGTTCGCCGAACGCATGCTGCAGCACCTCGTCGCCGCGCACCCCCGCCTGTCAGCGACCTCGCTGCGCTTCCCGATGCTCGTCAACGACCATCTCCTCTCCCGCTTCGAGAGCGTGCGCACCCTCTCCCAGAACTGGTTCAACTTTTCCGAGTGCATCTCGCACCTCACCTTCGAAGACGCCGGCGAGCTCATCGCCCTCCTCGTCGAGCAATCCACCCCCGGCTACCGCCAGTACTTCCCGGCGCTCGCCATGCAGTTCAAAGGCCGCACCCCCGCCGACCTGATCCGGCAGTTCTACCCAGACACGCCTTTGAAGCAGCCGATCGACGAGATCGCCGAGCTGATCGATATCTCGGACATCACGCGTGATGTGGGGTGGAAGCCGACGCGACGGATTTTGGTGCCGATCGACGATTGAGGCTGGCGCTTCAGCTCGTGGGCTTCCAACCCGCGAACTGCTCGCGCAGCGTGCTCTTCGAGAACTTGCCGACGGACGTCTTTGGGATTTCTTGGACGGCGACGAAGCCGTCGGGCAGCCACCACTTGGGGAAGCGGGGAGCGATGTGGGCTTTCAGCTCGTCGGCGCTGGCCTGCTTTCCGTCGCGGAAGACGATGAGCGCGAGGGGACGCTCGCCCCATTCTTCGTTGGGCACGGCGACGACGCAGGCTTCGAGCACGGCGGGGTGGCTCATGATGGCGTTTTCGACTTCGCAGGAGCTGACCCATTCGCCGCCGGACTTGATCAGGTCTTTGGTGCGGTCGACGATGTGGACGTAGCCTTCGAGGTCGATGGTGGCGATGTCGCCCGTGCGCAGCCAGCCGTCGGGCGTGAAGCGCTCCGGGTCCTGAGAGGCTCCGAAGTAGGCGCGGGCTACCCAGGGGCCACGCGCTTGCAGTTCGCCGAAGGCCTTGCCGTCGTGAGGAACGGGCCCGTTCTCGTCCATGATGCGGACGTTCACGAGGGGCGGCGGCAAGCCTTGCTTGGAGCGATAGCGATAGCGTTCGTCCTCGGGAAGCTCATCCATCCCGGGTTTGATGCGGCTCAGCGCACCGACAGGCGATGTCTCGGTCATGCCCCAGGCGTGAATGACCTCTTGGTTGTGGCGATCGAAGCCGCGGACCAGCGACTCGGGAGCCGCCGAGCCGCCGACGATCATGCGCATGCGGGGGAGCTTCCAGCGCGTGGGTTCGCTGTCGAGCGCCTGCAGTAACCCGAGCCAGATTGAGGGCACGCCCGCCGCCATCGTGACTCGTTCGGCCTCGAACAGCTCGAGCAGGCTGGCCGCGTCGAGGTGGCGCCCGGGCAGGACGAGCTTGGCGCCCGTCATGACGCAGGAGTAGGGGATGCCCCAGGCGTTGACGTGGAACATGGGCACCACGGGCAGCACCGTGTCGCGCATGGAGATGTCGAGGATGTCGGGCAGGGCGAGCGCGAGCGAGTGCAACACCGACGAGCGGTGGGTGTAGAGCACGCCTTTGGGGTTGCCTTCGGTGCCCGAGGTGTAGCAGAGGCCGCAGGCGTCCGTCTCCGCGGGGGCTGGGGGCTGAAAGGCGCCCGTCGCCTCGGCGATGAACGCTTCGTAACATTCGTAACCGGCGGGCGGCGGGGGTGCGCCCGCGCCGTGCTGGATGCGCACCACGAACACGCGCTCGAGCCGCGACTGGCCGCGCCATTTCTCGAGCAGGGGGAGCAGGGTCTCGTCGACGATCAGGAAGCGATCGGAGGCATCGTCCGCGATCCAGCCGAGCTGCGCAGGTGCCAACCGCAGGTTGAGCGTGTGCAGCACGCCACCCGCGAGCGGGATGCCGAAGTAGGCCTCGAGGTGCGCGAAGTCGTTCCACATCAAGGTGGCAACGCGGTCGCCCGGAGCGAGCCCCGCGCGTTGCAGCGCCTCGGCCAGAGCCAGTGCGCGCCGGTGTAGATCGGCGTAGGTGTAGCGATGTATCGAGCGATCCGAGCGGCGGCTGACCACCTCGCGCCGCGGAAAGAGGCTGCTGGCGCGCTCGAGCAGCGAGGGCAGCGTCAGCGGTGCATCCATCATCGTCCCCTGCATGTGCTCGATCTTAATCGGAGATGAATGAAATGACGAGCGGCACCGGCTGTGCCACTGTCGCGCCCGTGCCGCCGCTCACCGCTTCACCTGCCACGAGGGCTCCCGCTCGATACGCCGGGCCGCGCTCCGTCGTGCGCCACCCCGCAGGGAGCTCGCTGTGCGTCAAATTGCGCCTGACGCGGAGGGGCGTGAACTAGAATGCCTCGGGTGACCGCGGTGGACGAACGCATCGCTCGTGTGTTGCACGATGCTCGGCAAGCGCTCGAGCAGGAACGCAAGCGCCGCACGGAGCCGATCGCGATCGTCGGGATCGGCTGCCGCTTTCCCGGGGCGGCCTCGTCGCCGGAGCAGTACTGGCGAATGCTGTGCGGTGGCGTCGACGCGACCGGTGACGTGCCGCGCGACCGCTGGGATGCGGACGCCCTGTTCGACGAGGACGCGGACGCGCCGGGAAAGGCCTACGTCAAGCGTGGCGCTTTTCTGGCGGACATCGCGGGCTTCGAGCCCGAGATGTTCGGGATCTCACCCCGGGAAGCCGTCGGGCTCGATCCGCAGCAACGGCTGCTGCTCGAGGTGTGCTGGGAGGCTCTCGAAGACGCGGCGATCGCCCCCCAGGCGCTGAGCGCCACCGCCACCGGGGTGTGGATCGGCCAGAGTTTCGACGACTACGCGCGCCGCACCAGCGCCGCGGGCGGCCTCGAAGGCATCGATCGCTACAGCGCGCTCGGCACGGCGCGCAGCGTCGCCGCCGGGCGCATCGCCTATGTGCTCGGCCTCAACGGGCCCGTGCTGCAGGTCGATACATCGTGCTCGTCGTCGCTCGTGGCGGTGCACCTCGCCTGCCAGAGCTTGCGTGCCGGCGAGTGCGATGTCGCGCTGGTCGGTGGCGTGAACCTGATCGCGGCTCCCGACAACACGATCGCGCTCTGCAAGCTGCGCGCCCTGGCTCGCGACGGTCGTTGCAAGACGTTCGATGCCCGTGCCGATGGTTATGGCCGCGGCGAGGGCTGCGGCATCATCGTGCTGAAACGAGCGAGCGATGCGGCGGCGGCGTCCGACCGCGTCTACGCCGAGATCCGCGGCTCGGCCTTGAACCATGACGGCCGCAGCAACGGACTGACAGCGCCGAGCGGCGGAGCCCAAGAGGCCGTGCTGCGGCGGGCGCTCGACAACGCGGGGCTCGCCGCGCACGACGTCCAGTACATCGAGGCGCACGGCACGGGCACACTGCTCGGCGATCCGATCGAGTTGCTCGCGCTGAACCGCGTCTTCGGGGCGGGGCGCTCGGCGGCGCAACCGCTCCTGGTCGGCTCCGCCAAGACGAACATTGGCCACCTCGAAGCGGCGGCGGGCATCGCCGGCTTGATCAAGGCAGCGCTGAGCATCGCGCAGGGCGCGATCCCGCCGCATCTGCACCTGACGCAGCCGAACCCCAAGATCCCGTGGCACGAGCTGCCGTTTCGCGTGCCGCTCGAGACGACGAGCTGGCCGTCGCACGCGCCGCGTGTCGCGGGCGTCAGCTCGTTCGGCATGAGCGGGACGAACGCACACGTCGTGTTGGCTCAGGCCGCCAGCGAGGCCCCACCCGTCGCGGCCCCGCGCTCGGCGTCGCTGGTGGTGCTGTCGGCGCGCACCGACGAGGCCTTGAAGCAGTCGGCGACGCAGCTCCGTTCTCGACTCGACGCTGAGCCTTCTCTCGGCGTGGACGAGGTCGCCGCGACAATGGCGCTGGGACGCAGCGCGCTTTCGCGCCGGGTCGCCCGCGTCGTCACGTCGCGCGCGCAGCTCGAGATGGTGCTGGCGAACATCGCCGCGGCGGGGGCGCGCGACTCGGATGCCCCGCGCGCGAGTACGGGCGAGCGCGGCTGGTGTGGCGGTGTCGCTTGGCTATTCCCTGGGCAAGGCGCGCAGCTCCTGGGCATGGGTCGCGCGCTGAGCCGCGAGTTTGCGCCGTTCCGGCAGGGCCTCGAGCAGGCTCTGGCAGCGCTCGATCCGTTTTCGACCCAACCGCTCGCCAGCGTCATGTGGGCAGAGGCGGGGACACCCGACGCGGCACTGTTGCAGCAGACGGCCTTCACGCAGCCGGCCTTGTTTGCGTTCGGCTGGGCGCTCGCCGCGCTTTGGCGTTCGTTTGGGATCAGTCCCGAGTGGGTCGCGGGCCATTCTCTCGGCGAGATCACCGCGGCCTGCGTCGCTGGTGTGTTCTCCTTGCCTCAGGCGGCTCGCCTGGTATGCGCGCGTGGACGGCTGATGCAGGCGCTCGCGCCCGACGGGGCCATGTTGTCGGTCGAGCTCGACGTCGACGACGCGGCGCCCGTGATCGAGCCACACGCCGATCGCGTCGCGATCGCTGCGGTCAATTCGCCAGGCTCAGTGGTCCTGTCGGGCGATCGACAGGCGTTGCAGCAGATCGCCGAAATGCTGGTCCGCCTCGGCGTCGCCCACAAACTGCTGCCCGTCTCGCACGCCTTTCACTCGCCGCTGGTCGAGCCCATGCTCCAGGCGTTCGCGCGCGAGGCAAGCGTCGTCGACTACCACACGCCGACCATTCCGATCGTCTCCAACCTGAGCGGCGCCCTCGCTGGACCAGAGATCCAGACGGCGGAGTATTGGGTGCGGCACGTGCGCGAGCCCGTGAGGTTCGCTGCCGGCGTGCAGGCGCTGCAGGCAGCCGGAGCGAGAACCTTCATCGAGCTCGGTGCGCGGGCGGTGCTCTCGCCGCTCGTGCAGCAGACGCTCGGGTCGAGCGACGCGCTGTTCGTGCCGTCGGGGCGCAGCGGCAAACCCGAGACGACCGCTCTGCTCGAGGCCGTCGGCGTATGCTGGCAGCAGGGCGCGAGCGTGGCGTGGTCCGCCGTTCTTCCGCCAAACGCGCGGCGCTGCCGCTTGCCCACCTATCCGTGGCAACGGCGTCGCTTCTGGCAAGAGGCGCACGGCGGTCGCTCGCGACCCGCGACGCTGCTCGGCGAGAGAGTCGAGTGCGCGAGCGGCGACGTGTTGTTCGAGTCGAGCTGGTCGCCGTCGCATCCGGCGTGGGTCGCCGACCATCGCGTGGGCGATGAGGTCGTCGTGCCGGCAGCGGCGCTCGTCGAGTTGGCTCGCGCCGCGGCCGAGTCGCTGCATGGCGGGGGCGCAGCCGTGCGATCGCTGTTGCTCGAGCGAGCCCTCGTTCTGCAGGAAAACGAGCCACGCCGGGTGCAGGTGCTCGCGGCTCGCGGTGGACAGCGGCTCGGCATCTACAGTCGAGCCTCCGAGCCCGCCGGCGCCCGCGAGCCCATGGCACCCTGGACGCTGCATGCGACGGCCGAGCTCGAGCGCGAGCCACCTCACGCTAGCTCGCCTGAGGTGCCCGAGCCAGCGTCGGCGCAGCTCTCGCCCGGCGACGTTCCCGAACTCTACGCGCGGCTCGCCGCCGTCGGACTGAGCTACGGCCCGAGCTTTCGCGCGGTCGAGCGCCTGTGGAGCGGAGCGCAGGCGGCGATCGGCGAGCTGCGCTTGCCGGCGGGCCTCGACGCGCCGGCGCGCGGCGTGCATCCCTGTCTGCTCGACGCGGCATTCCAGCTCGCGGCCGCCATTGGCCACGAGCCGCTCGCTAGCCGCTTCCTACCGGTCGAGCTGCACGGGCTCGAGCTCGCCGGCATGCCGCCGCCAGATGCATCGGTGCAACGCCAGCGCGCTGGCGTATCAGCGCGAGCGTATGTGAGGCGTCTCGACGCGCGGACGCCCGACACTCTCGAGATCTCGCTGGCCATCGAGGCCGCGCACGGGCCACTCGCCAGCATCGAGCGGGTGGTGTTCCGGCGCGTGGCGGCCCCGATATTGGCGCGGCCGGTGCCACTGCACGAGCTCAGCTGGCGCGTCGTGCCCTCGCCGCCACCTGCCCCGGCGAGCGGGCGCTGGACCTTGCTCCAGACACCTCGCTCGGCGCCGCTCGCCGATCTGTCCCGGGCGCTGAACGAACGCGGCGCCCGCTGCGCGCTCGCCAGCACGACAGCGGGAGACGGCGCGCGTTTCGCCCACTCCCCCGAACACCTCGTGTGCTTTTGGGACCGCGATGGATCAGTCGACACCGCGCTCGAGGTCGCCCGCGAAGCCCTCGAAATCGTCCAGCGCGTATTGTCGAGCGGCGAACGCCCGCGCGTCTGGTGGGTGACTCGCGGCGCCGTCCGCGTTCTCCCGCATGAGGTGTCGCAGCCGAGCC
>Ga0335075_10019418_pt1 | contig 10051 bp, 9 predicted proteins | sample Lox_Sample_24_FD_206723 | JGI IMG/M metagenome (GOLD analysis project Ga0335075, IMG submission 206723) | Soil microbial communities from Loxahatchee National Wildlife Refuge, Florida, United States - Lox_Sample_2.4 | ecosystem: Environmental > Terrestrial > Soil > Wetlands | place: USA: Florida...
TTGCTCAAGGAATTTCCTTTCGTTAGCGCCTCGGACACCTTATATGGGTTTTTCCACAAAGTACCTCCCACAAACTTCTCATTGGCTTTTCATCACGCGATAGGATCGCGGATGGTACGCTAACGGGGTCGTAGAGACGAAAGGGGGCGCCTTGGGCAGCGTCCCCCTTTTTGTTTGTGAACGGCTTTGCCGGCGCCGGTGCTATGCGAGAGGAGGGGTTGTCAACTGTTGCCGGTTAGATAAGCATATATAGCCAAACGTACGTTTGTGTGTTATGCTATACCAGGATGAAGCTGGCGGATTGGGCACGCAAGTCCGGTATTTCGTACACGACGGCATGGCGCTGGGTCAAGGACGACCTCATGCCGGTCCCTTGGCGTCAGACTCCCTCGGGAAGCATCCTTGTCGATGAGTCCCTGGACGAGCAACCCGGCGCCGTCGCACTCTATGCCCGCGTGAGCAGCCACGATCAACGCAACGATCTCGACCGGCAACTTGCACGGCTCTCCCTCTATGCGGCGGAGCAGAAGCTCCACGTTGTTGATGCCGTGGTCGAGGTTGGGTCAGGTTTCAACGGCAAACGCAAGAAGCTCTTGCGCCTTTTGCGCGATCGGCATATCGAGGCGATCGTCGTCGAACATCGCGACCGGTTCGCGCGATTCGGTTCGGAGTATCTCGAAGCCGCGATGGCCGCATCCGGTCGCAGGCTGATCGTCGTCGATCCATCGGAGATGAACGACGACCTCGTGCAAGACATGATTGCGATTCTCACGAGTTTCTGTGCGCGGCTCTACGGACGCCGCTCAGCACGGAATAGGGCAATCGGTATCGAGCGGGCGTTAGCGCGTGAGGAACGCATTTCAGCATAGATGCGAACCTACGAAACTCGCCTGCACCTTGACGACGACACGTCGCTTCGCGTGTATGCCGAGCGTTTCAATCGTGCAATCCACGCGATGCATGCGCAGCGTTCCTCCGGGCAAGCGTCGGCAAAACCGTCATTCATGCGCGCTTTCGATCTCACGGCGCGGCAATACAACGCCGTCAAGAATCGTCTCGATGCGATGACCGCGAGCGCGAAGGAGTTACGTCCGTTGCGCCTGGCCGATCTCCAAGAACGTCTTGCCGCTGTCGCGAGGAAAATCGAAAGAGAGAGTGCGCGCGAGAGCGTGCGGCTCGAGATGTTGCATCACCTCAAGCGCCGTCTCGATCGTTTGCACAACACGATCGTGCGCCTGGAGTCGGATGAGACGTTGCGTATCTGCTTTGGATCGCGCAAGCTCTTCAACGCGCAGCATCACCTCGAAAAGAACGGGTTTTCCTCGCACGAGGAATGGCAAACGGCATGGAGAGATGCTCGTTCGTCCGAGTTCTTCGTGCTTGGCTCCAAAGATGAAACGGCGGGGTGCCAAGGTTGCGTGATGATGCATCTCGGCGACGATCGCTTCCGGCTGCGCCTGCGTACGGTGGGGGCGATGCGTTCCTACGCGACGTTCGATCTGCGGTTTGTCTATGGTACCGAGCATCTTCTCGGCGCACTCGAATGTGGCCAGGCGCTTTCGTATCGCTTCAAGCGCGATGCGAAAGGTTGGCGCGTCTTCGTTTCAACGGCGGTGATCCCGCCTGAGCGGACGACGGTACGGCCGGCCGGATGTATAGGCGTCGATCAGAATGACGGCTTCGTCACCGTTTCGCAAACCGATCGTTTCGGCAATCTCGTCGCCTCGCAAAACTTGCCGCTGAACACGAAGCATCTCGGTACGAAGGCGACGACGACCTGCATCGCCCAGGTCGTCAAGCAGATCGTTGCCGACGCGGTGCGGACGGCCAAGCCGATCTCTATCGAACGGCTGAACTTCGCGAAGAAGAAAGCGCAGCTCTCGTATGCCTCGGCATCGCGGAACGTGATGCTCTCGGCGTTTACGTACCGGCAGTTCGCGATACTCCTTGCTGCTCGCGCGACGGATGCCGGCGTCGAGCTCATCACGATGAATCCAGCATATTCCTCGAAGATCGGTCGGCAAAAATATGCTCGCCGGTATGGCTTGAGCGTCCACATGGCGGCGGCGTTTGTGCTCGCTCGCCGCGCACAAGGTTTCCGCGATCGCTACCTCTCTAGCGACGAGAAGCGCCGCCGCAGCACTCGTGAAGATGCTGCGGTGCCCGTGCTCGTTGCCAAGGAGCGGCGCCTTCGCGGGAGAGCGAAGGTCGAACCTGGTGGTCCGTCGCCTCACGGCGATCCCGTGCGTGCTGAACGCTCGGAGATCTTACGGGCCGCGGCCGGTGGAATCCCGGTACGCGAAGGGGACTCGTCCCCATCGTCCGCAATGCGGGTTCGGCGGGCGTCATAGTGTGTCTAATAAACGCCTATGCTTTCAGGAACGGCAGTACTCCGAACTGACCGAGCACGATGTCGCCGGACGGTCGTCCCAGCCAGCGCTCGATCACGGTCGCATAGACGCTGCGAAAGTCGACGGTAAACGTGACGTCCCCGTTGTCGAGATTTTCCAGCGAGGGCTGTTCCCCGTAGACGCCGCCCTTGAGGCCGCCGCCAACCAAGAACATGGGGCTGGCCTCACCGTGGTCGGTCCCGCGGCTCGCGTTTTCCGCCACCCGGCGTCCGAATTCGGAGAACGTCATCGTGAGCGTACGCTTGTCGTTCCCGTGCTCGGCGAGATCGTCGTAAAAGGCCTTGAGCGCATCCGAGAGCTCGCCGAGGAGACGGTCTTGGGTTGGCTTCTGCGCGGCGTGCGTGTCGAACGACCCGTGCTGCACGTAGATGACACGCGTGCCGAGGCGGCTTCCCACGATCTGCGCCGCGAGCGCTAGGCTGCGCCCAACCGGAGTCGCGGGGTACGACGCCGTCGTCGTGTATCCCGCAATGAGCCCCGGGAGTTCTTCTGAGCCGCGTTGTGCGTCATCCTCGATCTCGGCGACCGTCCCCAGATACGGCGACTGAAACGGAACACTCGTATCGGTTGCCAGCGACGCGAAGGCGCTGCGTTCGCCCGGGGCGCGATCGCTCGCGAGGCGGTACCCTTGCACCGCTCCGATCGCGGGAACGTCGATCTTGCGGCTGATCAATGCCTCGGGCAACACCTGTGCCAGAGCAACGGCGTTGAAGAGGTTGCTTTGCGAGAGATCGGCGCCGTCGAGATAGCGCCCGAGCCATCCCGTGCTCAGATACCGATCGGGCGCAGCGGTCTGCCAGATCTCCGTCGAGCGAAAGTGCGAATGATCGGGTTTGGGATATCCCACGGCCTGCACGACGGCGACGTCGCCGCGCTGGAACATGTTGTACAACGAACGCATCGCCGGATTGAAACCGATCTCGTTGTCGATGTGCAGCACGTCGTTTGGCGCGATCCCGAGCGTCGGGCGCGCCTGGTAATACGCCGCCGTACCGTGCGGAACGATCGTGTTGAGCCCGTCGTTGCCGCCTTGCAAATTGATGAGCACGAAGACACGCTCGTCGGCGTTCCCGGGAAGCCCCGGAAGAGCCGGCTGTGCAAGGGCTGCGCCGAAGAGGGAGTCGGTCGTGGCGGCGACGGTGAGCCCGGCGAGGCTCCCCAAGAGAAAGCGGCTGCGTTTCATCTGCGTTGGCTCCTAAGCGAGTTGATAGGCGGGCATCGCCATCGTGAGATAGGCGCCTCCGCGCATGCGTTCTTCAAAATTTTCGGGCGAGAGCGTTCCGAGCGCCGACGTCCCCGAGCCGTCGAGGTAGGCTTGCACCTGCGCGACGGCGGCGGCCGACGCATCTCCGTACAGGATGGTACCGACGAGTTTGTCGACGGCGGCTCGGGCATTTGCGGGGACGCCGTCGCTGAGCCACGAGTCGCGGCTCACCATCTGCTGCGAGGCCATCAGCGCGCTTGCGAAATTTTCGCGCGTCAGCAACGTCTGACTATTGAGCCACGCGATGCCGCCGTCCCAGCCCTTGACACTAGGCGGATGAAAGATCGCCTGGCCCATACGATTGAGGACGCCGAGGGTCTGCGGTTCGATCGTCTCGATCCCGTAGAGTTGATACGATCCGATCACGAACTCGACCGGACTCTTCACCAGCGCTCGATACGCGCGATCGGAGTAGAAGACGTCCGAGCGCAACAGCATCGAAAGCACCGGCGCCAGCTCGAAATCGTTCTTGACCAGCGATCCTGCGACGGCATCGATCAGTTCTGGCTCGGGGTCGTTGTAGACGAAAAAGTTGAGCAGTTTGTTCGCGAACCACTTCGAGCAGGCCGGCTGCTCGAAGATGATCGTGACGATATCGTTGCCGTCGAGATCGCCTGTGTGGCCCAAAAACGTCTTGAGCCCGTCGTCGTGCTGGGCCGCGTTTTCGTAGAATCCGCCGCCGCGCAGCGGGTGGCGCACCGTCCAGCCGGTGAAGGCGCGCGCGCTCTCGCGGACATCTTGCTCGGTGTAGTTACCAATGCCCAAGGTGAAGAGCTCCATGAGCTCACGCGCGTAGTTCTCGTTGGGGTGCGCCTTCACGCTGCGCGCGTTGTCGAGATATTTGAGCATCGCCGGATCGCGCGAGACGGCCTGCGCGAGGTCGCGAATGTTGCCCAGCGCATTCGAACGGTAGAGATTGTTCTGGTTGACGGCGTCTTGCGCGGTAACGCCTTTGGCGCCTTCGGCGGTGGTGAAGTGCCCGTGCCAAAAGAGCGTCAGCTTCTCTTGCAACGGTGCCGGAGTCTTGAGCATGCGCTCGAGCCACCACGTCATGATGGCGATGTTGGCGGCGCGACGCGCCATGCGGCGCTCGTCTTTGAGTTGCTCGATCTGCGCATCGCTCTGCGCGCTCGAGGCTTGCGCGGCGCTCCCGGCCATCGCCGCCGGAACGAGAATCGAGTTCCCGTCGGCGACACCGGCACCGGCGGCGAGCCCGCGCTGCATCATCTGCGCCTCCGCAGCATATCCCTCATCGGGAATCTCCGGCTGCGTCGGAAGATCGGTCGGGGGAAAATGGACGAGCGAGTCGACCGCGCCGTTCATCGAGAGGCCGGCGAGCCGGGTGACGTCGTCGGGACTTCCGCCAAATCCCGCACGGCGCAGAAGATGCGCCGCCAGCCGCGTGTTCCACGGCCCTGCGTAGGGCGCCAGCGGATCGGACGGGAGGCTGCCTGCGGGCCGAAATGAATTCGGAGCATTCATGCCCCCGATCATAGCGCCGGCGGCCGGAAAAAGCTCGCCTTTCGCCCGGAATCTAACCCGGGTCTAACGGCGGGCAGGGCCGGTTGTTCTCGACTGGAAACGAGACTGCCGTCCGCTAGAGATCATGGAGGGGTATGAAACCGATACGGTCGCGCGTCGACACCGCCTCCGCCGATTTCGAAACGAACGCCACGCGGATGCGCGAACTCGTCGCCGACCTTCGTGCACGGCTGGAACGCGTCCGTGAAGGCGGCGGAGCGCAAGCCCTCGCGCGACATCGCGCACGCGGGAAGCTCACCGCGCGCGAGCGTATCGACGCACTCTGCGATCCGGCGGCCCCGTTTCTCGAGCTCTCCGCCTTGGCGGCCGACGGCGTCTATCCCGATCCGACGCCGTCGGCCGGCATCGTCACCGGAATCGGCCTGATCGCCGGGCACCACTGCGTCGTCGTCGCCAACGACGCGACCGTCAAAGGCGGTACGTACTACCCGCTGACGGCGAAGAAGCATCTGCGTGCACAAGAGATCGCCGAGCAGAATCGTCTTCCGTGTATCTACCTCGTCGACTCCGGCGGCGCGTTTTTGCCGCTGCAAGACGAAGTCTTTCCCGACCGCGATCACTTCGGACGCGTCTTCTACAATCAGGCGCGCATGTCGGCGAAAGGGATCGCGCAGATCGCCGCGGTGATGGGATCGTGCACGGCCGGCGGCGCCTACGTTCCGGCGATGTCCGACGAGGCGGTGATCGTGCGCGGCACGGGGACGATCTTCTTAGCGGGTCCGCCGCTGGTTGCAGCGGCAACCGGAGAGCGAGTCACCGATCAGGAGCTGGGAGGTGCCGACGTACACACGCGTATCTCCGGCGTTGCCGATGCACAAGCCGACGACGACGAAGATGCTCTCGAACGCGTTCGCGCAATCGTCGCGAACCTCGGGCCCGTGCACCGTTATCGCACAGCTGAGGCGCCCGCAGAGCCGCCCGACTATCCGGTCGAGGAGCTCTACGGTATCGTTCCAACCGACCTGCGCGTTGCATACGACGTGCGCGAAGTGATCGCGCGTCTGGTGGACGCGTCGCTCTTCGACGAGTTCAAGCCGCTCTACGGCGCGACGCTGGTCTGCGGCTGGGCGCGCATCGAGGGCCATTTGGTCGGGGTCATCGCGAACAACGGAATCCTCTTCAGCGAGAGCGCACTTAAGGGAACGCACTTCATCGAGCTCTGCGCACAGCGCGGGACACCGCTGGTCTTCTTGCAGAACATCACCGGCTTCATGGTCGGCAAAGAATACGAACATCGCGGCATCGCAAAAGACGGCGCGAAGATGGTGATGGCCGTCGCCTGCGCCGAGGTCCCGAAGTTCACCGTCATCATCGGCGGCAGCTTCGGCGCGGGTAACTATGCAATGTGCGGGCGCGCCTACAGTCCACGGCAGCTCTGGCTCTGGCCGAACGCGCGCATCTCGGTGATGGGCGGCTCACAGGCGGCCGCGGTGCTCTCGAGCGTTCGTGGCGAGCTGACGCCCGAGCAGCAAGCCGACGTCGAGGCACCGATCCTGGAAAAGTACGAACGTGAGGGCAATCCCTACTATGCGACGGCACGCATCTGGGATGACGGCGTCATCGATCCGCTCGACACGCGGCGTGTTCTGGCGATGGGGCTGGCCGCTGCCGCGTATGCACCCACACCGCCGACGCGCTTCGGCATCTTTCGTATGTGAGGCGGCGATGAACCGGAACGAACTCTTGCAAGAAGTCGCCGAACGCCTGATCTCGGTGCGCACGGGCTTGGGCTACGACCTCGAATGTGCGGCACAACTCGCGCACCTCGATGCCGAGCGGCTGGCATCGGCCGAAGAGGGAAGTCTTGCGCTGGGTGAGTCTGAACTGCAAAATCTCGCGGATGCCTACCGCGTCGACGTCACGGCCTTCTTCGGCGGCCGCGTCACGCCGATGAGTTACCTCTTCGGCGCCTGAGCGCGGTCCTAAAAGAGCGAGAGGCGGCGCGCTTCCCACGCAGCGCGCACCGCGGGCGGAAGCTGATCCATCTTCTGCAAAAAGAGCGTCACCTGCCACTTCTGCTCCTCGGTGAGCGTCTTCGAGAAGCTCGGCATCCCGGTGAGGCGGATGCCGTGGTCGACCTTCCAGTAGGTCTCCCCCGCCGAATCGTCTTCGACGCCGTCTTTGGCGAGCTGCGGCGGACGCTGATAGAGGCCTTCGGCAATGCTCGACGCCTCGCCGTCGGCGCCGCCGTGACAGACCGCGCAGTTTTGGTTGTAGACGTGCATCCCGGCAAGCAGATTCTCCGCCGTCGGCGGCAAGGGATTCTGTTGCGCCGGCGCGCCGCGGTCGATAGCCGCGTCCAAGGCCGTGTGCGCGTACCACCGCTCGAGCGCGGAGGGTTTCGCGTCGGCATTGGCCGGTACCCAGCCCGCGATCGCGGCCACGTAAGCCGCGAGGCATAGCAGGGCGATGCAGACTATGATTCCAGCAAGAAAATTTCTCACGCTCGACCTCCCGCGACGTCAACGCGCAGATGATACCCCACTCGACCTCGGAAAATGCTAGGGGCGGTCCGCTATATCCCCGCGTACCACTCGTAACCCTGGTCTTCCCAATAGCCGCCCTTGCCGTCGTAAATGTGATCGAGGGCGGCGACGAGTTCGATGTGGTGCACCCACTTCGCGCTCTTGTAGCCGAGTTGGGTCGGCACGCGAAGCCGGACTGGCGCGCCATGGTCGGGATCCAGCGGGTGATTGTTGAGATCGAGCGCCAGCACCGTCTGTGGGTGCATCGCTTCGTGCAGATCGAGGCTCTCGTAATAGGGCGTGCCGTCGTCGGCACGATCGAAACAGTAGAAGACGACGCACCGCGCCGCAGGCGTCGGCTGCGCGAGCGAGAGGACCGTGTGCAGCGGAACCCCGCCCCACTTCCCAATCGCGCTCCAGCCTTCCACACAGTCGTGCCGCGTGATCTGCGCCAGATATTGGAGCGCGCGCAACTCGGCAATCGAATAGACGCTCTTCGCCTTCACCTCGCCGTCGACGAGCAGGCGGTACGAACGAAAGCCGTCGTTGACCAGCCGGGTGTACCGGTCGTCGCTCGGGGTACTGAAGCTGTTCGTCCGAAAGTTCCAGTCGATGTCCGCCTCGGTGTACAGCCGCGCCATCCCGCGCGTACCGATGACGAGATGATTGAGGCGCTCGGTCAGCTCAAGGACGTTGTGAAAGGGGCTCTCGTTGAGGGCGTTGGTCGCTTGTGCACACCCCGCGAGCGCCGAGAAGCTCGAGGCGAGAAAGAGCGCGCGCTTCACGCGTCGAGGCCCTCGTGCTTTCCGAGGCGGTAACCACCAGTGATCATCGAGCGCAGATTGTTCACGACGCCGGTCGAAAGCACGAGCACCAAATGCACGGCGACGAATCCGAGCAAGACGAGCATCAACAAAAAATGCCAGAGCCGCGCGAATTGGCGTCCGCCGAGCAGCCACGGCAACGGCCCCAGCCACGCGTCGACCCCCGGCGAGAGCGCGAGGCCGGTGAGAATGAGCAGCGGCACGAACGCGAAGATCACCAGCGTATATGCCAGCTTCTGCAGCGGGTTGTACTTGCCGTAGTGCGGCGGCTCTTTGCGCAGGCGCAGATAATAGAGTTGCATCGGGATCAGCTTCGGTACATCTGCCGGGCGCAAGACCAACTTTTGAATATCGCCCCGCGCGAAGCCGACGATGAGATAGGCGCCACCGCACAAGACCAAGACCCACCCGAAGAAGAAGTGCCAGAGCCGTCCATCGGCTAAGCTCTGATAGCCCGGCAAGGTGATCCAACCGGGGAAGGCGCGCGCGGTCTCGCCGCCCATGCCGTCGTCGGTGTACCCAAGGATGTGTGTCGTCGTAAAGGTGTGACCGAGGATCGTCACGGTGCCGATGTTAGCGCCGCTCGCGGTCTGGCCGCCGTCGATGGAGAGGACGCGGTGCGCCGGATCCGTTTTGTCCGAGGCGTCCAAAAACGCGGCAGCGTTGAATATCTGCAGCCCGCTCATGACCAGTACCAGGAGCGAGAGCGCGGTCAGCCAGTGGGTGACGCGTGTCGTTACCGAATGCCGATAGACGAGTCGCTGCGAATCGGCGAAAGGTGGGGCGCTCGATGCCTGCCCGGCGGTAACGTCCATATCTCAATCTACCATGAAAACCGCCGGCGCGCTCGGTAAGGGAGCTCACATGCCCAGACGAAGGGCCAAGTATGGCAACCAATTCCGGGATTCGCCGGCTGCTGATCGCCAACCGAGGCGAGATCGCCGCACGGATCGCACGAGCGGCGCGCGATGAGGGCATCGCCCCGCTCGGAATCTACTCGGAGGCCGATCGCCGTGCGCCGTATCTCCACGAGATGGAGCGCGTCGCGCCGGTAGGGCCCGCGCCGGCGACCGAATCGTATCTCAACATCGAGCGCATCATCGCTGCGGCGCGCAGCCTCGAGGCCGACGCCGTTCATCCCGGATACGGCTTCCTCTCCGAGCGCGCCGCCTTTGCTCGCTCCGTCGCTGAAGCGGGCTTGAGGTTCGTTGGACCGCCGGCGAGCGCAATCGCCGCCGTCGGCGACAAGCGCGAAGCCAAACGTCACGCACGCGCTTGCAACGTGACCGTCGTCGAGGGATACGACGGAGAGGAACAGACCCTCGAGGCACTGTCCCGCGAAGCGCAGCGCATCGGGTTTCCGCTCATCATCAAGGCGACCGCAGGTGGCGGCGGGCGGGGGATGCGCGTCGTCGCGCGCCTGCGCGATTTCGAGGAGGCGTTGGCTTCGGCGAAACGTGAGGCACTCGCCGGCTTCGGCGACGATCGCGTCTTGCTCGAACGGTACATCGCCGGCGCACGACACATCGAATTCCAGATTCTCGC
>Ga0335075_10019419_pt1 | contig 10050 bp, 11 predicted proteins | sample Lox_Sample_24_FD_206723 | JGI IMG/M metagenome (GOLD analysis project Ga0335075, IMG submission 206723) | Soil microbial communities from Loxahatchee National Wildlife Refuge, Florida, United States - Lox_Sample_2.4 | ecosystem: Environmental > Terrestrial > Soil > Wetlands | place: USA...
CGATACCAGCTTCAGCGACGAGATCGAGCAGGTGGAACGGGACGTCCAAGCGCCTGCGGTGCCCCCGGAACCCGTCATCACGCCGATCAGTGGTAACGCAACCGGGGACTTTGAGTCCGTGTCGGCCGCTCCGGGGGTCCCTCGAGGTAAATCAAGGTGGTACGCAAGTCTGGTGGAAAGATTTTCCAGACACTGAGACGTGAGATTCAGGGTGCGCGATGCGCACCCACCGGGTGATGCGGCGTTGGGGCAAGCTCGAGTCCGCAGGGACTCGACGCGGATCCCGTAGCGCTTCGAGCGCAGCGCCAGGCAACATCAGGGCGTGGGCTGCGCGACGGGCTGCTGAACGGGCAGGTTTTGAGTGACGCGCGAGGTCAGCAGCAGCGCAACCAACACCAGCGCCGCCGCCAGCACGAACGCGGCACCTGGCAGCCGCAGCGTCGGGGCGTGGGCTCCGATGAACAGCGCAAAGACATTGGCGAACAGCGCCGGTCCGAAGATTCCCGCGAGGCTCTGCAGGCTGACCAACGCACCCTGCAGACGTCCCTGCTCCCCGGGAGCGACCTGATGCGTGATCATCGATTGTGCCGGGGGTCCGGCCAAGCCACCAAGCGACAGGAACGGGATGCCGATGAGGAAGGTCCAGCCGGTAGGCGCAAAACCGAAGATGGCGTAACCGACGATCAACAGCGCCACGCCGGTAAGCATCATCCGGCGCTCTCCAAGCCACGGCATCCAGCGCCGCACCAGCAGCGCCTGTGTCAGACCGCTGCACAGCCCGACGATACCCAGGGTATAGCCGACGATCTGCGGTCCCCAGGCGTAACGATAGTCCGTGTAGAGAACATAGGTGGCATTGAGCGAGAATTGGGCCAACGCCAGCAGGAAAAACACCGCGGCCAGTGCGAACACCTGGGGATAGCGACGCAGCAGCACGAGCGAGCCGATCGGATTGGCATGCCGCCAGTCGATGCGGGTGCCGCGGCGCTCCTTCGGCAGCGATTCCGGCAGCACGAACAGGCCGTAGCAGAAATTGAGCAGTGACAGGCCGGCCGCGACCCAGAATGGCAGGCGGATCGAGCGATCTCCCAGGAAACCACCGAGGGCTGGCCCGACAATGAAGCCGAGCGCGAATGCGCCCCCCAACATGCCGAAGGCAGTGGCGCGCTTCTCCCGCGGTGTGATGTCGGCAATGTAGGCATTGGCCGTGCTGAAGCTGGCTGCGCAGATGCCCGACACGGCGCGACCGACGAACAGCAGCCACAGCACCGGTGCCACTGCCATGACGATAAAGTCTATGCCGAGGCCGAAGCTCGAAATCAGGATCACCGTGCGTCGGCCGAAGCGATCGGACAAGGCCCCCTGAATCGGTGAGCAGAGAAACTGCATCAGCATGAACGCCGTGCCGAATCCGCTGGACCACACCGCCGCCTTTGCGATGCTGCCGCCGATGAGCTGCACGATGAGATGCGGCAGCACCGGGATGATGATGCCGAACGCAAGCATGTCGATCGCCACCGTGACGAAAACAAACAGCAGCGCGGCATTGCGCCGCGGATGCGCGGGGGGCTCGTGTTCAGTCATTGATGATGCCGCGGCGCAGGGAGGCTGTGATTTTAGCTGGGAGTGCGCCAGCACACAGGCTTTTTTCGCCGCCGCGCGTCACCGATGACCCCGCCGACCACTCCAGGGAGAGTGGGACAGTCGGACCGGCAGTGTGCAAAATTCACGTGCATCTCTACAAGTGCCGTGGGATAACGTCGGACATAGCACATGCATCCAAGGTGACGAGCTTTGCGGAGGGCGGCACGATGGCGATCCTGCTGAAGATCCGATGGGAGATCAAATCAGGGCGCGAACACGAATTTCGCGAAAACCAGGAGAAGCTCTGCGCGCTGATGCGCGCCGAGCATCCAGGAGTCATCTGCTACCACGTCGATTATCCCTCGGCGGCGCTGAGCGAGTGGACCGAGATCTATGCGAATAACGAGGTGTTCAAGGCACATCTGGCCAATCAGAAAGGCCAGGCACCCCTCCAGACGCTCATCACCCTGTGCGATGACATCGTTTGCCGCTGCTGGGGAGACCCGGATGCTCAGTCCAAAGGGCTACTGGCGGACTTCGAGGCGGTCTATGAAGACACCGCCAAGGCTGCCTATGTGCTGCATCCGCAGGCGGACGCCAGATCCAGAGTCTAGGGTGGCGGCGGCGCCTCCGAATCAATGCTCTTTCCGCAACGAGGGCAGCGTGGCGAATAGTTGATGGCGTTGGGAGGTATCCACCGAAGTGCACGCCATCCCAGAGGCTTATGGCACTGCAGGCACGGCGTGCGACAGATGCTGAGTATGTAGACGGCGAATCCGCCGAAGAAGATCGCAATCAGCCATAGGGACTTGCCTCCAGCCAGGTCCAATGCAATCGTAAGGCCAACTGCAAGTGCCAGCGCCAAGAGCATCAACCAGCCTCGAAGGATGCGGCGATTGAGAAGTTGGCGGGTCGTCACGCTGGGAAGTCCGGCTCCATCCGGGGGTCTGCTGCAATGCTCTGCGCGTCGATGCGCACGGCGTTATGCGGCCTCATTCAACACCCTAGCGCCCGGGGCGAGCTTTCACAATTCCCTGAATCACCCTGGGCCGGTCCCGATCGCTTGGTTCCCGTCGGCGGCAGCGGCATAATCGATCGACGACGGCGGCGTACGGGCAGATCCAGCCGCGTACGCGGCGTGACAAGAAGCACGACGACCCCTTCAAGATCGACGGGCGGGGCGCTCCCATGACAGTCAACCTTCGCCAGGCAACCTTCAGCGTCTGCATCTGCCTGCTGCTGGGAGCTGCCGGGGTCGCGACGCGGGCGGAGGCTGCGACGACGCTGCTCGCCACCGATTGCGCATCGCTCAGGGGCATTCTGATTCCAGCATCAGCCATCGGCTTGCCCACCGGCGGTGCCGCTGTCGAGCGTGCGACGGCCGTCAGCGCGTCAGCCCCGGGCAATGCAGACGGCGATTTCTGCCAGGTGACGGGAATCATCAGAAACGCGACGGCTTCGACCGCCGTGTTCGAGTTCGAGGTCAATCTCCCGGACCGGTGGAACGGCAGGGTGCTGCAGATGGGTGGGGGCGGTTACGACGGTTCACTCGTAACCGCTCTGGGTCCCTATACGCTGCAGCCGGCGGGCGAGGACACACCGCTCAAGCGCGGATACGTCACGCTGGGCAGCAATGGCGGCCATCAGGGCGGGCGCGGGTTCGACGGCCGGTTCGGGCTCGACGATGAAGCACTGCTCAACTATGGCAAGGAGTCGGTGAAAAAGACGCATGACGCGGCCATGGCAATCATCGACAGGGCATATGGCCGTGCGCCGGAGCACGTTTACTTCATCGGCGGCTCACAGGGCGGGCACGAGGCGCTGGATGCCGCCGCGCGCTACCCGGACGACTACGACGGCGTCGTTGCCGACTACCCGGCCTACGACGTGACGCTGCTGCATCTGGGCTCGTGGAATTTCGGGCGCGCGCTCTATGCGCAGCACGGGGCGGGGTGGATGGACGCGGCACACGTGAAGCTGCTCACGGACGCGGTGATGGCCAGGTGCGACGGACTCGACGGAGCCATGGATGGGATCATTGGCAACGTCAGCCGCTGCGACTCGGTCTTCGACGTGCGGACCTTACGCTGCATGGACGGTGGCACCGGAGAAAGTTGTCTGTCGGACGCCCAGCTGAAGGCTGTCGAAACGATCAGCTCGGCTTACGATCCCGGCTTCAGCATCGAAGGGATGGCCGTCTTCCCGAAATGGGCGCTGCTCGAAGGGTCGAGGTTTGCCGGTCCGTCGAACTTCGGCTCGGTCTCGCAGCCGTCCAATCCCCTGTCCGGGAAGGAGCCGCTGCTCTATAGCGCCGGCGATGCGACGATAAAATACATCATCACGCGCGATCCGACATTCGACACGCTTGATTTCGACCCCAAGCAATACCAGGCCCGCATCGCCACCGTCGCATCAATCATGGACGTGACTGATCAGAGCCTGGAGCGATTTCGGGCCAAGGGCGGAAAGATCATCATCACGCATGGCACCGCGGACGAACTGATCACCCCTTACAACTCCATCGCCTATTACAAGCGTCAGCTGGCCGAATTCGGCCGCGACCGCCTTCACAGCTTCCTGCGCTTCTATGTCATTCCAGGCTTCAGCCATGGTTTCGGTACGTTCAACGCGAAATTCGATGCGCTGCCGGCGCTCGAGCAATGGGTGGAGAATGGCACGGCGCCCGCTGGTCTGGTCGCAAGCGACGGTAATCCTGGTGCACACCGGACCCGCCCGCTGTGCGAATACCCGAAGTACCCGAAATTTTCCGGGGCCCCCGGCACCGACGACTCTGCGGCGAGCTTCACCTGCGTGAGCCAGTAGCGGCTGCGCCGCCATCGCGCGATAGCGGGGCGGGCACGATCGTGACGCTTTGATTGTCGGGGTCGAATAGTATCTGTGCCTGTCCACGCCGCAACTGCTGCAGGACCTGTTCAACTTTTTCCTCGAATGAATGCTGTCGGACGCCGTAGTCTGTGCCTTCCCGGAGCACAAATGATTCCACCACTCCTCGCAGCGCTTCGGCCGACAGTTCGGAGCAGGGAATCTCGATTGCATGCGCAGTCATAGGAACAGAGCACTCCTGAGCGCCGAGGCAGCCACGGCCGCTGCAGACGCTGCTGGAAAGGCAGGACACATGGGTTGTCGCAGCCTGAGGCCTTCCGCTGCACATTGCCAGTCCAGCTGGCGATCCATGCCTGGCGCAAACGCACGCGTGAAAGCATGCGCCTACAGGCAAATCCGGGGTGAACGGCCGGCCGCGGTGTTCTAATCCTTCCGCGAGTCGGTGCCGCGTTTGATGGGAGGGAACACTGATCATGGTCAAGGGAACCCTTGCGGCCGCGGTGCTCGGTATCCAGCTGCTGCCGGTCGTCGCCCATGCGCAAAGCGGTTACTGCTCCGCTCCCGCTGGCTACTACGCCACCAATTGCTTCGGCACGACGTGCGAGTACACCACGGATGCCCTGTACGATGGCTACATCGGCCCGAGCCTCGAAGTATCGACCAGCGGCCTGAACTGCGCGCCGCTGACGAAATGGCCCTACTACACGCTGACATCCCAGCCCGGCACTGTTCCAGCGAGCGTGCAGGTCGGCCCGCCGGTCGCTGCTGCACCGAACCAGGCGCCTGAGATTTCGGCGGACGATGCGCTGACGGGACTTACCCTGATGGCCGGGCTGGTACTCGTCGGGCGGGGGCACCGCCTGACGCAATAGGCGCCACAGGTTCGCGTGGCCTAGTTGATATCCGCGATGGGCGGCGAGGTTTCGCTCGGGGCGAGGGCGACGGCACCGGGATGCAGCGCGACAGCCTTGCCTTCCCCCGTATCCAGGCAGCGCGAATTGTGGGGATGCACGTCGCACCAGCCGATATAGCGCACCGAGCCATCGCTGCTGACCAGGTCTCCGTGGTCGCCATGGTAGCCGCTGCTGCCCATTACGAGCATGCACCCCGAAAGGTTCAGTGCGCCGATGAGAGCTGCGGTTGCGATCAACGTCTTGTTCATGGCAGTACCTCTTAACTGCCACGTTAAGGGGGAGCTCTGTTTCGGGCCAGACTGGAAGCGCCTAATTGCCGCGGGGAGCCCGCGAGCATGCTCGTAAGACATGCCTGAAGCATAACCGCTGGAAGGGCCTGCAAGTCGGCGGAATCGGCGCGCCGGGGTGTCTCTTCCTACGGCTGGCTCGGTGGATGCTACCTGTGCCGTGCGACCACAGCGTGTGTGGGCGCTGTTATGCAAACTTCGCCCGGATTATGGCAAGAGTCCATGATGACAAGGCGGGTATCGGGCGATGCCACCGCCGGTCCCACCGTTAATCGGCCGTTCAGGTTCGAAGCGGTCTGTCTGCTCTGCGGTGTCGGTAGAGCAATACGTAAGCAATCGTATTCACGGCGAGCAGCCCTGCGCCAAGAGCGATTTGAGCGGCTCGGGTCAGTCCTGTGGGGTAGAGCGCGGCACCGAGGTAGTGCGCGAGAAAATCCCCGCCGTAGGTAGGCTCGCCACTGGCGGCGCGCAGATGGTTTTCCAGTGGAGTGAGCGTACAGATCCACCCCGCGAATTCCACGCTGCAGCCCCACAGCAAACAGGGAAAATGTAGCCACACCAGTGCACGCCAGCGCAGCGCCAGATAGCCGCCGATCACAGTGAACAGGGCAAAGCAACCGTGCGCGAGCAGGACCAGATCGACCAGCGCCTTCACAAAGGCATCAGCGGGAGGCAGTCGTTTTGGGGAATTCGCCGTCCAGGTCAAAATCGGCAATACCTGCGTCATACGGAACGCAGGCCGTGTGGTAGTGCAGATCACGCGCGCTGTAATCGCCGGTCACGACCGGTTTGATCTGTTGCAACAGTTCGCACTCGCCGTAGCCGATCCAGACGGGATTCATGGGTTTGATCGTCACGGGTGCCCACTCGGCGCTCACCGTGCCGGCGGCGGTGTCCGGTGCCGGAGCGAGCGTATAGAAATCGGCCTGGACCGAGGCTAGATGGCCGGGGCTGTTGGCGCCGCGATCGCAGCCGACCTGCTGCACCTTCAGATCCGGACGGGCACCGAGGTACAGCAGTATCGAGCGGACCTGCTCCTGCAGGCCGTCGCAGGTGTAGAGCGCGGTGAGTCCGAAGTAATTGATGGTGGTCTGGTGGTGCTGCCAGACAGCGTCAAACGCAGGGCCGTTCTGGCGGCCGGGGGGACTGGCGGCACACCCTGCCAGTCCCGCGGCGCTGACCAGCGCACAGAGGACGGTCCGAGAGACGGGCGTGGCGGTGTGCATGATCCGGCCTTCTGGTAACACAATAGCATAGGCATGCGTAGCTGCCCCGCTATCAGACAAGCTCGCAACCTCCTTGGGAGCAGCGCAGCAGGACCCCCGGCAGTGCAGCTATATGCGCCAGCACTCCCGTATCGTGCTCGACATGGCCGCCCAGCCGGCGCTGGCTTCGGCCAGGTGCTCTGCGGTCTTGCGAACGACGGCGGCAAATTCGGGTGCATTGGATGCCTTCATCAGTTCGTTGCAATGGCCCAGCAACTCCGCTGCCAGTGAGTTGGTCAATTCGATGAGCCGCAGGCGCGGCAGATCCAGCTGGTGCGCAGCGGGCAGGGCGCTCGGAAAGGAGACGATATTCATCGATGGAAAGCCTCGCGAGAATGGGTTGGCTGGGGCCAGGCATCAGCCTCGCTGCAGCTTACAGCATGCACCGCCTGCGGCATGGAAGCGACATGCGCAAGCGGCCATCATGGGATAATGCGCGCGCACGGCCGCGCTCCTGCGCACGGCCACCGCCCGCAGTCATGCATCCTGTCCTGGAGCTCTTATGCAGCAACGCGAATTGGGACGATCCGGCCTCAAGGTGTCCGCCCTGGGGCTGGGCTGCAACAACTTCGGTTGGCTCATTGATGAGGCGGCCTCGAGGCAGGTCATCGACCGTGCTCTGGAGCTAGGGATCAATTTCTTCGACACCGCGGATGTTTACGGTGATTCCGAGCTTGTGCTGGGCCGGGCGTTTGCCGGCCGGCGCGATCGCGTGATCATTGCCACGAAGTTCGGAATTGCCAGGGAGGGGCTTTCCGGCGGTGCCTCACGCAGCTACGTGCTGCAGGCGGCGGAACGCAGCCTGCAGCGGCTGCAGACCGACTATCTCGACGTGCTCTACCTGCATCGCCCGGACCCGAAGGTCCCGCTGGAGGAGACGCTGCGCGCGCTGGAGGACCTGATGCGCCAGGGCAAGGTGCGCCACGCAGCCGCCTCGAACATGAGCCCCGAGCTGCTGCAGGAGGCCGATCGAACCGCGCGGGCGCAGCAGCTGCACGGGTTCGTTGCCACTCAGGAGCCCTACAGCCTGCTCGAGCGTGGCATCGACAAGTCCCTGCTGCCGGCGGTTCAGCAGCTGCACCTCTCGCTGATTCCGTACTTTCCACTCGCGAGCGGATTGCTGACGGGCAAGTACCAGCGCGGTATCGCACCGGCGCAAGGCACCCGTCTGGCGGCCTGGAAAAATCTGGCCAGTGGTCTCACGGATGAGAATTTCGACCGCATCGAGCGGCTCGAGGCCTTTGCCCGGGCGCGGGGACGATCGCTGGTCGAACTTGCCATCGCCTGGCTTCTGCATCGTCCGGTCGTCGCCAGCGTGATCGCCGGGGCCACCAAACCCTCTCAGCTCGAGGCCAACTGTCGCGCGCTGGATTGGAACCTGTCGGCGCAGGACATGGTGCAGATCGATCAGCTGGCGCCAGCGTAGCGGCCTGCATCATCGCCAGGCACGTGGACATAACCTGGCCCGATCCGCTTGATATCGCGACGCTACGGCCCCGGCCCGCGATGCCTGGACAGCCGCGCGCGCGAACAGCGCGGCGACTCACGCTTTTGAGCGGTTCGAATGCCGGCTGCGTCACGACCCGTGCGAGCTGCGTTCCTAGAATGCGATGAACGCATGCGCGAGGCCAGCGGGGCTATGTCAAGTATGTCCGCCGATCCGTCGGCGACGGGATCTCTGGACGGACTGGCCGCGGTCTACGCGCATCGAATCGTCGCCGCGCTACCGCTGAACTGGGCGCAGCGCGTCTCCATGCACGATGCGCGCGGCCAGGTGTGCTGGCAGTCCGCAGGAGTATGGGGCCCCTCGGATCTGGACGCCGTGCGCCTGGCGCTCGAGCGCTTCGTCGGCAATTCCGCTCCGGCACGCGCCGACCACGAGCTGCCCGAGCAGCGCACCGCGGTGCTGCTGCGTGCCGCCGATACCACGAACGCCTTTCGCGGTTTCGTCATGCTGGTCATGGACAATCGCCGTCTGCGCGGCAAGGGCAAGGCAGTGAATGATCTGCCGGTGCCGGTACAGCGCGCCGCGCACGAGTGGGCGATGCGACTGGCGGCAGCTCCGACCGTGTATCCGCACGTCGATGCAGCCACCGCCGAGCTCACCGCTGCGCAGGCCGAACGGCTCATCGCCTTCGGGCCCACCGTGGAGGAGCCGGAGGTCGAAAAGTTCTTTGCACGCCTGCGCGCCTTTCCGGTCGCGCTGGTGGCGCAGTCGCTCGCCCCGCTGCAGCGTGGCATGCGCATCCGGCGTTACGAGGTGTTTCTGCGCGAGGGCGCCAAGACGCTAGCCGATGCAGCTCCCGTGTCGCTGCTGCGCGCCGCCGATGACCGCGGCCTCGGCACCGTGCTCGACCGGCGCGTGGCCGGCGCACTGATCGTCTGGCTCTCGGGCCGCAACAGCGACTTCGTCGATGAGCCGGCGCAATTTTCCCTGAATCTGTCTGCCAGCTCTCTGGCGGATCCGAACTTCCTGCGTTTCATCGAGCTGTGCCTCACCAAGGCGGGCATCTCCCCGGCATTGCTCGCCTTTGAAACCGATCAGAGTTTCTGGCGCAAGGACCGCGTGTGTCTGCAGCGGCTGAGCCGCGGAATCGAGACGCTCGGTGCCGGGCTCGTGATCGATAACGTCACGCTCAATGACGAGCTCGCGGACCTGCTGAGCCTGCCCGGCGTGCGCCTGGCGAAGATCGATCGGCGTCTGACGCAGGACCTGGCGCAGCATCGCGCGAACCAGATGCGCGTCGCAGGCATGGCGCAGATCGCGCGCGTCGCCGGGGTCCTGACCGTCGCCAAGCAGGTCGAAGTGCCGGCGGAGCAGGCGCTGCTGCGCGCTCTGGGCGTGGACTTCGTGCAGGGGCATGCCGCCGCCGCGCCGGTACCGCTCGATGAGATCGACCGCCAGCGTGCCGAGGCGCTCCTGATCGATGAGAGTGTGCGCGGCTCGGCGAATGCCCCGGTCCCGATCGAGGCCGCGGCCGTCCATGCCGCGGCGGCGCCGCTCTAGCCGCCGCCGCTTTCGCGCCGTGCGGCGCGGCAGCTGATGAAGGCGGCGTAGCTCCAGGCCAGCTGCTTCGCCGAGGTCTGCGCACCGCTGCGCTGATCGAACTGTTCGGACAGCTCCCCGCTTGCGGGCGTGAAGCGCCGGACCGTCTC
>Ga0335075_10019420_pt1 | contig 10050 bp, 8 predicted proteins | sample Lox_Sample_24_FD_206723 | JGI IMG/M metagenome (GOLD analysis project Ga0335075, IMG submission 206723) | Soil microbial communities from Loxahatchee National Wildlife Refuge, Florida, United States - Lox_Sample_2.4 | ecosystem: Environmental > Terrestrial > Soil > Wetlands | place: USA: Florida...
CGCGCCCGGGTCGGCCTTGAAGATCTCCGCGGCCAGGCCGGACAGGCCGACGGCCGCGGGGTCCTGCGCGTTGACCAGAGCGCCGATGCCCCGGCCGAGCGCCCTGGCCGCCAGGGCCAGGGCCCGGCCGCTGCCCCGGTCGGTGCCCGCGGTCGCGATGACCTGCTCGGCCTGCAACATCCGGTCACCCTGCTCCGGCTTCCCGGCCGCGCGGAGCAGGCCGCGGGCCCCGGCGTCGAGCTCCCAGCAGCCAGTCGACCCGCACCGGCATGGTTCGTCGCTCCCGGTCAGCGGCATGTGCCCGAACTCGCCGGCCGAGCCGTGCGCGCCGGCCACCGGCAGGCCGCCGTCCAGCAGGACCCCGCCGATGCCGGTAGCCACGTGTAGGTGCAAGGCGACCGGCACGCCGCGCAGCACCCCCCGGCGCGCCTCGGCCAGCCCGGCCAGCGTGGCGTCGTTGCCGACCAGCACCGGACCGCATGCCGGCGCCATGCTGGCCGCAGTACCGGCCGGCCGGGGCGCAAGCGCCGCGGTGACGTCGACGTCCTGCCATTCGGGCAGTGTCGGCTGGACCATCGTGCCGCCGCGGATCGGCGACGGGACCGCGATGCCCACGCCGACCACCCGGCCGCCGAACTGGCGGCAGCGGGTCTCCAGCCGGCCCGCGACGTCGTCCAGCATCTCCGTGCCCGAGCCCGCGTCGCGTTCGGCCCGGTCGAGCACCGTGCAGCGGCCGGTCAGCTCGAACGCGGCCACGGTGTACGAGTCGTCCCGCAGGTCGACGGCGAGCGCGACGGGGCCTTCGGCGTGCGCGGACGGCACGCCGGTCGGGCGGCCCCTGGCGCGCTGCGCCGTCGCGTCGACCGGGAGGTTGGGCCCGGTCAGCTCCTCGATCAGACGACGCCCGGCCAGGTCCCGGACCAGCACCGTGGCGGTTCCCCGGGCCAGGCTGAGCCGCCGGGTGAGCTCGGCCCTGGTGAGCTGCCCGCCGCCGTCGTGGATGGCGCGCAGCAGCCGGGCGAGGTTGTGCGCGCGCAGTTCGGCGCTCGTGGTCGCAGCGCCGTCGTCCTTCCGCACACCTACGATCGTGCCACGCCCGCGGTCCCGGGGAGGTCGGGCTACCAGTCCCAGTGAAAGCCGACCGCGGTCTTCTCGGCCAGCCGCAGGTACCGATGGACGGCGAACTGACTGTCCAAGGTGACCGGCTCGCGCTCGACGATCGGCCCGTCCAGCCCATCCCACACCGCCCACTCAACCTGGCTCGGCAGCTTATCCGGGTGGAACTCGACGCGTATAACGAGGTTCTCGACGTAGGACTGCACGACCCGCCGGAACTCGGGCGGCGGCGTCTCCACATAGTGGAAACTCACCGAGTACTCACCGGTCGCCGTTTCTCCCGCTGCGAGCGGCTTGGCCAGCAGCATATCGACGACGAAGACTTCGGCAATCGGCTGGTATACGGGGCCGACCAGCCCGCTGAATCCCTGGCCGGCCTCAATGGTGAGGGCATTAGTATCCGCGCGGACGGGAACACGGTCGACGCCGTCGGCAATCGCCTCCATCACGTGGATAACGCGGTGCCTGACCGGCATTCCGTCCGGGCCAAGATAATGGTGATCGTGCATGGATAGCGTCTTGACCCGCGGCTTGTCGAGCATGTCCGCCCTATCGTCGGGGATGGCACGCGGGCCGGAAAGCACGCGCACGTGCGCGGAGCCTTCCCATAGCTTGACCAGCTGCTCTCGTTCCAGCACGCCAAGCCCGAAGGCATCCATGAAAAGGGAAAGCGTGGCCTTGGACAGCAGCTTGCCCGACAGGGCACGAGAAGCGGTGTCCTTGAGCTGGCGGGGGAGCACATCGACATCGCTGTCAGCCCTCGGGTGCTGCCACAGGTGATGGGCGAGTACCTCGGCCACCGCAAGCTGGTTGACCTGCCCGGCCCGGCTGCGTTCGGCGTACTGCTCCCACTTCCGCCGGTACCGGCCCGGACGCAGCAACAACTCACGCATATAGGCCGCGGCGGCCTGCACGCCCGCGGGCAGGGCAGAATCTGGGATCACCTCGGCCCGGTCCCCCTCGCCTGGTGAGAACTGAGAACTAAGAGCGACATTTCCGAGATATCGTATGACTGATCGCACGATCGACGCGACATCATGATGGTGGGGAATTTCTTACAAAGCCGACGGATGAAGGGGACACATCACACAGGCAGAAGGGGCTGCCATGACAACGCAGGAGGGCCCGCTTGGGGCCCTTGGGGTGGGTGCAGGCGCCCGGCAGCCGCAGGACCGGGCGTACTTCCTTGACTTGCTCGGCGACAGCCACTGCGGCCTCGGCCGCTACGAGGCCGCCATAGACGCGTACCGGCAGGCCGCGCAGGAATTCCAGGCGCAGCGGGCCCGGTGCTCGCACGCACTGTGCCTGTTGAAGATCGCCGATTGTTACCTGGCACTTGACGAGCCGTGGCATGCCATCGGTTACCTGGAGGCGTGCCTGCCACGGCTGCGCGAGCTGAGCCTGGTCCGACAGGAGGATCACGCGCTGCAGCAGTTGGCGGCCTGCCGGGCCGGGCTGGCCGAGGCGCGTTTACCTGGGAAGCGTTTACCCGGACAAGGGGTGCGATCTCCACTAGCCGCCGGGCAGGAGGTACATTCAAGGCATGCCCGGTGCAGACGGACAGCCCCGCTGGCTGACCGACGAGGAACAACAGGCGTGGCGGGCGACTGTCCAGCTGAGCCAGCTGCTGCTGCGCCAGCTCGACCGCGAGCTGACCGTGCACGGGTTGAACGGCCGCGACTACGAGATCTTGGTCGAACTGTCCGAGGCACCCGAGCACCGCATGCGGATGACCGAACTCGCGGACGCCACCAACCAGTCACGGAGCCGACTGTCGCACCAGATCTCGCGGATGGAGAAGCGTGGCCTGATCCGGCGTGACGACTGCGAGGGCGACAAGCGCGGCACGTTCGCCGTGCTGACCAACGCGGGCTTCGGGGCCATCGAGCGAGTGGCGCCGTACCACGTGGACAACGTCCGCCGCCACTTCATCGACCGGCTGACGCCCGATCAGCTCGAGGAGATCCGGGCCATCTTCCAGCCGATCGTCGACTACCTCCGCAAGATCCGAGATCGCGACTAGAACAGCACCGACATGAAGCGGCCGGTCTCGGTGAAGCCGGCCCGGCGGTAGGCCGCGCGGGCGGGCAGGTTGTAGTCGTTGACGTAGAGCGAGACCAGAGGGGCGATCGACCTGGCCGCCTCGACCACGACCGCGGCCATGCCAGGCGCGGCCAGGCCCTGGCCGCGGAACTCCGGCCGCACCCATACGCCCTGGACCTGGCACGCGTGCGGGGTCACCGCCCCGATCTCGGCCTTGAAGATGACCCGGCCGGCCTCGATCCTGGCGAACGCGCGGCCGCCGCGGATCAGCTGCTGCAGCCGGGCCCGGTACGAGGCACCGCCGTCTCCGGCGGTGGGCGAGACGCCCACCTCCTCGGTGAACATCGCCACGCTGGCCGGCCACAGGATATCGAGCTCTTCCGGCCGCACCCGCCGGACCAGCGGATCGGACGGAACCCGCGGCGGCCCGGCAATGACCATGACCGGCTGCACGGGACGGACGTCCCGGGCCGGGCCCCACCTCGGCCGCAACAGGTTCCACAGCGGCTGGACCTCGTCGGCCGACCCGACCACGGACGAGCACCGCCGCCCCTGCCGCAGCGCCTTGTCCGCGAAGGCCACCACCGCGTCCGGCGTGGCCGCGACCGGGACCAGGTTCGCACCGGAATAGCACAGCGAGTGGAGCTGCGCACCGGTCCCGTGCCCCCACATCTGGGCGCCGAGCCGGCCGGGCTCCAGGCCGAGGGCGCGGACCCGCGAACTGACGAACACGTTCGTCACCGGATCGCGATCGCAGATGGCGAGGACCGTATCGCGATCCCGCTCATCGAGCAGCCGCACCGTCGACGAGGGCGGCTTCACCCGCAACATAATGCCAGCCTACACGGGGCACTGGCGCGGCACCTGCGGCTAGGTTTGCGGGGTGGGATCAGGCACTGCCGGGCAGGTGGCGTTGACCAGGCCGGCGTCTTGCCTTCCCTGCGGCAGGGCTCCGGTGGCGAGGTAGGCATTCAGGTAGCCCTGCACGCAGCTGTCCGGCGGTGACTCCAGCGACTGCCCGTGGTTGCCGCCGCCCTCCACGACCACCATCCGCGCCGACGGCAGCAGATGGTGCGCGTCCTGGGCGCCCCCGTACGGGGTAGCCGCGTCCAGCGTGCCCTGCAGCATCAAGATGCCGGGCAGCCCCTCCCCCTTGATCGCCAGCGGCTCGGCCGGCCCGTGCACCGGCCAGAACGCGCACGCTGCGTTGTACCAGGCGTTGTCCCACGCCTCGTACGGGGCCGCCTTGTAGACCATCTCGGTATCGGACGTCCAGTAGGCAAAGCTGCGCGGCCAGCTGACGTCCGAGCACTCCACCGCGTTGTACACGGCGAACTCGTTCTCGTTCTGGGTGCCGTAGGCCTGGTACTGATCGATCAGGTCCTGGTCGTTCCCCTGGTTCAGGTAGGACGACAGCGCCTGGGCCAGGCCCGGCCACAGCTGGTCCTGGTAACCGCCGAGCAGGAACGTGTCGTCAAATTCGTCGGGCCCGATCGTCCCGTCGATCGGGTGGGTCAGCAGCTGGTTGCGGGCCCGGTACCACGCGGCGCGTACCTGCGCGACCGTGCCGCCGAGATGATAGACGTCGTTGTAGCGTGCCACCCAGGCGTAGAACGCGTTGATACGGCCCTGGAACGCGTAATCCTGCTCGATGTTGTCGGTGTACCAGACCCCGGTGGGATCCACCGTGCTGTCCAGGACCATGCGGCGGATGCGGGTCGGGAACAGCGTGGCGTACACCTGGCCGATGTACGTGCCGTAGGAGAACCCGTAGTAGGTGATCTGCGAGACGCCGAACGCCGCGCGAATCGAGTCCAGGTCGCGGGCCACGTCCTCGGTGGTCATGTAGGGAAGTAGCCAGCCGAACTTCTGCTCACAGTCCTCGGCGTATGTCTTCGCCCGGTTGATCAGCACCTGCTCGGCGGCGGCGTTCGCCGGGATGTAGTTCGGGTACGGGCCGGCGAAGAAGTCCGGGTCGCAGCTCAGCTCGGGCACCGACGACCCGACGCCGCGCGGGTCGAAGCCCACGATGTCGTAGTCACGCGCCACGGACGGGCTGATCCCCTGTGCTACCTCGGCGGCCAGCGACAGGCCGTCGCCCCCCGGCCCGCCCGGGTTGACCAGCATGACGCCTTGCTGCTGGCTCGACGGGGCGGTGGCGGGAATCATGTCGAGCGCGAGGCTGATGTGCCTGCCGTGCGGGTCGGAGTAGTTCAGCGGCACGCTCAGCATCGTGCAGTCCTGGATGCCGATCTGAGCCAGCGAACCGGTGCAGGAATGCCAGTTCAGCGCGGTGTGCGCCGGGACGATCGGCCCGGCGGCCGCGGCCGGGCCCGGCTTCGTGTCGCTGGCCGCGGACGAGGTGCAGGCGGCGGTCGCGATCAGCACGGCCACGCCCATGGTCAGCGCCGCGCTCCGCCGCGCCCTACCGTTCCGTGCCGTGCTGTTCCGTCCCGTGCCGTTCCTGGCCGGGCGCCCGCCCCGGCGGGGCATCCACATGCCCCCAATCATGCCGCACGGCCTGCGGTGGGCGGGCCGTTCGCGGAGATGGCGGTCACGGCCGACAGCCGGTCCGGCGGGAACTGACCGCGGCCAGGCGCTACGCGGAACGCTGGCGTTCCTCCAGTGCCCTGCGGTACTCGGCGACCACCAGGTCGGTGAGCTCCTGGGCGGAGGTCTCCGAGCTGGCCTTGTCCAGCGTGATCTTGCCGCCCTGGATCAAGTTGACCCGGTCGCACACCTCGAGCACCTGGCCGTAGTTGTGCGCGATGATGATGATCGAGACGTTGGTGTTCTGCTTCAGTTGCCGGACCAGGTCCAAGATGATGGCGCCCTCCTTGACGCCCATCGCGGCCAGCGGCTCGTCCAGCAGCAGGATCTTCGCATTGGAATAGACCGAACGGGCCACCGCGATGGCCTGCCGCTGGCCGCCGGACAGCTGGGCCACCTCGGCGCGGACCGACGGGATCTGGATCCCCATGTCATCCAGCCGCTTCGCGGCCTCGGCGCGCATGGACCGGTTGTTCAGCAGCGGCCAGCGGACCTTCTCCCGGTTCAGGAACATGTTGTGGTACACCGACAGCTGGTTGACCAGCGCCAGGTCCTGGTAGACCGCGTCGATGCCGAGCGAGCGCGCCTGGTCCACGGACTTCAGCGTGATCTCCTCGCCCTCCAGGAAGATGTGCCCGGTGGTGGGCGGCTGGAAGCCGCACAGGATCTTCAGCAGGGTGGACTTGCCCGCGCCGTTGTCGCCGATCAGCCCCAGCACCTCGCCGTGGATCAAGTGCATGTTGATATCGGTCAGCGCGGTGACGGCCCCGTACCGCTTGGAGATGTGCTCGACCCGCAGGACTTCGCCGCCCGCGCTAGCCGACGCGGCCTGGCCTTCCGGTGCCGTGGTCATCAGGTTCTCCCCGCCTCACGTAGCCGCCCGAGTTGCACGTTCGCGATCATGGCCGCCAGGATGCCAAGGCCGAATATGATAAACAGCGGGTTCGCGCTGATCCCGATGATCGCGAAGCCGTCGGTGAAGATAGCCAGCAGCAGCGCGCCGAGGAAGCCGCCGATGATCGTGCCCGCGCCGCCTAGCATCGCCGTCCCGCCCAGCACCGCGGCGGCGATCGCGTAGAACATATAGGTGTACCCGCCGGCGGACGGGTCGATGGTGTTGTCGTAGAACGCCACCTGGAGGCCGACCAGCGCGCCGAGCAAGCCGGTGATCATGAAGTTCCCGTACTTGATCCGCGCCACGCTGATCCCGGACTCCCGCGCGCCGAGCTGGTTGCCGCCGACCGCGACCGTGTGCAGCCCCCAGCGGGTGTCGGTGAGCACCATGTGGAAGATGGCCACCAGCACGACCGCCCAGATGATCGCCGACCAGCCCCAGGCGCTGGCGGTCTCGTTGCCGAAGAACTTCCCGATGTGCTCAGCCGAAGCCGGTACGTCGACCGGCTCGCCGTGGGAGGTGGTCAGCACCACGCCGTACAGCACGAAGGACGTGCCCAGCGTGGCGATGAACGACGGCAGCCGCAGCGTCACGGTGAGGAACCCGTTGACGAAGCCGACGAACAGGCCGAAGATCAGCGACACGATGATGGCCAGGATGGCCGGGAAGCCATCGTAGGTGATCAGGAAGTACATCAGGAACGGCGCCATGGTGAAGGTGAAGCCCACCGACAGGTCGATCTCGCCGCAGATCAGCAGCAGCACCTCGCCGATGGCCAGGATGATCCACGGCGACGCGTCCCCGGACAGCAGGGTGGACATGTTCGCGTGGGTCAGGAAGTTCGAGTTGTCGATCGTGAAGTAGAGGAACAGGGCGAGGGCGACCACGAACACGGTCGCCTCGCGCTGTCGCAAGAAGGCGCCGGTGCCGTGCCTCAGCGTCCGGAGGAGGCCGTTGCCGCCTGCCGCCCGGCCTCCCGGCGGCGGGCCGAACACGTCCGCTGCGCGCTCAGCGGTATCGCTCACGTCATTGTCCCGTTCTCTGCGTTATCGCTCTGCCTGCACACGGTCTGAGCCCGTACCCCGCAAACGCCTGACTCAGTCTCCCGCTCCCGCCCCACGCAGGGCAACAGCCGGGGGCACGGCGTGTGGCCCGGGCCGCAGCCCGGGCCACACGCGTGAGCCGACGCCGGCCCGGTCAGGTGCTGGTGGTGGCCATCGGGTTTTGGATCGGCCCGGACGGCAGCGGGATGATCTTCTGTGCGGAAGTCGAGCCCTCGAACCTGCTGCTGTTGGTCAGGTACGGGCCGACGTTGCTCTTGGTGATGAAGCTCAGCCCGGTGTCGGTGTCGGGCGGCGTGATCAGCCCGCCGGACAGGTTGTACATGTACAGGTACAGGGTGGGCAGGAAGCCCTGCAGGTACGGGTTCTGGTTGATGGTGAAGTCGATCGAGCCGGCGTTGATCGCCGACAGCGTCGTCGGCGTCAGGTCGAACCCGCCGGCCGGCAGGTGGCTCAGGCCGGATGCGGCCAGCGCCTGGGCCAGGAACTCGGTGGATCCGGCGTCGACCGCGAACGCGCCCTTGATGCTCTTGTGGCCGAGCAGGTACGCCTTCTCCGCCCCGAGCTCGACCGATGTCGCCGCGCCGGTGGCGATCTCGCTCACCGTGTAGCCGAGCGGCTTCAGCACCGCCGCCGCCCCGTCATACCGCGGCTGGATGTTTCCCGTGCCCGGCGTCGCGATGAAGATGACGATGTCGCCGGGGGTGGTGACCAGGGACTTGATGCGCTCGCCGAGCTGCTGGCCGGACAGGTAGAGCGCCTGGCCGACGTAGCACAGCCGGTTGGTGCCGATGTCCGGGGTGCCGCTTGAGTTGTAGGTCCCGTCGGCGTTGTAGGTGACCACCGGGATGCCGGCGTTCATGGCGTCCATGACCGGCGTGGTGAAACCGGTGGAGTTGATGACCGTGGTCGCGATGCCGTTCGCCTTGGCCGAGATCGCGGTCTGCAGGAACGTGACCATCTGCGCCACGCTCGACGTGGACGCGGAGCCGCCCCACTTGGGCGTCGGGATGTCGAGCAGCGCGGCGGCGTCGGCGAACCCGTACTGGGTGGGGACGAAGAACGTGTTGGTGTAGACGTGGTTGACGAACCAGAACTGCCATGCCGGGGTCTTGGGGAAGTTCCCGGCCGCCGCCGTCGTGGCCTTCGCCGACGCGGTTGACGTGGCGCTGCTCGTGCTGGACGAGGTGCAGGCCGCGATGAGCGCCGAGGCGGCCGCCGTGGCGCTGAACAGCCCGGCCCCCTCGATCAGCCGACGGCGAGTGGGCCCGTCCTTCATGTTCAGGGTCTCGATCGCTTCGTCGACGACCGGATCGACCTTTTTCTTCATCTAAGGACCTCCATGGATTTCCCGAGGACGGGGCAACTCCCGAGCTAAGCCCGCAGGAGCGCGGCGAGTCCCGTCGACTTCATCGCGAGAGACAACTCGCAGGCACGCCTATTCCGATGTTTGTTTTTACGGCGGCTGCACGTAATCCTGCACATGTTGGGATGCGGCCGATATCGGCCGCATCCCGACGAACTGCCGCCGACGTTAAAACCCTTCATTACCACCTGTCAAGCCACCACGCAGGCACGATACGGGAACGAACTCGTTCCGATACCGCTTTCGGCACGAGCATATCCATGCCGGGCGAGCAAAATACTCAGCGCCTCCATGAGCCTCAGCCAGTACATCCTCCCCTCGCCGCCCGGATGATGTTAACGCTAACAAGTCACTATACGGCAACAAACGCGAAACACCATCGATACGCTGCCCGAAGCCGTCCGGCCGCACCGGGGCGCCGGGACCTGGCCTCGCGCGACACACGGGGCTCACCGGCCACCACCCCCAGCAAAAATCCTTCCGCTTCCGACATCGGTCCCCGGAACCGAACAGGCGTCGCGAACGTCTCACTTGGGACGGATGACGCGCTACGGGGCCACCGCACGGGTCCGGCGTCATCTCCCGCCACAAAGGAGGGGAAGGGGAACATGCTAGCCAGACATCGTCAGTCGCTGATCCTGCAGGCCGTCAGGAGCGACGGCAGCGCCAGGGTCAGCGATCTCACCCAGCGGCTCGGCGTCTCGGACATGACGATCCGCAGGGACCTCGAGGTGCTAGCCCGCGACGGGCTGGTGGAAAAGGTGCACGGCGGCGCGGTCCTGCCGGGCACGCCATCGAGCCATGAGCCGGGCTTCGAGGCGAAGCTCGTGCTCGAACGGCCGGAGAAGACCGCGATTGCCCGCGCGGCGGCCAGGATGGTCACGCCAGGCACGGCGGTCGCGCTGGCCGCCGGGACCACCACGTTCGCGCTCGCGCAATGCCTGCTCGACGTGCCGGGACTGACCATCGTCACCAACTCGTTGCGAGTGACGAGCGTGTTCAGCGGGACACGCGGCGCA
>Ga0335075_10019421_pt1 | contig 10050 bp, 7 predicted proteins | sample Lox_Sample_24_FD_206723 | JGI IMG/M metagenome (GOLD analysis project Ga0335075, IMG submission 206723) | Soil microbial communities from Loxahatchee National Wildlife Refuge, Florida, United States - Lox_Sample_2.4 | ecosystem: Environmental > Terrestrial > Soil > Wetlands | place: USA: Florida...
CTGGCCGGGCTCACCGCCCGCCGAAGCCCGCGAGGACGGCGACGCCGACGAGGTCCCCTGGTGGGATCCGGAGGCGGACCAGTCGGTGTCGCCGTCCACCGATTCCGTCGTGGTGGCCGGGCAGCGGCTCGCGCGCGGCAGCCTGGTGACGCTGCGGCCCGGCGCCCGCCGCGCCGACGCGCAGGACATGTTCCTCGTCGGCCGGACCGCGGTCGTCGAAGCGGTGCTGCTCGACGTGGACGACCAGCCGTACCTGGCGGTGACGGTCACCGACGACCCGGCCGCCGACCTGCAGGCGGCGCACGGCCGCTTCCTCTACTTCTCGCCGGACGAGGTGGAGCCCGCATGACGGGGATGGGGACGGAGACGGGGGCGGGCGCGGGACGCACGCTGGTCGCCGGCGTCGGCAACGTCTTCCTCGGCGACGACGGGTTCGGCGTCGAGGTGGCGCGGCTGCTCGCGGAAAAGCCCCAGCGGGACGGCGTGGAGATCGCCGACTTCGGCATCCGCGGCGTGCACCTGGTCTACGAACTGCTCGACGGCTGTGACCTGTTCGTCCTCGTCGACGCCGCGCCGCGCGGGTACGAGCCTGGCACCATCACCGTGCTCGAGGTCGACCCGGACGACGCCGGGCCTGGCGCGCCGGTTATGGACGGCCACGGTCTGTCACCCGACGACCTCTTCGCTATGCTCGCCACCATGGGCGGTCGCCCCGGTCGCAGCCTGCTCGTGGCCTGCGAGCCGGCCGATGTGAGCGCGGGAATGGGGCTCTCGGAGCCGGTGCGGGCCGCCCTGCCGCACGCGGTCCGCGCGGTAGAAGAAATCCTGAGCCAGATCGGACAGAAGGAAGGTGTGCGCGATGGTGCGCAGGCTGATCACGGTGGCGGTGATAGTGACGGTGGTCGCAGTGGTAGTGGCCGGCCTGCCGGACATTAAGCGCTACCTCAAGATCAGGGAGATGTAACCCCGTGCACGAGTTCGGGCTGTGCGAAGGCGTCCTCGACGCCGTCCAGAAGCGGGCAGCCGGGCGGCAGGTAGCCGGCATCCGCGTCCGCTGCGGGGTACGGCACGCGGTAGACCCCGCCTCGATGGCGCAGGCGTTCGAGATGGTCGCGGCGGGAACGGAGGCGGACGGCGCGGCCGTCGAGGTCGTCACGGTCCCCGCCACCGTCACCTGCCACGGCTGCGGAACGGTCAGCGAGGTCTCCGATCCGCTACCGGTCTGCCCGCGGTGCGGCAGCGCGGACGCCGACGTGAGCGGGGGCGACGAGCTGACGCTCGAATCCGTTAGCTACAGCCGCGCGGAATTATCCCGACCGGGCCCGTGGCGACTCTCGCTCCCGCCACTCCTCGATCCGCGCCAGCACCTCGGTCACCGTGGCGTCACGCCCGGCCGATCGCAGCGCCGTCAGCGTGTCAGGCCCGAGTTCGGCGCCGAGCCGCGCGACCACCTCGTCGTATTCGAGCCCGTCGTCGGCACTGTGGCTGACGCCGGTATGCTCGCGGAGCGCCTCGGCGTGGCCGAGCAGCCAGGCGGCGTCGGCCGCGCGGCCGAGCCGTTCCGCTGACCACGCGATGTCCTCGAGCGACCGGGCCAGGCCGGTCCTGTCACCAGCCTGCGCACGCAGGCCCGCGGCGCGGGCGTGCAGCCGGACGCCTTCGGCATGGTCCCCGGTCCTGCCGAGGATCAGCGCCAGCGTGGTGAGCCCCCGCGCGGTGCCGTCGGTGTCACCGAGGCGCTCGAAGGCCCGCACGCTCATCCGGGCGTACCGCTCCGCTCGCGCCTGCTCGACGCCGTCCGCCGCGCGCAGCGCGTGCGCGATGTTGCCGAGGACGCGGGCCACGCCCCACTGATCGCCCGCCGCCCGGAACGCCTCAAGGCTGGCTTCGAAGTGGCCGACGGCGGCGTCCGTGTCCCCGGCGTCGAGCTCGATGGCGCCCATGTTGTTGAGCACCGCCGCGACGCCCTTGCTATCCCCCGCCGCCGCGAACAGCTCCTGCGCCTGCCGGTGGAACCCCATCGCCGCCGCGCGGTCGCCCTGGTCCCTGGCCAGGTTGCCGGCCGCCTTGAAGGCGGCCGCCTTCACAGCCGGCGGCACCGCGCCGTCGAGTCCGAGCACCCGGGCCAGCCACTGTCGTCCCTCGACCACGTGCCCGTTGATCTCCCAGTACCGCCACAGCGCGGCCGCCAGCCGGTGCGCGGCCGGCGCGTCCCCCGCGGCGATCGCGTGGTCGAGCGCCGCCGCCAGGTTGGCGTGCTCGTCGGCCAGCGTCCGCAGCCAGGCCTGGTGGCCGTCGCCGCTGAGCCCGGCCTCGGCCTCCTCAGCCAGGCGCAAGCACCAGCCCGCGAGCCGGTTCGCGACCGCGTCGTAGCCACCGTCGCCGTCGCCGCGGAGCCTGGCGGCGGCGTACTCGCGGATCGTCACCGGCAGCGTGAAACGCACCCCGGCCGGCCCGCTGACCCGCCAGACGAGGCTGTTGTCGATGAGCGTCGCCAGCGCGTCGATCGTCTCGGCGTCGGCGCCCACGTCGCACACCTCGACGAGGCTGTCCAGCGTCCAGCCGCCCGCAAACACCGCGAGCTGCGGGAACAGCCGCGCGGCGGCGGGCTCGAGCAGGTCGTAGCTCCAGTCCAGGGTCGCCCGCAGCGTCCGGTGCCGGTCACCGGAGTCGCGCGTGCCGCGCGACAGCAGCTCGTGCCGGCCGCCGAGCCGGTCCAGCACCTCGGACGGCGACAGGATCTTCAGCCGGGCCGCGGCGAGCTCGAGCGCCAGCGGGAGCCCGTCGAGCCTGCGGCAGATCTCGCCGACGACCGGCGCGGTGGCGTCGTCGAGTGCCCATCCGGGGACGGCGGCGGCCGCGAGCCGGGAAAACAGCTCAACGGCGGCCCGCGAGGGCAGCGGGGCGAGCACTTGCTCGTGCTCCCCCTTGATGCGCAGCACGCATCTGCTCGTCACCAGGAACTTAATGTCCGGGCACATCGCGAGCAGCCGGGAAAGAACGCCCGCCGCCTCGACAACCTGCTCGAAATTGTCGATAAGCAGCAGGGCGCGCAGCGGCCTTAGCCTGGCCGCCACTTGTTCCGTGATCGATTCCGGGCCGGTGATGCGAACCCCGGACGCCTGCGCGATTCCGGCAATGACGAGTTCGTTATCTCGCACGGCGGTCAGGTCGGTAAAGATAACCCCGTCAGGGAATTCGGCTTCGAGCCCGCGGCCGATTTCAAGCGCCGCGCTCGTCTTGCCGACGCCGCCGAGCCCGGTCACGGTGACCAGCCGCACCTCGGGCCGGCGCAACAGGTCGCGCGCTCGTTGCACATCGCCTGCCCGGCCCACCAGCGGCGTGACGGCGGCCGGCAGCGTCCCCGCCGTCACCGGCGCCTCATCCCGCGTGTCAGCCGGGGTCGTGCCCCGCGCCGTCGCCTCGAACAGCTCGCGGATCGCGCCGGACAGGCCGAGCGCGTCCGCGACGAGCCTGGCGGTCTCCCGGCGCGCCGTGCGGTTGATTCCCCGCTCGAGGTCGCTCACCGAGCGCGCGCTGATGCCGGCCGCCTCGGCGAGCTGCTCCTGGGTCAGCCCCGCGTGCACCCGCAGGCTTTTGAGCAGCTGCGCGAGGGATGCGCCGGGATCCTCGGCCACAGCGTCTCCCCTCGCCGGCCGACACCTCAAAGGAGCCCTCCGGCAACGCCTAATGGCCGCCTGACGGTCCCCGGATAAAGCATAGCGGCCGACGGCCGGCTTACCCATAGGCGAAAAGCGGCTTAATAGAGGCGTGCGGGAATTGTTGCGGTCTTGACGTCCTTCCTTGCTCAGCAGTTGTTGGCCTGCAGCTTGATCGAGACCAGCTGGCTCTTGCCATAGCTGGTGCCGCCGGAAGGCGACTGGGAAACGACGGCGCCGATCAGGGACGAGCCGTAGCAGCCGTAATACCAGCTGTAGTTCGTGAAGCCCTGATTCTGGAGGGCGGTCTCGGCGTTCGCCAGCTGGAACCCGATCACGTCGGGGACCGTGGCGCAGTTGTTGGCCTGCAGGTACAGCTGGACGGGCGAGGTGAGTGCGATCGAGGCCCCGGCGCCGGGGCTCTGCTGGATCACGTCGTCGATGAGCGTGGAGTTGAGGCACTCGTAGACCCACGGGATGTTGTGGAAGCCGCGGGCCTCCAGGGCGGAGCTGGCGGCCGCCAGCTGTTCGCCGAGCACATTGGGCACCGTGCCGGTGGACGGCGGTGCGACGGTCGGCGTGGTGACATGGGGCGCCGGCACCGGCGCCGGCGAGGTTGTCTGCTGGCCGCCGCCCGCGCCGCCGCCGGACGCCGCGGTCGATCGCGTCGTGTGGGCCGGGTGACTCTGGCGGGCGGTCGGCTTCGGCGCGGGGCTCTTGGTTGCCGGGCTCTTGGTCGTCGGGGACGCGGTCGGGGTCCCGGTCAGCCGGGTGGAGGCCGCCACCGGGTTCGCGGGCGGCTCCGCCGACGGGCGTCCAGGGCCGCCCCCGGTGAGCGCCACCGCGGTCACGGTCGACGCGACGACGAGCACGGCGGCGGCCGCCGCCAGCCAGGCCAGCCGCCTGCCGCGCCCGCCAAGCAGCGTGCGGCTTGGACGCGTGCTGGCAGGTTCACCCGCGGCCGGCGTCCCGCCCGGCGCGGTTGGCGTCCTGATCGCGTCCGTGTCCGGTGCCGCGCCGTCCGCTCCCGCCTCGGGTGCTACCTCGGCCGCCTCAGCCACCGCGGGCGTGTACCGGCCGAGCACGGCGGCGATCGGCTCGGGAAGCCAGTTCACGGCGAGCTCGGTACCGCCGAGTTCGGCGAGCATGGCGGCCGGCGTCGGCCGGGCGGCGGGGTCTTTGGCCAGGCAGCGCTGCACCAGCGGACGGATCTGATCGGGCACGGGGGCCAGGTCGGGCTCGCGGTTCACTACGCGGTAGACCAGCGCCGGGGTGGGCCCGCTGCCGAACGGTCCCTCGCCGGTCGCCGCGAACGCGAGCACCGCGCCGAGGCTGAACACGTCGCTCGGCGGTCCTACCTCGCCGGCTTCCGCCTGTTCCGGCGACAGGAACCCTGGCGATCCTATGACCGAGTCGCGGCTCAGGGTCAGCATGGTCGTCTCGACCGCCCGCGAGATCCCGAAGTCGATCACCCGCGGGCCGTCGTCGGCGAGCAGCACGTTGGCGGGTTTCAGGTCCCGGTGCACCACGCCCGCCGCGTGGATCGCGGCGAGGCCTTCGGCCAGCCCCGCGGCCAGGGCGCGCACCGAGGCAACCGGCAGCGGCCCGTGTTCCTCGACGGCCTCGGCTAGCGACGGGCCCGCGACGTACGCGGTGGCGAGCCACGGCAGCTCAGCCTCCGCGTCGGCGTCCACGACCAGCGCGGTGAACAGCCCGCTGACCTTCCGCGCGGCGCTCACCTCACGGGCGAACCTCGCGCGGAAGCCGGGCTCGTCGGCCAGCTCGGGGCGGATGACCTTCACGGCGACCAGCCGGCCGCCTATCGACTGGCCGAGGAAGACGCGCCCCATGCCGCCGGTCCCCAGCCGCCCGAGCAGCCGGTAAGGCCCGACCGCCGCCGGGTCGTCAGTGCGCAGTTCGCTGATCATGCTCCCACCGTGGCGGGTGGCGGCCGGAATCACCACACAGGCACGCTCACAGGAGACTCACAGGATCGGCTGCCCCGCGGCGTGTACATTACGGTCGTGGCCGTCGACGGATTCGAGCTCGCCTATGACAGGACCGGTTCCGGTCCCGCGGTCGTGCTGCTGCACGGGTGGCCAGGCGACCGCACCGACTACCGTGAGCTCATCCCGCTGCTGGACGGTTGCGAGGTCGTCGCGCCGGACCTGCGCGGGTTCGGCGAATCGGACAAGCACCCCGCTGATCCCAGCGCCGAGTACAACGCGGCGGCGAACGCGCGCAGCGTCGCCGGCCTGATCACCGACCTTGGCCTGAACCGGCCGGTGGTGTTCGGCTACGACATCGGCAGCCGGGTCGCGCAGGCGCTGGCCAGGGACCGGCCTGAGCTCGTCAAGGCGCTGGTGATCACCCCGCCGGTGCCCGGAGTCGGCACCCGGGTGTTCGGCCCTGGCCCGATGCGGGAGTTCTGGTATCAGTCATTCCACCGCCTGCCCCTGGCCGAGGAGCTCATCGACGGCAAGCCCGAGGCGGTCCGCGCGTACCTCAGCCACTTCTGGAACCACTGGTCCGGTCCGGCCTTCGAGCTCGGCGAGGCCGCCCTCGACCACCTGGTCTCGGTGTACGGCCCGCCTGGCGCGTTCACCGCGTCGATCAACTGGTACCGGGCCGGCGCCGGCACGATAGGCCTCGCGCTGGCGGAGCAGGCACCGGCCTCCGGCGACCGGATCGCCGCGCCCGCCACGGTGCTGTGGCCGGACCACGACCCGCTGTTCCCGCGGGACTGGTCCGACCGCCTGGATGAGTTCTTCAGCGACGTCCGGCTGCGCTTCGTGGACGGCGCGGGTCACTTCGCCCCGCTGGAGTTCCCCGCCGTGATCGCCGGGGAGATCCTGGGAGCGGCCAGCGCCTAGGATGGCCTGGTGCTCCTTCCGCCTCGTGTATCGCGTGACCAGGCGGAAGAGATCGCCGCTTCACGCTACGGGGTCAGCGCGGCCGCGGAACGGCTGGCGGCCGAGCACGACGATACGTTCCGGCTAGTGACGGCGGACGGGCCGGCGCGGCTGCTGAAGATCGCCCTGATCCCCCCGGGCACGCCGCGGGATGCCAGCGCCTCGCCGGTCAGCTTCCAGACGGCGGTGCTGCTGCACCTCGCCAGGGCCGCACCCGCGCTGCCCGTCCAGCGGGTCCTCGGCACCCTCGACGGCCGCCCGGAGCTGTACCTCGACGGCCGCGTCGTCCGGATGACGTCCTACCTGGAGGGGCCGACCCTCGGCTCGCGGCCGGCCAGCACCGCGCTGCGCCGCGACATCGGCGGGACGCTCGCCCGGCTCGACCAGGCGCTGCGCCCGTTCGCGCACCCGGGCGCGGACCGCACCCACCTGTGGGACCTGCAGAACTTCCATCAGCTCCGCCCGCTGCTCGGCCAGCTGCCCGGCCAGCTGGCCGACAGGGACCAGCGCGCTGCCCTGGTCAGCTGCCTGGACCGGTTCGAGGCGCAGGTGCTGCCGCGCCTCGCGGACCCGGCGACGCGCCGCCAGGTCATCCACACCGACTTTCACGGCGACAACCTGCTGGTGGATGGGGACCGGGTAACCGGCGTGCTGGACTTCGGCGACAGCCTGGCCGGCCCGGTTGCGATGGACGTGGGCGTCGCCGCCTGCTATCAGTTCGGCGCCGACGCCGGAACCGACCCGCTGATCCCGGCGCTCGACGTGATCACCGGCTACCACGCGGTCGATCCGCTCGGACCCGGCGACCCGGCGCTGATCAGCGAGTTCATGCTGCTCCGGCTCGCGGCGCGGATCATCGTGAGCCAGTGGAACGCCGCTCGCGAGCCCGCCAACCGCGATTACCTGCTGCGCAGGACCCCGCAGGCGGCGGCGCACTTCGCGGCGCTACGCGCGATCGGCCCGGACGCGGTGGCGAACCGGATAAGAGAGGCGCTGGAATGACAGGCTCCGACAGCACCGGCATGGACGCCGCCCGGATGGTCAACGGCTTCGACACAGCGCGCACCGGCGCGCTCGACCCAGAGCTCGGGCACCTGGTGCGGCGGCGCGACGCGGCGCTCGGCGGCGCGTACCGGCTGTTCTACGCGACCCCGGTCCAGTTCGCCCGCGGCGAGGGCGTCTACCTGTACGACCCGGCCGGCCACGCCTACCTGGACGCGTACAACAACGTGCCGTCGGTCGGCCACTCGCATCCCCGCGTCACCGAGGCGGTCGGCCGCCAGCTCCAGACGCTCAACACGCACACCCGTTACCTCACGGCCGGCCTCGTGGACTACGCGGAGCGGCTGCTGGCCACGCACCAGCTCGGCCCGGCGCACGCGATGTTCACCTGCACCGGCAGCGAGGCCAATGACCTCGCGCTGCGGATCGCCCGGCACCACACCGGCGGCACCGGGGTGATCGTGACCGCCAACGCCTACCACGGCGTGACTTCCGCCGTCGCCGAGGTCTCCCCCAGCCTCGGCGTTCCGCTCGGCCCGCACGTCCGCGCCGTCCCCGCGCCGCCGGACGCCGCCGCCGTGGCGGCGGCGATCGCCGACCTGGAGCGGCACGGGGTGCGGCTCGCCGCGTTCCTCGCCGACTCGCTGCTGTCCTCCGACGGCGTGCTGCCAGACCCGGCCGGCTTCCTGAAGCCGGTCCAGGACGTGGTGCGCGCGGCGGGCGGGCTGTACATCGCCGACGAAGTGCAGTCCGGCTTCGGCCGCACCGGTGGCCACCTGTGGGGCTACCAGCGGCACGGCCTCGACCCGGACATCGCCGTCATGGGCAAGCCGATGGGCAACGGACTGCCCATCGCGGGAATCGCGGTCCGCCGCGAGGTGCTCGCGGACTTCGGCGCCGCGGTGCGGTACTTCAACACGTTCGGCGGCAACCCGGTCTGCGTGGCCGCGGCCGCGGCGGTGCTCGACGTGCTCGACGCGGAGCAGCTGCCCGCCAACGCGGCCGCGGTCGGCGGCTACCTCACGGCGGAGCTCGGCCGCGTCGCCGCCGCGAGCCCGGTGCTCGGGGAGATCCGCGGCGCCGGGCTCTACCTGGGCGCCGACGTCGTCGACCCGGCGACCGGCGCCCCCTCGGGCGCTCGCGCCGCCGCCATTGTCAACGGCATGCGCGACCGCCGCGTCCTGATCAGCGCCACCGGCCCGCTCGGCCACATCCTCAAGATCCGCCCTCCGCTCCCGTTCAGCCGGGCCAACGCCGACCAGCTCCTCGAGGTTCTCACCGACACCCTCGCCAGCCTGCCGTAGGGCGTCGGCTGTTACCCGGACCGACTTCGCAGGGCCCGAAAGTGATGGGAAGATGAAAACCGGTCGCGGTTACTCGGTGAAGACGCGGCTAGCGAGGAAGTCGGCGGGTTCTAGGCGCATCAGGTCGTCCTGGCCAAGCGAGCCGGCGGCCGCGACCAGCCTGCTGGCGTGCCGGAGACGGGCGCGCTCCAGGGCGTTGCGGACGCTGCGCGCGTTGGCGAACCTGGGCTGGGTCATCCGGCGGGCGAGGTACTCGCGGAACGTCGCCTCGGCCTCGGCCGACAGCCGGTACCGCTGCCGGCCGAGCATCAGGCCGGCGATCGCCGTGAGCTCGTCGAGCGTGTAGTCGGGGAATTCCAGGTGGTGGGCGATCCGCGAGCTCATGCCGGGGTTAGAGGTGAAGAAGGCCTCCATCCGGTCGGCGTACCCGGCCAGGATCACCACCAGGTCGTCGCGGTGGTTCTCCATGAACTGGAGCAGGATCTCGATGGATTCGCTGCCGTAGTCGCGCTCGTTCTCCGCCCGGTACAGGTAGTAGGCCTCGTCGATGAACAGGACGCCGCCCATCGCCCGCTTGAGCACGTCCTTGGTCTTCGGCGCGGTGTGCCCGACGTACTGCCCGACGAGGTCGTCCCTGGTCACGGAGACCACCGTGGCCGTGCGCAGGTAACCGAGCCGGTGCAGCAGCTCGGCCATCCGCAGCGCCACCGTGGTCTTGCCGGTTCCCGGGTTGCCGGTGAAGCACATGTGCAGGCTTGGCGGCTCCGCGGACAGCCCGAACCTGGACCGCACCCGGTCGACGAGGAGCAGCGCGGCGATCTCCCTGATCCTGGTCTTGACCGGCAGCAGGCCCACGAGGTCGGCGTCGAGTGAGTCGAGCACGCCGTCGATGCCGGCCGCCGCGCGCTCGGCGGCCAGGTCGACGGCCAGGTCGACGGCCGGGGCGCCCTGCCCTGTCAGTTCACCGGTGCCGGTCACCGAGGCGAGTCACCGGGCCGGTTGACCAGGAACGACAGCGCAGTCGTCTGCCGGCCGTGCCGCGAGTCGTAGGCGGACACCCGGATGTAGCGGTCCGGGTGCGTCGCACGGCACTCGTTGACCTCATGCAGCACGCCGACCGGGTCGGGCAGGTCGAACATCGGCAGGCCCCACATGTCCCAGAGATTGTTCCGC
>Ga0335075_10019422_pt1 | contig 10049 bp, 8 predicted proteins | sample Lox_Sample_24_FD_206723 | JGI IMG/M metagenome (GOLD analysis project Ga0335075, IMG submission 206723) | Soil microbial communities from Loxahatchee National Wildlife Refuge, Florida, United States - Lox_Sample_2.4 | ecosystem: Environmental > Terrestrial > Soil > Wetlands | place: USA: Florida...
TTAGCGATGCTCGCAGCCGACGCCGGTTACAAGGTAGTCGGTATCGATCTAGATCCTGCACGAGTGGATCTTCTGCGCCACGGGCAATCTTACGTTGACGATGTCGGTGATCGTCGGCTGCAGCAGGCGCTCGCCAGCGGCCAGTACACGGCGAGTGCCGACTACGCTGACGTTGTCGGGTTTAAGGTCGCAGTCATCACTGTGCCGACACCATTGCGAAATCGTTCGCCCGATCTGTCATTCGTCACCGACGCGGCTCGCAAACTGGCTAAGTACGTGACCCAAGGCAGCGTAATAATACTGGAGTCCACTACCTATCCAGGCACAACCGATGACCTGCTTCGGCCAATCCTTGAGCAGGGCAGCGGTCTGGAGGCTGGAGCGGATTTTGCACTCGGTTACAGTCCCGAGCGAGTAGACCCAGGCAACGAGGTCTGGCCTCTCGCTATGACACCTAAACTAGTGGCCGGATTCAACGCTGCCTCGCTGGATGCTGTCCAGGAATTTTACGGCAAATTAGTTTCCGACGTCATCCCTGTGTCATCGACCCGTGCGGCAGAGCTCACGAAATTGCTGGAGAACACGTTCCGGCATGTCAACATTGCTCTGGTCAACGAGTTCGCGATCTTCGCGCACGAGCTGGGAATCGACGTTTGGGAGGTCGTGCGTGCTGCTTCTACCAAACCCTTCGGTTTCCTGCCGTTTCATCCGGGACCCGGCGTCGGCGGACATTGCCTGCCCATTGATCCTACCTACCTGTCCTGGCATGTTGAGCAGGCGACCGGACGCCGGTTCCGCTTCGTGGACCTTGCAAATGACATAAATGAGCATATGCCGGATCATGTCGTCCATCGAATAACGAATGGCTTGAACCGGCTGGGCAGCGCCGTCCGTGGGTCAACCATCCTGCTCCTGGGACTGGCCTACAAGAAGAACTCTTCGGACGCACGAGAGTCCCCAGCGACTCGCGTGGCCAGTCTGCTCACATCGCTCGGTGCCCGAGTGCAGGCAATCGACACGCATGTGCCTTCAAATCACATAATGCCGGATGTCGTACGCGTTGCCCTGACAGCCGAGGTGGTGCGGGGTGCCAAGGCGCTCGTCTTACTCACAGACCATGATGACCTCGACTATGAACTCATCCAAAATGAGGCAGAGTGGATTTTGGATTGCCGCAATCGGCTATCTGGCCCGAATGTCGAGGCTCTGTGACCCACGCCTCTGACCATATCCGGCTATTTACAGTGAAGCCGAACGGCAGAATCGACGTCCAAGCTGAAGCCTGGCACTGGTCCGCATCCGCCGTTCTCGGCACCGGTACAACGAGAATAAAGAATCCCCGGAGTCTCGCCCCTCCCGGTGCGACACGCGGCGGGGTATGTGGAAAAAGGGCGGCGGCCACCGTGCGCTATTGCTACGATCGTTCTGTGACTGCGATGGTGGCTAGCATAATCCCGCAGCATCAACTGGAGCATGCCTACGCGGGGAACGCTGGGTTCCTGTGAGCGCACATGCCGCTCCTGGGCGCATGCATAGGATCGCAACGACATTGCACTGGCACGGTTTAGGCCGGACTGTCGCTCGTACCGCCGGATTCAACATGGCGTCCACATTAGCCGCAGGTTTAGGTGGAGTCCTTATAGCGCGCACCTTAGGGCCCACGGTTCGCGGTGAGTACGCCGCCATTTCGGCGTGGTTCGGCATCTCCATCATGGTCGGCGGAATGGGGCAGCCAGCGGCAGTTTGTTTTTACGTCTCAAGGGACCCGAGTCGTGCTCCAGACTATGTAGCGACGTCGCGAGCGATGATGCTCACGACCGGTGCGCTGACTCTGGCAGCGGGGTTATTGCTAGCTACGGTCTTCTCGCGCGGAAATCCCGAAGTCGCCATTGGCTATCGGATTGCATTCGGCACATGCATCCTGGACTCCGTGGGAGCCAGCTATACCTTCGCGTTACAAGCAACGGACCTCCGCCGGTGGAATGTGGCACGGGTAAGCCAGCCCGTGCTCGGCTTGGTGGGGATAGGCGTTTTGTGGTATCTGCAGGTGCTCACACTCTTCACGGCACTACTGGCCGTTGCCGCGACCATGCTGCTGCAGCTTCTCTGGGCCTACCGTTGCTGTCGGCTCACCGGGCTGGCGCCTGGCCGGCCAAGATTGAGCCTGGTTCGACCGCTTTCCGCCTATGGCATCGCGCAGATCGCTGCGCTGACCCCGGCAGCCCTTAACGCCAATCTGGACCAGCTGGTGCTTTCGCAGACTGTAAGGGCCGCTGATCTGGGCCGGTACGCCATCGCAGTCTCGCTCACTTCGGTTCCTATTCCGCTGGTTGCGGCCATAGGAAACGTCGCCTTCCCGCGGCTCGCGGCGCGGCGCACGGTAACAGAGGCGACCCGCAGGCTGCAGTTGCTAGCCGTGCTCAGCAGCGCAGGCCTGGCTGCGGCACTGCTTCTGCCGCTCGCCCTCGTCGCCTACTGGCTTCTTCCCTTGGTCTTCGGCGATGCTTACCGGGGCGCCGTGCCGCTGCTATGGATACTGACACCCGGCACCATATTCCTGGCCTGCAATCAGGTCCTAGGCGATCTGCTGAGGGGGAGGAATCATCCAACCGTTGTGGCATGGGCGCAAGGGTTCGCGGCTATCTTCACGGTTGTATTGCTGGTCGCCCTCCTGCCACTCGTCGGCGTAGCTGGTGCGGCGATCGCGTCCACGGTCTCATATGGCCTCGCGCTTGTCGTAATGCTCCGCTCGTTGTGGAAGCTACCGAGGCACGCTCGCGGGAGCGGCCATATAAAACCAGTAGTGCTTGAGAATCTTGCTACGGAGAATAAGGAGGTCCATGTACAAGTAACGCCGAGCCGCCGGCGCAATGACGGAGTTGGTGCGTCGGATGCAATGCCGCAAGAACATCACGCACACACGACTCGACGTTTCTAACGGTTTCTTTAGCGACGTAAGCCGCCGTTACAAGTGGTTTCTTGCGATGTTCCCGACGGGGCGCGCGACGCCTGAAATGATATCAGCTGGGGACTTAACGCTGGAAGTAGCGATCGGGAGGCAGGGATGAGAGTCGGAGTGGTAGGGCCGGCAGGACCGGATCGTTTCGCGGTCAACATTGGCGACGCACTGTGCCGCATTGGCTGCGTGGTTACGCAGCTGGGTCCTGCCCGGCCGTCTCAGGGCGGCCCCGCTAGGAGCCTGAGGTTGCTAGCGAGGCAGGCGGTGCCTCGGCTGGACGAGTGGGCGCAACGGCGGATAGTCCGATCTGCCCTAGCTTCGGAATGCGAGGTGGTAATCAACGTTGACCGCCGTCTGATGCCGGGTGCGGTGGCCCAATTGAAGCGGGCTGGATTGCGGCTGGCGTTCTGGTTTCCTGATCATGTCGGGAGCCTAGGGCGTCAGCTGATGCTATTAGCACCCTACGATGCCTGGTTTTTTAAAGAGCCGCATGTCGTTGAGCGGCTGCGTGCCAATCTCGATATACCTGTCTACTATCTTCCGCAAGGCTGTAACCCACGATGGCACCGGCCGATCGGGCAGGTGGGCACTGAGCCGTACCTGGTCATCGCAGGCAACATGTATCCAAGCCGGGTGCGGATGCTGGAACGGCTGATTGCCAAAGGGGTGCCGCTGAGGCTATACGGTGGTCGTTTGCCCCGCTGGCTCGGCGAGACTCCGATACGGGAGGTGCATGCCGGTCGCGAGGTTTTTCGTGAAGAAAAGGCTCGTGTGTTCCGGTCCGCCGCTGGGGTGCTGAACACCATGTACCCAGCTGAGATAACTGGTGTCAACTCGCGGCTATTCGAGGCCACGGGATGCGGTGCCGCCGTGCTGACCGAGTTCCGGCCCACGGTGCCCGAGTTGTTCGACATCGGCGAGGAGGTGCTTGCCTTCCATGACTTTGATGACCTCGTCGACCAGGCAGGCCGTCTGCTCAACCAGGCGGGCCTAGCCGAACGGCTCGGAGACGCGGCCGCACAGCGGGCCCACCGTGATCACTCCTACGATCTGCGAGTCGCCGCGATTCTGGAGAAGATCTCGTGAAGGCGATACGCGTGGTGTCGAGCCGGTCGACAAGCCAGGCCAGGTGATCTAACCATGTGTGGCATAGCAGGCGCGATAGATGTGGTAGCCGAGCGTGCTGCAGGTCGGGTCAGGCAGCTCAACGAGGCGCAGTTTCATCGCGGCCCCGATCACAGTGTCGTGGTCCGGGTAGGCGCGTTCACAATCGGGAACACTCGCTTGGCGATTCAGGATCCTGGTCCGGCAGGAAACCAGCCGTTCGTTTCGGCCGATGGGCGTTATCATTGCGTGTTCAACGGGGAGATCTACAACCATCGCCACTTGGTCGAGCGCTATGACCTACCGGTTCGCACGCTGTGCGACGGGGAGATCATCCCCGAACTGTGGGCCAAACTGGGCCCGGCCTCGCTGACTGAGTTGCGCGGCATGTTTGCCATCGCACTCGTGGATTCCTTGGAGGAACGGCTCTTCCTGGCCCGTGATCCTTTCGGCATAAAGCCCCTTTACTGGCGGACCGTACCGCAAGGGCTTCTCTTCGCGTCCGAAGTCCGGCCTCTCGCCAGCAACGCGCGAATCAACCCTCAGGCGATTGCTCGGTGCCTGCACCTCGGGGCGGTGGCGGCGGATCAGAGCCCGTTCCTGGACGTCAACGCCGTGCCGCCGAATGGAGTTGCCATCTTTGACCGCCATAGCCACCTATCGGTGCGGCCGCTACTTCCTAGCGGTCCGCTGGGGGCGGGTGCGATGAACGCGGATCTCGAGACCGCGCTAACAGAGTCCGTTGAGCTACACCTCGGTGCCGACGTGCCAACGGCGCTGCTCTTGTCCGCCGGCGTCGACTCTGCGGCCATCGCATCGGCGAGCCGTCGGCTTGCCCGAGACCTCGACTGCCTTACCATCGCTACCACAGGGGTTACTGACGAGAGTAACGAGGCAGCAAGGACTGCACGCCACTACGGGCACCGCTTCCAGCGGGTTCCCGCAGCGCTGGAAGACAGCGACGTAGCTGCTTTCTTCCATGCAATGCAGCGTCCTACTATCGACGGTCTCAATACTTATGTCGTGTCCAAGGCCGTCCACGAATCTGGTTTCAAAGTAGCACTTTCTGGGCTCGGCGGAGACGAGGCAGTAGGCGGCTATAGCCATTTTCGTCTTCTGAGATACCTGCCAATACTCCGGTCCCTGGACAAGGTGCCGAAGCCAGCAAGTAATGCGGTAGTGAATATGCTTGCGCGAATGGGAAGCGCTGGTTCGGGAAAGTCGAAGAGGCTCATCGCGATGGGAGGGCCGCGCGATGGATGGGGCTTGGCGTACCTCCAGCGAGAGGTACTCCCTGGGCCGCTGGTAACCGAGCTCACCGGCGTAAGCACACTGTCGCCCGCGGACACCTCTGACCTGACGGTCTCGCTTAGTACCGATCCCTTCGGAGACATGGTCGCTGCTGAAGTCGCGATTTATCTTCAGGCGATGCTGCTTCCGGACGCTGATGCCTTTTCGATGGCTTCCTCAGTTGAGTTGCGAGTGCCATTTGTTGACCGTGAGGTGTTCTCAGCCTCACTTAGCCTTGCTGCCGCGAAGGGCAAGCGGCCGGGCAAACAGGCCGTCGGCATCGCGCTGCGTGACTCATACCTGCGTAGTCTGGCGACCAAGCCAAAGCGCGGCTTCAGTCTTCCGATGCAACGTTGGATGGCCGGGCCTTTGGCGCCCGTTCTCAGAGCGGCGGACGAGCCGGATGCTCCGGTGTGGTCTGTCGTGGACAGGAAGAGGGCAGACCGCGCGGGTTTTCTACCCCTAAGGCCGCGCCAGCGTTGGTCAGAGATATGGGTGCTCGCGGTTGTGAATGCCTGGCTGGAAACACGCTAAAAGTAACGAGCTTGGAGGGGCGAGGTATGCGGTTTGGTACGGGGACTACTCTCTGTCCGTATGCCCAGGCCGCTCGCCGAACCCGAGTGCCGGTCTCCCAGCAGCGTGACCGGCCCGTTGGCGATGCCAACAGCTCGATCCCGTCCGCGGATGGCCTGTGCCGCCGGCCGCTGTGGAGCGGCGGTGTCGGCGGAACTCTTTCCATTTCAATTGGGGACAGAGGCGCTGCGATAACCCTTACCCGGAGACTCAGCGCTGAGCGCGATTGGTGTGCTCGCTGTGGCCAAACTCCGCTCGGCGCATCGAAAGCATGTCCTACCCGAATCACCGCGCTATGGAGCTGAGGAAATCGTGTCTGCATCTCGCCGGTTCGGTGCGCTCGCTACAGACTTCGCCTGCCTGACGCTGGGGCGGCGGCAGGTCGTCCGTACCACTCGATTCATGTTTCGCCGAGCCAGCCTGGACTTGCCTAACGACATGCGAACCAACGGCGAGGAGGCCCTACAGCGGTGGGTCCTCGAACTATCTCCGCGGGATCGTAAGGTGCATGTTCTCGATGTAGGCGCCAATGTAGGCCAGTGGTCGGCATCGATGCTGGCAAGAGCGCATCATGATGGTCGGACAGAGGACTTGGACCTGCACGCTTTCGAGCCTTCGTCTTATACCTTCGCTCGCCTCTCAAAAGCATTCGAAAGTCACCGCATAAATCTCCAGCAAGTTGCCCTTAGTGAGCGATCGGGGTCCTTCCTTCTCCATGTGATGGGGAAAGCGGCACCGACGAACTCATTGCACGCTCTGCCAGTAATGCCAAATGCCCCTACTGAGGACGTGGTGACGACCACGCTCGAGGAATACGCATCCGATGCAGGACTAAACGAAATCACCCTCGTCAAAGTCGACACCGAGGGACATGACCTGGCCGTTCTCCGAGGAGCGGGAAGCTTGTTAACCGACCAACGCATATGGGTTGTACAGTTTGAGTACAATTGGCGCTGGATCGTGGCACGATCATTTCTGTACGACGCCTTTAGACTGCTCGGGTCGGCTGGGTATCGCCTAGGGAAGCTCACCCCTAGAGGGGTGGAATTCTATCCACACTGGGATCCAGATCTTGAGACATTCGTCCAAGGGAATTACGTCGCAGCTATCCCTGAAATCGCGCTGAGGCTGCCTGCAATCGCCTGGTGGAAGCCTGCCGGTGCCGGATTTAGATGAGCTTAATTCTCTTCGTCACGCTGGAACATTGGCGACGTTAGGCCGTCTCCCGAAGAGAGGTAGCCGATGGTACGGCCTACGTAGCCCCATTCTCGCCAGCAAATTTACGCGGACTGGTCCACTCGTCGGAGAGGTTATGATCCCCGGCTTGGCATTCAGGGAAGCGGCCGTGCTCGACGTCGCAAACGATGGACTCGAAGCCCGCTTCCGCAAAGCGCCTTCGATGCGCCACATGAATAGCAATTGCAGATGACGGTTCGAGGTCGCACCGATAGGTGCCCCTAGCCTTCAACGTCATAGCGATTGACTCCTCCAAAGCTCGCTCCCCAGATCTTCCCTGAGCGAAGTACTGCACCCGCTTCGGAAAAGGATGCATCGCTCGGACAAGGGGGATTAAGGCTTCTAGTTTCGAGCGCTTATATAGAAAGCAGCGCGTCGAGAAGGCGTGGCTCAAGCGCAGGCCTGCCCCGCCCTTTTCAGCCGTAATGCCGTTGGAATCGCTGCCTCCGGGCGGCCCTAGATGCGGATTGACAAAATATATGTCGGGATAATCGTCAAGAAGGCGCCGGGCATCGGTCAACCAGCCGCTGGGAGACGCGTCGAAATATATCATGTCACAATCGGTTCGCAGCACATACGCCGCTGACGCTTGATCCATACCGAATAGGAAAGCTAGAAGCGGGGTCCCGCCAGCGCATCTCGCAGCTACTCGCTCGTTACCGAACCATCGGCGCATCGTTGTCTTAGCCTGAGGGTAATCAAGCCGCACCACGTTGATCGCCGTGCTGCCTGCGGCCGATGCAATCTCGTCCAAGGTCCGGACGACATCGTGTTTGGTCTCAGCAGCCTGCAACCGTCCCGTCCGCTTTCGCTCATCAATTACGACCGTTAGTCGGGAGATTGTATCCTTATGCGTCCGTAATATGTGCGGAATTGTGTGCGAAACGATCATGCCGTCGATATTGGTGACATTCATAACAACTTCATACACAATAGCTCCATCAAAGGCTCGCGTATCTTTGCGTGAGTGTGGCGAGAGCTATGCTACATGTATGTGGTGAACCAGCCCAACGATTCGCTCCAGCATATTCCGAGTCCTGGCAGCCGCGCTGTTCGGAGCGCACCCGGCGCGTCCGCGCGACTATGGCTACTTCGTGCTGAACAATTCCTCAGGGTTCAATGCTGGACTTTGGCCGGGATGTCTGGGCGGCGCAGGGGCTTCGACCGGGCGCGCTAGCAGGCGAGGTACCCCACCTTGTCAACGACGCTCGAATTTCAAGCGGCGACGACAGATCTTGACCAGGTTGTGGGAGAATTACCCCGCGCCCGCGTCAGATTCCGGCTCGGTGCCTGCTGGACGGCGAGCGCGCTCACGGGAGTCCGGCGGGCGCACCGGCTGCCCTCGGTGTATCTCCTTGGCAGGCAGGAGCGTGTTCCCTGGGCGAAGGCTGCCTCGGCGGGTTTCCCGCCCGGCATAGCGCCTGCGGGGACGATGGCTCACGGCAAGATCGAGCCTGCCGAGGGCCTCACGCGACACCTGCGGCTAAAGGGATCTGGTGGCCCGCGGCGCGTCTGCGCGCCCCGGCCCCCCTTTGTCGTGCGCGGGATGCGGTCGCATCAGCTACCAGACGTGGCCGCATGGTAACCGATAGCATTCACTACATGACTGCCGCAATGGCGACGAGCGCGCGCCGCGTCCTGGCTCCTCCGCGCCTGCTGATCGCGGGCCTCATCCTGTGCGCAGTCGCCGTGGTGCTGTGCGGCTGCGCGCTCGGGTCGGTGATGCCGTCGCGTGCCATCGGATACGGCTCGGTTGCGCTAGCGTGCTGGGCATCGGGACTGCTGTGCCTCGCTGGCTCCCGACGGGGCGATCTCGGGCTGGCGCGGTGGAAGCTCGGGTCGTGGATGCTGCTGTGGTATGCCGCGGCCACCGGGCTGGCCACCCTGGCCTGGGGTTCCTCATCGTACGAGGGCCAGATCGCCGCCTCCAGCGTCGTGCGGGCGCTGTGGCTGATCGCCGTGGCGGTGACGTGCTGGGCGGCCGGGTATGCCGCCGGGCCGAGCGCCTTAGTGCGCCAGTGGTCCGCCCGCGGGATGAGCCGACTAGCCGCGCGCCGCTCGACCGTCGTTCGCGGCCCGCTCGCTCCGTGGGCGCTATACGCCATCGCGACCGCCGCCCGGATCGCGACGGCCGCGACAACAGGTCGGCTCGGGTACGTGGGGAGCATCTCGTCGGCGACGAGCGCCACCAGCTACGGGCAGGCTCTGGCAGCGCTCAGCCTTCTCGCCCCGCTGGGGGTCATGGCCGCCGCATTGCGGGCGTACCGAGAGCAAGTCCCCGGCGCGAGGCTGACGCTCGCCGTCCTGTTCCTCGCCGAGATGGTCTACGGCGCGGTTTCCGGCGACAAGTCGGTCTTCGTCATCGCCGTGCTCGCGGTCGTCATCCCGGCGACCGCCGCCCGGCGCCGCATGCCGAAAGCGGCGGTCATCGCGGGGATCGCCGTGTTCCTGACCCTCGTCATCCCGTTCACCGCGTCCTATCGGGCCTCTTCTCGCAGCAGTACGGCGACGCTGTCGGCCTCGCAGGCCGTCGACGAGGCCCCCGGGATCCTCCGCCAGGACGTAACGGCATCCGGCATGATCAGGGCCATCCCGGCGTCGGCGTCTTACCTGCTGCAGCGCATCAGCAACATCTCCGGCCCGGCGGTCATCATGATGCGCACCCCGTCACAGATCCCTTGGGCCAGCCCGGCGCAACTTGTCACCGGGCCGGTGGCCTCGCTCATACCCCGCGCGCTGTGGCCCGGCAAGCCGATCCTGGACGCCGGGTACCAGTTCAGCCAGCAGTATTATGAACTGCCGTCTGATGTCTACACCGCGTCTTCGATAACCCCGGCCGGAGACCTGTACCGGCACGGCGGGTGGGCGCCGGTAATCGCGGGCATGT
>Ga0335075_10019423_pt1 | contig 10049 bp, 9 predicted proteins | sample Lox_Sample_24_FD_206723 | JGI IMG/M metagenome (GOLD analysis project Ga0335075, IMG submission 206723) | Soil microbial communities from Loxahatchee National Wildlife Refuge, Florida, United States - Lox_Sample_2.4 | ecosystem: Environmental > Terrestrial > Soil > Wetlands | place: USA: Florida...
GGATCGAGCACCGGCTCGCCCAGATTGCCGAGGATGGCACGCGGAAGCTCTCACTGCGAATCGTGCCGGTCGCCGAGGCGAACATGCGGGCGGGCCGGCTGCCACGTGGCGCGGCGTTCGCAATCGCTTGCTGGATTGCCTGCGAACCAGACCGGCCAGCATCGCTGAGCGCTGCTATCGGATCTCTCTCGCCTTATCTGGCGGCGCGCGAAGCCTTCGTCTCTGCAGTCGAGGGCTATCTCTCGGAATAGCCCCGTGCGCGCCGCTGACGATCTCACGCGCCGAATGCCGCATTCGCGGCTCGTTCAGTTGCCAACCCGTTTACCACCGAGGCAGGTCCCCGGTGACCTTCCGTTCGCTCAGCGCGGAGGCTCTGGCCATGAGTGCCGGAAACGTTAGCGTGGGAACGTGGCACAGGCGCTAGCGAGATATGACGAGTTCTCCGAGTGGTACGAAGAGTGGATCGGCGACAAGCCAGCACTGATCGCGGAGCATCCGGACGTGCTGCCGGCCGTGACCGGCGAACGGGTGCTGGACATCGCCTGCGGGCAAGGCCGGATGAGCCGCTATCTGGCCCGGTTGGGAGCCGACGTTACCGGAGTCGACATTTCTGCCGCCATGCTCGGCAAAGCACGCGCCACGGGTCCGGAAGACATCACCTATGTCTGCGCCGACGTTTCCGCTGACCTCGGCTGGTGGGACGGGCGGCCATTCGACGGCTGCACCTGCGAATTGGCGCTGATGGATATCGATGACCTGGCTGGCACCCTGGCTACGGTGGTGAGGGTACTGCGCCAGGGCGGCTGGTTCGTCGCCTCGATCGTGCACCCGTGCTTTCCCGGCAGCGAGCGAGGCAAGAGCAGCTGGCCGCCGGGAGAAGGTTATGACCGTGAAGGCTGGTGGACCTCACCTGACCACTATCCCGATGGCGCCCGGATCCGGGTGGGCGCAACGCACCGCAAGTTGTCCACCTTCCTGAATGCCTTGCTTGACGCCGGGCTGGAAGCCGAATGCTTCGTCGAGCCGCCAGCCCCGGTCCCGACATTCCTGCTGTGGCGGTGCCGCCGCCGCTGATCGTCAGCGCGCACGAACTTCTCTATTCAATCTTTATCCTGAAAATCACTTGCGCGTCCCTGAGGCATAAGGCACGTATCGGGGGCCAGGCTCCTGAGTTCATGGACTGCTGCAAACCTTCCCGCCGCCAGGCCCTCATGTGGAGCAGCCTGGCCGCCGCTGCCGCCGCCACTCCGCTCGCTTTAACCGGCGCTGCGCCAGCCAGCGCCTCCTCCAGCGACGTGCTGGTCATCGACCTCGAGGTGGCCACTGTCACCGACACCAGCGTCGTAATCACCTGGTTCACAGGCTCGTCGACCGAGACTGACCAGTACGGCTTCCCTGCGCCCGTCGCGACTGACACCGCCGGAGCAAGCGATCGGTCACGCCGGCAGGTCAGTCCCGGCCTGCTCTGCCACCATGTAGGCGGCGTACCAGACGGGCCAGTTCTCGTCCTGGCCCGACGGGTGGAGAAGATGCGACCGCCCCGTGTGCTTCTGGTGCTCGGAATGGGCGGCCTCCGCACGCCGAAGCGCGCTCGCCAGGTCCGCAGCGGAAGCGAATGCCGTGTTCGCAGCGTCGATCCGGCCAGGGAGCCGCGTCGTGACCTCCTGGACCAGCCACGTATTGCCGTCGGGATCGGTGAAGGAAAAGAACGACCCGTAGCTCGTGCGCTCAGGGTCGGGACCGGGCTGCCGTGCCTCCGGGGGGAACGGCGGGCCGTGCCACACGTCAGTCGCGTCGATGCCACGGCCTGAGATGTCGTGATGGGCCGCGACGATGTCGGCGACGACTAGCCCTCCCTCAGCCGAGCCTGGGGCGGCGGTCGTTAGCCCGGTGCCGAACGTGATCGATGCCCCGGACCCTGGAGGCGTGAACTGGACGATGCGAAGGCCGTCGAGCGGAGCGACGTCGTCGTCGAGCCGCCAGCCCAGGCGCTGGTAGAACTGCTTGGCTCGGTCGACGTCGGACACCGGGATGACCTGGACCTCGAGGTGTATGTCGACGTTGCCGACGGTCGCGTCGCGGCTTGCGCTGTGTACTTCGGTGGAGCTCATATGTGCCTCCTTGAGCATTTGAATCTTGCTGGTCATTTCGTCAGCTTCGTTCGCTGGCGTGTAGGGCTCCGCCCGCGGCGGGCGCTCGGTTGGCCGGGGGTTCAGGTGCGCAGGAAGTCGAGCAGGGCGGAGTTGACCTGGTCGGCGTGGGTCCAGGGGATGGCGTGCGGGCCGCCTTCGATAACGGCGAGCTGCATATCGCTGATCAGGCCCGGCAGTCGGCTGGCGGTCTTGTCCAGCGGCAGGACCTGATCCGCGTCGCCGTGGAGTACCAGCACGGGCACGTCGATCTTGGACAGGTCGGCGCGGAAATCCGTCGCCCAGGTCGCGATACACGCCACCGCTGCCGTGGCCGAGGCGGTGACGGCGAGGTTCCAGCTGGCCTGCCAGGCCTGGTCGCTTACCAGGGCGCCGCGTCGCGCGCCGGCGTTGTAGAAGTTGTCCAGGAAGTTCTTCATCCAGGCCGGAGTGTCGGCCTGGGCGGCCTGGGCGAACCCGTCGAGCAGGCTTTGCGGGATCCCGTCGGGGTTGTCCGGCGTCTGCAGCAAGAACGGCGGGATCGGGGACACCAGCACGCCCTTGGCCACCCGCGCCGACCCATAGCTGCTCAGGTAGCGGGTGACCTCGCCAGTGCCCATCGAGTGCCCCACCAGGACCGCGTCGCCCAGGTCGAGGTGCTCAAGCAGTGTGCTGAGGTCGGCGACGAAAGTGTCGTAGTCGTAGCCTGTGGCGGGCTGGCTGGACTGGCCGAACCCGCGCCGGTCATAGGTGATCACCCGGTAGCCGGCCTTCAGCAGGGCCGGGACCTGCTTGTCCCAGGCCCGGCCGCTGAGCGGGTATCCGTGGATCAGCACGACCGGCTGGCCGGCGCCGTGATCCTCATAGTGGATCTCGATGTCTGCACTGTTTTCCTGGCCGACGGCGACCTGGGGCATCGGAGAGTCCTTCCGGTAGTGGGGCGTGGTTGAGCCGTACTTGATCAGCCGTGAGCCCGACCTCGCGGCATCTTGACGAACCTACGGTGGCGGCCCGCCACTCGTAAGTGGCAGAAACGACATGTTTGATACCCTTCCCGTCATGCAAGTAGCGGTCGTCGTCTACGACGGGGTGTTCGACTCGGGGCTCGCGGCCATCCTCGACGTGCTGAGCTACGCCAACGTGCTGGGCGAACAGATCCACGAACCGCCGACCTGGAACGTGACAATGGTTGGTCCCGCCCGGCAGGTGCGGACCGGGAGCGGGCTCCTCGTGGCGCCCGAGCCACTTGCGCATGCTCAAACAGCGGATCTGCTGGTAGTCCCGGCACGTGCGGAAACCGAGCCTGCGCCAGTGCTCGATCATGTTCGCGGCGAAACATCCCTTCCCGTCCGCGACCTCATCGGGCAAACCCGTGACCGTGGCACAGCCATCGCGTCCGCGTGCGCGGGTACCTTCCTCCTCGCGGAGGCGGGAATCCTGGACGGACTGCGAGCCACTACGACCTGGTGGCTGTCGCCGGCCTTCCGGGCCAGGTACCCGCGGGTCCAGCTGGATCACAGCCAGATGGTGGTCACCTGCGAAGGCATCACTACCGCAGGCGCGGCTTTCGGTCACATCGACCTCGCGCTGGCCATCGTCCGGGCAGGCAGCCCTTCGCTCGCCGAGCTGGTGGCCCGCTACCTCGTGGTCGACGAACGTCCGTCCCAGTCCGCGTACACCATTCCCAGCGCCCTGGCAGAGAGCGATCCCACCGTCGCAGCCTTCGATCGCTGGATCCGCGAGCACCTGGCCGAACCGATCAGCATTGCCGACGCGGCCAAAGCCATCGGCGTCAGCGAACGCACCCTGCAGCGCTCCGTTCAGCGCACCGTCGGAACGTCCCCCATCCGATTCGTCCAGGACCTGAGAGTCGAACGCGCTCGCCACCTGTTGCGTACTACCGATATGTCCGTGGCGACAATCTCCCGGAAGGTGGGCTACGAACACGCCCACACCCTGCGACTACTCCTTCGCGAGCGCACCGGCAAGAACACATCAGCGCTGCGCGGCAAGTAATACGGCGTATTCGCCGGAGAGCCGCGTGCCGGGAAGCTAGCCCGCAGGGTCGGGCCGCGGCAGTGATCTTGTGCGCGCTCTCCGGCTTGGCGAGACCGCACCACGGCCCGGCGGAGCGCGGAGGCACTCCGCCGGGCGTGTACCTGTCCCGAGGCTCATCAATAACAGTCGACGCCGAGGACGGTGCCTACGCTGCGGTTGCGGGCACCCTCGTGGAACCGACAGCCTGCCGTGTTTACCCTGCCATGCTCGTCTGGGGTCTGGTGAAGCGCCCGCCGCCCGGTCAGCTGGCCGGCGGGGGGGAAAGGTAGGGGAAGTAATCGAGGACCGGCCCCGGTTCGAGCCCCGAGGAGAAGTCCTGGTTCACGATCATCTTGATGATGTTGGACGCTATGTCCTCGATGATGCCCTTGCCGTTCTGAATGTCGAACCAGGGGTCCCAGAGGGCAACGGTGCCGGGAGTGAACGCGATGACGTTCGGGAGCAGCGTGTCTGCCGCCCACGCACCGTAGGCCCGTGCGGTAGGGAACTTGTGGGGAGGGCTGTCGTATGTTCCGCCGGCCTCGACGACCGCTGCGATGTTGTCCCGCACCTGGCCCCAGATTCCCGAGGCGGGATCGGTTGCGGGGTGGAGGGGCCTGCCCACGAGGTCGATCGTAGGAGCGGTGGAGTTGTAGTCGGCGACTTGGGCCGAGCCGGTCGCGAACTCGAAGAAGGTGGTCATGTTGGGCTTGCCGGCGCGCTGAATCTGGACCCAGACGTTGTGCCCCGTGTCGAAGTACGCGGTGGTGGCCCAGAAGTTAACCCGGCCCCGGCCCATGATCGCCACGGGCACCTCCAGCACGTAAGACCTGACGGCGGTGTTCGCGAAAAAGTTGCTGGGCGGACCCAGCGAGGCGTAGTCGGGAAAGGTGCCGGCCGCAAGGCAGTCCGTCGTCGTGACGGGGTAGGGGATGTAGTTGCGGAACGGGTCGAGGCGCGGTCCGGCGAACAGCTTGACGCCGTCGCTGCACTCCACGACTTCCCCGATGGGGCAGTTGGGCGGGGTGATGATGGTGCCCGAGGCGGTGCGGTCGGCGGCCGCGGCGCCGGTGAGCTGCGCCACTTGCACGTACTGCGTGCCGTCGGAGCCGGTCGGGAAGGTGGCGCGGAACGTGATGTCCTCGACGAAGTCGTCGTTGGTGTCGATCTTGAGCTCGTAATAGCCCGCGTCGTTCCAGGTCGGGGCGCCATACGGCGAGGTGTTCATCCCGAATACCGTACGCGGGCCATGCAGATCGCCGGCCCCGGCAAAGCAGTACGCGTCGCTGATGTCCAGCGTTTCGTCTGTCGGGTAGTCAAAGTGGTGAGACATTCTTCTCCTAGTGAATGGCGGTGCTGCGGGGGTACGGATTGCGGGACATCGGCTGCAGCGCGAGCGCGTAGAACCGCTCGTGGTAAGGGCTCTCCTTCGTGGCGCCGAACTCGCCATAGAGCCACAGGAATGGAAGCTTGCCGGCATCCCACGTCACCCGGTCGGCCCTCCCGTTCGCATGGATGAGCTCGTACCAGCCCTCCGTGAACCTGCTCAGGATCGCGATCCGGGTCGGGGCGCCGCGCTCGGGAATGACCGACGCGTCGACCGTCGTGCCATCGCAAGCCGTCATGTACGGCCATGCAGAACCGGCCGACGCGACGCGCGGACGATGGTAGTAATCCAGGACGGGCAGGGCCTTGACGCCTGCCGGCAGAACCAGGCGGGTTCGCGGTATGAGCAGCGGGGCGTGGTAGCGCCGCTCGGGTCCGCGCATTAGGTCGCCGGCGACCGCCCGGACGCTGCGCGGCCGCACTGCCGAGGCGGCCAGAGCGGGGGTGCCCGATCCGACGCTGTACAGGACGGGAACGGCGGCGAGACCGCCAAGGACACCGCCAAGTACGCTGCGCCGACCTAGCGTGCCGCCACCCAGGCCGTCCGCGCGCTCCGCTTCCGTATGCTCTCGCTTGCTCCTAGTGATGTTCACTCACGTTCCTCTCTTACTCCGTTCGGATGCCACCGACGTTGTGCGCTCCCCGACCAGACCGTCGGTTATGTCATTCCGAGGAATTCACGTATAGGCAACAGCCCGGCTTTGGCCGTTTTTTAACGCAGCGCTCAGGCGGCTCTGCTCGTCGTCAAAGCCGCCGAATATTCCGAAGACTGCTGGGCCCGTCCCCGCCGTTTGGTCAAATCCCTCTCCGGTTTGGACCTGTCGTGCATTCACTCGACGTTAATGACGATTTGCCGTTCATTTTGGATGGGCCTCGCACTCATATGCGGCCGCTGGGGACTCGTGACATGCAGCAACCCTAAGTCGCCGGTCAGCGACAACATCAGTGGCAGAAGCGACACCTTCCATAGGGATTCCGACTCGGTGAGCGCTTCGGGGAAGGCTCGGGTCAGTGTGGGGCCCGGCAGATTAGAGGCGTGCTGAGGGCTCGGCCGAAATTGCGGTCCTCGGCTGCCGCGAGGACGCACCGTGGCTACCGCAGCTCCAGCACGCCAGGCTCCGTCGTGGAAGGCTGCGCCTACCAGCAAGGAGGAAGCCGGTCGTGGCGTCTGTGCTGGTGGCAGGCGCACGATGGAACTACGGCGACCTCCGGGAAGCCGCCCGGCCGCGGTCGGCCGGCGATCAGGAGGTGGTGTGGCCCGCGGACCGGCTGCGCGCGACTAGATCGCGCGGCTGCGCCGCAGGAGTTCACTGCGAACGCGTTAACTCGGCGGCCGAGGAGGAAGCCATGCTGAAAGACGCAGCCAGGCCCTTGCCGGGGCCAAACGGCATTGACCAGATCGCCGGGGAACAGGCGGCGCTGCGCCGGGTGGCGATGCTGGTGGCCCGCGGGGCATCACCGGAGGAAGTGTTCGCCGCGGTTACCGAGGAAGCCGGGCGGCTGCTGGGCGCCGACCACACGATGATGGCCCGGTATGACGCGGATGGCGAGATACGGGTAGTTGCCACGTGGAGCAGCGCCGGCGATGCCTTCCCCGTCGGCACCAGTGCAAGGCTCGGCGGCCACAACGTGCAGACAATGGTGTTCCAGACGGGGCAGGCGGCGCGGATCGATGACTACGCCGGGGCCTCGGGCCCGATCGCTGAGGCCGCCCGCGAGTTTGGCCTGCACGCGTCGGTCGGCGTGCCGGTCAGCGTCGAAGGCAGTGTGTGGGCCGTCGTGCTTGCGGAATCTTGTAGGGAGCCGTTGCCGGCCGGCACCGAGATGCGGCTGGCCGGGTTCACCGAGATGGCCGCGATCGCGATCGCCAACGCCCAGGCCCGCATGGAACTGCGCGGGTTCGCCGACGAGCAAGCCGCTCTGCGGCGGGTGGCGACGCTGGTCGCCCAGGCCGCGCCGCCGGCCCAGGTGTTCGCTGCGGTTGCCGAGGAAGCCGGGCGGCTGCTGCACACCGGTCACGCGGCGATGGGCCGGTACGGCCCCGACGGCACGATAACGGCGGTCGCCGCGTCGGACAGCGCCGGCGATGCCTTCCCCGTCGGCACCCGGTGGGGCCTCGGCGGGCAGGATCTGCACACGTTGGTGCTCCGGACCGGCCGGGCGGCGCGCATCGACGATTACGCCGGCGCCTTGGGCCCGGTCGGCAAGGTCGTTCGCGAGTTGGGCCTGCGCGCCGGGGTCGGCGTGCCGGTCCGCGTGGAGGGGCGGCTGTGGGGCGTCATGGCCGTGGAGTCCCGCGCGGGCCCGATGCCTGCGGGTGCCGAGGCGCGGCTGGCGGGGTTCACCGAACTGGCGGGGACGGCGATCGCCAACGCCGAGGCCCAGGCCGCCCTGACCTCGTCGCGGGCCCGGATCGTGGCCACCGCCGATGCCACCCGCCGCCGCATCGAACGCAATCTGCACGACGGCGCCCAGCAACGTCTCGTCTCCCTCGCCCTGGACCTGCGCGCCGCGCAGGCCACCGCGCCGTCCGGCACCGCTGCGCAGATGGACCGCGTGGCCGCCGGGCTGGATGGCGTACTGAACGAGCTGCGCGAGATCGCGCGCGGTCTGCACCCGGCGACCCTGGCGGATGGCGGGCTGCGTCCGGCATTGAAGTCGCTGGCCCGCCGGTCCGCCGTTCCCGTTCACCTCGACATCCAGGTCGACATGCGGCTGCCCGAACCAGTCGAGATCGCCGCTTACTACACCGTCTCCGAGGCACTGACCAACACCGCCAAGCACGCCCGCGCCACCGCTGCCCACATCGAGGCAGCCGCCTGCGACGGCGTGCTGCTCGTAGGGGTCCGGGACAACGGGCGCGGCGGCGCGGACTTCACCCACGGCTCTGGCCTGGTCGGGCTCAAAGACCGGGTCGAAGCCCTTGGCGGCCACCTCGATCTGCACAGCCCGCCCGGCGCCGGAACCAGCCTAGACATCACCCTCCCCCTCGACGGGCCCGGCAGGCCGGGGCTGCCGCCCGGAGTCGCGGGCCCGCCCATCATCGGGGCAGGATGAGCGCGTCAAGCGCACTGTGTCGTGTCGCGCGGCCTTGGCCATCGCATCGTGTCGCGCGATTCGCGGGGGCCAGGGGCAGTCCTGTGGCCTCCGCCCGCGATGTCAGACGTACAGGCGCCGCGAGATGACGCCGCGTGCGATGTCGCGGCCGCGCCACAGCGTGAAGGGATCACCGACGTCGAGGCAGTTGTCCGGGCTGGCGCCGACGACGACTATGGTCACGACGACGTTCGACTGTCCGGGCGGCGGCTCGTCGTCGGCTGAGACCAGCGCAGTGAGCACCTGCCCTGCGCGGGTGGCGTGATCTCGAGCGCGGACCACTGCCCGCCAGGCGGGCCACGCCAGCGAGGCCGGTTCGGCGCCGTCAGCAGCTGGGAGCAGCGTGAGAACTGCCTGGAACTTGCGCGTCGTCCGGGATTCCTGCCCGGCGTGACCCGTTGTATCTCTGGGATGCGCGCGCAGCGCGAGCCGGCGCGCTACAGCGCCCCAGCATGTCATTATCGTCGAGAAGCTGCCCCGCACTGCCGCACTGGCCGCGTGTGCCAGGCGAGTGCCAGCGGCCCTGCCCACCTGTGTCACCTCCGCGCTGCCTAGGCCCATTGGGCCTGGCCGCAGCGGTCAGGTGCGGGCCCGTCGGCTTACATCACCTATCGTACTACGATATTTATGCGTCCTGATTTGGAAACGCCCGCTGCTGCAACGGCAGCCGGCAGTGCGTGAGGCAGCTGTCCGGTCGATGTGGGCATATGGTGAGACATCGCACCGGCAGCCCTGTCGGTACCGCCGCGATCGGTGCAGATGCCGGGTGGCCAGCCCGAGCCAACAAGTTAGAGGTGCCGGATGGATGACGCTCGCACGCAGCAGGAACTGACCCGCGCGGATTTCGAGCGACTTCTGGCCTTCCGCGTCGGCCTGCGCAGGTTCCAGCGGTGGAGTGAGGACCAGGCCCGAGCGGCGGGCCTGACTCACGTTCAGCATCAGTTGCTGGTCGCGGTTAAGGGACATCCGGGCAGCGATCCACCCGCGGTCAGCGACCTGGCTGGTTACCTGCTGCTGCGCCATCACAGCGCAGTCGAGCTCGTGGACCGGGCTGAGCAGGCAGGCCTCGTCCGGCGCACGCCAGACGCAAGAGACGCGCGCCTGGTCAGGGTAAAGCTCACCAGCAAGGGCGAGCGCATAGTCAACGAGCTCACTCCTGCTCACCTCATCGAGTTGCACAGCCTTGCCGCGGTGCTGGACGAGCTTGTAGCCGATGTGACGGCTTAGCTCCGCGTGGCCGCTGCGCGAGGGCCCGGACATGGCCGAGGTCAGCACAGCTGGTCATCAATGGCGGCATGCCAGTGGGTCACGAAACGTCCCAGGTGACGGGTAGCTCGCACAGACTGTGCACGGCGATCCCGTGCTTGAACCTTAGCTGTTCGGCCGGGACGGCGAGCCGCA
>Ga0335075_10019424_pt1 | contig 10049 bp, 7 predicted proteins | sample Lox_Sample_24_FD_206723 | JGI IMG/M metagenome (GOLD analysis project Ga0335075, IMG submission 206723) | Soil microbial communities from Loxahatchee National Wildlife Refuge, Florida, United States - Lox_Sample_2.4 | ecosystem: Environmental > Terrestrial > Soil > Wetlands | place: USA: Florida...
TCTCCTGCCAGATTTGCGAGAAGGAATGTCCGCCGCGCTGCATCCACATTGAGAAAAGCAAAGACAAGAAACCCGATTTCGTCGGCAAGATGCAGGCGTACCCTGCGGTCTTCGATATCGACGTTTCGGTCTGCATGAGCTGCCAGATCTGCGTGGAGGTGTGCCCTTTCGATGCGATCCGCATGGACACGGAGTTTGAGCTGAGCACCACCGACCGCTTCGGATCGCTGCTCTACACGAAGCGCGAGCTGGCGAAATCGAACGAGTACTATCGCAAGATTCATCCCACCGAAGCGGCGGAGTGCGATGCACGCCGCGCGAAGGATGTGGAGGATACGAAAGCCAAGGCGGCCGCAGCCGCTGCTGCTGCCGCAGCCAAAGCAGCGCAGGCGAAGGATCCGGCAGCAGCGCCACCGCCGGCCAGCAGCGCTTCAACGAACGGCGCAGCCGCTCCTGCCAGGTCTGAAGTGAAAGAAAACCAATGAACGCTGCAGCCGCCGATCAGATCTTTGTCACGCTCAAGCACTGGGCGCTCGTGCACACGCCGGCGTCGCTGCAGGTCCTGGTCTCGATTCTCCTCACGATCATTCCCATCATCGTCATCTTCCCCGCGATCTTCGCTCTCTCCGTTCTGCTCGAGCGCAAAGGCCTGGGCCGCATGCAGAATCGCTACGGCCCGAACCGCGTGGGCCCGTTCGGCATCCTGCAGCCGATTGCCGACGCGCTGAAGTCGCTGACGAAGGAAGATATCGTTCCCCGCTCCGCCGATCACGTGGTTCACTACCTGGCGCCTCTGGTGCTCGTGGGTGCAGCGTTTCTGGGATATGCCGTGCTGCCCATCGGGCGCAACATGGTCGCCGCCAATCTCGACGCCGGCGTGCTCTTCTTCTTCGCCATCGGCGCAGCAACCGAACTCGCCGTCTTCATGGCGGGATGGTCGAGCCGCAACAAATATTCCCTGCTGGGAGCCATGCGCGCCATCGCGCAGATGGTCAGCTACGAGATTCCGCTCATCCTGTCGTCGGTCGCCGTGGTCATGATGTCCGGCACCCTCTCCACCACCAGCATCGTCGAGCGGCAGGCGCACTACACCGCAACGCTGGCGCACTGGAACGTCTTCACGCCCTGGGGACTCGCCGGCTTCTTCCTTTTCATGATCTCCGGCATGGCCGAGACGAATCGCAGCCCCTTCGATCTGCCCGAAGGCGAGTCTGAGATCATCGCCGGCTACTTCATCGAGTATTCCGGCTTCAAGTTTGCGCTCTTTTTCCTTGCCGAATATCTCGAGATTTTCTCCATCAGCGGCCTCGGGATAACCCTCTTCCTCGGCGGATGGTCCTCGCCCTTCAGCTTCTTCGCGTGGATTCCCTCCTGGATCTGGTTCTTCACCAAGCTGTTCGCCTTCATCCTGTTCTTCATCTGGGTGCGCGGCACGCTGCCCCGGTTGCGCATGGATCAGCTGATGAACTTCGCCTGGAAATTCATGCTGCCGATGGCGCTCATCGTTATTTTGTCAGCGGGGATCTGGCGTTTCCTGCCTGCTCTATCGCCGGAAATGGCTGTGGTACGCTGGCTCGTCTGCGCGGTGGTGATTGCGGTTCCGTACATCGTGCTGGCGCGTGCGCTGGAGCAGGGGAAACGGATTGAGAAGAGAACCTATCGTTATGCGGAGTGATCGCAGTCACAGTTGCGTCGATACGGCTGTGCCATGGTTGGAAAGGCCCACGCTGCACGTGGAAATGATGAACCACGGCGCCTGAGACGCCGGAACTGTACGAATGACGATGACTCTGCCGTTCCTGATCCTCGCATTGTTGACCCTGGCCGGAGGGATCGCAGCCATGACGCTGCGCCGCCTGGTGCATTGCGCGCTGGCGCTCACCATCGCCTTTGCCGGGCTGGGGGGTCTCTATCTGAATCTCGGCGCGGAGTTTGCGGGGCTCGCGCAATTGCTCGTTTACGTCGGTGCCATCGCCATCCTGATTGTTTTCGCCATCCTGCTCACGCGCGGCGACGATGAAGCTCATAAGGCGTTTTCGCCGTCGGCTTTCGGCGGAGCCATTGTGGCGCTCGCGGTTTTTGCGGTTCTCGCGTGGGCCGTGCAGTCGAGCGCCGTTGCGCATCCTGCCGATGTGACACCTGCACCATCGGCGTCGATGCTGCAGATCGGGCTCGCGCTCATGCAGCGCTACGTGCTGCCGTTGGAAGTGATTGCCCTGATGCTCACCGCAGCTATGATCGGCGCGGTCATTATCGCCCTGCGCGAAAAGCGCCAGGCAGAGGAGCAGAGACCCTGATGAACCCTCTGGCTGGCTGTCTGCTCATCTCCGCCCTGCTATTTGCGGTTGGACTCGCCGGCGCTCTCACCCGCCGCAGCGCGATCCTGGTGCTGGCCGGCATTGAATTGATGCTGAACGCCGCAAACCTGAATTTCATCGCATTCTGGCGATTTGGGCCTCATCCCGAAGCTTTAACGGGCCTGCTCTTCGTCGTTTTCTCGATTGCCGTAGCCGCGGCCGAAGCCGCTGTGGGGCTCGCGCTCATCCTTGCCATCTATCGCCACGCGCACACTTCGGACGTGAGCGAGATTACGGAGATGAAGGGATGATGGAAGCGCAAACGCCCGCGTGGATCCTCCGCCATCTGTGGCTCATTCCCGTGTTGCCGATGCTGGCGGCGGGCCTGTGCGCCCTGTTGCCGCAGGCGCAGCGGCGCATTTCCGCCGCCCTCGCCATCGGTTCGATGAGCGCCTCGTTTGTCCTCGCGCTCGTGGCGTTTGCAAATGCGCTGGCCCATCCGGTCGTGCAGACCGTGAACTTCCCCTGGATGCAGTTCGGCGCAACCTGGGTTTCGCTGGGATGGCTGCTCGATCCCCTCGCCGCAGTGATGCTGGTGATGGTCACCTTCGTTGGCCTCCTGATCTTCATCTACAGCGTGGGCTACATGGCCCACGACGAGAATTTCACACGCTTCTTCTGCTTCCTCTCGCTTTTTGCAGGCGCTATGCTCGGCGTGGTCATCGCGAACAGCCTGCTGCTGCTCTTCATGTGCTGGGAAGTTGTGGGGCTCACCTCGTATCTGCTGATCGGCTTCTGGTATCACCGGCCCGCGGCCGCAGCCGCCGCGAAGAAGGCGTTTGTTACCACGCGCATCGGCGACCTGGGATTGCTGATCGGCATGGTCTGGCTCTACTCCCAGACCGGCACGCTGCTCTTTTACAACCAGGGAACGGGCTGCCTGGAGCAGACTGCGCTGTCGGCGATGTCCGCGCATATTACCGTCGCCGGGATGTTCGTTTCAACGGCCATCGGCCTGCTGATTTTCTGCGGCGCGGTGGGCAAATCGGGCCAGCTTCCGCTGCACGTCTGGCTGCCCGACGCGATGGAAGGCCCTACGCCGGTCAGCGCCCTCATCCACGCAGCAACCATGGTGGCCGCTGGCGTGTATCTCATCGCCCGCGTGTATCCGCTGATGACCGCGCATTCTCTGGAAGTGGTGGCCTGGGTGGGCGCGATCACCGCCTTCTTCGCCGCGTGCATTGCGGTGGCGCAGAACGATATCAAGCGGATCCTTGCCTATTCGACCGTGTCGCAGCTTGGCTACATGATGCTCGGCCTCGGCGTGGGCGGAGTGGCTGTCGGCATCTTCCATCTCATCACGCACGCCTTCTTCAAGGCGCTGCTCTTCCTCGGCGCGGGCTCGGTGATCCACGGCTGCACCGAGGAGCAGGACATCCGCAATATGGGCGGCCTGCGGCGCTTCATGCCAGTCACGTTCCTCACCTACTCCGCGGGTATGCTGGCGCTCTGCGGATTTCCGCTGTTCGCCGGATTCTGGAGCAAGGATGCGATCCTGCACGCGGCGCATGGCTGGGGCGTCTCTCGGGGTCCGTTCTATCTTGGAGCGGCAGGCGCCCTGCTCACCGCGTTTTATATGACGCGGCAGATGTACTACGTCTTCTTCGGTTCGCATCGCGAGCCTGAAGCGACGGTGACAACTGCCGAAACGGCGTCTCATGCAATTTCTGCCGAGAGGATTGAGCCTGCTGTTTCGGCCGGCCGCCCTGGCGAATTCTGCCTGCCGGCCCATCCCCACGAAAGCCCTGCGGTGATGACCGGGCCACTGGCGATTCTGGCCGTCTTCGCCGTGCTTCTCGGATTCGTTGGCTGGCCGGCATGGCCGTGGTTCCAAAACTTCCTCAGCGGCAGAGCGGCACGATTCGACTGGGCTGGCTTCTCTGAGCCGGGCCTGATTTCCCTGATGCTGGTCTCGACGCTGATCGTCTTCGCAGGCCTCGGACTGGGCTGGTTTTTCTACGGGCGCAAGCCCATAGCCGCGGCCACAGAGCCGGACGCGCTCGAAAAACTGCAACCGGGCATCTTCCATGCGCTGGCGCGCCGGCTTTACATGGATGAGTTGTATGAATTCACTGTCATCGCTCTCACGCGTTTCGCCTCATGGCTCGCGGCGTTTCTCGATCGCTGGATTTTTGGCGGCGTGGTGCAGCTCGTCTCGTGGGTTGTGACCGGCGTGGGGTGGTTCGACTTCGGCGTCGACAAGTATCTGGTGAACGGGGGGTTCGATCTCGGCTGCCGCGAGGTTTCCTTCGGCGGCCGCATGCTGGCTCGGCTGCAAAACGGCCGCGTGCAAAGTTACCTGCGCATCATCGCCGTCGTGCTCGTCGTCCTCGCAATCCTGCTGCTGTGGGGGCATCGAGGATGATCACCGTTCTCACGCTGCTCCCTCTCATCGGCGGTCTGGTGCTGCTGGCTTCCTGCCGTTCCCGCGAAGCGGCGCGCATGACGGCCGTGCTGTTTGCGGCAGCCTCGCTCGCGGTGGTCGTGCTGCTGTGGATCGGCTTCAATCCCGCATCGGCGGGCCTTCAGTTTGAGGAGTGGCATGAGTGGGCGCCCTGCCTCGGCATCTTCTATCACGTCGGCGCTGACGGCCTCGGCATCCTGATGGTGACGCTTGCAGCCGTGGTTACGCTGATGTCGCTGGCGGCATCCTGGGCCAACAAGAAGCAGGGCCCGACGTACTATGCGCTGGTTCTCTTCCTTGAGTCCGGACTGTTCGGTACGTTCACGGCGCTGAACTTCGTCCACTGGTTCATCTTCTGGGAACTGAGCCTGATCCCGGCCTACTTCCTCGTGCGGCTTTGGGGAGGGTCCCAGCGCGCGCGCGCCGCCAATCAGTTCTTCCTCTACACCATGGTGGGCAGCATCGCTCTGCTGCTGGCGTTTCTGGCGCTGTACCTCGGTACCGGGCAATTTGACTTCCTCAGGCTCGCCGATTTGGCGCATAACGGCCAGATCTTCCCCACTTTGGCGCAGAATCTTCACTGGGCAGGTAGTCCGGATCGGCTGGCAATGTTGTTGTTCTGGGCCGCATTCCTCGGATTCGCGGTGAAGACGCCAGTGGTTCCCTTCCATACATGGCTCCCGGCCGCCTACTCTGAAGCCCCCAGCGAGACCACGATGCTGCTGACGGGCGCCATGTCGAAGATGGGCGTCTACGGCTTCCTGCGCATCCTGGTGGGGATCTTTCCGCAGCAAATGGAGCAGGCGCGCACAACGCTGCTCTGGTTCGCCGTCGCCACCATCGTGCTGCCGGCTTTCGCGGCCTGGGCGCAGAAGGATCTGAAGCGCACGTTCGCTTACTCTTCGGTGAACCACCTCGGCTACTGCATTCTCGGCGTGTGCGCGGCAGCGCACTTTGCCGGCACGCAGACGGAAAACGCCGCCGCTCTGACAGGCGTTCTGCTCCAGGTATTCAGTCACGCCCTCACGGCGGCCGCTCTCTTCTGGTTTATCGCGCTCCTGGAGCGACGCAGCGGCGGCTTACGCGGCATCGACGACTTCGGCGGACTGCGCAAAATCGTCCCCGTCCTGAGCGGGCTGATGGGGATCGCGATCTTTGCCTCGCTCGGCCTGCCCGGGCTCAACGGATTCCCCGGCGAATTCCTGATCTTTAAGGGTTCATTCGCGCTCACGCCGTGGGCGACCTCGATTTCGGTTCTTGGACTCCTGATGACTGCTGTCTTTCTGCTCACGGTGATTCAGAAGGTCTTCTCCGGGCCGGTGAATCCGCGCTGGCAGGCGATGCCCGATCTGACGTTGACGGAGCGGCTGGCGCTCGCACCCGCGATGATCCTGATGCTGGTGCTCGGGCTGTATCCGCAAATCATTGCCGGTATGGTGAGCGGCGCCGTGAACCAGTGGGCAGCGGGGGTGAGGTTTTAATGCTCGCCTGGACCATCTACACCTCGTTCCTTGGCGCGCTCGCCGCGCGGCTGGCGCCGTCGAAGCAGCTTGCCCGCGCTTTTGCTTTGCTGACCGCGCTGGCGGGGCTGGCGCTTGGCCTCGTCGCGCTTGTGCACTGGCAGCCGGGCGAACTCCTCACCGTGGCGCGCGTGGCGTGGATTCCGCAGCTGGGCCTCGAATACCGCCTCGCCGCGGACGGCATCAGTCTCACGCTCGTTCTCCTGACCGGCATCGCAGCGACCTCGGGCATTCTGTTCTCGTGGAATATCGAGCACCGCACCCAGGAATTCTTCGCGTTCTATCTGGTGCTCATCGGCGGCGTCTACGGCGTCTTCCTCAGCTTCGATTTGTTCCTCCTCTTCGTCTTCTACGAGATCGCGATTATTCCGAAGTACTTCCTCATCGCTATCTGGGGATCGGTGCCAAAAGACGCGTCGCCGGAAAATCGCGGAGCGCTACGCGAATACGCCGCCATGAAGCTGGCGCTCTATTCCTTTGCCGGCTCGGCGCTCGTGCTCGCGGGCATGGTCGCTGCGTGGGCCATTTCCGGCGGGCACTCCATGAGCTTCGACGTGCTGGCTCGGTATCCCTTCCCGGCGCACTTCCAGATGTGGGCCTTCCCCGTGGTCTTCCTGGGATTCGCCGTGCTCGCCGGCATGTGGCCGTTCCACACCTGGGCGCCGACTGGCCACGCGGCCGCTCCGACGGCGGCTTCGATGCTGCTGGCCGGCGTAGTGATGAAGCTGGGCGCCTACGGCTGCCTGCGCGTCGCCATGATGCTCTTCCCCGGTGGTTTGGCGCCGTGGGGCTTCCACGTGTTTGGATTCGGCTCCTGGCGCGAGGTTTTCGCAGTGCTGGCGCTCATTGGCATTGTCTATGGAGCCAGCGTGGCGCTGGTGCAGCGCGACTTCAAATTCGTCATCGGCTATTCCAGCGTCTCGCACATGGGCTTCGTGCTGCTCGGCCTGATGACCCTCACGCAGATCGGCCTCGACGGCGCGGTCTTTCAGATGTTCTCGCATGGCGTGATCGCGGGACTGCTATTCGCCGTCGTCGGGCGCATGGTCTACGACCGCACGCACACGCGCGACTTCAACGATCTCAGCCCCTTGCGCCTCGCGCACGTGATTCCCTTTGCGGCGGTCACCTTCATCCTGGCCGGCATGGCGTCGATCGGCCTGCCTGGCTTCAGCGGCTTCATCGCGGAGTTTCAGGTGCTGGCCGGCACATGGCGCGCCTTCCCGTGGATGACCGCCATTGCCGGCATCGGCATTCTCGTCGGCATAGCCTTCACCTGGCGCGCGCTGCAGAAAGCGTTCTACGGTGAGCCTGCACCGGGGCGGGCAGCGGCCCACCATGAAGCGCTTCCCCCGATCAGCCTGCCTGAAAAGTGCGGCGCAATCCTGCTGTTGGCCACTTCGCTGATCGTCGGGCTCTATCCGCGAATGCTCACCGATCTGATCTTGCCCGCGCTCAACTCGCCGCTTTTTGAGGGCCTGCGCACCGGAGCGTGGCGATGACCACCGTCAGCTATTTCGACCTGCTGCGCCTGACCGCGCCCGAGATTGCGCTCACGGTCGCGGGCCTCGTCGTTCTCACGCTCGATCTGGTTCTTCGCCGGAAGGCCAGCCCTTCGGGAAGGCTGCGCTCCGCGACGATCGTGGCCGGTCTCGTCATCCTGGCCGCAATCTGGATACTCGGGCAGGGCCCGGCGCAGGCCGGCCTGCCGGACAGCATGTTCGTCGTCACCCCGCTGACACATGTGGTGCAGATCGCGCTGCTGGTGCTGGCATTCTTCACGACCATGCTGGCGCGCGAGGCTCGCTTTACACCACACATCGGCGAGTACTTCGCCCTCATCCTCTTCGCCACAGTCGCGATGATGTTTCTCGTCGCGACGCAGAACCTGCTGCTCATTTTCGTGGCGCTCGAATTCCTTTCCCTGTCGCTCTACGTGCTGGCTGGCTTCGACAAGCGCAGCCGCGAGTCGTCAGAAGCAGCTCTCAAATACTTCCTCTTCGGAGGAGTGTCGGCCGGATTCCTGCTCTTCGGCATGAGCCTTCTCTACGGCGCTTCCGGCTCGATTGAGTTGCCGCGCATTGCCGCCGCAGTCAGCGGGCCCCAGCTCGATCCCCTGCTGCTGATCGCCATCGTCATGGTTACCATCGGGTTTGGATTCAAAATCGCCGCTGCGCCGTTCCATCTGTGGGCGCCGGACGCCTACCAGGGCGCACCGACCGTCAGCGCGGGATTCATCGCGTCCAGTTCCAAGGTCGCCAGCTTCTTCATCTTCGCGCAGGTCGCGACGCTGGCGCTGATGCCCGCGGCCGGCAGCGGTGCGTTTCGCGCCTACTCGCCAGGTTGGGTCCCGGTTCTCGCCATCGTTGCCGCCGTATCGATGATCCTCGGCAATCTGGCCGCGATCGCACAGACCAGCCTTCGCCGCCTGCTGGCCTACTCCGCCATCGGCCACGCCGGATACATGCTGCTGGGCGTGATTACGCACACACCGCAAGGACTTGGCGCGCTGATCTACTACGTCATCACCTACGCGCTGGCGTCGGTCGGCGCCTTTGGCGTCCTGGGCGCGCTCGAAGCCGAGAGAGTCGATCGCATCGCCGATCTGCGCGGGCTCAGCCGCCGCGCTCCGGATCTCGCGATTTGCCTCCTCGTCTTCCTGCTGTCACTTGCCGGCATTCCGCCGCTTGCCGGGTTCTTCGGCAAGTTCTACCTCTTCACGGCGGCGCTCACCGCTGAGCCGCACCTCGGGCTCCTGTGGCTGGTGCTGCTGGCCGTGGCGATGAGTGCGGTGTCGCTCTTCTACTACCTGCGCGTGCTCAAGCAGGCCTTCGTCGCGGAGACAGGCGAAGAATCGCACCTGCGCGTGGCCTCGCTCACGCGGCTGACGGTGTGGGTGCTCGCGGCCCTGGTGGTTCTGCTCGGCTGCGTTCCACAGTGGCTGATCCGCTGGATCGGCTTGCACTAAGGCAGAGTTGCCATCGACCGTCGACCAGGCAGGAATCCGCAAGCTTTGCTCCCCGCGCCCGTTCAACCGTCAATCTAATGCCGCACCGCAGGTTTGTTGGCATACATCGCAGCATCGGCGAAGCGCTTCAGTTCCTCTTTGGTCCTGCCGTTTTCCGGATAAATGGCAATCCCGATGCTGGCGGAACCGCGAATCTCGTTCGCCTCGATCGAGAATGGCTTGTCGAAGCAGCGCAGCAGCCGGTGCGCGATCTCCTCCACCTCGGAGCGGCTTCGAGCGGCGGGAATGAGCGCGATGAACTCGTCGCCGCCTACGCGCGCCAGCGTATCCATGCCGCGCAGATTTTCTGAGAATCGCTGCGTCACCTGCTGCAGGTACACATCGCCCACGCGATGTCCGTAGAGATCGTTGACTGCCTTGAACTGGTTCAGGTCGATGTAGATGAGCGCGAAGCGCGAGGCGTTGCGGCCTGCACACGCAATCACCTCGTCGAGCCGGTTCTCGAGCAGAAAGCGATTCGCCGCGTTCGTGAGCTGGTCGTATTGCGAACGGTGCACCAGCGTTTCGTAGAGCCGGCGATTGTCGATGGCCAGAGCCGCCAGGCTGGCCCCCATTTCCATCACCTCGCCGGCGTGGCTGTTGGAAGCATTGACCCCTGCGAGCACGAGAGAGCCAAGCCGTTCGCCGACGCTCGAGAAAATATCCCGGTGTATGCCAGGAGGCGATCCCTTTTCTGTTGCAGGCGAGCCCACACGCGTCCCATTCGGCAGCTCGCACCAGCAGGCGCGATCGCCGAGCTG
>Ga0335075_10019425_pt1 | contig 10048 bp, 10 predicted proteins | sample Lox_Sample_24_FD_206723 | JGI IMG/M metagenome (GOLD analysis project Ga0335075, IMG submission 206723) | Soil microbial communities from Loxahatchee National Wildlife Refuge, Florida, United States - Lox_Sample_2.4 | ecosystem: Environmental > Terrestrial > Soil > Wetlands | place: USA...
GCTGCGGCCGGTTTTTCAGCCCGCCTGCACCAGGATCTTCAAGCCCTCGCGGCGGGCGGCGACACTGAACGCCTCGGCCGTGTCCGCCAGCGCGAACGACTTGGACGCCAGCCAGTCCAGCTCCACCACTCCCCTGCCGACCAGGTCGATGGCACGCGGGTAAGCCTCTTTCATCCGCCGGGCCATCGCCATCGTCAACCCTTTACGACGGGCGAGAGCGGCCGGGAACGTCGTCCGGTCGTCGTCGGGGATACCGGCCAGGACCAACCGCCCCCCCGCCCTGACCAGCTGCATGCTGGTAGCCACGGCGTCGTCCGTGCCCGCCACCTCGAAGGCGATATCAACCTCACCATGATGGTCCCCGGCCTGTTCGGGGCTGAGAACCAGGTCGGCCCCCGAACGGGCAGCCGCGTCGCGCCGGTGCTCGAGCGGTTCCACAGCCACCACCCGGGCCGCCCCGGCGACGCGCAAGGCCTGGAGCAGCATCAGCCCGATGGGGCCGCACCCGACTACGGCCGCCGAGTTGCCCAGGTGGACGTGACCGAGATCAAGGCAGTGGAGGGCCACTCCCAGCGGCTCCAGCATGGCCACCGTGGCGTCGTCGAAGTGGCCGGGTACCGGGTGCAGCAGTGCCGTCGGCCAGGCGATGTACTCTCGCAACCCTCCGTCTGTGCTGCCGTGGCCGGCGAAACGCACCTGCGGACAGAGGTTGGTGTTGCCCTCGCGGCACCGCTCGCACGTGTAATCGGGGATGGCCGGGTCGACGGCGACTCGCTGGCCGTCGAGCGGACCGCCCTCCACCATCCCCCCGAACTCATGGCCCAACACCAGGGGCCGGCTGAGGAGGGCGTCGCCGATGCCTCCCTCGCCGAACCAGTGCAGGTCCGAACCGCACAGCCCGACCGCTCCCACCCGCACCAGGCTTTCTCCTTCTGCAGGCTCGGGGCGGGGGTCGTCGACGATGTCCACGGCGCCGGGCGCGGTCAGCCGGGCCACCTTCATTGGGCCGCCTTCATTGGGCCGCCTTCGTTTGCGGTTTCACCATAATGTGGTTATTCACAGTCTCCCCATTTTCTCAGCCCTGGCCGTAATAGGCGGCGGGCCCGTGCTTGCGGGAGAAGTGGCGCTCGATGATGTGAGCTCCCAGTGGACCAATCGAGGGCGAAAGGGCCATCGTGAGCCAGGCCATCTTGGCTACCTCCTCTACTGTCACCGCGGCCTCCACGGCTTTTTCCGGGCTGGCTCCCCAACAAAAAGTCCCGTGCCCGCTGACCAGGACGGCCGGCACCTCGGCCGGCGGGTGGCCCGCCAGCGCGGCGACGACGGCGTGACCGGTGGCGGTTTCGTAGCCTGCTTGCACTTCTTCCGGGGTGAGCGGCGCAGTGACCGGGATCTCCAGGTGAGAGAGGTCGGCATGCGTCGTGCCCATTACCGGGATAGGGCGGTCCGCCTGTGCCCATGCCGTCGCCCATGTCGAGTGAGTATGGACGACGCCGCCGATCCCGGGCAGGCGTTCGTAAAGCACCAGGTGGGTAGGCGTGTCGGTCGATGGGCGGAGCTCGCCTTCTACCACTTTCCCGTCAGGGCCCACGACGACCATGTCGTCTGCCTTCATGGCCGCATACGGCACCCCGGACGGTTTTATCACTAACAGGCCCGTCCCGGGATCTCGCCCTGAGACGTTGCCCCAGGTAAGGGCGACGAGACCGGCCCGGGGCAACTCGAGGTTGGCGGCCAAAACGGCCTGTTTCAGATCCTCGAGCACAATCTCAGTTTCTGGGCCGGTTTGGGCAATTGGCGCGAAGGGCCGTCATATCTCGACAAAATCGATATCGAGCAGCTCGGCCAGGTATTGCCAGCGGGCGACGTGGCGGCCCAGGTTGGTGCAGAAGTGATGGGTGCCGCCATTGTGGAGCCACGTGTTCATGAACTCCCTTACGTCTTCGTCGGGGCGAAAGTGGAAATAAGGCATCTCGACGTTCGGTAATTCCGGAGTGTCCAGCACGTCGCCCTTCCCGGCGATCAGCCGGTAGAGCTCGCCCTCCAGAGGCACCAGCGACGCGGTGGTGGCCGGACCGGGCTGAGCGGAGAAAACCGCTGTCGGCGGGTTGTCCAGGCCGCCAATGCCGAGGGGGCGGTCGATCAGCCTGATAGGCCGGTCTTTCCTGGCTACTTTCCAGTTGCCTTCTCCCATGTGGCTGATAAGGACCGAGCCGAGGTCGAAATCCATGGCGTACATCTCGGAAAAATGGGCGTTGCCGATCAGGGAATGGCCGGCGCACATCAGCGCCGCCGTGTTGGTATCACCCTCTGCGCCATAGCCGTAGCCATCGGCCATCAGATCAGAGGCGGCCAGCAACGGTAGTTGCCGGAAGCGCCCGTCCTTGCCTACCGGCTCGAAATGGACCGAGAAGCCCGCATAACCACCATCTTCGAGCATGGCCCGCAGAGCGATCTCCACCCGCGCCGCGTATGCATGGCCTTCAGGGGGCAGGCCGGGGCTGACGGCGAAGCGCTGTTCGTGCAGGGACAAGAGGTTTTTCACTTCTCCCTCGGTGACCTCTTGCATCTTGGAGTACAGCTCGCCCAGGTTCTCGTTCACCACCACTGGGCCAATGCGGCGCATAAGGGCGGGCGCCTCGTACAGCACGTCCCCCATGCCGTTCATCGGGTAGCCGAACAAGGCGATTTTCGTGCTCTTCAACGCCGTTGTCGCCATCGCCGCTCTCGCCCACGACTCGAACGAGGCCCGGAACGACTCGGCCCGCCAGTCGTCCGTGATGACCGAGAACGGGACCCCGGCCCGCAACAAGGCATTGGCCTGGTCCTGCGCCCCGTGGATGCCCTGGTTGTAAGTGAGATCATCCATGTTCCAGCGGTCTTTTACCTCCCGCTCGGGCTGGACGTTGGCCAGCAGCACGGGGAGCGGGTTCTCCACCAGGGCACGGACGGTCCGCATGGCCGGGCCATACGTGAGCATGACGATCATGATCCCATCGACGCCCTCGTCACGCAGCTCTCGGGTGATGGCCTCTACGTCGTCCCGGGTGCGAGCCGGCCGCAGGAAAACCACGTCCGCCACCGGAGAAAGAGAGCCGGCGAGTTCCTTGGCATACGCGGCCTGGTGGTCGGTAATGCCCGGGATCATGTCGTCGTAGAGCTCCTGCATTACGCCGAGCAGGCCGATCTTTGGACGTTGGCGGCTTATCAAGTGCCCCTCCTTCGTTGTGATGGCTTCACTTGTCATGTTGGCGTCGTCACGGCTTGGCCCGGTCCCGGAGCAGCCAAGAGTTTCAAGCGTTTCAGCTCATGAAGCCACGTGGGCTGGGCGCGGCCGAGCATGTCGTGAAGGTCCTTCCAGATCCGGTATACCTCGCCATAGGTGGCAGTGGCGTTCGGTGCGGGCTTATACGCCGGCCCGGCCGGCGGTCCCAGGGCCTTGGCCGCCTCGGCAATAGTGCCGTAGCCGCTGGCCTCCCGGCCCGCCGCCACCGCCCCGAACAACGCGGAACCACGGGCAGGCACCTGCGACGACGCCGGTACCCTGACCGTTGTCCCGCAGACATCGGCGAACATTTGCATGAGCAGCGGGCTCTTTTCGGCGATGCCGCCGCAAGCGACGATCTCGTTCAATTCGAAGCCCGCGTCCCGGAAGTTATCGAGCACCGCTTTATTGCCGAAGGCTATCGATTCGAGCAGGGCGCGGTAAATGTCCGCCGTTGTCGTCGACAGCGTGAGCCCGGCCACCACACCCGACAAATCGGCATCGGCCAGTACGCTGCGGTTGCCGTTCCACCAGTCCAATGCCACCAGCCCGGTCTGGCCCGGAGCCAACACGGCGGCGGCCCGCTCGAGCCCGGGAAGGACGTCGACCGTGCTTTTCCCCTCCGGCGGGGACAGGATGTCACCGAACCAGCCGAGCATGTCCCCCACTGCCGGCTGGCCCGCCTCGTAGCCGTACAGGCCGGGGACGATGCCGTCTTTGGCCACACCGGTTATGCCGGACAGAGTGATCTCGCGCTGGTGGACTACCAGGTCGCAGATCGAGGTGCCTACCACCATCACATACGTACCGGCGCCCTCGGCTCCCGCCCCGGGGAACGAAACGAACGAATCGACGTTGCCGACCGCCACCGCCACCCGCCCGGGCAGGCCCAATTTGGCCGCCAACTCCGGCCGAAGCGGGCCGGCGCTGCTCCCGAGGGGCAGAAAGCCGGTGCCGAGTTTGGCCCCCGGCTGAGAAAACCCGGGGTAAGCAGCCTCGAAAAAGGCCGTGCTCGGTATGCCGTCGGCCTCTGACCACAACGCTTTGTAGGCGGCCGGGCAAGCCGAACGGCGTTCCCGGCCGCTCAGGTGCCAGACGACCCAGTCCGTCACTTCGAGGAATGCGCCGGTGGCTTCGTAAACAGCCCGGTCTTCGAGCCAGATCTCGATCAACTTGGGGAAGTACCACTCGGAGGAGATGCGGCCGCCGTAGCGGCCCAGGAAGGCTTCGCGGCGTTCGGAGGCCACCTCGTTGAGCCGGTTGGCTACGTACTGAGCGGCGTGGTGCTTCCATAATTTCGGCCAGGCATGGGGCCTGGCCCGCCAGTTGGGGAGCTCGCAGAGCGGGGTGCCGTCGGCTGTCACCGGCAGGACAGTGCACGACGTGGCGTCAATGCCAATACCGACTACACGACCTGCCGCCCCGGGCCGTTGAGCGAGCACGCCCCGGATGCCCTCCTCCAGCACGTACCTGTAATCGTCGGGGTCGTGGAGAGCCCAGTCCACTGGAAGACGCTCACTCGTCTCCGGTAAGGTGGCGTCGATTACGCCGTGGGGATAAGCGAGTTCGCTTAGGGCCAGCTCTTCACCCGACCGCAGGTCTAGCAGCAAAGTACGCGCCGACGCTGTCCCGAAATCCACTCCGATGGCGTACGCTTGCGAGGTCATCTGCGAAATGTTAGCGCTCTCAAACACTCAGCGGCCTCCTTCGATCGCAGACGTGGCGAGCCTGGCCGGGGTTTCCCACCAGACGGTTTCGAGGGTACTGAACAACCATCCCAGCGTGCGCCAGCTCACCCGGGCGAGAGTTTTGGCCGCCATCGACCAGCTGGGGTACCACCCCAACACGGCGGCCCGGGCGCTGGCCAGTGGAAGGTCCAAGACGCTCGGCGTCGTAGCCCTGGACACCACGTTGTACGGCCCGGCGTCGACGCTGTACGGGATCCAGCAAGCAGCTCAGCACGAGGGCTATTTCGTGTCCGTGATGGCGATCCACTCGCTCGACCGCCCCTCGGTCAACGAGGCGGTGCGCCGTCTTACCAGTCAGGCCGTCGAGGGCCTGGCCGTCATCGCCCCGTTCACCTCCGCCCACCACGCGTTGGCGTACCTGCCTACCGGCACGCCGGTGGTAGCCGTGGAAGGTGACCCGGAGGGCGATGTGGCAGTGGTCACAGTGGACCAGGTGGCCGGGGCCCGCCTGGCCACGCACCACCTCCTGGCGGCGGGCTACGACACCGTCTTCCACGTCGCCGGCCCGGCCGAGTGGCAGGAGGCCGGAGGCCGGACGGCGGGATGGCGAGCGGCCCTCGAAGAAGCCGGCGCCGACGTTACCCCGCCGGTGTACGGGGACTGGAGCGCCCGTTCGGGTTACAACGCCGGGCAACTGCTGGCCCAGATACCCGATGCCCGGGCCATATTTGTGGCCAACGACCAGATGGCCCTCGGCGTCCTGCGAGCGCTGCACGAGCGAGGCCGGCGGGTGCCCGAGGACGTTTCTGTGGTCGGCTTCGACGACACTCCGGACTCGGCCTACTTCATCCCGCCGCTCACGACTGTGCGCCAGGACTTCCAGCAGGTCGGGCGGGCTGCCGTGCAGCTCCTGGTGGACCAGCTGACTACCGGGACGATGAGGCAGGACCGGGTGGTCATCGACCCCGAGCTCATTTGCCGGCAGTCAACCCTTGGGCCGGCTTCAAAGTGAGCGCCGTCTCGGCGGGGTGATGACAGCAGCGGCCCTGGGCCAAGGAACGCGGCGACGACCCCGGGAGTGAGCGCTCACAACCCGGCGGCCGGCCGGTGCGCTGTTGTTAGTGCAGAAGTGGTGCCGGAGGGTGCCGGGCCGCCGGCTGCCAGCGGGGGGCGCAGTGGAGGAGCGGAGCGGGTAGAACCGTCGAGCGGTAGAACGGTGGAGCGGCGGGGCGGCGGGGCGGGGCGTGCCTCTCGGTGGAGCGGCGGGGCGGGGCGTGCCTCTCGGTGGAGCGGCGGGGCGGGGCGTGCTGGGCGATGTGAGTATTTATCACAGCGGGGACACCGAGTACGACGGCGAAATAACAAGCGATACCTTGGGCGTGACGGCGTCGTTCATTTCGATAAACGGGACCACGGGGAATATGAACGCGCATGAAGCAGCATGCTGGCTTGGTGGCAAGGGAGCCGGCTGGCCGTACCGTTCCATTACGGCCTATGGAGGGACGAGGATTACGGCGAAGGTGCAACCCTGGGCCCGCAGCTTTTTGTGGCCACTTATAAGCGCCTCAACCCGGAGGGCCGCACCCTGGTGCTCGAGCCGGCCGCGGGGGTCGTGCTCGACCGCAATGGTACTCGACCGCAATGGTACTCGACCGCAATGGGCTCGCCGGGGCCAGAGCGGAAGCTCGTCAACCCCAGGCGCCCGCGACCTGCCTGGTGGTTATGTTTATCCGGTTGAACAAGTTGCTGAGGCCGACGGTGACGACCAGGGCGGCCGGGCCTTTCTCGTCGTAGTGGCGAGCTGCCTCTTGCCAGATCTCGTCAGGCTCCGGGTCACTCCGGTCGCTGAGCCGGGTGGCGGCCTCGGCCAGGGCCGGGGCCGCCCGCTCTGCGTCGTTGAAATAGGGAGCGTCGCGCCAGGCCGCCACCGCGAACAGCCGCTCATCCGACTCCCCCGCTTTCCTGGCCCCGCGCCAACCCGAATCGACGCAGGCACTGCACCCGTTTATCTGGCTGGCCCGAAGGCGGACGAGGTCGAGGGTGGCCGGCGGTACGCCGCCCGTTCTGGTGGCCTTGAACAGGTCTTGGATGGGCTGCATGGCATCGGGAAGGATCATCACCACCTCCCCCGGCTCGAGGTTGCTCCCCTACCGCCGTGACCTTCACCTGCCTGCATGGCGCTCGCCTATTTCAAGCCCGCGCCCACATACCGTAGGACGGCCGGGGGCCGGGCCGGTACCCGTGCGCCGCCACCATGGCGGCCGTCTCTTCGAACTCCCAGGCCACCCGGTCGGGTTGGTGGGTATCACTGCCGAACGTCACCGCCTGGCCGCCGGCGTCGCGCCACCAATCGAGCACCTGAGCCGGGAAGTGGAGGCGGGTATTGACCTCGAGGGCCCGTCCCGAGGCGGCCAGCGCCTCCAGGGCAGCCCGGTACTCCTCCTCCACGAGCTCCGGCTCGAACGGGCCGGCCGAGGCCGGCCACGTCCTGGCCGGGTAATCGATATGAGCCAGAACTGAATACGGCACGTCACTTTCCGCCATCTTCACCACTTCCGCAAGGTAGCCACGCACCACGTCCAGGGCCGGCCGCTGGGAATAGCTCGAGGCGATTTCCACCCGCACACCGGGCATTTTCGCCTGGCCTGGAGCCGCAGCTAGCAGCGGGTGAGACGCCGGGCGCTCTGTTACAGGGCCGTCCGGCGCGCGGCCCGGACGGGCCAGGTGGGCCAGACTGTGGACCGACCCCAAGACATGGTCGAACTCGTTTGCAGCCAGGAGCTTGGTAATGGCTTCCTCGTGCAAGTGGGGCTCGCTCACCTCTAGGCCGGACAGTACCCGCAGATCAGGGAAAAGTTGCCGGCACCGCTGCACACTTTCCAGGTACCCGGCGACGTCGAGCGGGTCGGCCAGCAGGATCCCGTCCTCCAGGTGGGCCCGGAACCCCTCAGGGATCCTTGCTCCCAGGAGGTCCCAGGGTGTGAGGTCGACGTGCTCGGTAAACGCGATGGACTTCAAACCGACCTCGAGCGCCCGGGCGCAAGTGCGTTCCATGTCACCCCTGGGGGCGTCCCACGACCACTGGCTGTGGACGTGGCTGTCCTGAGGCAGCACGATCACCCGGAGACGCTACCTCAGGAGGGACGGCGTGGCAGTCGGCCCCCTACGAGTAACGGGGCCCGGTCGCCGGTCAAGGGCGCTCGTCGGCCTCGGTCACATACTCCCAATCGACGTGACCGTACCTCTCGATAACGACCGGCACCGCCTGGGCGCGGGAAATCTCCCGGGCGATCATCTCGGCCGCCTCGTCATTGTCCAGCTCACGAACCTCGAGCTCGGTACCGTCGGGCCGGGAGAAACGGTACGACGATTTGGCAGGGTGCGGTCCCGTGTCGGTCATTCGGCGATGATACTGGCCGTTCGTGATGATGTTCCGCCGTTGGCGGCACCGGTCCGGGTCACTGCCCCTAGACCTCGCCGTTTCTGGGTAGCGTCGCGAAAATGGCCCGATGAGCCTGGAGGAGACCTGGTGATTACTGATCTTTTGGCCGCGGCACAGGAGCTACTGGGGCCGGTCATCGACCTGCGACGGCGCATTCACGCCCAGCCGGAGGTGGGCCTCCAGTTGCCCGTGACCCAGGGAACGATCCTCGAAGCGTTGGCCGGGCTGGGCCTCGAAGTGTCTACCGGCACGGCCACGACTTCGGTTGTCGGCGTCCTGGAAGGGAGCCGGCCCGGTCCGACCACGCTGTTGCGCGGGGATATGGACGCGTTGCCGATGCCCGAAGACACGGGCCTCGACTTTTCCTCGACAGTCGATGGGGCTATGCACGCCTGCGGGCACGACGCCCACGTGGCCATGCTGGTGGGGGCGGCCTGGCTCCTGGCCGGCCGGAGGCACGACGTCCCCGGGCGAGTGGTGTTCATGTTCCAGCCCGGCGAGGAGGGCCACGGTGGGGCGTCACTGATGCTGGAAGAGGGGCTCCTGGACCGCCATGGGCACGTCGACCGTGCCTTCGCGATCCATGTGCACCCGGTCTGGCCGTCGGGGCGGGTCTACACCCGCGGCGGACCGCTCATGGCGTCGTCCGATGATTTCCGGGTGACGGTAAGGGGTTCGGGCGGCCATGCATCGATGCCGAACGACGCCGTGGACCCCGTCCCCGTGGCCTGCGAGCTGGTGACCAGCCTGCAGGCCATGGTCACCCGCCGGGTCCCGATTTTCGACCCGACAGTACTGACGGTGTCAAGGATCTCGGCCGGTACCACGTTCAACGTGATCCCTGAAGTGGCGGTCATCGAGGGCACGGTCCGGGCACTTTCGGCGCCGACCCGCTCCCTCGTCTTCGAAAACCTCGGCCGGGTCGCCCAACACGTCGCCGAGGCTCATTTGTGCCAGGCCGAAGTCGAAACGACCTTCGACGACAAGCCCCACGATGACCTTCCCGTGGGCTATCCGGTCACCGTCAACAACGCTTCAGCGGCGGAACGCACTCTGGATGTCGCCCGGACCATTGTGGGCGACGGCGGCGCCATCCGGATGCCAAACCCGCTTATGGGCGCCGAGGACTGGTCCTATGTTCTCCAACGCGTCCCCGGGTCGATGGCCTTCCTGGGCGTTGCCCCTCCCGGAGTGGAACGGCCGGCGCCCAACCACTCCAACCGGATGGTCATCGATGAGCGGGCCATGGCCGTCGGTATCGCGCTGCACTCGGCAATGGCCCTCAGCTGACAAACAACTACAACGGGCTCGGTTACTGCGCCCCTGTCGCGGGCGCAGGACCGGGGCTGGGCGCGGGCGCAGACGGCTGCTCTCTGTCGGCGGCGACAGACGGGTGAGCGTAAGCCACGACGCCGGGTGGACGCCGGTACAGGCCCCGGCGGCCGCAAACTCTGAAAGTCCTCTTGTTTGCCGCGGATTACTCCGGCGCCTGGCGCCGTTGAGTTCCCGGCGCCGCTGACCGCCGCTGGCAAGCTGGGCCCGAAGGCTGCTTCTGGGTCCGGAAACATACCGCTGAGCACAATTTTCGGACCCAGATCCGAGCCGCCGTCGTCAGCGGTTGCCGCCTATCTTTTGCCGTCAGCCGCCGAACCC
>Ga0335075_10019426_pt1 | contig 10048 bp, 11 predicted proteins | sample Lox_Sample_24_FD_206723 | JGI IMG/M metagenome (GOLD analysis project Ga0335075, IMG submission 206723) | Soil microbial communities from Loxahatchee National Wildlife Refuge, Florida, United States - Lox_Sample_2.4 | ecosystem: Environmental > Terrestrial > Soil > Wetlands | place: USA...
AGCTGGCGCGCGCCCGCCGCGAGCGTGACGACCTCAAGATGCAGGTCGACGTGCTCCGCGTGGAGAACGAGCTGCTTCGGAAGCAGATCGGAGGCTTGCAGCGCGAGAACACGGCGCTGGTGCGCGAGATGGGTAAGGTTGATGTCGGTGGTAGCGCGCTTCGCCTTGTCCGTGAGGAGCTCAATAAGAGCTCGCGAGACCGTGCCAGCTCGACTGCTAGCAAGGCCAGTCGCAAGAGCAAGGAGAGCAAAGAGAGTAAGGCTAGCAAGGAGACGACGAATGGCCGCTCCAGCAAGGAGAGTGGTGAGAGTGGACACACCGAAGTTCCAGTCTCCGAATAACCTCGTGGTGGAGCGTCCTTCCGGCTGGCATTCATACATGCATACATACAGATTACTTGCTTCCTTGCATCAGCACCAGGCGTTTGGGCAATGGCATCTGCAGATCATGCCACACATCATATGTATCTGAGAGCTTGTGATTATTTTGATGCGTTTCTTCGCACCTGATTCGAAGACGGAGTGTCGTCTCAGAGCATGGTGGTTCGCATATGCAGTTACGATTCACTGTGCCAAAAATGGAAATTTGAACATGTAGTGTCCCTTAAATTGCGTTTCAGACTTTCGTTCCAAGTGGCTGTAGAAATACCAGCTTCGTTACTGGTAGATGTGTTGCCGTCCAACTTCGCTGGGCTTACAGATAAACTCAGGTTGTCGGGAAATTTGTCGCCGCTTTTGGAAGCTCTCTTCCCTCGATGTCAAGCACTACCGTACACTGCTTCCAAAAAGTAGAGAGTTAAGATCCCGAAAACAACCCCCTCTAGATGATAATGACACCCCAACGTTCTTGTGTAGAGTCATGCCTACTCACATACTCCAGAGACCCGCTTTCGTCGCCTACGATAAAATTTTGCCCTAAGGCATCAATATTCGAGTTCTTCCCACTGCAACCTTCACGAATTTAGCTTCCAGGTTCGTTAATGTCAGTCCCTGGGTCATAAGACGCTGTTTGGTTTGTAGAAGTGTGATGTGTCCTGGATATCTTGAATCTCACGATCTCATATATGCAAGATCACGCAATGTTGCTTCGGCTCCGAGTTTGTCATGCCATCTTTCGAGAAGCACTGATGACAGATACTGAAGAAAGAATCTCTTTGGCCAGAATTTCTGAGCATCTGTCCATAGCTATGGCGATTGGCGGTCATCGTCGCGAAGAGGGGTCGTTCTATATTATCACTGGTAAAGGAGCCAGCCATGAGGCGTTCGAGGCGCTTGAGGATCATACGATGAACGACCTACTGTAGATGGATTTATCATGATCGGCTCTTGTTCTTCAACTTAACATCTCTCTGCCTTGCTTTCTTTCAATCACCAATCAAATTCTGAACAACATAATATTCCAGTCACATCTCCGAAATGGCGATGCCAAGTCCCCCAACCGTGGCTCTTGTACCAGACCCATCCTCGAACGGCTCCTACCTTTTAGTTGGGTCAGGAGGCATTGTAATTGCGAAGGTTCGAGTACCGACTGTGAGAGGCACGTCCGCCGCTCTCCCAATTGTTCCCGTCACTCTCCCAGCTGTGCCCGCCCCAAGTGCCTCAGCTACAAGTCTGCAACCTATAATCTTGCCGCTCGCCCACAACAATCCGGGAGATGAGCCGGTAAACTTTGAACTAAATATGAACAGGGAACTGAATCTAACAAGCATCACCAGAGACCGCATATCCCGCCATTAAGTGAAGAGTTACAACTCATCAAGTCTCAATTCGAGCTCGCGGAGAAAGGGAAGAAAGATGCCATAGACAATGCCGTGCAAAGTTACAGGCTCGAACAAAAACAACTTGAGGATGAGAAGCAGCGGATTAAACACGATGCTGAACTCGAGCTCCAGGTAAAACAGGTCGAAGATGAAAAGCGCCGAGAGAGCCTTAGGAAAGAGTGGGAAGCTCAGCAGACGAGGAAGAGGGAAAGAGAAGAGGATGCGCACAAAGCAGAAAAGCAAAGATTCAAAGACGAGACGAGGCGTCATATGTTGGCGGCTGGGTTCGCGGCTGCAGAGATTGAGGACGCGTTGGAAGGCAAGAGTGATCATTATTGCCACAAGCACCACAAGCCGAAGCCTTGCCAGAGCTGCGCGAGTGACACAGATAGCAAGACCACCAGGCCTTGCTTTCAGCGACCTCATGTGCATTGTTGGCTTAATCCCTGACAACAAAGAAACTGTCTTTACTGAAAGAGCAATCGAAAACGAATAGTCACCAGGTAGTAAGTACTGAAATCTAATATATTCGTTAGCTTGGTTTGCTTGTTGTCCTTATGTGTTTCATATGCCGCTGGGTCGAAATCATGGAATGGGCTTGTGACAGTGCTGGAAACCAGTTGTCCGTGAGATGTCTACGATGACTCTCGTTTTGACATTGCATGGGTGAATTGGATCGGGTTGTACCGAGATGTTGTTAGAGTTTGAATTGGGATTTTGATATGGAGGTGCTGCATGCGCCGAAGTTTGCCGCTTCCAAGCACTATGTGCTTCAGTCTTGTGAAAGTGTTGCAATTGGGAATATCGGTAAGTGGAATCGGACCAAGCCGAAGTGGTTCTGATTGTGAGCTGCTGATAGACACACGATCCCAATGTTTCCTCTGTTGAGAAAGTTGGATGAGTAGCGCGAAGCTGTGTGTAGGTGTAGTTGAGAAGATGCCTGTATTCTTCCTCCGGAATAATGTCCGTCCGTTATGGTGTCAAAAATAAGGACAGGAGAGAATAAATAGACAGAAGTGAACTTTTTTCATTAGTACGGCGTGATGCATTGGTATACATCTCGAGGATAACCATCCAACGCGGTGTCCCTGCAGCCGGACCCCAGCAACCATCTCACAAACCGACTTCAGCACACTTCATTTGAGCCTACATGGCCACCCAGAGACATACCTCCTCTCGTTCATGAGTTTCTTTAACCGGTAAGGCATCCCTGAGTTCATGATTCGTCATTACACAGGCAAAAATGGTGAAGGGCAAGGTGATTCGTCAGAAAGACGCTTAGAAGAGGAGGACGTTGACTTTGAGGAAAGATGTGGCAGTACTTCGCGCATTCTCGCTTATAGGCGCGACGGAATGTGAAGATGAGTTTGAAATGCGCGGTCTAGTTCAGCTCGCGACACGAATATGGCTTAGGTCAACTGATGCAGAAAGGAAGGGGCAGCAGGTCTTCGTACAAGCGATGGCTCAAGAGTTCCCTGATGGCGAGTATGTGAACTGGCCGAAATGTAAGGCTCTTTTCCCACACGTCTTATATGTGTTAGGACAGGAAGGCCCAAACAACGGAAAGGCTGAACAGTGAATAATGCTGGCTGGTACCGGTAGATTTCCCGTCAATAAGATTACTGTGGTAATTAGCAGCACACGCGGGAAAAAGGGGCACTCTGATAGTGGCGCGGCCCAAGCGCGTCTCTGGCAGCTCAACCCCAGCGCCGATCAGTAACCCTGAGCTGCATAAACACCACCACCGTTTAATTGTCAGTTCCCTATCCTCAAGCCCCCTCACCCTCAGCCTTCGACTAGCTGATACTTCCGAACGCAAAGATCGAATCCTCATCAGTCGTACTAGCTCCGTATACGTCAATTGGCCCAGGAATTTCAGCTTCAGCTCGCTGCATTCTTGGATCCATTGCTCCGACGACGGCTCCTACAACACACAAACATTGCGCGGTACGGGTGAAACGGTTGTCATGAGGCATTGAGATGAGTGCCATGTTCAATTGTTCCTCACAGCCTCACTTTCGGCACGAGACATGGCTCTCAATCCCTCTCAGTCCCGGCTAAGCAACTCTGTTTGGGGTGCACGATCAACCCCAAATAATTCCCCTTTTGCGAGATCAAACACCATCAAAGCCTCACCGACGAAGAGTACGCGCGCAGATGCTGGCCTGTCGCTGAGGCATGTTATCGGAACCACTGCAAACTCCTCCAATGCCATATCAACTCATCATTCCTCACGCTCACTGGCTTTCATTGCCGGTGCAGCTGCTGTTCTCGCGACCTTTGACGAACATCTCAAAGTTTCGCAGCGATTCTACCGAGCTCGACCTACTGCAATACCACTAAACCCTACTCCTGTCGTATATTCACCTTCCACGCCGGTAACTCCAGGCGCAGACCTGCGTACGCGAGCCGCTGTCTCACTGCGCGACGCAGGTGCTACCGGATCTCCATACGGAACGCCAACTGGAGACTGGGCAGACTCACCTGGCGGAAAGCCATGGTCTGCTCGAGAAAGAGTCAAAGCAGCTACATGCGTTTCATTGAGTCCTGATGGCAAGTATCTGGCTGTTGGCGAGACCGGATACAAGCCCAGAGTGCTCATCTTCTCCACCTCAAAAGAGTCGTCTTCCGATGCTCCATTGACGTGCTTGCCTGACCACACATTTGGCGTCAGAGCAGTTGCCTTCAGCCCGGACTCCCAGTATCTGGCGACATTGGGAGCCGCGAATGACGGCTATCTATATATCTGGAAGATCAATAACAGAAATGGCGCGGCGACGCTGTTTGCTAGCAACAAATGTACAAGCAACATCTCACAGATAGCATGGATGGGCAAGAGTGTAGTCACGGTTGGAACCAGGCATGTCAAGATCTGGCGGGTCGAAGGCTCATCATCAGTATCGACTCCCGTTAAAGCCACAACTACGGCATCACCAGCATGCTTTCATAGAATCCTCTATGGACGGAACTGCCTCCTGAACGAGCTAATAGAGTCCATATTCGCGGCTGTCGTGGCCATATCACCAACCAAAGCCATAGTGTGTTCAGAATCCGGCGACATCTGTCTTCTTGATGACAGCACTGGCAACCAACTCTTTACCAAAGTGGGTCACGTCGATTTCGGCGTTACTGCAATTTGCCGAGACGTGCAAGACAATGTCTTAGTTACTGGCAGGGAGGGAAGTATTCGGAGTATCTCCTGTCGCAGATTCTTGGATGGTCAAAACGTTGGACACCTTGAGAGGCAGCTTCCAGAGGGTGCTCCGCTGTCCATTCCGACTGCTCTAATTGCCCTCGCACCTCTGGACGATCACATTGTGGCGGTTGATGCGAGCAGATTCATCAAGTTGATCAAACCTCCGTCTGAAGATACAGAGGCTTTACCAGACGTCAAATTGAGATTACCGGCACACGGTGGACCAGTCCTTGGAGTTCGGCCTTGCGCCACTTCTGATCGCGATGATATTGCATTCTTCACATGGTCTGCTGAAGGCACAATTCTGTTCTGGACACAGAACGGCGTCTGTAAGCGAATTGTCAATGTGGAACTTGAACAAGCCGACTCTGCAGATGATGGTACAATCAATGAGCTTAGAGTTGTAAGATCTTTTTCAAAAGGACGCAAACTGATCACAGGAGATAAATACGGGGTTCTACGGTGAGTAAGTTGGTATGTGCTCGTTGTAACTTGCTCATCCGGTATAGAATCATCGACAGTCAAACCAGTGAATGCGGATTCATATCTCGAGCACATGCTGGTGAAATCACTGATGTTGCCGTCCAAGAGGGTAAAGTAACTCTTATTGCAACAGGTGGTAGGGACCGGACAGTTCAGATCTTCCAAAAGCGCAAATCTGGATGGGATCTCATTCAGACTCTCGATGAGCATGTCGGTGCAATTACGGGTCTTCTGTTCACATCGGATGGAGGAGGATCGCTCATTTCATCATCATCTGATCGAAACATTGTTGTTCGAGAAGGCTTGACTCGAGAGGCCGATGGCGAAACCACAAAGGCTTTTGTCATCAAACGTACAATCGCATTGAAAAACACTCCCATCTCGATGACTTTACCGTCGGATCGAGACGATGTGCTGTTTCTTTCTGCGGTGGATCGTAGTGTACACCGTTACAATCTTCGGACTGGTCATCTCAGCAACAGTTTTAAGGTTTCCGACAACGAAGGTAGTGATGCTGTTGTCCTCTCGTCACTAATCTATATTCCTACGTTGTCAGGCCAAAACCTCATTGGAGGTGTGTCTACAACCGACAAGTCTCTGCGATTGTACGACGAAAATGGTGTCATCTTCGGTCGCGATTGGGGTCATACTGAAGGCGTTACGGATCTCACATTGGTCAGAGGAACCAATACCGCCGAACAGCGCTGTCTCGTATCCGTTGCAGCAGACGGCACAGTCTTCATATGGAGTATCGGTCCCCGGCAGGGCAACAAGAGGGACATATCACGGTCGATGGATTTGCTGAGCACCACACCAACGGGAACGGACCTCCTTGTCAACAAGCCACCTCTCAGGCGCGTACTCTCGCAATCGGAACTCTCACACTTCCAGCAGCGATCGTCCGAAGCCGAGACTGACACCTCAACACCACCTATCAAGCGCAACAGCGTCACCAACGACCTAAAAAAGCGCGTGTCCCGCTTCTCGCTCGCTCAGCCACCCCGTCTAGACCCATCACCGCTAACAACGCTCGACAAGGGCGCCTCACGGCGGCGCACCCTCGCCGCCGTGCGCCGCTCGCCCTCACCACCCTCAAGCCCGAAATCGCACGCACACCGCACCGTGCGACCACGGCCCTCGCTCTCCCTCCAGCGCACCAAAAGCAGCACGGCCTCGCCCACCACCACCACGCCGCCCAGCAGCACCACCGCCGCCGCCGCGTCCGCCCCGCCCACGGGCGTCGGCTCCCTCGCCCACAGCACCGACGTGGTGGTGCGCAACCTGCGGGCCTACCGCAAGAAGCTGGCGGGCGGCGGCGCGGCCGGCGAGCTGGCCGAGGACGCGCTGCGCGCCGTCGAGCGCGAGTTGGCGCTGACGGCGCGGGCCGTCGGCGAGCGCGTGCGCGCGCGCGGCGCCGCCCTCGACGACGCGGCGGTTGCGCGCCTGCTCGACGTCTACTCCGAGCGCTTGGTGGAGGTCGTGGGCCGGAAGGTGCGCGCTTTGACGCCGGGTGAGAGTCGCGTGGCGGGTGTGCCGAGTGTCGATGAGGAGGTGGATGGTAAGCTCGATGGTGATTTCGGTGGGACAGAGGTTCCTTGGAGTTTTGGAATATCACGTGTGTCTGGCTACAAAAAGCTCCTAGTGCTTGTTACCGCTGCGGCGGTTCACTATTTCTTTGGATACCCGGGAGTTCTTGGGACACGGTGGGGGCGACTTCAGTGTCACTCCACAGACGAAGTGGCTTATGGGAATTTTCGCTTCCTTCCATTAATGAAAATCGATCGGTAGATTAAGGAAAGGTTCGACCAGACCATTGTTCTCTTTCGTTCAGTGTTTGCTTTTGATTATAAGTGGTCTTCTCGTGCAGTTGTCTGTAAGCATCTAGATGTACCAGACTGCATGGACTTTGCTCAGCTCTTACTGAACGACGACGCACAGGATTCCATTGGAGTCACACTATGCATGGTACATGAAATGGTTTCAGTGACGGCGGCTTCCGATGTCCGAGACTTTACTTGCCGGAATATGTCGCCGAGGAGCATGAGGCGGCCCAGATTTTCCGAAGGCCAGCGAAGTGGCCTTGCTTATTCGTCTTCGGAGCAAAGGGTGTATCTTCACGGGTTTCACGATCATTGTCCTCGGTAAGGTACCTGGTGGCAATGACTGCGAGGTCCCGCTGGCCCGGATTGCCTGGGTGATAACGACGGACGCTAGCATCCCCAGCATACCTTAAGGTCTGTCGCCGCCGAAAGCGCGCAGCCATCAGCAGGAACGCGATTCTGGAAGGATGAGTACATGGGTAGCTGCATGCACAACAATTAAACGTCCTTTTCGAGGGAGCGGCTGTGGCAACCGGCTAGAGATTTTCCGCCAAATGTCCAATGTCAATGTCGGCTACGTTCGTCTTCCGGACGCTCGCAAAGATGGATCGACAATCGGTAGGCTGACCATGTGCAGGTGATTGCTACAGGAACAGATTTGGGGCGGTGGATGGTACGATCGGTTCAACGGACAACCCGACGGGCTTTGTTTTTTGCATTGGTGTTCCATTTCCCATTTCGCACTGCACATCAAAGTACCCCGTCCATGCCCGGCCCAGGTGGGACACGCATCAGATGAGCGAAGGTTACAAAAGCTCCAGACCTCGCCCCACCGCACGAGAAATGCGTGTCCTTCGATTCTCTGCGATTCTCTGCTCCAGTGCTCGTATTCACCGCTGCTTCCGCTTTGTGAGACATTGGCCTTGGGAACCTAAAGGGTGCTTCAGCTTGGCGCACTTGAAGATTGGCCGCCCTTGACACTCTTCGACTCGACTCTACATCGCCGACGACCTTCCCGTTTGCGTCGGTGATCACACGCTACGTCTGAAGCCTCTGATTGTACTCGCTCGATCTTCCTACGGTAGCAGCTCCTGACCGTTGTTACGCGACCTCAGCTGCCGTCATCGAATCGAGCTCTGAGCCCCAAGCCGCCAACGCCACTTCATCACTTTCCCCGCAAATTTGAACCCCTCGAAGGCCTCGCCCGTCAGCTCCTACAGCTCCCATCCCCACAACACTTGAGCGAGCTACCCAATTTTCCACCACCTCACAACTTCAACCAAAATTTTTGAGATTTGACTGAAAGGAAACTCCATTCAAAATGTCTGAGGGCGCAGTAAAGCCCACGAATCCCGTGGTTGCTGAGGCACACGAGGTCGACACTTATCATGGTAAGCTCCTCCGCTCACCCGGCTGTCGGGAGAAAGATGTACTGACGGAAGTCTTCACAGTTCCAAAGGCATTTTTTGAGTAAGTTTTCATGCTGAATTATTCACCGTGTTCAACGTAAAAGTTTATGCGACCTCCATAAATCGTTTTTGGTTGTTTTGTCTTCAATTCCACTCCCTCACAGAAAGCATCCGCACAAGCCGCATATCAATGGCCTTGACCACTACAAAGAGATGTACAAGGAGTCGATTGAGAATCCTCACAAATTCTGGGGAAAGATGGCTCGTGAACTCCTCAGCTGGGAGCATGACTTCAAAACCGTCCATTCGGGTAGCTTTGCGAACGGAGACAACGCCTGGTTCCTTGAAGGTTACCTGAATGCTTCGTACAATTGTGTTGACCGTCATGCCATCAAGCACCCGAACAAGACAGCCATCATCTACGAAGCCGATGAGCCCGGTGAAGGCCGAACCATCACCTATAGCGAACTTCTCCGTCAGGTATCAAAACTGGCCTACGTTCTAAAGGAAATGGGCGTTCAGAAAGGTGACACCATCGCCATCTACTTACCCATGATTCCTGAAGCTGTCGTTGCTTTCCTTGCATGTTCACGTATCGGCGCTGTACACTCCGTTGTTTTCGCTGGTTTCTCGTCCGACTCGCTCCGCGACCGTATCAATGATGCCAAGTCCAAGGTCATTATCACCACCGACGAAGGTAAACGTGGAGGCAAGATCATTGGCACCAAGAAGATCGTCGATGAAGCTCTCAAGCAGTGCCCTGGCGTGTCACACTGCTTGGTGTACAAGCGCACGGGTGCCGACGTCCCATGGACCAAAGGCCGTGACTATTGGTATCACGAGGAGGTCGAGAAGTGGCCATCCTACATCCCGCCTGTTTCCATGAACTCCGAGGATCCACTGTTCTTACTTTACACCTCTGGCTCGACGGGAAAACCAAAGGGTGTCATGCATACAACCGGTGGTTATCTTGCTGGAGCGGCGGCAACCGGTAGATACGTGTTCGACATCCATAATTCGGACATTTTCTTCTGCGGTGGTGATGTTGGATGGATTACCGGTCACACATACGTCGTGTACGCACCGCTTTTGCTCGGTGTTGCTACTGTCGTCTTTGAGGGTACACCAGCCTATCCAAACTTCTCCCGCTACTGGGACATTGTTGAGAAACACAACGTAACTCAGTTCTACGTTGCACCGACTGCTCTGCGTTTACTCAAGCGAGCCGGTGACCATCACGTGAAGCACCAGATGAAGAATCTCCGAGTTCTCGGATCCGTCGGTGAACCAATTGCCGCTGAAGTGTGGAAGTGGTACTTTGAGATTGTTGGTAAGGAGGAGGCGCATATCGTCGATGTGAGTTTTACTAGCAATGCAATTT
>Ga0335075_10019428_pt1 | contig 10047 bp, 8 predicted proteins | sample Lox_Sample_24_FD_206723 | JGI IMG/M metagenome (GOLD analysis project Ga0335075, IMG submission 206723) | Soil microbial communities from Loxahatchee National Wildlife Refuge, Florida, United States - Lox_Sample_2.4 | ecosystem: Environmental > Terrestrial > Soil > Wetlands | place: USA: Florida...
CTATGCGACGTTCAGCGGAGTCCCCTCGCGCGACGCGCGGCTGTGGGCCGCCGTGCTGCGGGCTGGCCCGGGTGCCGTGCTCAGCCACGAGACGGCGGCCGAAGTTCACCGGCTCATCGACAAGCCCGTATCGAAGATCCACGTCACCGTGCCCGCCCAACGCAATCCGGCTCGGCGGAGCCCGATCCGCGGAGTGGTCATTCACCGGTCGAGGAACGTCGCCAGCGAGCCTCTTCCGCCCTGGCAGCTGCCGCGCACCCCGATCGAGGAGACCGTCCTCGACCTCGTCGAGTCCGCGAAGACCACGGATGACGCCTTTGCCTGGCTGGCGCAGGCAATCGGCCGCGACCTCGTCAGCACCGGGATGCTCTCCGCCGCCCTCGCCGCCCGCAAGCGCATGCGCCGGCGCTCCTGGGTCCTCGAAGCGCTCACCGACGTAGCCGACGGGGTCATGTCGACGATCGAGCTCCGCTACGTGCGCGACGTCGAGCGCGCGCACGGCCTCCCGCAGGCCAGGCGCCAGGCCCGCCGCGAGCTCGACGGCGGGGTCCGCTACCTTGATAACTTCTATGAGGCGTTCAAACTGTGCGTCGAGATCGACGGCCGGCTGACGCATCCGCCCGAGCAGAAGTGGCGTGATGCCGACCGCGACAGCGACAACTTGTTCCGCGATGACGTGCAGACGATACGGCTTGGCCTGCGGCACGTCACGTCCGGCCGCTGCGTCCAGGCCGCGAAGCTGGGGACGCTCTTCATCAGGCGCGGCTGGAACGGCGAGGGATTGCGATCCTGCGGTCCCGACTGCGCCGTCAATCAGGTCCGATCAGCGCCGGATCCCGCCGTCTGACGCGGTGCGCGCGGTGCGGTGAGCGTCCAGAGAGTTACGAGTTTTCCGACGGCAACGCGGTACTCATGAGGGCGCCGTACGCCTCGATCGCGAGGTCGATGTTCTTCGAGGCCATGTGGCCGACGAGGAAGGCCATGCCTTCGCGATCGACGTCGCTGATCATGGTGCACAGCGTTACCAGGCGCTCGGCGTACTCCCGGGTGATCTCCGGCGGGGGATTCATACTGATTAGGTTACCTTTGTCCGCATTGGAGGCGGGCGAGTCGCCCCAAGTCGGGCCGGGCAGGGCCGTGGCACCCAGCGGGGCGCCCCAACGGGGCGCCCCGGCCGGATGCGGAGTCCTCAGGACGCAGGACCGAAGGCGATGGCGGTCGTCGCCGAGTTGAGCGCGGTCGCCTGGCCGCCGCCGCTGATCGTGTCGGTGACGGTGTTAGTCGCGGTCGAGATCACCGAAATCGACCCGGTGTACCCGTTGCCGACCCACACCTGGGACCCGTCCGGCGTGGCCGCGATCGACATCGGCAGCCCCTGGACCGCGATCGAGCCGGTGACCCGGCCGGTCGCGGTGGAGATCACGTCGACCGAGTTGGAGTTCTCGTCGGCCACGTACACCGTCGAGCCGGAAGGCGTGATCGTGACCGAGTACGGTTCGGCGCCAGCGGCGACGACCCCCTGAACCCGGCCCGAGGCGGCGTTGACCTGCCACAGCGTGCCGGCGTCGGGGTTGGTGACGTACAGCGTCGAGCCGTCGGGCGAGACCGCGATCCCCTGCGGGTCAGACGAGTCGGGGATGAAACGCACCACCCGCGACGTCGCCGTGTTGATCACGTAGATCCCGTTCGACGTGGTGACGTAGGCGCGGCTGCCGTCCGGGCTGAACACCACCTGGCGCGGCGCGTTGCCGACGGTGATGTCGCTCGCCACCGTGTTAGTCGCGGTGTCGATGACGGCCACCTGGTCCGATCCGCCCGGGCCGGTGTCGCCGCCCGTTACGGTCGCGTAGACCAGCGAACCGGAGGGCGAGACGGCCACGTCCTGCGGGTACGCCCCGACCTCGATCTCCGACTGCGCGCCGGAGGTCAGGTTGGTCGCGATCACGCTGTACTGCCCGGTCTGCGCGATGTACAGGGTCGAGCCCGACGGCGTGACCGCGATGCCCTCGCCGGTGTCGGCGCCGTACTCCCCGACGATCGTGTCCGTGGCGACGTCGACCTTGATGACCTCGTCGCCGCCGGCCGCCGCCACGTAGCCGTAAACAGGCAGCCCGGCCGCAGCCGGGTCGGCCTTGGCGGCCGCCTTGACGACCGGGCTCTTGGCGTTGACGGTCCAGTGCGGTGCTCCGTCACCGTTGCCGCTCGCCCCTGCGGGCGCGGAAGCAGGCGCCGAGCTGAACGTTCCGGTCAGGGCGAACGCCGTGACCGGCGCGCCGATGACGAGCAGGCCGGCCGCGGTGGCGGCCGCCACGACCGTGGCCCGGCTGTAACGCTGAAAGGGTGATGCCATGTCAGTCGGTCTCCTCTGCCTACTGGGCCGGACGCGGACGGGGGTAGCGGCCGGTGGTCTGCACCGGCAGGACCTGGTCGGCGGTCGGGACCACCGGGGCGGGCAGGTTGTTGACCTCGTAGACGGCCTTGGCCAGGGCGGCCTTGGTGTCCGGCAGCCGGGGCCACCCGTAGCCGGGCGTGAACCCGCCGAAGGCGGACGACATGTTGCCGAACGTCTGCCGCCGCCAGGGGGTGATGTTCGGGATCGCCACGCCGGTCAGCTGCTCGAGGAACTGCAGGGTGGAGGTGTGGTCGAAGGTCTCGCTGGCGATCCAGCCGCCCATCGTCCACGGCGAGATGATCAGGCAGGGAACCCGGAAGCCGCCGCCGATCGGGCCGGCGAAGCCGTCGGAGCCGGACGCGAGCGGGGAGTCGGTCAGGTACTCGCCGTACGTCCCCGGCGGCGCCGTCGGCGGCACCACGTGGTCGAACAGGCCGTCGTTCTCGTCGTAGTTGAGGATGAACACGGTGCTGTTCCACACGTCCGGGTTGGCCGCGATCGCGTTGATCTTGCTGGCCACGAAGTCCGCGCCGGCCGCCGGGGTGTAGTCCGGGTGCTCGGACTGGTAGCTGGTCGGGATCAGCCAGGAGACCATCGGCAGCCGGTCGTGCAGCGCGTCCCACTCGAACTGGCCGTCCTGGTAGGAGCGGAGCCCGTTCTGGTACAGCGGCGAGCTCACCGGCGCGGTCTGGAACGAGTTGAAGTACTCGAGCACGTTGCAGCCGTAGTTGTCGACTTCCTGGTAGACCTTCCAGCTCACGCCGGCCTCGGTCAGCGCCTCCGGGTAGGACTTCCACCCGTACGGTGTGTCGTGCTGGTTGGAGATGATCGGGCCGCCCTGCACGCCGGCCGGGTCGATCCAGGCGCTCATCAGGTACAGCCGGTTCGGCCAGGTCGGGCCGAGCAGCGAGCAGTGGTAGCCGTCGCAGATGGTGAAGTTCTCGGCCAGCGCGTAGTGGAACGGGATGTCGTTCCTGTCCAGGTAGCTCATCGTGTACTGGCCGTCGGTGACGCCGTTGGCCTCGATGTGCGACGACACGAAGCCGTCCATCAGGCCGCCGTCCCAGGAGTCGTGCTGCACATTCCAGGCGTGGCTGGTCGACGGCTGCGCCTGCCCGCTGGTGACCGTGGTGTCGATGTGCCACGGGAGCAGGTACCCGTCCGGGTTGCTGGTGTCCGGCTGGTACCAGACCTTCTGCCCGGACGACAGAGTGATCGCATTCGGGTCGGAGAAGCCGCGCACGTTCGGCAGCGTCCCGAAGTAGTGGTCGAACGAGCGGTTCTCCTGCATGAGGATCACCACGTGCTTGATGTCGCGAATGCTCCCGCCCTGCGAGGGGCCGGCCGCAAGCGCCTTGCGCACATTGCTGGGCAGGAATTCCGCCGCGAAGGCCGCCGCGGCTGCGGTTCCGGCTCCCTGCAGCAGGCGTCGTCGGCTGATGTCTGGCACTGGCACGCTCCGTCCAATCGCGTGAGAACAAATACCAGGTCAAACACTCGTACCCGTGGTTTAACGTCGGGCCGCGACTAGATGAACGATGAGCGTCGTTTCCAGATATCAGACAAATTAGTTATCGAATAATAACCAAAAGTCAAAATGCTAATTCAAAATCTTTTATCTCGAACGGACCCTGACTTCGCCTCTTTTGCTTTTCCAAAGAATCCTCGGGCGCGGCCTGCGCGGCGGGTGCTTCCCGCGCTGTCGGCCCCGATTGAACCCCGAATCGGGCCCGAACGCGCGGGGCGCACCCACTCGCGCCCGCCGCTCCTCGTCGACGCGGTATGCGCATCCCCCAACGTCTTCCCTCAGCGATAACGCCGGTGATCGCGTTCCCGCGCGCCCCCTCCGACGCCCCCGGCCCTCTGCGCCCCGCCTGCGCCCCGCGCCCCCGCGCCTCCGCGCGCCCCGCGTCCCCCGCGCGCCCCGCGTCCGGTCGCCTACGCCAGCGACCCCGAACGCGTCCGGTCGCCTACGCCAGCGACCCCGAACGCGTCCGGTCGCCTACGCCAGCGACCTCAATAGGCGCGGTCAATGGCGAAGGTGACAGGTCGCCAATCCTGTCGATGGCGCAGCCGACAGGCATCGACCGTTAGATAACAGCAAGAAGCGCGCGTCCGGAACAGGCCCGACCCCCAAAGGTTCGTTAGCCAACATATTGACCGGGCGCGGCGGTAGCTGATCTCATCGTGTCTGCCCGGTTGTGCGTCTGCCGTGACCCCTGCGGCGGAGGAGGAGGCTGTGGTGGCTGAGATCTCGACCGCCGAGGAGTCTGCGGAGTCCGGGGCCGGTGGGGTAGGCCCGCCGCCGCCATTCGATCCGGAGTTGCTGCCCGCGCTCTCCGCCATGGCGGAGGCGGGGGGTCCCGGCTTCACGCTCGAGATGATCCCGGCGATCCGGCGGGCGCCGTCGGCGTTCCCGGTGCCGACGATCGAGGATCTGCGGCGCGACGGCAAGTTCGACGTGACCGAGCGTCTGGTGCCGGGCCCGGTCGGGGCGCCCGACGTCTCCCTGCTGATCTGCCGCCCCACTGGCGTGACAGCTCCCGTCCCGTGCCTGTACTTCATCCACGGCGGCGGCATGATGCTCGGCGACAACCGCGGCGGCGGCGCGGCCACGGCGCTCGAGCACGCCGAGAGCCTGGGCGCCGCCCTCGTCTCGGTCGAGTACCGGCTCGCCCCGGAGACGCCGCACCCGGGACCGGTCGAAGACTGCTACGCGGGGCTGACCTGGACCGTCGAGCACGCCGAGGAACTCAATCTCGACCCAGGGCGGCTCATCGTCGGCGGCGCGAGCGCCGGCGGCGGGCTCGCCGCGGCGGTGGCGCTGCTGGCCAGGGACCGTGGCGGCCCCGGCCTGCGAGGCCAGCTGCTGCTGTGCCCGATGCTCGACGATAGGAACGACACCCCGTCGTCGTATCAGATGGCGGGTCTCGGCATCTGGGACCGTGGCGCGAACGAAGTGGGCTGGACCGCGCTGCTCGGCGACGCCCGCGGCGGCCCCGACGTCTCCCCGTATGCGGCCCCGGCCCGCGCGACCGACCTGTCCGGCCTGCCGCCCGCGTTCATCGACGTGGGCTCGGCCGAGACCTTCAGGGACGAGGACGTGGCCTACGCGAGCAGGATCTGGCAGGCCGGCGGAGACGCCGAGCTGCACGTCTGGCCCGGCGGCTTCCACGGCTTCACCGGCATGGTCCCCGACGCCGCCATCTCCAAGGCCGCGGTGGCAGCGCAGCTGACCTGGCTGCGCCGCCTCCTCGCCTGATCCGTCGTCACCCGTCGCCTGGCAGCAGCCGCATCAGCTCGGCGGCGGCGGTCTCAAGCGGCTCGGCGCCGCGTTCGACCCGGCACATCACCAGCGCGCCCTCCATCGCGGTGAGCGCGATGGAGGCAATCGGCCCGGCCCGGTCCGCGGGCACCCCGGTCGCCGCGAGTTGCTCGGCGAGCAGGGCGGTCCAGGACGCGAAGGCGGCCCGGGCGGCAACGGTCAGCTCCTCGTCGTCGGCGTCCATCGCCACCCCGGCGACCGGGCACCCGCCGCAGCCGCCGGAGGCCAGCACCGACTGGCGCCACAGGTCGATGAACCAGCCGAGCACGCCGTCGGCCGTGTCGGCCGGGCAGGCGCGCAGGTAGCCGAGGATCTGCCCCGAGGTCCACTCGATGACGTCGCCCGCGAGCTGCCTCTTGCCGCCTGGGAAGTGATGGTAGATCGAGCCCCGGGGGGCGCCGCTATCGGCCAGCACCTCGGAGAACGAGGTGCCGCTGAGCCCGCGCGCCCCGATGAGCGCGGCCGCGCTGCTGATCATGCTCGCCCGGCTGTTGCCGTTCACGTCCCGCCCGTCCTTGACTATGACGGCCGTCATAGTGCAGGCTGGCAGCCGTATCTATGACGCACATCATAAAACGTTCAGGGGGACGACAATGCCCATGATCGACGCGTACGCCACCGTCGGCACCTTCGCCGACTCCCGCCAGCTGGCCCGGGATCTCGCCGCCGCCGTGATGCAGATCGAGCAGGTTCCCGACATCCCGATGTTCCGCCAGAACACGGCCGCGTTCGTCCACGAGCTGCCGGCCGGCGCGCTGTCCAACGTCGACGGGGACGGCAGCTACGTCCGGGTGCAGGTGCTGACCAACGCCGGCGCGCTCGACCGCGACAAGCAGCTGGCGGTCGTCAGCCGGCTGACCGAGATCGTCGCCGCCGCGGCGGGCGACCCGACCCTCGCCGATCGCACCTGGGTGCTCCTCACCGAGGCGCCCGAGGGCGGCTGGGGCCTGTGGGGCCACGCGCATACCAACGCCGAGCTCGTCGGCGCCGCCCGCGCCCAGCTCGCCAAGCTGGCCGAGGGGACTTCGGCTCCCTGACCGCCTGCTCTCTCGCCGCCTGCTCTCTCGCCGCGCCCGGACGATCACGAACGTCGGCGTCGATTGCCCCGCTGGAGCGCCCGCCCGTGTCGCCAACCCGGCCGCGCTGTTGCCTTTGACTGGGTCAGCGACGCGGGCGCCCGCCCGTGTCGCCAACCCGGCCGCGCTGTTGCCTTTGACTGGGTCAGCGAATTATCGTTGACCCAGTCAACTGAAGGAGGTCGCGGTGACCGGTTCGATCATCACGGAGGCCGGGACGTCGGACCCGACGGCCGCGCAGGTTGCCCAGGTCCGCGCGTTCAACCGCTTCTACACGAACGTCATCGGGGTGCTGCACGGCATGTACCTCGACACGCCGTTCACGCTGACCGAAGGCCGGCTGCTGTTCGAGATCGCCCGCCAGCCCGCGGTGGAGGTGTCCGACCTGCGCCGGGCGCTCGACATCGACGCCGGCTACCTGAGCCGGGTGCTGAGCAGGTTCGAGACCGAGTCGCTGATCACCAGGCACCGCTCGACGGCCGACGCGCGCCGCCAGGAGATCCGCATCGCCGATGCCGGCCGCGCCGCCGCGGCTGACCTCGACCGGCGCTCGGCCGGGCAGGTCGCCGCGCTCCTGCGGGGCGCCGACTGCGACCGCCTCATCAACGCGATGCAGGTGATCACCACCGAGCTCGGCGCACCGGGGGAGGGCGAGAGCCCACCGCGCCAGCCGACCGGAGTCGCGGCCGACCGGCGGGCGGTGACGCTGCGCCCGCCGACGCTCGGCGACCTGGGCTGGGTGCTGCACCGGCACGCGACCGTCTACGCGGCCGAGTTCGGCTGGGACGCAACCTTCGAGGAGCTCTGCGCCCGCATCATCGCCGAGTACACCACCCTGCGCGACGCCCACCCGGACCGCACGGCCGGCTGGATCGCCGAGGCGGACGGCGTGCCGGCCGGCTCCGTCTTCTGCGTGCCCGACGGCGAGACCACCGCGCGGCTCCGCCTGCTGCTGGTCGAGCCGTGGGCCCGCGGCCTCGGCCTCGGCGCCACCCTCGTCCGGCAGTGCCTGCAGTTCGCCCGCGAGGCCGGCTACGCCGACATCACCCTGTGGACCTACGACCGCCTGGCGGCCGCCCGCACGGTGTACAAGGCGGCCGGGTTCACCCTGGCCAGCGAGTACCCCGACGCTGCGTTCGGCCACTCCATGATGAGCCAGACCTGGTCCCGCCCCCTCTGACGCGATCGCAGTAACTTACCGTCAGGAGAACCGCTGCAACGCCCGGTGAGGAGAACGGTCCGTGAGCGCTCCCGACGGCAGTGTCCCGAACGGCAGTGACGCGCAAGCAGGCGACGCAAGAGCCGGCGACCGAGAAAGCCGCGCGCGGGCCGGCGCCCGGGTGGCGCTGGTCGCCCTCACCGCCGGGACCGCCTCGCTCGACGTCACCGCGTTCTTCCGCCTCGGCGGTGTGTTCGCCAGCGTCATGACGAGCAACCTGGTCTTCATCGGCGTCGCCGTCGTCAGGACCGAAGCCGCCTTCGGCGCCCGTTGCACGGTGGCCATCCTCAGCTACATCGCAGGCGTCGGCCTCGGCTCGGCCATCGCCCCTCCCAGCGGCGACGAGAACCGTCTCGGCACCCGGCCCCTTAGCCTGCTGCTGACCGGCGAGCTCGCGGTCCTGGTGGCCTACGCCATCTGGTGGATGGCGCTCGACGCCCGCCCCATCGGGTGGGCCCGGCTGGTGCTGCTGGGCGCCATCGCCGTGGCGATGGGCGGCCAGAGCGCGGCCGCCCGGCAGTTGGGCAACCCGGACGCAGGCACCACCTACCTCACAGGCACCCTGACGTCCCTGGTCAGCAGCCTGGCCGGCCGCCGCCGTCCCGACGCCGAGGCGGTCGCCGTCCTCGTCGCCCTGATCGGGGGCGCCGCCGCGGGCGCGGGCCTCCTCGAGGCCGCCCCGATCACCGTCCCGCTGCTCGCCCTGGCCGGCGTCGGCGGCACCGCCGCTCTCTCCTGGCGGCTAGCCCGCCGCTGAGCCAATCAACCACGGCGGTGGGACCACGCGACCGTTCGCAAAAAAGATTTTGACTCTATCGAACGGACCCTGAGTGACTCGCGGTGCTCCATGACCCGCCGTCCGGGGAGAACTCGGCCAGCAGCTCCGTCATCCGCGCGCGGTAGGCGGCCACGGCGGCGAGCTTGACGTCCTCGTAGCCGCGGACCAGGTCGGGCAGGCCGGCGATCTCGACCGCCCGGGCGTGGTTGGCGGCGGTGAGGCCCTCGGCCAGCCCGGTGATCACGCCCCGGTACTCGGCCAGCAGGGCGCGTTCCTCCCGCCGCACCTCGGTGCGGCCGAACGGGTCGAAGGCGGTGCCGCGCAGCCGGCGCATCGCGACCAGGGAGCGGAAGGCCGGCCGGAACCACGGCCCGAGGCTGATCTTGCGCCGCATTCCCAGCGACCGCAGGACGGGCGGGTGCAGCCGGTAGGCGTAGCGCGCGCCGGGGCCGAACTGCTCCTCGATCCGGCTGGCGAGGCCGGGATCGAGCGATAGCCGGGCGACCTCGTACTCGTCCTTGTAGGCGGCCAGCTTGAACAGGTTGGCGGCCACCGTCCGGGCCAGCAGGTCGCCGTCGGCGACGGCCGCCTCACGCACCCGGACCTGCTCGACCAGGTCCTTGTACTGATCCGCGTACGCCGCATCCTGGTAGGCCGTCAGCTCGGGCACGCGCACTGCCAGCAGCTGCGCGAGCGACGACTGCTCGGCTTCGCGCCCCTCCCGCGGTCGCTCCGACGCCGGCCCGCTGACCGACAGCCGCCCGCGGCGGAAGGCCGCGATGTTGGCGTCGGTGGCGACGCCGTTCAGCCGGATGGCGTGCTCGATCGCCTCCGCGCCGACGGGCAGCGCGCCGGCCTGGTAGGCGACGCCGACGAGGAGCATGTTGGCGTACTGCTCGTCGTCGAATAGCTGCCGCGCGAGCCCGGCCGCGTCGAGGAAGCGCGCCGAGCGCACGCTGCCCTCGACCGCCGACGTCACCTGGCCGCGGGCCGGGAACCGCTGGCCGGTGTTCACCACCATCTGGCCGGTCGGCACCTCGGTGGTGGAGACCACCGCGACCGTGCGGCCGGGGTCGGCGACCCGCAGGTTGCCGCCGTCGGTGGCGACCAGGGAGTCGCACCCCAGGTAGAGGTCGCATTCGCCGTCGGCGAGCTTGGCCGCGTGCGCGAACGGCCCGGTGCCGATCTTCAGGTCGGACACCACCGCCCCGCCCTTCTGGGCGAGGCCGGTCTGGTCGAGCGTGCGCACCTGCCGCC
>Ga0335075_10019429_pt1 | contig 10047 bp, 11 predicted proteins | sample Lox_Sample_24_FD_206723 | JGI IMG/M metagenome (GOLD analysis project Ga0335075, IMG submission 206723) | Soil microbial communities from Loxahatchee National Wildlife Refuge, Florida, United States - Lox_Sample_2.4 | ecosystem: Environmental > Terrestrial > Soil > Wetlands | place: USA...
GCGCGAGGCCAGCAGCCGTGCGTATTGCTTACCCAAGCCACCACCGGCGCCGGTGATCTCCGCAACCTGTCCGTCGAACCGCATGTCGTTGGCACTCACCACGTGACCGGCAGCTCTTTCATGCCGTAGATGTCGGCGTCTTTGAACTTCAGCTCGTCCGGCGCTACTGCCAACTGCAGTCCGGGTAGGCGGCGGGCGAGCGTCGCGAACGCGACTTGCATTTCGACGCGGGCCAGGTTGGCACCGATGCATTGGTGTACGCCGTAGCCGAAGCCCACGTGCCCGCGGGTGTTTCGGCCGACGTCGAAACTCTCGGGCCTGTCTGCGAAATCGTTATCCCAATTCCCGGCGGGTAGGTTCATCAGCAGCTTGTCCCCGGCGCGGATCAGCTGACCGCCGAGGGTGAGATCTTCGGTCGCCACCCGATCCACCTGGCCGTGCACGATAGTGAGATAACGCACGAGTTCCTCGACGATGTTGGCGACGAACGCGTGATCGTCCGTCTGGCCGAGTCGCGCAAAGATGTCGGGATGCTCCAGCAGCGCGACGGTTCCCAACGAAATCATGTTGGCCGTGGTCTCATGGCCGGCGACCAGCATGGTCATCCCCGATAGTGCCGCGGTTTCGCGGTTGAGCTGGCCGGTCGCCACCTGCTCGGTGACCAGTCGGCTGATCAGGTCGTCGCCGGGGTCGCGTTCCTTGCGCCGCACCAACTCTTGGATATAGCCGTACATCGAGGTGAAGGCCTGCGTCTTTTCCTCATCGGTGGACTTGGTGTCCAGGCCGACACCGGTGTACTGCTGGAACGCGGCCAGGTCTTCGGACGGCACCCCCAACAGGAGCGCGATCACCAATGACGGCACCGGCAGGGCGAATTCGCGGACCAGGTCAGCCGGCGGGCCGCCGTTGATCATGTCCCCGAGACACGTGTCGACCAGTTCCTGAATTTGTGGCCGCATCGCTTCGCAGCGCCTGAAGGTGAAGTCGCTGGTCATCATGCGTCGCAATCGATGGTGCTCAGGGTCGTCGGTCCGCGCGAACATGACCGCCGTGGTGTCGCCGCTCTGCGGTTTCAGGCTGTCGGGCAGGGTATCCGCGGACAACCGCGGATCGGTCAGCGCGGCTCGGATGTCGTGATAGCGGCTGACCACCCAGACCGGCTCGCCGTGGTAGATGGCCCGTTGTAGCCCGGGCGCATCTCGCCATTTCGCGAATTCGGGCGGCGGTGCGAGCGGACAGTGGGCAGCGCGCCGCGCGGGCACGACCGGAAGCTCGGTCTCGGAGTGGGAATCGGAAGTCGTTGCCGTCATAGGCTTTTCCCTATAAGTGTCAGATAGCTGCCAATTACTTGAGCGTAAGACCCCACTGATTGGCAGTCAACCGTCAGTTACCCTGGCGCTATGACCGCGGTTTCCGACCGGCCGTTGCGGGCTGATGCGGCGCGCAACGCCGAACGGATCCTGCGGGCGGCGCGCGACGTCTACGACGAGCTGGGGCCCGACGCGCCTATCGAGGCGATCGCCCGCCGCGCAGGAGTGGGGGAGCGAACGCTCTATCGCAGGTTTCCGACGAAAGCCGACCTGATCGGGGCTGCGCTGGACCACTGCATCGCCGAGGATCTGACGCCGACGATCGAGGCCGTCCGGCGCGCCGATGACCCGCTGCGCGGTGTGGCCCAACTGATCGACGCGGCGATATCGCTAGGCGCCCGCGAACGCAACCTGCTGACTGCCGCCCAGCGGGCCGGGTCGCTGACCCCCGACATCTCGACCTCGCTGTATGAGGCGCTCAGCGAGCTTGCCCGGCGAGGTCAGCAGGCCGGCATCGTGCGCGCGGACCTGGTCGCCGACGATCTGCCGCGGATGGTCGCGATGCTGTACAGCGTGCTCTGGACGATGGATGCCAACAGTGATGGCTGGCGTCGCTACGTTGCCCTCTTGCTCGACGCGATATCGGTCAACCAACGACGGCCGCTGCCGCCGGCGGCTGCTCTTCGTTTTGCACCGACGAGCAGCTGGCCCATCTGAGGTGGCCTCGTTATCTGATCGTGACTAATTCTTGATTTGCCCGTATCCTGCTTGGCGTGGCGAAGCATCGATTAGCCAGCGACCGGCGAAAGTCACCGGGAGTGATGGCTGCGCTGGTCGCCCCGGCTGCCCTGTACTTTGCCATCGGCGAAAGCGGCGATGCGGTGGCCAGCCGCGACCACGCCAATTCGGTAGCTGACGCGGCGCCGTGCTGCGTCGAGGTCTCCGCGACCGCACCGGCCGCGTCGTCGTGGGCTTTTTCCAGCGTAAGCATCGATCCCGGCGAGAAGGCACCGGCGTCGAGGGCGTCACGATGGCGAGCGGTCAACCTGAACGCGCCGAAGTTGCTGCCCGTCGGGGTCGCATCGGAGCGGGGTTTGCAGGTCAAGACGATTTTGGCGGCGCGCAGCATCAGCGCGGCGTTCCCCGAGATCAGGAACATCGGCGGCGTTCGGCCGGATGCGCTGCCCTGGCATCCTCGGGGTCTGGCGATCGATGTGATGATCCCCAACCCGTCCAGCGCGGCAGGCATAGCGCTCGGCAACGAGATCGTCAGGTTCGCGTTCAAGAACGCGGATCGCTTCGCGTTGCAAGACTGCATCTGGCGCGGCACCTACTACACCCCGAGTGGGCCCTCAGGATCTGGCTACGGCCACTACGACCACGTCCATATCACCACCCACGGCGGCGGATACCCCACCGGCGGGGAAGTCTACGTCCGCTGAGGGCGGTCGGACTACGCCGCCGCCGGCCCAGTCAGTAACTGCCGGATCACCGGCGCGGCCCACCGGCACAGTTCCTCGCGGCTGAGGCTTGCCACCGGCGGATTCACCAGCACATAACGGGTCATCGCAAGCCCGATGACGAAAGCGCCGGTCAAGCCAGCCCGTTGCACGGGATGATCCGGCGTGGCAGTGACCAGCTTGGGCGCGATCTGTTGTGCGAACACCTGACGCAAGGTGTCCGCCGCCAGCTCGCTCGTCATCGCCGCGCGCAGCAGCGCCACGAACGTTTCATCTTCTTCCCACACCGCGAAGAACCGCTGCAGCAAGGTATTCGCGACGTCGTCGGGATCGAGGCCGGACAGATCTGGCAGTTCAATGGCGAAATCCACCGCCGCCGCGAACAAGTTCTGCTTGCTGCCGAAGTAGCGGATCACCAACGCCGCATCCACACCGACGTCCGCGGCGACGGCGCGCAATGTCGTGCGCTCATAACCCTCAGCCCCGAAGCGGCGACGTGCTGCCGCCAAGATGTCGGCGCGGGTTCGGCGGGCGTTGCGAGGTCGCGCTGAAGTCATGCCGGGGCCGGCCCGACCAGGAGCTGACGAAAGACCGGGCCGGCCCATCGGCTGAGTTCTTCGCGGGTGAGGTTGGCCACCGGCGGGTTGGCCAGAACGGACCTGGTTGCGGCAAGCCCGATCACGAACGCATCCGTCACCGCGATGCGCTTCATGTGGTTGTCCGGGGTGGCGCCCATCAGCGTGGGCGCGACGTGGGTGGCCAGCGTCTGGTTCAACGTATCGGCGGCAACCCGGCTCGTCATCGCCGCACGCAGCAACGCCAGGAACGTGTGGCCGTCCTCCCACACCGCGAAATACCGCGGTAGCAGCATGTTGGCGATATCGTCTGGGTCCGCATCCGACAGGTCGGGCAGATCAATCTTGAATTCGGTGGCCGTCGCGAACAAGTCTTGCTTGCTGCCGAAGTAGCGGATCACCAACGCCGCATCCACGCCGACATCCGCCGCGATGGCGCGCAACGTGGTGCGTTCGAACCCCTCCGCCGCAAATCGACGGCGCGCGGCGGCCAGGATGTCGGCCCGCGTCTGGGCGGCGTCGCGGGGGCGGGTCTCGGCCATCCAGAAACCCTATATGTCACCCGCTGTTGACAGGCTCTAAGGGCGGGAGTAGCTTCCAAGTCATCGAGTGTTGACAAAAGTCATCGGCCGTTGAAATAGCTTTCATGTAGGGCAGGTGGTCCCCATGGCTAACGGAGTCGGACCTAAAAGTTGCCTTCCAGAACCCCGACCGAACCAACCGGCGGCGGCGCTCGTGATAACGACTGTGGCGTCTTTCGGGTCCCGGGTGCACTCCCTTCGTGGCCCGCATTGTGGACGCCCCGGATATTCGCGCTGCCCGCGTGCCGAGGGGACACGCGGACAACACGGGATGTCACAAGCGGCAACGACGCCGGCAAGGAACACGTACGGAGAAGGGTGAGTAACGTGACAAAGTCATTAAGTCGCACAGATTTTCGTGTTCACACCGCCGGCAGCGTCATCGCCGGCGTACAAGGCGCACTACCGGAGAATCGATATGCCCAGAGCGAGATCACTGAGTCGCTCGCCGCATTACCGGCTTTCGACGGATACCGGGACGTACTGCGCAAGCTGCACGCGAGTTCCAAGGTTAACAGCCGCTACCTGGTGTTGCCCGTCGAAGAATACGGATCGCTGAACGACTTCGGCGACGCCAACGACATCTTCATCGACAATGCGGTGGAACTCGGCTGTGCGGCGTTGACCGCGGCGCTCGACGAAGCGGGATTGCACCCGCGCGACGTCGACGTCATCTTCTCGACGACCGTCACCGGTATCGCCGTCCCGTCCCTCGACGCTCGCATCGCCTCGCGGGTGGGGCTGCGACCGGATGTGCGACGCGTGCCGCTGTTCGGATTGGGTTGCGTCGCAGGGGCTGCGGGGGTGGGCCGGCTCAACGACTACCTGCGCGGTGCACCCGACGACGTCGCGGTTCTGGTGGCCGTCGAGTTGTGCTCGCTGACCTATCCCGCGGCGGGGCGCTCGATCGCCAGCCTGGTCGGCACCGCGCTGTTCGGCGACGGCGCGGCGGCGGTGGTCTCGGTCGGTGAACAGCGCGCTGAGAAGATCGGCGCTGCCGGCCCGGACGTTCTCGGTTCCCGTAGCCACCTCTATCCCGACTCCCAGGGCACGATGGGCTGGAACGTCGGCTCCTCCGGATTCGGCCTCATCCTTTCCCCGGACGTCGCGACCGTCGTCGAGCGATACCTACCTGACGACGTCACAAAATTCCTTGCGACACTCGGTTTGGACATCTCGGATGTCGCCACCTGGGTGAGCCATCCCGGCGGTCCCAAGGTCATCGAGTCGATCGTCGGCTCGCTCGGATTGCCAGACGACGCACTGGAATTGACCTGGCGTTCGCTCAGCGAGGTCGGCAATCTCTCGTCGGCATCGGTGCTGCACGTGTTGCGTGACACCATCGCCAAGCGCCCGGCCGCGGGCAGCTTCGGGCTGATGCTGGCAATGGGTCCCGGCTTCTGTTCTGAACTCGTGATGCTGCGCTGGCGGTGACGTGTCGATGACCTGGTATCTGTTGTTGATCGGCGCAGTCGCCGTGGAGCGACTGGCCGAGGTTGTTGTCGCAGAACGTAATCGGTCGGTGAGCAAGGAGCGCGGCGGCGTCGAGTTCGGTGCGGGACACTACCCGGCGATGGTCGCACTGCACGCGGGCCTACTCGCGGGATGTCTGCTTGAGGCAGTCGGATTGCACCGCCCGTTTATCCCGGCGCTGGGGTGGCCGATGTTTTCGGTGGTGCTTGCCGCACAGGCGCTGCGCTGGTGGTGCATCACGACTTTGAACTACCAGTGGAACAGCCGGGTGATCGTGATACCAGGGGCGGCGCGGGTTACCGCCGGCCCGTATCGCCTTTTGCCTCACCCGAACTACGTCGCTGTGATCGCCGAAGGCCTTGCGCTGCCGCTGGTGCACACCGCGTGGATCACGGCGCTGGTGTTCTCGGTTCTCAACGCAGTGTTGTTGAGAACGCGAGTTCACGTCGAAAACGCTGCGCTGGCGAGCCTGGCGTGATCGATCTCGTCGTCGTCGGCGGTGGCCCGGCCGGACTGGCCACCGCCATCCTCGGCGCTAAAGCCGGACTGGAAGTGGTCGTCGTCGAAAGGCGCAGCGGACCGATCGACAAGGCCTGCGGTGAAGGGTTGATGCCGCATACGCTGCGGCAGCTGGAACGGCTTGGCGTGCATCCGCACGGCAAGCCGTTCCGGGGGATCAGCTATCAAGACGGCGACCGACACGTCGACGCCCCGTTCCGGCGGGGCGCCGGGCGCGGTGTACGCCGAACCGTGTTACACAGCGCACTTCTCGACGCTGCCGCCGGAGCGGGCGTGCGGGTCTGCCACGACGAAGTCGGTGAGATAAGTCAAGACGCGACGTCGGTCCGTGCCGGGCAGTGGCGGGCACGCTATCTCGCCGCCGCCGACGGGCTGCATTCGCCGATCCGCCGGTCGCTTGGCTTGGACCGACCGAGCCCGGGCGCCCGTCGTTGGGGCATCCGACGGCACGTGCAGACCGCGCCGTGGTCGGACTTTGTCGAAGTGCATTGGGCGCCTAGCGCCGAGGCGTACGTGACGCCGATAGCCGACGACTGCGTGGGGGTGGCGGTGCTGAAGTCTCGTCGCGGCGGGTTCGATTCCCACCTCGCGGAGTTCCCCGCCTTGCGGGATCGAATCGAGGGTCGGCCGCACGAGGCGGATCGCGCGGCCGGGCCGCTTCGCCAGCGGGCGTCAAGCCGGGCGGCAGGTCGGGTTCTGCTGGTCGGCGATGCTGCGGGCTATGTCGACGCTCTCACGGGTGAGGGCCTCGGCCTGGCTTTCGGTGCAGCGGAGCTGTTGGTGAAAGCCGTTATCGCCGGACGCCCGGACACCTACGACCGCCAGTGGCGTCAGATGACACGACGCTATCGGATGCTGACCGCGGCGTTACTCCAGGCGAGCGCCTTCCCGCCCGTGCGGGCGCGCATCGTGCCGGCCGCGACGGCAATGCCGACCGTCTTCATCGGTGTTGCCAACCTGCTGGCGCAATGAAAAGTCCGGCGCTTCAAATCTCCGCTGTGACAACATCTGCCACAGTCCGGGGCATCACGCTTTCCGGGATCTCACGCGTCGTGCTTCCGAGCGCATTGCGGCGGGTAACGACGTAGGTGTACCGGTCTGCGCCGGGATCGCGGGCGAGCGGTTCTTCGCTGTCGAGGAGCTCTTCCAGGATTTGACGATCGCCGGGATCCATCGCGTCACCATCGATGGTGCCGGATGCCTTCAGGCCGGCAAAGCCCCCGCGTCGCTCGATAAAGTAGCGAGCTTGTTTCTGCATTGCGGTGCCTCAATCGTCAAATGCCGACTTGTGTCCATGCGTCGTCCACCCCACGATATATGTCGGCATCGCCGGGAAACAGCGAGCTGGCGGCGGCGCGGGTAAGCGTGGCGAATTCTTTTATCGTCATGAGCCGGTGAGCCTTCGTACTGGTCAGCGCCGCGTACCAGACTTTGCCGGCCTGTTCCCAGGATCGTCCGCCGATAGCCGTCGCCGCGAGGTAGAAGGCGTGGTTCGGAATGCCGCTGTTCTCGTGCGGATCGCCGCCGGGAACGTAATCGCGGTAAAGCGCCGGTTGCGGCGACAGGCATTGCCGGGAGCCGGGATGAGCCAGGTTGCGCAGGCAGTTGTAGCCCTTGGCAATCGCCACCGGCCCCATAAGATCTGCGCCGATGACCCAGTCCGCTTGGGCGACAGCCTGCTTCCTGCGCCACTGGTAAAACATCGCTCCGAACACGTCGGAGATGCTCTCGTTGAGAGCACCTGGCTCGTCGGAGTAGTCAAGGCCCGCGGTGAACTGGGTGACGCCGTGCGTTAATTCATGGCCGATAACGTCATCAGCCTTGGTGAAGTCGAGGAATATTTGGCCATCCCCGTCTCCGTACGTCATCTGAGCGCCGTTCCAGAAGGCGTTGTCGTAGCGAACGCCGTAATGGATCGACGACATCAGCGTCATGCCGGCATCGTCAACAGAGTTCCGTCCAAAGCATTGTCGATAGAAATCGACGACGCCACGGGTGGTGCCGTACGCACGTTTTGCCGTGATGTCCGCGCTGCGACCGGGATTCGGGACTGGCGTGCCCGGCAGCGATCGAGTGTTTTTGCAGTCGTAGACCGTTACTGCCGGGACAGATGCGAGTACACCGGCAACTTGCAGGCTGGTGATCCCGCTGGCAAGAAGAGTGGTCTGTATTGCCTCGGTCTGGGCGTTTCGTAGTCCTCGCCACGCTTCTTCGACCGCGACACATTCGCGCATCGCTTGTCGCGACTCTGCCGGGATCGATTCGTCTTCGGCGAGCCTGCGTAGGACAGCTGGTGGAACGATGAAGCAACCGCCACCAGCACACATGACGTAACTCCTCTGAGGGCAAACGGTTTGGGACGTTCCGCTGTGTGGTCGAGGTTACAGGCGACGGGCGGGAACCGAGGCTCCGTGAAACATGGTGGTGTCTTCGATAGGCGCGCCGACTTGTGACCCGGTCGTGACCGTCTTGAGGTCTAGCGCGGCCGAACGTCACTATTTGGAAACTTTGCGGTGCGCCGCGCCGTGTCAACAAATTGAGTCGGTGTCTAATACGAGTCCGGTACGGCTTTGATTGCGGAATCGCGAGCGCGGATAGAGGAGTTGACGTTGATGACGATCTTTGATCGAACAAGCATCAAAGTAGTTGCCTGCGTTGGGTTCTACGGGGCCGCCGTCGCGTTGAGTCCGGACGCTGCAGCCGTCCCGCTAAAGACGGGCGGCTACGCATGCGTCCAGGGATTGGCCGGCGAAGCTGGACCGCCGGCAGCTGTGGGTGGACCGGCACTCGGTGCTGGCCCCGCCGCAGCCGGTGGTGGCGCGGCGGCAAGTGGCCCAGGGGCAGCCGGTGGTGCCGCGGCGGCGGGTAGTGGCCCGGCTGCAGCCAGTGGCGGCCCAGTCGCAGCGGGTGGTGGCCCGGCGGTCGCGGAGGTGTGCATCCCGCCTGCGCCGACGGGCGCTGCACTTTCTTCTATGGCTGGGGTTCCCGCCGCTGCGCCTGGGCCGGTGGTCGCACCCGTTCCTGCTGGGGTTCCGGTAGGTGCTCCGGTGCCGGCGGGCGCGTCGGTACCCGCGGGTGCGCCGATTCCGGTGGGTGCGCCTCTGCCGGTCGGTGCTCCAGTGCCGGCGGGTGCGCCGGTGCCGGCCGGTGCGCCAGTGGCTGCGCCGGTACCGGTGGCTGCAGGCGCACCACTGATTGCGCTTGGGCCGGTGGGCGCGCCGGTCGGTGCGCCGCTGCCGGGCGGCGCTGTACTCACTGACACGGCTGGTCCCTTCGGCGGAAAGGGCCAGGCGACTGGTCCAGCGCCGGCCGGCGGGCCTGCGCCCGGTCAGCCGATTGCGCCGGGTCCTCCTCCGTCCTAGGGGCGTAACCAGCTTCTGCCCCCTGGCACTAAGCTGACTTCAGCGACGGTAGAAGCTGCAGGACAGGCAATTTGACGTGCGGCGGAGTTGCTCGAAGCTGCTGCTATTCCTTCACGATCACCGGGTCGCCAACATTGACGGTGTTGAAGTACCACTCTGCGTCGGCGGGGCTCAGGCTGATGCAGCCGTGGCTGACGTTCTCAAGCCCGAGTGAATTGACAGCCCACGGAGCTGAATGCACAAAGAGGCCGCGCCTGGTGATGCGAACGGCGTAATCCACCGGAACCCGGTAACCCTCGGGATCGGTGAGCGGTACGCCGACGCTGCTCGAATCCATAATCACCTTACGGTCTTTGGACAAGACGGTGTAGACGCCGACGGGCGTCGGAAATTCCGGTCTCCCCATCGAGGCCGGCATCACCCCGTCTTCCCCCCAGTGCGGTCGGTGGTGCGGTGCCGGCCGTGGGGGCGGCGGTGCCGCCCCGACGCCGTCGACGCTCACAGTGAAGGTGTGATCTGAGATGTCGGCAACGCCGAGGACGGCGGGACCCGTTTTGAAGTCGGTAGACAGCGGGCCCACCGACAGCGCCACCGTGCGGTGCGCCGGCCAGAATCGGTCCGGAACCCACTGCACAACATCGTTGTCCAGCCACTCGAACTTGCCGGTCATCTCAGGCGTCGATGTGACCGCAATGGCACGCTCGGCCGCATCCCGGTTGGTGATAGGCGCGCTGAACGTCACCACCACGGGGTGCGCCACGCCCACC
>Ga0335075_10019431_pt1 | contig 10047 bp, 9 predicted proteins | sample Lox_Sample_24_FD_206723 | JGI IMG/M metagenome (GOLD analysis project Ga0335075, IMG submission 206723) | Soil microbial communities from Loxahatchee National Wildlife Refuge, Florida, United States - Lox_Sample_2.4 | ecosystem: Environmental > Terrestrial > Soil > Wetlands | place: USA: Florida...
TAGTGATACAGCTGAAGCAGCCGTCGGATGACGGTCCGGTCGTCGTCGAGCGCCTCGACCACCTCTACGTCCATCTGCTCATAATGCCCCGCTCTATCCGCACCGGGGCGACCCACGCTTCAACAGCTGCTAGGTCCGGCCCGGCGACCAGTCCCGGCATGCCAGGCGACGTATCCCGTTCCGCTTCGACACCCCGCTCATGCGCCGCGAATCTCCGCATCCAAGCTGCTCACAGCCCAATGGGCGGCTGCCGTACCAGTGAGGCTCCGCCTCTGACCGTCTAACGGCATGGTTCCTGCTGGCCAGACTGCGTGCCTTCCAGCTCCTCCTCACGTGCATAGGGACAGTTCCGGCGGGTGACATGGGTGCACGTGACGGTTGATGTGGTTCTGGGCGGGCACATGAAGAAGCTGCACATCGAGTGCCTGGAATGGGTGCGGAGGCTGAAAGCTGATGTGCTGAGGTTTTTGCTGCTGAACTGCCTGCAGTGCCTACTGGGTCCCGCTGTCGGTACGTCCGACGCTGAGGGCGAACCCATCGCGCCAGGTTCGATGTTCCAGCGCCCAGCCGAGATGCCGAGCCGCCTGGTTGCTGGCGCCCCGCGCCCAATCGTGCCCTTCGGCTGCGTACCACCCGTCACCACCGCACCTGCGTTCAGGCCGGCAACCAGGCCATCACCACCGTCGACCGCTGACGCGATGCCGGACGACGTCCGTCCGGCCATCGAAACGATCAGTCGCGACCGCAGACGCCGACACTCATCCGGGCCAGGACAGGACGGGTCAGGTGATGTCCTGCCGGACGGACAGGACGATACCGACGACCGCCAATGCGCCGGCCCAGGCGATCAAGGTGATCGCGCCGGCGCCTGGTGAGAGCAGATGCTGGACGCGCAGGCCCATCAGTGCGTCCGAGGCACGGTCTGGCATGAACCGCCCCACCGAGGGGACGAGGCCGAACAGGAGGCTGTCGACGACCAGGCCCCAGGCCAGTAGCGTGATGACGCCGCCGACTTGGTTGTGGATGATCGCTCCGAGACCGGCGCCGATCGCGCCCCACAGGGCCGCGCCAGCCAGCCCGCCGACCGTGAGCAGCAGAATGTCGCCGCTGCTGAGCACGACCGTAATGTCACGCCCGTCGAGGATCCCGTATCCGATCGCCCAGCCGACCGCCTCGCCGAGGACCCCGAATGCGATTCCGGCCAGTGCGCCGGCGGCGACCTTGGCGGCCAGGACGTGTGAGCGCGCGGGGTTGAACAGGATCGTCGGACGGATCGTGCCGAAGCGGTACTCGCTCGTCACCAGCAACACGCCGGCAAGGGCGGAGAACACGCCGGCGAGGCTGCCCACGCTCAGCAGCGAACGCTGCTCCTCTTTGCTGGCAAGCCCGGCCGGGTGGGTGAGCAGCCCGGTGAGCAGCGTGAAGAGCAGGATCAGCACGATCATCGCGAGGATCAGCCCGATCGTGGTCCGAGTCGAGCGAATCTTCAAAAGCTCTGCCCTGATCTGCGCGATCATGCCGCTGCCTCCGCGGTGAGTTCGAGGAAGACGTCCTCCAGCGCGCCTCCATCGTTGACCAGCTCGTGAACCGGGACGCCGGCGGCGAAGGCGATCTCACCGACCCGCTCGCTTGATGCTCCCCGGACGAGCAGGGCGTGGTCGGCACGCGTCGTCACCTGCAGCGCCTCGTCACGCAGCGCCTTGGTGAGCTGCTGGGGATCACCGCTGCGGACGCGAACCGCGCCGCCGACGCGGGCCGTCAGCTCCGCCAGCGAGGACGAGAGCACGAGCCGCCCGCGACTGATGATCAGCACCCGGTCAGCCGTCTGCGCGACCTCGGCGAGCACATGACTTGAGATGAGCACCGTGCGACCCTCTGAGGCCAGCCTGCGCAAGAAGTCCCGCAGCCAGCGAACTCCCTCGGGGTCAAGCCCGTTGGCAGGCTCGTCGAGAATCAGCAGCTCCGGGTCGCCCAGCAGCGCCGCCGCGAGCCCTAGCCGCTGACGCATCCCCAGCGAATATCCCTTCACCCGCCGCCCGGCAGCCTCACGCAGATCCACCAGGCGCAACACCTCGTCCGCACGTGAGTCAGGAATGCCGGCGGCCTGCCCCAGCATCCGCAGGTGATCGCGGCCGGAACGGCCGGGATGGAAGTCGGTCGCCTCGAGCACGGCACCGATCCGCAGTGCCGCATGCGGCAGCTCGGCGTAGGGACGATCGAACACCAGTGCCCGTCCGCTCGTCGGCGCTGCCAGGCCCAGGATCATCCGCAGCGTCGTCGTCTTGCCGGCGCCATTCGGGCCGAGAAACGCCGTGATCGTCCCAGCCTCCAACACAAACGACAGATCCGTGACCGCTGAGACCTCACCAAAGCGCTTGGTCAACGACTCGGCCTTGACGACCACGGTCATCCGCGTGCCTGACCGTTCAACGGGACCGCGCGGTAACCGGAGGTCTCCTGCCCGGCCTGGCCGGGCAGGTCCAGCCGGCGCCGAACCTCGGAGGTGTCCACGTCGAGAGCGCCCAGCAGCACCGCGGCGGGATCCGGGGGCTGGAGAGTGAGGATCCGGGCGAGCACCTGCCGGGCCGTGACCTGGCTCTTGATGCGGTTGGGCTTGGCCGCGTCCTGCAGCACTTTCTTGGCCGCGGGCGTCGTGGGGAAGCGGCCTTTTTTCATGAGGTCTCGGAGCCCCGGCTTCTTCGGCACGGCGTGCATCGGCAGCTCGGGAGCATGAGCGTTCTGCCCCAGGCCCAGGGCACCCAGGGCCTCCCGATCGAGCGCGTCCTGGGCCTGGCGGGCTTGCTGCAGGCTCACGCCCAGCAGGCCTTCGACCGAGGGATCCTCGAACAGGGCGAGCAGGATGTGGTCGGTGCCGGCCCGGCGGTCACCACGGCGGCGAGCCTCCTCGCTGGCCTGCAGATAGATGGCCCAGGGGTGAAGCGTCTCCGGCGGTACGGGCTCCGTGGTCATGATCACTCCTTGTTGTACTTGGTGTGCACGGACTGGCGGGTGACGCCCAGGGCGTCTCCGATCTGCTGCCACGACCAGCCCCTGGCCCGGGCGGACGCGACGTGACTGGCTTCGACCCTCTCCGCCAGGCGATGGAGCGCCAGCGAGGCACGAAGCCCGATCGCCGGGTCATCCGAGGAGATACTCACACTGAGCTCTTCGACGTCCACGCCCGTCAATTTAGACTGACAGGCAGGCCGTGTCAAATAGAACTGACGCCAGCATGGCCGCCCGGCTGCAGGGCGGGGAGCCAGGCGATTGCGGCGGCGGGAACGAGCGCGGGGTGGTGGGCGGCGGGGCACTGGCTAGTGATCTTCGGGCGGCTCATCTTGCGGGCCCGGGCACCTCCACTGCTCGCCGTCGCTGCCCGGGCAGGAACATGAACCGGCCCAGACCCTCGCGCAGCTGAGGCTCGTGACGCTGCGGCCGGCACCTTAGCCCGCCTCGGAGAACTCAACCACGCCGAGCCGCCTCCTGACCGACACAGCCGGCGAGCTCAGCGGCCCAGCCCTCTGAAGCATCAGGGATCCTCAGCCGCTGCTCAACCACAGGCCGAGCCGATGGCGTTCCAGACCGCTCCCGCAACGGGCTCGCAAGATCCACTTTCACGGGCTCTGAGCTGGGAACACGTCAGTGGCAGGTGTTGGCTTCGAACCAACGTAGGCTGAGCCGACGGTTTTACAGCCCGCCCGTCCCGGTCCATCGGAATGGCCGCTGACCTGCGGATCCTCCGATAGCGGCGAGGTGACGCCCGCTGCCTGTCCGCCATTTGTCCGTAGCCGCGGAGTGTCCCTGGTCAGTGCGATGCAGGTAATGGATCATGTCCCGTTGGGTCCGGGTGGGTCCTGCGTCATGCAGTTCCGCCGACCTGTCATGCTCCGCCAGTTGCAACCTCGCCCGGGCGCTGACGATCCTAGGGTTGGATCGTGAAGACGCTGGTGGTCGGCGCGGGGATCGCCGGGCTGACGCTCGGGGGCCTGCTGTGCAGGCAGGAGCGCCCGCCGGTCATCGTCGAGCGGTCGGCCTCGCCCGCCGATGGCTACGCGATCGGCTTGTACCCGCTGGGCAGTTGCGTGCTGCACGGGCTCGGCGCCTACCGGGAGCTGGCCGCGCGGTCACTAGTGCTGGAGCGGTATGAGCTGTCGGCTAGCTCGGGCCGGGTGCTGCAGTCGCTGGACATGTCGGTGCTGACCAGCGCGGTCGGGCCGCTGCTGATGGCCAGCCGCAGTGACCTGGTGGAGGTTCTGGAGGGGTGCTGCGCGCCGGCCGAGCTGCGCCGCGGTGTTTCGGTCAGCTCGCTGACGCAGCACCGCGACGGGGTCGAGGCCGAGTTCAGTGACGGAGCGTCGGGGTGCTTTGACGTGGTGGTGGCCTGTGACGGCATGTCGTCGCCGACCCGCGAGCGGGTGTTCGGCCCGGCTACGGGATTCGACACCGGGTGGGCGTTGTGGACCTGGTGGACGAGCGGCGACGTATTTGACCCGCAGGTCGCCCGCGAGTGGTGCGGTCCGGGCTGGTTTTTCGGTGTCTACCCGGCGCCTGGCCGGGTCATGTGCGCGGCCGGCGTCCCGGCACGGGTTAGCGGCGATGACCCTGGGGCCGCGCTCAAGGGCTGCCTGGCCGGCCTCGCTGACCGGAATCCGGCGGTGGCCGCGGCGCTTGGCGACCTCGGACATGCATACCAGTGGCCGATGTCCGACGTCCGCGCCAGGCGGTGGGTCCGGGGACGGGTGGCGCTGTGCGGCGACGCGGCCGCCGGATTCCTCCCTGCTGCGGGCGTCGGCGCCTCCAGCGCGATGCGCGCCGCGGCCGGCCTGGCCGATGAGCTCTCCCGCGCCGATGCCTCCACGGTTCCGCTGGCCTTGGAGCTGTACCAGAAACGGTGCCGCGGCGTTGTCGAGCGCAATCAGACCGAGTCACGGCGCCTGGCCAGGGCAATGTTCGTCACCAGCCCGCTGCTGGCCAGGGCCCGCGACCACATCGCCCGGCGCTACCCGGCCGAGCGCGCCTTGGGCCACATCATCGCCAGCGCGCACAAGCCCTTCTGACCATGCCTGTCGCCCCAGCCTCAGCCATGCTGACAGGGGTCGGCGGGGCTGAGGCGGCGCGCATGGCGGCTACCTGATGGATGCAGCCGGCCAGCAGCGACGCGCATCGTTCCGGCGGGTAAAACTGTGCCGAGCTGTCCTGGGCCCCGCTGATCCCGTCGGTGTAGAACAGGATGCGCCCGGAAGCTCCCAGGCTGACCGTCGTGGTCTCACGCGGGCTCGCCAGGAGCTTTTCCAACCCGAGGGCAGGCCCGGGCTGGCCGTCTCGATGATCTGCTGCCGGCCGCCGCTGACCGGCACTGGCGGCGGACGCCTCCTGTTGAGGATCGTGACCAGCGGCCCGCGGGCCGGGATCCCGGCCAGTATCACGGTCACGACCTCGGCCGGCTGCCGCTGCAGGCTGCGCTCGATCCTGGCGGCAATCTCGGTCAGGCCCGGCGCATCCCCGCGCCGAGGGCTCACCCGGTGGCCTCAACCGGGCCAAAGTCGCCCTCGGTTGGCGTCAGCGCCAGCGCGTGCTGGCTCTTGTCAGCCTTGATCCGGGCGGTGGCGCGCCATCCTGCGACGACCTCCCGCGCAGTGCCGTCGATGGTCAGCTCAGCCGCATCCGACAGGCCAGCCACGAGCTCGTCGGCGAAGTCCAGGCGCTCTGCCGCTGACAAGTGCCGTGCCCACGGGAACACTTCTTGCAAGGCAGCTTCGACCGCCCGGACGCCGGACTTGCTCCGAGACAGCGCCGAGAAGATCCGCGCGGCGGTGACCAGGTTCTCGTCACGCTCCTCTTCCCTGTCCGCGGCTGTCAGGTAGAAGTCCGGGGCATCGCGGTGCGTCACCCTTAGCCGACCGAGTTGCTTCGCGCGCTCGGCAACAGCCCGAGGATTGCGCGACAAGTCGGAGAACGTCACGGCATCGGCAGGCTGCGCAGTCATGCTACGAATCTATTCAGATCACGTTCTGATGTCCACAGCGCGGCGGTAAAGTCGCTGACGTCCACGCCAGATCCCACAGTCGTACGCGGGTCCGGCTTGGCGTCCGATTTTCAGGAGGCTTTGCCCGTCCACGCCAGTCCACCGTCAACCGCCCAGGCACGTTGCTCCGCTGCCCCCGTGCAGTCCAGGGCCGTGGCCAGGTTTCCAGGACCGTTGAGACGCCGGGACGAGCCACCCTCGTCAGCGTCGCCCGCGCCATCCGGGCAATGCATGACACAGCGCAGGGCTTCGCGCCCTCGTCACCCGCCGGGGCGCGCTACAGCCACGATGTCTGCATTCCCGATCGCATGACTGCGCCGGACACGGTGATCGGGCCCCGTGAAACTTCGTCTTCAGTGGCGGCCAGGTCGCGGGCATCATTGACTGGGACTCAGCCGGACCATCCAGCCGCGCATGGGATCTCTGCTATGCCGCGTACCAGTTCGTGCCATTCACCCCGACACCCGACCTGCGGGCCTGGGGCTGGCCGCAAGAGCCGGATCGAGCCGCCCGCCCAGCACAGTTCGCGGACGCCTACGGCGACCTCGTTGACCCAGCCGAGCTGGTCGACCTGGCGATCGTCCGGCTCGTCTCAATAGCCGCACACATCGAACGCGAGATCCGCGCTGGCAACCCAGCGTTCCGGACTCACCAGGAAGAGAAGCACGCCTGGGGATACCGGCGCGCAGCGCAGTTCGTTATCGAGAACCGCGACTCGCTGCTCTAACTAACTCCTGCCGGGCCGAGGATCGCCGCGCCGCCTCTCGACGCGAACTCTGATCCCTAAGGTCATTGACAACCGTTGCCGAGACGCGGTCAGCAGGTTGCCGGCCAGGCCGAACAGCCAAGCCGTGGCCAGCACACGGATGAGTGTCGCGCTGCGCGGATGCCTGCGGTCGAAACCCGTCCTTTCACGGTGGTTGTTGCGCACGCAACGCTAGGAGGCCGAGGGCGGCGGGCCGGGACGCCGGCCGTCGACAGGCCGGGCGGCGCGCTCAGCAGACCCCGCGGCGCTGCTGGAGCGCCGCATGCACCGCAGAGGCACCGCTCACCTTCATTGCCGGCGCCGTCGAGATGACCGGCAACTGCGCCTGATGGGTGCCCGTCGTGCTCGCCGCCGGCATCACCACCGGCCCGGCACGCCGGGTCAGCTACGGCGCGCGCAGACGATCGCGGATGTCTCGCTGATGACCAGGATGCTGGTGCGGGCCCAGGCGGCCAGCAGCCGGGCCAGCCGGCCGTCGCCGCGGGCGATGGCCAGGTCGTCGAGCATCCGCGGCGCGCGGTGGTAGAGCGCGGTGTGGCCGTTGCGGATGGCGGCGTGCGCCAGGGCGCAGGCCAGGTAAGTTTTCCCGGTGCCGGTCGGCTCGGTGATCACGATCGCGCGGTGGCTTGCTGCCCAGTGCGCCCGGGCCAGGTCGAGGATCTGGGCTTTGTCCAGGCCGCGGGGGTGACGGAAGTCGATGTCCTCGACGGTGGCGGGGACGCGGAGCCGCGCGGTCTTCAGGTGCCGTTGCAGCCTGCGGTCGGAACGGACGGTGAGCTCGTGGTCGACCAGCAGGCCGAGGCGCTCGTCGAATCCCAGCCCGGTGTAAGTGGCCTGCTCGTTCTGCTCGGCGAGGGCGGCGGTCATGGCGTCCAGCCGCAGCGCCTTCAGCCCGTCGATGGTGGCATTAAACAGCATGATCGGTTGTCCGTCCTAGTTGTAGTAGCCGGGGCCGCGCACGTTGGCGTGCGCGGGGTGCGGGGGCAGTTCGGGTGCCTGGCCGGGCAGCGGCTGGCGGTCCAGCCCGGTGCGCAGGATCGACTCGACGCTGCGGTAGGAGTAGGAGCGCAGGGCCAGCGCGCGGGCGCAGGCAGCCTCGGCCCGGTCGCTGCCGTGCCGGCCGGCCAGGCGGGTGATGCCCAGCGCGGCCCGGTAACCCTGCTCGGGGTGGGGCCGGGAGGCCAGGATCGCCGCCACCAGCGCTGCGGTGGACGGCCCGGTCTTGCCTGCCCACTCGGTGATCCGCGACGGAGTCCGCTCAGCGTGCCGGCGATGCGCTTCGGGCATGTGCGCCGGATCGGTGGTATGGCCGTGCCGCACCTGCGAGCGGGCGTGGGAGGCGACCCGCCGCGACTGATGGAAGATCTCCACCGTGGCTGCCGACAACCGCGCGTCCGCCTGCTGACGGGCCAGCTGGTAGGGCACCGAGTAGTAATGCCTGTCCGCGGCGACCGCGATGTGGTAGTCGATGTTCACCCGAGCTTTCCGCCAGGTCGCGAACTCGTACCGGGTGGCCGGCAGCGGCCGCAGCGCGGGCTGCTCGACCTGCTCGAACAGCAGCTGCCGGCTGCCGTCCAGCTTCTGGAACGGCCGGGCGTTGATCTCCGCGACGCACGCGGCTATCGCGGCGTTCACCTCGGCCAGCGAGTAGAACCGCCGGTCCCGCAGCCGGGCGATGACCCACCGCTCGGCGATCAGAACCCCGTTTTCGGCCTTGGCCTTATCCCGCGGCCTATACGCCCTCGCGGGCATGATGGCGACCCGGTAGTGGGCGGCCATCTCGGCATAGGTCGCGTTGACGTCCGGCTCATAGCGGTCGGGCCGGGTCACCCCCGAGCGCAGGTTGTCGCACACCACGATCTGCGGGCAGCCGCCCATCGCCTCAAAGCAGTGCACGTGCGCGGTCACCCAGTACAGCAGCTGCTGTGACGGGAACGCCTCGGCATACAGCCAGTTCGAGGCGCCCGCCACCGCGACGAACAGCTCCGCCCGCAGGCCGACCTCGCCGCTCGCGCGGTCGAAGACCGGGATCGTGTCGCCGGGAAAGCCGGCGAACAGCTTCTCCCCGGCGGTGTGCACCTGGCGCATCGTCACGTCGACGCCGCCGCGCCAGCGCCGGTACAAATTGGCGAACTGGCTGTACCCGTACCCGTCCGGGTGCGCCTCCCGGTACTCCAGCCACAGCAGCTGCAGCGTCACGCTCTTGCACCGCAACTCCCGGTGCACCCGGTCAAAGTCCGGCGCCGGCCGCGCCAGCGCCGACGGCAGCGCCGGCGGGTACAGCAGCGCCTCCAGCCCCGCATCATCTAACCCGTCCGGCAGCGGCCAGCTCAGCCCGGCCGCCCTCGCCCGGGCCACATAATCCGACACCGTGGTGAACGGCACCCGGCCGCGGCACCCACCTGACGGCGGCTCAGACCCTCAGCGAAGGTCAGCCGCAATACCTCACGGATCTTGCGCATGTCGACACGGGGACGCGGCATCGCCAGCAGGCTCTCCTCGGACTCGGCAACTCATCCGAAGGAGCGTGCCGCCCGCCTACCTCACAATCAGCCCGCCACGCTGTACGAAAACCCCGGAACCCGTGTACGGAATCGATCAGAACCGGTGTCCGGATTCGCTCGGAATCCTCACATCGACTACGACCTCGACCCGGCAACCCCGATAACCAGCATCGCCAGCTGCTTCGACACACTCCACGCCGCGGCAACTTCCGGAAGCGCGGGCGCTGCTGGGTAGGCCGTCGTGCCTTCGGCTGGTCATAATGCGCGGATGAAGGGTCCTGAGTATGCTCGCGTTCCGTTTGACATTGAGCAGTATGCGCGCCGCTCTCGTGACGGCCCGTGTTTCGTCTGCGAGATCCTGGCCGGGAATCCCGACTATCCCCATCACGCCGTTTACGAGGACGCTGCCACCATCGGGTTCCTGACCCGGTTCCCGACCCTGCTGGGCCACTGCCTGGTCGCGCCCAAGAGGCACGTCGAGAACTGGGTGGACGACCTGGACGAGGAGGAGTACCTGGCGCTCCAGCTGGTGGTGCGCCGGGTCGCGCGGGCGGTTGCCGTGGTCGTGCCGACCGAGCGGATGTACAGCCTGAGCCTGGGCAGCAAGCAGGGCAACGCTCACCTGCACTGGCATATCGCGCCGCTTCCGCCGGGAGTGCCCTATCACCGCCAGCAGCATTACGCGCTCATGGCGGAAAACGGCGTCCTGGACGTCGATGACAGCTCACAGGCCGCGCTGGCACAGGCCATCA
>Ga0335075_10019432_pt1 | contig 10047 bp, 5 predicted proteins | sample Lox_Sample_24_FD_206723 | JGI IMG/M metagenome (GOLD analysis project Ga0335075, IMG submission 206723) | Soil microbial communities from Loxahatchee National Wildlife Refuge, Florida, United States - Lox_Sample_2.4 | ecosystem: Environmental > Terrestrial > Soil > Wetlands | place: USA: Florida...
TGACACCGCCGTCTGAACCGTCCCGTGCCTTCGTTTAGCCGCGACCCGCAGGGGAGCGCTTTTTGAGCGCTCCCCTGCGGGTCGCGGCTAAACGGGGAGGTTTTCTCAGCCCGGATCCGGATTGGGTTGTTTGTTCGGCTTCTGCTCCGGCGGTTTGTTTATGCTCGGTTCCGGCTTCGAGCTGCTCGTAGGTTGACAGCCGAGACCCATCATCATCAGCGCTCCCGCCAGACAAAGCGCCAGACTGCTTATCCCTCGTCTCATCATGGTTGCTCCTTGTTCTCGCGCAAAAAGTCCGGCAACGCTTGCGGTCGGCCGTCGCGGTCTACGCAGGCCAGCGTGGACGCGCCCTCGGCCAGCAGCCGGCTCTCGCAATACAGCTCGTAGCGATGATCGATCCGCACCGACGTGGTGCGCGTCACGATCGTTTTCAACGTCAACAGATCGTCATAATGCGCCGGCCAACGATATTTCACTTCGATCTTCGTCAACACCAACAGAAAGCCCTGATCTTCGAGATCCTTGTAGGACAAACCGCACGAGCGCAACAACTCGGTGCGTCCTTGCTCGAAGTAGATCAGATAGTTGGCATGGTGCAAAAGTCCCATGCGATCGGTCTCGGCGTAGCGGACGCGGATAGTGATCTCGCCGCGAGTCATTGTCGATTTCCTTATCAGCGGATACGTCCGGCCCGGCCAAACGGATAGTAGACCAGGAGCGCCCGCCCCAAGAGCAAACGCCGCGGCACCGTGCCCCACGATCGGCCATCCGAGCTTTCGGGGCTGTTGTCGCCCAGACACAGAAAATGATCCGGCTGGACGTACAGAGTCACGAACGGCGGCGAACGTAAATCTCTCCAGGTCAGTGGATCCTTTTCATCGAAGCCATGCACGTCGGCTTCATGCGGCCCTCCCTGCTTGGCTCCGCCGACCGTGTAGTAGGTATCGCGGAACAGCTTCAGATTGTGTATGGCCGCTGCGGCGCCGCGAACGCCGACGCTGGCCGGCTCGAAATCGTTCTCCTGTCGCGGACCAAGATCCTCCGGCGCGGCATAGGTGACGCCGTTGTCGAAAGGCAGGTCGCCGTCCACCCAGACCACCAAACGCTGATCGACGTTGGCGAAACGCAGCCGATAGTTGCCCTTCTTTTTCAACGCTGTCGCCTTGCTATCCAGCTTCTGCTCGCCCTTGTCCGTGACACGCAGGAGAGTGCAAGTTCCCGTGCTAAGATCCCAGTGCGCCCGGAAGCGATCAACGCCGCGCGACAATTCCAGCGTCAGCTCACCCTGCGGTGCGTCAATGGCCGCCTCGCATTCGAGGATGAGATCGCCAACCCAATTGTCTCCCACGAGGGGGGAATGGCCGTTGCTCTGATAGGTGTTGTAGCCCATGATGTCGGTAATAAGCGCCGGCCTGCCCGGCATCTCGCGCAAGATGTGCTGATAACGCAACCAAGCAGTATCGTTGCCTCCGTTGCCGTCGTAGCGAAAACCGTGGGCAACAATCGCCTTCCAGCCGTCATCCATAATCTTCCAGCGATCCGTGGAGATCGGGTCGGACTTGCTGGGGTGATCGTTGTCGAAGACCAGCCGCATCATCGCCAGGATGTTCTCCGGATCCTTGCGGATGATTTGGAACCGGCCCTTGCGGAAAAGGTCGGCGGCCTCATCAATGTGCATGTTTTCTTTTTTCCACAGGGTCGCCATCAGCGCCGGATCTTGCTTGGCTTTCTCGTAATCGTCGTAGTGCGGTCCCTTATCGGGGCTGAGGAAATACAGTTTGCCGCCGCAGATGGCGATGGTTTCCCCCGGCAAGCCGATGCACCGCTTGATGTAATTCATCGGCACGTGATTGCGGTGCGGGCCGGTCAGGGGGAAATCGTTGCCGCCGGGATATTTGAAAACAACCACGTCGAGCCGATTTGGATCTCTGTTGAACAAATCGTAGACGAACTTGGCCACCAGCACGCGATCGCCGCTGTTCCAGCCGGGATCTTTGATCTCGATAGAGTTCTTGTTGTTAATCAGGAAATCGCGGGGAGCGTTGGGAAAATGAATGTGTTGGCGGCAATTGGGGCAGATGCAAGCGAAAACGGGGGTTGGGCGTATCCCTTCGCTGGGATCGACTTCTTGACTGCAATTGATGGGGAACTTGATTCCGCAGTCGGGACAAGTGACCTCTTTCTGATAACCCAACAGCGTCTGCGCCATGGAGCCGGTGGGGATGACGAATGCCTCGGCGGCAAACGATTTGAGCAGGAGAACGAGAACGACGACGAAAACGATGGTTTCGACGACCTCGCGGACGCTGTCGCCGTGTTGTACCGGCTGCGGCCGCGGCCGTCCGCGCGTATCGGCCCGTGCCTCGGCTTCGGGATGAAAGTCGGTCGAGCGGAACAACAACCCTGGAACGCCCAGCAGAAATAGCCAAAATGCCGACTGCCAGGGCCGGGCGCCCGGCTCGATGCGTAAACCCATGAAGCGGCTGAGCCAGAAGTTCCTTTCCAGCAGCAGGAACAGCCCCAAGTCGAATAGACCCGCAACACTGCCGGCAATCTGCATGTCTTTCTTGTACCAGCGCGTCAGGTACAGCGCCAAAATAACCAATCCCCAGCCGCAGACGGCCACGAGCAAAGAGCCAGCGATCCAGCGACCGAGCATGACGAATTCCGGCACGACGGCGTTCTTGATTTTGTCGTCGTGCGGCGCGGAACCGTTCGGACTGGCCAGTTGGCCGTTGCTGCTCGGTGTAGAAGTTACGGCCGAAGCGGCCGTGAACCGGGCCGAGGAATGCGGCGAAGGGGTGGGTACGTTTTCGTCTGCCATTGGAACACCCTGAGTGGTGGGAGAAGTCGCTCCTAACAATACTTCGGAGCCGCCCAGCCCGCATTTTTCGTCGAGACTCGGCATCGAGCCAATCGGCCCTCTTTAGGGATAGTACACAAAGAGGGCCATCGCCAACAAGGGGCAGTGACGGCGCGCGATTTCCCCACTACTCCGTCCCGCAATGCAGAGCCGCGACCGTAAGGGAGCGGTGGGCGTATCCCTTCGCTTCCTCACGGTCGCGGCTCTGCTGAACAATGACATGCGCTAGACGGGACGGCTCATTCGATTAGTACCTCTTAATAGTCGAAATTGGCGACTTCGCCGCCGGCCCGGCTGAGGAGGACTTGCATCTGAGCCATCGTTAGGCCGCTCTGCACGAAGCGCACCGAGCCGTCGCCAAACAGCATGTTGCCGCCGCCGATGTGGAAGGCAAAGATTTCGCTGTCGTTGCTGCAATTCTCTGAACACGACCACGGCGCCGCCGGTAGCCCGTCGAAACCGCCGCCGGCGGCGATTCCGGAGCCGCTGGGGTCCGAACCGTTGGTGGCGATGTAGTTGAGCGGATCGGCCCACGCTCCTCCGCCTTGAGGACAGGGTCCGTCGGGTCCAGCCGCGTACCCGCCCGCTTGCGTCGCCATGCCCTTGCTGCCGTACCAAGTAGGCCGCCCGGCGTCTTCGACAACCATGATCGTGTTCGACGTGCCATCGCTAATGGCGGTGAAACAAACGGGGCCATCCGGCGGCTCGGCGATGATCGAGGCTCCGGCGTTGATGTTGATCCCTGGGAGGTCGGCCTCCATGCCAGCGTCGGCGGCATAGTCCGTCCGTCCAAAGATCAAGCCGGGCGGATAGCTGACGGAGACGCCGAAGTTATTGAAGCTTTGTACCAGCTCGGCCGAATAATCGACCGTGGGCTGCCCCGGCGCGGAAGGGCAGAGGAACGTCTGGATCGGCGTCGAATAGGCGGGATTGGCCGGCGGCATGTTGACGCTGCTGAGCGCCGCCTTCGTCACATCGATCATCCGGTACACGTTTTCCTGTTCCATGTAGGGGAGGATCAGGACAAACACCCCCGCCCCGAAGACGTTTGCTCCGGAGGGCGCGGTCGGGTCCGGGGCAAGCAACGGTTTGTATGCTTGCGGAAAGCATTGGTTGACGCCGTGGTAGTTGTGCAGAGCCAAACCGATTTGCTTGAGGTTATTGGCGCACTTGGCGCGAGCGGCCGCCTCGCGCACTTTCTGCACGGCCGGCAGCAGAAGCCCTAGCAAGATGGCGATGATGGCCATCACCACCAATAGCTCGATCAGCGTGAAAGCATTCCGGCGAGTTGACGGACGCATCTAGGTATCCTCCCAAGAGTGCAAGGCCTTGAGTTTCGTTCGCTCACACTAAGCGATAGATTAGGCTAGGCTAAATTAATGAATTAGTCAAGGCGAAATGGTGCAAGCCCACCGCGCCAGCAAGAGACCATCCGATCGGCGGCGTGGCGAACGCCGAGGTCGACCGCGCATGATCTCGCAGCATGTCTACGATTTTTGGTGAGCGGGACGAACGAGCCGGAAGCATCAGCGGCGGAATGTCGCCGTCGCTGACGCTTCCAACTCGTTCGGTGAAATGTCGCTTACTTGGCCAATCGCTCCAGCGCCGCCGTTGCCTCGCGCGTCAGCCGCGCATTGGGAATGCCCTTCGCCAGTGCCCGCAGATGCTCGCGCGCTTCCGCCGTGCCTGCGTACTCCAGGACTTGGACCGACCGCAGCGCCCGCAAATGTTCGCCGGACGGCTCCAGCTTGCTCAACACTCGCATGATCCGCTGCCGCATTTCCAGCGATAGGTTCTCGGCTAACTTTTTGCGCAGCACCGGCTCGGCCCCATCGACGATCTTCTCCAGCTCTTCGGTCGCCTTGGACCGCGTCTGAAAATCATTGCTGTCGAGATCGCGGATCAAGCGCTCGATGCGCTGGGCATCTACCGCTGACGGCTTGACGCGATCGCGCAACAGCGGCACGGCTTGCTCCGGGTTGGCAACGAGATCCCAAAGCGCTTGCACCGCTCGCGCCCCATCCATGCTTGCCAGATCCTTCCAGCGTTGCTCCAGCTCCCGCGGTGTCCATTTCACCGCTTGCAATCGGCCGTCTTTCATCCGGCCGGTGAAGTCCCATAGTAGTATCGTGGAATTCTTGCCGCCGGAGGCGAGCGATCGTCCATCGGGAGCGAAGGCGACGCTCCAGACGCCTCCGGCGATGTGGCCGCGGAAAGTCCGTGCTTTCAGACCCGTATTGACCTCCCAGATGTAGATTTTCGGGTCCGGGTCCATTCCGGCGCCGGCCAGCCATTTGCCGTCCGGCGAAAATGCCAGAGTGTACAGGCGAGGCGCCCCGGCCAGCGGACGAAGTTCGCGGCCGGACTCAGCATCCCACAGGCGAGCCACGTCCTCCCCCCACGCCCACGATGCGGAGGCCAGCATTTTACCATCCGGGGAAAAGGCAAGGTTATTCATCGGCCCCATGCTTGAGAACTTCACCAGTTCTTCGCCGCCGGCCATGTTCCGAAGACTGATCGTGCCTTTTTCGCCCACGGTAGGAGAAGATGCGACGGCTATTTTTTTGCCGTTGGGTGAGAACGCCAAGCTAGTTATCTCCCCGTCAATTCCCTTGATCTGCTGCCGCGGCGTGCCGGTAGCCGCGTCCCACACCACTAACGGATGATTCCCTCTTGCACCAAGGAAGCCAAGCATTCCACTGAAAGCGAGAAGTCGGCCGTCCGGCGAAAATTCCAGCGCGTAAATATCGCTAGAGCTTTTGCGGCCGCTTATCTTGATGAGCGTGCGGCCTTCCTTTGCCGAGGCAGCGCCCCACAGTCGAAGCGTACTATCTTCATGAGTATAACTCGCCACCACGTCGCCTCGCGGCGACAAGGTATAATAATCCCCACTTTGAATTGACACGGCAGAGAAGGTCTGGAAACATGCCTTCCCCCATCCATTGCCCGGGTTCCAATCCCATATCATCTTGTCGGTGCCTTGCGACAGAAGGCGCTTACCGTCCGGCGAAAACACTACCCGCTCGACGGGAGCAATGTGGCCAGCGAAGGGCCGTACTTCCGTGCCCGTCGCCACGTCCCACAAGCGCGGCCCACACTGAAAGGTTCCCGCAGAAACAAGCGTCTTTCCGTCGGGCGCGAAGTCGAGAGATGTGACGCTGACGAAAGGACGAGTCTGCCAAGAGCGGATCTCTATGCCAGTGGCCGTATCCCACAAGGCAATCGTGCCGCCTCGATGTCCCGAAGCCAGCATTCGCCCATCGCGGGAAAAGACCACGGTTCGGACCTGTTGGTGCTTGCCGTCGAGAATGCGTTTTTCCTTGTGAGTGGCAACGTCCCACAAGCGAATGGTCTGATCCGAACCGCCCGTACCGCCCGTAGCCAGGGTTTTGCCGTCGGGCGCAAAGGCCACGGTCGATATGGTTGTCGCGTGTCCCTGCCATTGGGCGATCTCTTCGCCCTTGTCAGCGTCCCACAAGTGGACGAGGCCTTTTTGACCTGCCCAGGCAAGTTTCTTGCTATCCGGCGACCATGCCAGTCGGTTGATTTCCTTCCTACCGAAGGCCGCTTCTTTTTTCTGTTTTTCTCCCGTGTCCGCGTCAAACAAGTGAATGGCATTCCCCGGATCAACCACCGCCGCGAGGAGCTTGCCATCCGGCGCGTACGCCACGGAACGGACATTTCGCGGGAGATCGACGATTGCCCGCCCGGTCGCCGTTTCATAGAGTGCTGATCGAGTGTCACCATGGACGCCGAAGGCGCAGCACGCCAAAACTTTGCCATCGGGTGAAAAGGCAACGGAAACGCCCCGCGGCTCCTGGCCGAATTGTCGCAGTTCCTTCCCTGTGGCCGCATCCCATAGGCACACTCCTCGATCCAAACCGGCGCAGGCGATGGTCTTGCCGTCGGGAGAAAAAGCAACCCGCAAGGTGGAAAATCCCTGCCGGAAGCGGATCGTTCCCAATCGCGCCAATGCTCCCTCCGGCAACGGATCACCGTAGCGATCCGTGCGGGGTTTCTCTTCCTCCCGCGCTGGTTTCCGTACTGCGCTCGCTGCTGCTTTCGGCGGCTCGCTCGCCGGGGCTTGTTTCTCGCCCTCGGCGTGATACGCCATCCCGGCTCCGCCCACAGCCAAGGACACGGCCATCAGCAACGCCGTCGCCGTCTTCCACGGCAGCGCGGCCATGCTCCGCAGCAGCGTCTCCGCCAGCTGCGCCGCCTTGGCCGTCGCCATCGCGGCTGATGTACCGGACGCGAACAGCATCGCCACGCGCACCGATGATGCGGCCAACAGCGGCGGAACGCAGGCGCTCGCCGTGTTCTCCGCGATGCCCGCCGCCGTCAGTACGGCGGACAAAGTTACGCCCCTCTGCGACAGAAATTGTTGTATTTGCTTCCGCGCCTGCGCCAACCGGCTCGATACGGTGCCTTCCTTCCAGCCCAATTCGCGCGCCGCCTCGCTCTTGCTCTTGCCCTCCAGGCAGCACAGCACGAACGGCGTGCGATACTTCTCCGGCAGACGATTCAGCCCCTCATCCAGTAGCAATTGCAATTCGCGGAATGCCGCCTCCGACAGCGGACTTGTCGGCATCGCTTGCCCCGCTTGCTGCTCGCGCCGCCGCCGCTGCGCGCGTTTGCCGCGTTCTTTCATGGCGATGCGGTAGGCGACGCCGTACAGAAAGCTGCCCACCGACTCCCCCTTTCGGATCGACCCGGCCTTGCGTGCCAACACCAAAAACGCCGCTTGGAAAGCGTCCTCGGCGTCCTGTTCGTGGCCGAGCACGCGGCGGCATACGCTCAGCACCAGCGGCCCATGCCGCCGCATCAGCTCAGCGAAAGCATCTTCGTCTCGCGCATCGGCGAAGCGGCGCAGCAGGTGCAGGTCAGTCGAGCGCCGGACAGCCGACGTGCCGGCCAAAGTGCGGATGTGCCGAACGATGGCGCCAAGTGGTGTACGAGCCATGTGACGATTCTCCCTGGGAACTTCCCCGCTAAGCCGCGACGCCCAGCGGAGCGTGTTGTCTTCGCGCTCCGCTGCATGTCGCAGCTTACCGATATTCTTCGTGGACGCGCCCTTACTTGACCAATCGTTCCAGTGCCGCCTTTGCCTCACACGTCAGCCGCGCTTCGGGAATGCCCTTCGCCAGTGCCCGCAGATGCTCCCGCGCCTCCGCCGTGCCCGCGTATTCCAAGACTTGGATCGCCCGCAGCGCCCGCAATCTCTCGCCGGATGGCTCCAGTTTGCTCAACACCTGCTCGATCCGCCGCCGCATTTCCAGCGATGGTTTCTCCGTCAGGGTTTTGCGGAGCGCCGGCTCGACTCGATCAACGATTTTTTCTAGCTCTTCAGTTGCTTTTGTCCGCGTCTGGAAATCGCCGCTGTCGAGATCGCGGATCAAGCGCTCGATACGCTTGGCATCCGCTGCTTCAGCCGGCTTGATGCGATGGCACAACAGCAGCACGGCCTGCCCGGGACTGGCGACGAGATCCCAGAGCGCTTGCACCGCTCGCGCCCCATCCATGCTCGCCAGATCCATCCAGCGCTGTTCGAGATCCCGCGGCGTCCATTTCGCTGTTTGCAAGCGGCCGTCTTTCATGCGGCCGGTGAAATCCCATAGTAGGATCGAGGAATCGGCACCTCCGGATGCGAGCGCCCGCCCATCGGGGGAGAAGGCGATGCTCGAAGTTCCTCCGCCAACGTGTCCGCGGAAACACCGTACTTCTAGCCCCGTCATCACCTCCCAGACCTGGACTTTTTGGTCCGTTCGGTCCCAAGCTCCGCGAATTGCATCGTCTCCCGTCCCGGCCAACCATTTGCCGTCCGGTGAAAACGCCAAGCCGTAGAGGAACGCGGCTCCCGCAATCTGACGAATGGGGCGCCCCGTCGTCACATCCCATAGACGCAGGACGCTCCCTGACGGAAATTTATCGGGAAAAGAGGCGGAGGCCAGCACCGCGGCATCGGGCGAAAAAGCAAGCCAGTCAACTCTTTCCCTACTCGAAAAATCCACTAGACTCTTCCCGGTCGTTAAGTCCCAAAGCCCAATCGTAGGATTCCCACTTCTCGATGCCGCCGCGATCTTTTTGCCGTCGCGCGAAAACGTTATGCAATGAATCTTGTCCGCCAATCCTTTGAGCTTCCATCGCTCAACGCCGGCAACCATGTCCCAAACCGACACGACTCCACCTTTCAAGGCAAAGGCGAGCCACCGGCTGTCCGGCGAAAACTCTAGCGCCACCCAGAAATCAGGGTCTTTTTCGCTTTGGTCCAATTTGTCCAGCCTTCGCCGCTCTTTTCCCGTCGCCACGTCCCAAAGGGAAATCCTGTGATCCTTGTCGCAACTTGCCGCCACGTCTCCCCGAGGCGAGAGTTTGTAAGAGGACATGTGGTAAAACATTCGCGGCCCGTCTAACTTAATGCGCGCGGCCTCACGTTCGTCGATGAGGTTCCATTCCAATATCTTCTTCTCGCGGCCCACCGACAGGATGCGCTTGCCGTCCGGCGCGAACATCACGCGCTCAACTGGGGCGGTATGGCCAGCGAACGCCCGTGCTTCCGCACCCGTGGCCACGTCCCAGAGACGCGGGCCGCATTCCCAGATGGCGCCGGAAACCAGTGTTTTGCCGTCGGGAGAAAAATCAAGCGACCAAACCGGGAAGGAATGTGCCTGCCAGCGGCGGATTTCCTTGCCCTCGCTTACGTCCCAGAGGGCAATTGTTCCATCGCAGTGCCCCGAGGCGAGCAATCTCCCATCGCGGGAAAAGAGGATGCCGTGGGGGAACAAGTGGATGTAGTGGGGGTACAAGAAGTGCTTGAGGTCGAGCGTGTGCTTCTTCTCATGCGTGGCGATGTCCCACAAGACAATTTCATGCGGGCTGGCCGTTGCCAAGGTTTTTCCATCAGGAGAAAGGGCCATGCTTTGGAGCTTGCCCTCTGTGCCTTTATCGTGGGCTTTCCACTGGCCGATCTCCACTGCTTCGATCGCATCCCATAGGTGAACGGAGCCCTTCTCTCCTCCCCAGACGATTTTTTTACTATCCGGGGACCAGGCCATCCAGTAAATCTCATCCTTGACGGATATTTCCATCTTCCGCTTCGCGCCGGTGGCCGCATCGAAAAAATGGATGCGGTTGCGCGAGCCAAGAGTGCCCGCCGCTATCGTCTTGCCATCCGGCGCGAAGGC
>Ga0335075_10019433_pt1 | contig 10047 bp, 10 predicted proteins | sample Lox_Sample_24_FD_206723 | JGI IMG/M metagenome (GOLD analysis project Ga0335075, IMG submission 206723) | Soil microbial communities from Loxahatchee National Wildlife Refuge, Florida, United States - Lox_Sample_2.4 | ecosystem: Environmental > Terrestrial > Soil > Wetlands | place: USA...
GCATACGACCGGCGCGCACCTCTCGGTAAATCCAGTCCGTGGTCATCCCGATGTAGCGAGCGACGTCGTCCGCTTCGAGCAGTCGACCCGGCTGCACACGATCCTCCAGGCCGGGGGCGTCTGGCTCGTGCAGAACCCTGATGACCCTGTTCGCTGTCATGATTCCGACGGTCCAGCTACGATACCACAATTGTGCTAATTGCGATAGATGGAGCCGGCCAACCTAGTCCAGTGTTCGATCCCGATCCTGACCCCGTCGACAGCGATCCATGGCTCACGGTCGCCGAGATCGCTGACGAGCTCCGCGTTAATCCCGCGACGGTCCGGTTGTGGGTCTCTAAAGGCAGGCTGCCGGCAAAGCGTGCCGGACAGCGAAAGCTGCTGATCCGCCGCTCGGACGTGGACCGGATGCTCGAGGTCGCCAAGGGCGAGCCGCAGGCTCGGGGGTACCAGCCTCGACCGCGGGATCCGCAAGGCCGGATGGGGCCGCCGCAGTCGCTGAATCAGCTTTCGACGGCCGATATCCACAGCCGTAAAGCCTCGGCCGGGAAGACGAAGGAGATCATCGGGGAGCTACGGCTGGCCGACGAGCATTGGCAACGCTCGCAGGAGGCAAGCGAGAACGCGCCGCCCGATCCCGGCTTTCCTCACCGGGTGCGCGCGCTCGCCGCGGCATGCGAGCAGCAAGGCGCGGCGCTCGCCAGGGCCGGCGGGACAGAAGGCTTCGCCTGGACCCCACTCCCCGACCGCCGGTACATGACGCTCTCGTATGAGCTACGTCCCGGCGGCAACCGGCCCGGGCCACCGGGGCTGTGGGCCGAGTTCGATCGCGCCGTCCAGCGCCTGGGAATCGCGATGGAGGGAAACCTCATGTACGCCGTCGCCTTCCAATACCGCGACCTTGCCGCGGTCATGCACAAGATCGCCGATGTGCTCCTCGGCGAGACACCCAAGACGCGCGAGCGCGACGAATGACCAGCCGGACCAGGTCCGCTATGCGGTCCGCAGTTCATAGACCTGCGCGGACAGGGTTGAGGACGACGTGTGATCGCCGTCCGCCCCGCCCGCACTGGCTTTTCCTCATCCCCGCGCGCCCTTGGTGGCAGCTGACCTACCCGCCCTCACGTATTCGTTCGGGTAGTCAGCTGCTAGTCGAGGCCGGAGTGTCGGTCTGGGTGCGGGCGGGGCGGACGGTCATCGGGGGATTGCAACCTACGTTGGTCGGTTCGTGATGACCGAGGGTGTGGTTCTAGGGCCGGGGACGGTGAGGGTGGCGCGGTTCATCGGGCGGCTTGGAGTCGTATCCCTGCCAGCGGTGGAGGTGGGGTTGGAGCTCGATCAGCGAGTCGTTCGGCGGCATGTCGCGAAGCTTGAGGCCGCCGGTTGGCTGGCTCGGATGCCGTGGGTCTGGGGGCAGGGGTCGGTTGCCTGGCTGACCGCGCTTGGTGTCGAGCGGGCAGGCCTTGGCGGCGTCCGTGCGGTCAAGTCGCCGCCTGGGCCCACCACGATCGCCCACGCTGTGCTCGTGGAATGATCAGCGGCACGAGCGGGACGCCGAGGTAGAACGTGGAAGTCCGCGCGCGAACTTGCGCTCGACGGCGAGCGCTGGGAAGTGCCAACGCGCTGCGAGCGCGGCTACACGACGCAACTCCCCGACGTCGCCATCTGGCTCAACGAGTCGGGTCCACCGTGGGCCGTGATCGGCGAGAGCGGCGGACGTCGCGAGGATCGCTAGAAGCGCATGCTCGAAGCGTGGCGTGACGCAGTTCACGGCGGACGCTGCGCCGGCGTGCGCTACGACTGCGCGAGCGCATCGGTCGCGTGGTGGACAACCGCCTCGCAAGAAAGGTCTGGCTCACGCCGCCGGATTTCAGTGTGATCGTGCAGACAAGCGCGGAGGAGATCGCCACTCTGACCCGCGGCGACGAGGAGCGCGAGGGGCAGGCCACTGATCAGTCTGAGACCACCGGCAGTGCCGCCACGCCGACCGCCAATGGGAAAGCCAGCAGCGCGCCGATCGATGTCCCAGCCTCGGCAGCGTCTGTGCCGGCGGCGCCGACAGCTGAGCCCGAGCGACCGGCCCGGCCGCCGGAGACGCCCGAGGAATCCGCCGAACGAGAGCGGCGCTACCGAGAGATGTTCGGGATCGTTGAGCCAAAGCGCCGCCGACGGTGGCGACGCTGAGCAAAGGGGACTCCTTCGGGGCCCAGGAACGCGACCGCGACCTCGGCGACTGACTTACTCCCGCTCCTCTGACAGCACAGTGCTGTTGGCGCGCTCAGGCGAGGGTGGTCGACGGCGTCGAGTGGACGCGAAGCCAGGGCTCATTGCGAAAACCATCGGACGCCTCATCTGCGACGTCAACCCGCCAGGCCCGTCCGTGTGTTCGCGCAGCTGACAGTGTCCGGTCATCGATCCGTTTGCGGGCCGTTGCCGGAACGCTCGCTCGAGATATCAGTCGGCCTTGCGCCGTAGTGTTTGGGTCGGTGGGTCTGAGCGATGATTTCCTGGAGCTGGATTGGCCTTCCGATCCGCAGGTTTCCCCGGGCGGGACGCTCGTGGCGTGGTCGGCCGCGCCGTATGGCGATGAGGGTGAGCATCCCGACGGTGCTCTTTGGCTGGCTTCGATCGACGCGTCGGTTCCGGCGCGGCGCTTGACGTGGGCGCCGGGCCGGTCTGAGCGGCCCCGATGGGCGCCTGACGGTCGCTCGCTGGCGTTTCGATCGGATCGCCGCAAGCGCGGCGTCCTTGGTCTCTACCTGCTGCGCTTAGACGGGGGAGACGCCGAGCCGCTCTATGTCAGCGAGCGAGACGTCGAACACTACGCGTGGTCGCCTGACGGGACGGCCTTGGCGCTGGTCGTGGCAGACGACCTGGGTGCGCAGGAGCAACTGCGTCAGCAGAAGGGTGATCAGGCCGAGGTGTACGGGGAGCGCTGGCCCTACGCCCGTCTGCGCGTTCTCGATCTGGCCAGCCGCGAGGTGCGCGATGTCGCTGGCGGCGAGTTCCATGTCTCGGAGGCGGCGTGGTCGCCCGACGGGTCGCGGCTGGCGTACCTACGTCAGCCGACCCCAACGCTTGACGCGCGCGCGGACGCCGTACTGGTCGTGACGGCGGTCGGCGGCCGGCCGGATGCCACCATCTGCCCCGGTCCGGAGGCCTCAGATTTGGCATGGCCGTTCGAGCACCAGATCATGTACTCGGCTCCCGCTGACGGTCTGACCCAGAGCGGCCAGGTCATCTGGAGCGTCGACCCCTCTGGGGGGGTGCCGCAGGTCATCGCTCCAACACCGGGCGAGGAAGCGTGCGGGCTGCGCGCTCTTACCCAGCCCGACCATCCGGTGGTGGTGGCGCTGGCGCGCGGGCTTGACAACGAACTCGAGGTGATGACGGCAGCCACGGCGCGAGAACCACTGCGGATTGCCTGCCCCCAGTGGTGGACGGACGCGACACTGGCATGGACGGAGCATGCCCCGATGCTGGCGCTGACCGGCGGCAACGGCACCGAGCCCGGCGAGGTTTGGGCCGGTCCTATAGGCGCGCTGCGCCGGCTTAGCCGCCACCACGACGTGCTTGCTGATGTACGCCTCGGTCGCCAGGAGGCATTTCGATGGGCCGCGCCCGACGGCCTAGAACTCGACGGGCTGTTCGTCCTTCCGGCCGACGCGGGCACCGGCCCCCACCCCACCATCGTGCTCATCCACGGCGGTCCATACTGGCGCTGGGATCGCCGCTGCCACCTCCACCCTCTGGGCTGGGTGCAATGGCTGGCCACTGCTGGATACGCGGTGCTGGCACCCAATCCGCGCGGCGGGCTTGGGCACGGCCACCAGTTCGCCGCGTCAGTTAGAAGCGACGTCGGCGGGGCGGATTACACCGACGTTATCGCAGCGGTCGACACGGCCGTCGAACGGGGCCTGGCCGACCCTGACCGACTCGGCATCGGCGGCTGGAGCCAAGGCGGATACATGACCGCCTGGGCGATCACGCAGACCGACCGGTTCAAGGCCGGCATCATGGGCGCCGGGATCAGTGATTGGAACATGCTCACGCTGACCGGCGATCTACCTCGCTTCGAGGCCGAACTGGCCGGAAGCCGCCCCTGGGACGGACCAAGGCCCCACAACGCCGCGAGCCGCTCACCGATCTCGTTCGCCAAGCAGGTGACAACACCGCTGTTGATCCTGCACGGACAACACGACGAGCGAGTTCCCGTTTCCCAAGCCACCGGATTCCACCGCGCGCTTCTCGACCTCGGCGCCACAGCCGAGCTGGTGATCTACCCGCACGAGCCCCACGGGATCCGCCGACGTAGTCACCAAAGCGACATGCTGCGCCGCGTCCGCGACTGGTATGGCCGCTGGCTCCGCGACACCTCACCCGACTGACCCGTCGGAAGCGGACAGCAGCTGAAGTCTGTCACCGGTCGAGGGTCGCATGCGAGTGGGTAGTGTCTACTCGTTTACGTGTAGCCGGCGCACCGGGCTGGATGTTGTTTGCAGGCCCTGCGGTTCTGCGTCCAGGTTTGCGAGGCGATGATGCGCCCATTGGGCGAGTACCAGGTGGCGCTCAGGATCGGAAGTGGGAATGGCACGACCCTCGCGACGGCAACGTTGTTCTGGACGGTGGTCCAGACGGTCGCTCGCGGCCACGTACGTTTCGGCGTTCGAATGCCGGCGAATATCCACTTCACTCGGGTGACGCCGTCGGGGACGACGCTGTAGGCGTAATACACGCCGGTTGACTGCGGGACGCCTCGCTCCTCAGGGACGAGCTGTTCGTGTGCGGCTAGCGAGCCAGCGGGCTGGGCGATGCCGTTGCAGCAGATTGACCACAGCGCGACGCCGTCGCCCAGCTGCGGGGGCAGCGCAGGACCCGGGCCGCCGCTCGTTGTTGGGTGCGCGAGCACGACCATGAACAGGCCGCGCCCGTTGGGGAAGGTGAACACTCGTCGGGTGAGCGCCGGCACCGGATGATCAAAAGGCTGATGCGCGGCGATCTCGCTGCTGGGCCACGGCACGGCCCGGTCGGCCGCGGTCTGCGGTCGGCGCAGCACTGCGAACTCCGCGACCAAAGCACGGGTCGCCGAGCCCGAGCTGGTCTGCGGATGAAGGTAGAAGGCGATGTCCCGTTCAAGCGCTACGAGCGAGCCGTAGTCACCCACGTGCACGTTCACGACCCTCCCCGCCGGGTCGATGAAGACAGTCGTCGGCAAATCCTTCAGGTGCCTTGGTATGTCCGCTGCGAGCTGCTTATCGCTCGTCTCATAGCTCGGGTAGCCAACCGGGTTTCGCGCGAGGAACGCACGCGCATCGTTCGGCGCGTCATCGATGTCGGCACCCAGAAACGCCACCTGCGACCCGTAGCGAACCGACGCCGACGCGAACCGTGGGAAATCCTCGCGGCAGGGCGCACACCAGGAAGCCCAGACGTTGATCACGATCGGCAAGCCACGCAGTTGGTGGATCCGCGCATCGAGGGCGTGACCGGAGCCGAGCAGGCGTCCTGCCTGCGCGTGCAATTCCCCCAGCGGGGAAGTGGACGTTATCGGCGCCGGGGTTGCGCGATGGGCGCTTCCTTCTCGCAGCGCCGTCAGAGCCACCAAAGCCACGACGGCGGTTACGAGGACACCCGCAACGAGCGGCGTCCATCTCACGGCGGCCACGGACCAGCTCGGAAGGACGAATCGGCGACTGCGCTCCGGGCTCGTGCCGGGGCGTCGCGTACCGGCGGCCTGCCTGGCGGCGGCTTCGTAGAGCTCTTGGCGAATCTCCGGAAACACAGTCATGTCGGTCTCTCCAATCGCTCTCGCAGCGTCGCCAGCCCCCGGCTGACCCGCTTACGGATCACGAACTCAGACGTCCGAAGCTCCCGCGCGATCTCCGCGTACGAGCGCTCATCGAGAACTCGAGCCCGAACCGCGTCACGCTGGCTCTCAGGCAGCCGCTCAAGCAGCCCGGCAACCCAGGCATCGCCCGCTGATGCCTCAGCTCGCTGAAGGCTCACCTCCTCTAACTCGATCGCCCGCATCCCTATCTTCTTTCGAGCGCGCGCCTCGACCTGACCGCGGCGAGCACTGCTCGCGAGGGTGTTCGCCGCGATCGCGAACAACCACCCCGCGGCCGTCGGACCCTGCGGGCGATAGCTACCGGCGGAGCTCAGCGCCGCCGCGAACACCTCGGCCGTCAGGTCCCCCGCGATCTCCGGATCGCCGGTTCGCCGCATGAAATACCCCACCACCGACGGCTCATACCGATCGTAAAAGGACGCAAACGCCTCCGGATCCGAAGGCGCCGCAGCCAGCAACTGCTCATCGCTAGCGTCCCGGTGAGCATCCACGACCCCATATAAACGCGCAACCACCGAGCCGTGTGACCGCCAACGCCGAGAACGCTGCCCCTCTCGAACGCTGACTTCCGCCCACGACACACACCGCCTCCCCACACCGGCGTCCCGCTCGACCAGAGCGAGGGCGAGCCCGCGGGCGCGGCTATCCGAAGAGCCTTGGATCAGTTGCGCCCCCTGGCGTGGGCCTCATCCCCGATGCGGACCGCCGATCCGAGAACTCGTCGACCCGAAGGTTTAGCCCCCTTTTGGCCCCCTCAGAGGAGTTGCGCCGAGATCACACGCCGCTCGAAGTGCCGCATTTCCAGGCCCTTTATGAATCGGGGAGACAGGATTTGAACCTGCGACCGCCCGGCCCCCAGCCGGGTGCGCTACCAGACTGCGCTACTCCCCGTGGTCGGGATCGATTCTACGCCGAACCACAGAGCGGGCGACGGGGGTCGAACCCGTTCCTAGAGCTTGGAAGGCTCCCGTGCAACCGTTGACACCTCGCCCGCGCGTGCTCGGATGGTAGCCGGGTGCCCCGGTCAGGCGACTGGTCGGCGCGCTTCCGTCGGCACCTGCCCGTCCTTGGTCAGGTCGGCGGGCGGCCACGGGCCGCTCCAGTTGTCGAGCGCCCCGTCGAGCGTGACAACCGACCCGGCGAGCGCCTTGCCAAGCGGAGAGGCAAGGAGCGCGATCAGCCAGCCGTATTCCTCCAGGGTGCCCAGCCGCTGCAGCGGGACGGTGGCCGCGGCGCTGCGCCATAGCTCGGCCGGGTACTTGCGCAGCGACTCGGTGTCGAAGCGGCCAAGGGCGACGGCGATCACCGAGACGCCATGTTCGGCGTAGAGCGATGCAAGCTCGCGCGTGATCGCCTCCACCGCCGCCCGTGCCGCGCCGGTGTGCGCCATCGCCGGGAAGCCTTGGTGCGGCGAGACGGTCACGTTGACGATCGTGCCGACACCGGCCTCGCGCATAGCCAGCTCGTACGCGGCCGTGGACATCGCGAGCGTTCCGTCGACGTTGAGTCGATGGACCGCACGCCAGCCTTTGATCGCAAGTTCCTCGGCCGGGACCATGTACTGGCCGCCCGCGTTATTCATGAGGAGGTCGAGGCGCCCGTGCCGTTGGAGGGCGGTGGTGACGATGAGCTCGGCGCCGGCCGGCTCACGGATGTCAGCGGCCACCCACGAGCATCGCTCCCCCACCTCAACCGCCGCTGCCTCGAGCACGTCAGCGCGACGCCCGGCGATCACCACCGAGGCGCCGCAGCGCGCGAGCTCGGTGGCCGCCGCCTTGCCGAGGTTGGTGCCGCCGCCGGTGACGATCGCGACGTGCCCATCCAGCGCTCCCTCAACGAAGACGCGCGAGGGCTCCAGCGTCACTCGCCGAGCACCTTGATCACGAGCCGCTTCGGGCGCTGGCCGTCGAACTCGCAGTAGAAGATCTGCTGCCACGGACCCAGATCGAGCTCCCCGTCGGTGACGGGGACGATCACCTGGTGGTGCATGACCAGGTTCTTCAGGTGCGCATCGCCGTTGTCCTCGCCTCCGCGGTGGTGCCGGTAATCGCCCGGATCGGGCAGCAGCTCCCGCGCGACCTCGTTGGCCGGCTCGCGCCAGCTCGGAGGCGCGATCTTGTCGAGCCACTCGAGCGTGTCTGCCTGGAGTCCGGGCTCGTCGTCGTTGATCCACACGGCGGCGGTGATGTGCATCGCGCACACGAGCGCCATGCCTTCTGTGATGCCGGCGTCGCGGACCGCATCCGCGACGTCCTCGGTGATCCGGATGAACTCCCGACGCTGCTCCGTGTTGAACGTGCGGTAGACGGTGTGGGAGGTCAAGCAGGGGAGCCGGGATTCGAACCCGGGTTCACGGTTTTGGAGACCGTGCGAATGACCGCTATCTCACTCCCCTGTGGTGCCGCGATGGTACCGATCCATTGGTCCATCCGTCCGAGGCCAGTGCGAACATATGTTCGCATATGGTCCACGATGTCGCAAGTTACAACGCGGTGATGGCGCTCCTCGGAACGGGTCTGAGCGATTATCAGATTGCCCAGCAAACGGGCGTCAAACGCTCGACCGTTCGCAACTGGAGACTCGCCAACACTCGGCCCCGGAGTATCGAGCGCCAAGAGCTGGCCAGCACCTGGTCGGTCACAGATGGCCCGTCCTATGCCTATCTACTCGGCGCGTATCTCGGAGACGGAACCGTCTGCGTTCAACGAGGCATCTGGCTCCAGATTGTCAACGATCGCCGCTACCCGGGGATCTCAGGAGAGATCCTGGCGGCAATGGCCGCGACGTTTCCCGGCCGCACCCCACGCGTGCATCCGTCCTCGGTTGGGGAATCAGATGTCCTTTGTATTGGCCATCCCGCGATGCTTCGGGCGTTTCCGCAGCACGGCCCAGGGCGCAAGCACCTCCGTCCAATCGTGCTGGCCGACTGGCAGCTCGAGGTCACTCACGCGTATCCGGGTTCGCTCGTGCGGGGGCTCATCCATTCGGACGGCTGCCGCGTCATCAATCACTTCCGGACCAAACTTCCGAGTGGCCGTGTCGCCGAGTACTCCTACGTCCGCTACTTCTTCACCAACTACTCGTCCGACATCCGGCAGATTTTCTGCGAACACTGCGAGCTGCTCGGCATCCGCGTGACCCAGTCAAATCACCGCAATCTCACGGTCTCGCACAGGAGCAGCGTCGCAATCCTCGAGAAGATCGTCGGACCGAAGGAATAGCGGCGAAGTGCGGGCGGGGGGATTCGAACCCCCACGGGCTTGCGCCCACCGGCTCCTAAGGCCGGCGTGTATACCGTTTCACCACGCCCGCGCGAACCAGGGCGATTCTAGGCGGCCGGAACCGTCGCACGGCAGCAGACCAATTTGTAAGGTGCGCCCATGCCTCAGCAGCGGACCCTGACGCCTGGCTACGCCGTGGTGTTCCCGAACCGCGAGAAGGCCGGGAGCAAGGCGATGAAGGCCATCGTGGCGCTCATCCTGCTGGTGTCGGTGGCGCTGATCCTGATCGTGACGATCGGCGGCTGGTCGGAGCTTGAGGGGATGAAGCCGCTCAACTTCTTCTGGTGCATCGCCTACCTGATAATCGCGTTCTACGTGTTCGCGCGGTGGTCGCGCGGGATGCTGCCGATTGCGGCCGGGCTGGCCATCTTGTTGCTGATGGTCGCGCTGGTGGCCGGAATCGGCCTCTCGGGGACGAGCTGGTTCGATCGGAGCCATGAGGGATTCGCGTCGGCGCATTCGCTGCTCGGAGGCAAGGGACTGAGCGCGGACACCCTCGGTGCGGTGACGGTTTTGCTTGTGCCCGTCCAGGTGCTGCTCATCCTGTTCGCGCTGAGCGCGTTCGCCCAGGGCTGGAACGTCGAGCAGGAGGTCCCCATCGAGGAGGCTCGCAGGCGCGGCTACAACCCGCCCGATCCCCGCACGGGAGCCCCTGCGACCGCATAGCGCAAGTCCAGCGACCGCATAGAGCAAGCTCCAGCGACCGCATAGCGCAAGCCCCGCCACCCATACCGCAGTCGGCGCGATACTCCACTCCATGCCGAGGCCGCGGCGGGAAGACGATCCGAAATCCGTCGATGAATCCCCGAACGGGGCTCGGGTGACCGTAACCGTCACCCCAGGGCCCCGAGGTCCTTCGATCTGGGAGCACCTGGCCGGCATCCGATCTCGGGTGAGCCCACTCGTACTGGGCGGCAT
>Ga0335075_10019435_pt1 | contig 10046 bp, 10 predicted proteins | sample Lox_Sample_24_FD_206723 | JGI IMG/M metagenome (GOLD analysis project Ga0335075, IMG submission 206723) | Soil microbial communities from Loxahatchee National Wildlife Refuge, Florida, United States - Lox_Sample_2.4 | ecosystem: Environmental > Terrestrial > Soil > Wetlands | place: USA...
GCCGGGCAGGCGCCCGTAGATGACGCCGCTCGGGTTATCCACCTCGCCGTGCCGCAGCAGGTGGACGACGGTTGTGTCGGACATGGCCCGGTCAGCTTACCTACTGCTGCGATCCTTCCAGCGCGGCCGCGGCGGCACGGGCGGCCGCGGGCAGCGCGTCCGCGATGCGGGAAACGGCCGTCTCGTCGTGGGCCGCGGAAAGGAACCAGGCCTCGTATCCCGACGGGGGCAGGTAGACGCCGCCGTCGAGCATGGCGTGGAAGAACGCGGCGTAGGCGGCCGTCGACTGCTCCCTGGCCTCCTCGTAGGACCGCACCGGCTCGGTCCGGCCCAGGAACACCGAGAACAGGTTCCCTGCTTCAGAAAGAAAGAACGGGACACCTGCAGTGGTCAGCGCGTCGGCGGCCAGTTTCGCCACCGCGTCGGCGGCGGCGCCGACCCGGGTGTACACGTCCGGAGTGCAGTTGCGCAGGGTGGCCAGGCCGGCCGCCACCGCGAGCGGGTTGCCCGACAGCGTGCCCGCCTGGTAGACCGGTCCGGCTGGCGCAAGCCGCGACATGATCTCCGCGCGCCCGCCGAACGCCGCGGCCGGCAGTCCGCCGCCCATCACTTTGCCGAACGTCACCAGGTCACCGGCCACGCCGTCGATCCCGTACCAGCCGGACGGGGACACCCGGAACCCGGTAAGTACCTCGTCCATGATCAGCAGGGCCCCGGCCGACCGGCACAGCGAGGCGAGCAGGGCATTGAAGCCGGGCGCGGGCGGCACCACGCCCATGTTCGCGGGGCACGCCTCGGTGATCACGCACGCGATCGACTCCCCGCGCGACGCGAACACCGACGACACCGCCTCGGGGTCGTTGTAGGGCAGCACGATGGTGTCGCCCGCCGCCGCGCCGGTCACCCCGGGCGAGTCGGGCAGCCCGAATGTTGCCACGCCCGAGCCCGCCGCCGCGAGCAGCGCGTCCGCGTGCCCGTGGTAGCACCCGGCGAACTTGACGATAAGCGACCGCCCGGTGAACCCGCGGGCCAGCCGGACCGCGGACACGGTGGCCTCGGTGCCGGAGTTGACCAGGCGGACCTGCTCCACCGGGGCCCGCGCGACGATCTGTTCGGCCAGTTCGACCTCGCCGGGCGTGACGGTGCCGAAGGAGGTTCCGTCCACCAGGGCCTGCGATACCGCGGCGATGATAGCCGGGTGCGCGTGCCCGAGGATCATCGGTCCCCACGAGCAGATCAGGTCGACGTACTCAACGCCGTCCGCATCGGTCAGGTAGGGCCCTGACCCGCGGACCATGAACCTGGGTACGCCGCCGACCGCGCCGAACGCCCGCACCGGCGAGTTCACGCCGCCGGGCGTGACCTCGCGGGCCCGCGCGTACAGCGACTCACTGAGACTGCCCACGGGCACACGTTACGCTATGCCTCGCACGCGTCGACGAGGTACTCAAGCAGCCGCAGGGCGTCCGGGAGCGGATGCTCCCGCGGGAAGCGGAGCCAGCGCGCGGCCTGGCCCGGGCCGTAGGCAGACGGCGGGGCGAGCACGTAGCTGTCGCGGCAGTGCCAGCGCAGGCCCGGCGTGACGCTCTCCGGCTCGCAGTCAAGACCGCACGACCACCACTCGTCTTCGTCGGTCGGCGAGCCCCTGGTCATCACGAAGAACAGCATCCGGTCCCGGCCGAGGCCTGCCACCGGGCCCGCCGCCACTCCCGCCGCCGTCATCCGCGCCAGCGCGGCCGACCCGGCCGCGGCGGGCACGTCGAGAACATCAAAAACCCGGCCGGTGACGAGTATCACGTTCGCCTCCGGCCGGGCTTCCCACCAGCTCGCTATCAGGTTGGTGTCTACCGTGGCCTGCATCTGCCACGCGGGCGACACCGGATGCGCGCCGGGCGCCGGGCACCCTACCCGGTCACACGAGCAGGCACGCCCGGGCTCGATCGACCCGCGTGTGCCACGGTAGGGATGCGCGCCCAGGCACACCGGCCAGCCCATGGACGCATAGCGCGCGGCCACGCTCCCGAGCGCCTGCTGGCGCTCCGCGCCCCGGCCGCGGCTGCGCTGACCGCGGCGCCGCACCACGTCGACCATAAGTCCAGCAACTCCCGCCAGGTTTTGCTCTGCCGCCCCTTTGGCGCCGCCCCTTTAGTCCCATTACCTATCGTACGGCACGAACCACGGTCCGTTCCGTATAAATGAACGACGTATGCCCGCCGAGACGGTCACGATTTGCACAGCCCGCGCGCCACCTCGGCGGCCCAGTAGGTGAGAATGACGCCGGCGCCCGCGCGGCGGATCGCGGTGAGGGTCTCCATGATCGCCCGGTCCCGGTCAAGCCAGCCGTTGGCCGCAGCCGCCTCGACCATGGCAAACTCCCCGCTGACCTGGTACGCCGCGACCGGCACCGGCGCGATCTCCGCCACCCGGCGGATGACGTCCAGGTAGGCCATCGCCGGCTTGACCATCACCATGTCGGCGCCCTCGTCGAGGTCGAGCGCCACCTCGCGCAGCGCCTCGATCACGTTGGGCGGGTTCTGCTGATAGCTGGCCCGGTCGCCGAACTTCGGCGCGCCCTCGGCCGCCTCACGGAACGGTCCGTAGAAGACGGACGCGTACTTGACCGAGTAGGCGCAGATGCCCACGTCGCCGTGCCCGGCCCCATCGAGCGCGGTCCGGATCGCCGCTACCTGGCCGTCCATCATGCCGCTCGGCGCGATCAGGTGCGCGCCCGCGCCGGCCTGGGCCACCGCGATCGAGGCGTACCGCTCCAGGGTTTCGTCGTTGTCGACGTCACCGGCGGCGGTGAGCGGGCCGCAGTGGCCGTGGTCGGTGTATTCGCACAGGCACAGGTCGGCCATGATCACGCACGCGTCGCCCACCTCGGCGCGCAGATCGGCCAGGGCGAGCTGGGAGATGCCCGCCGGATCGTCGGCCGCCGAGCCGCGGCCGTCCTTGGCCGCGGGAACGCCGAACACGATCAGCCCGCCCACCCCGGCGTCCGCCGCGTCCGCCGCCGCCTTGCGCAGGCTGTCCCTGGTGTGCTGGACCACGCCCGGCATCGAGCCGACCGGATGCGGCTCGCCTATGCCCTCCTTGACGAACAGCGGCAGCACCAGGTCTCGCGGGCGCAGCGCGGTTTCCGCCACCATGGCCCGCAGGGCGGGGGTGCGGCGCAGCCGGCGAGGGCGGACGACGGGAAAGCCGGTGCTCATACGGTGTTCCTCTCAGCGAAGGCGGCGCCGGGCGCCGCGGCGGCGCTCGCTCGGCCGACGGACCGGTTCCCCCGCCTCCTCGGCGGCGGCGCGCATGGTCGCGCCGAACTCGGCCACCGCGTCGACCAGGGCGGCCATCGACGGCTTGGGCGCGGTCACGTCCACCCGCAGCCCGAACTCGGCCGCGGTCTTGGCCGTCTGCGGGCCGATGACCCCGATCACCGTGACCGCGTGCGGCTTGCCCGCGATCCCGACCAGGTTCCTGACCGTCGAGGACGACGTGAACAGAACGGCGTCGAAGCCGCCACCCTTGATCGCCTCGCGGATCGGCGCGGGCGGCGGCGCCGCGCGCACCGTCCGGTAGGCGGTGACGTCCTCGGCCTCCCAGCCAAGGTCGATCAGCCTGGCCAGCAGCGTCTCGGTGGCGATGTCGGCCCTGGGCAGCAGCACCCGGTTGATCGGGTCGAGCACGTCGTCGTACGGTGGCCAGGCCGCGGCCAGGCCCTCCGCCGACTGCTCCCCGTCCGGCACCAGGTCCGGCCGGATACCGAAGTCGTGCAACGCGGCCGAGGTCTGCTCGCCCACGGCGGCCACCTTGACCCCGGCGAACGCCCTGGCGTCCAGGCCGTACTCCTCGAACCGCTCACGGACCGCGCGCACCGCGTTGACCGACGTGAAGGCCACCCACTGGTACCGGCCCGTGACCAGCCCCTTGACCGCGCGCTCCATCTGCTGAGGGGTCCGCGGCGGCTCCACCGCGATCGTCGGCACCTCCTCGGGCACGGCCCCGTACTGGCGCAGGCGCTGCGACACCACCGCGGCCTGCTCCTTGGTGCGCGGCACCAGCACCCGCCAGCCGAACAGCGGCTTGGTCTCGAACCAGGACAGCGCGTCCCTCGCCGCCACCGCGTCGCCCACCACGGCGATGGCCGGTCCCCTGGTGTTGGCCAGGGATACGCCCGCCGCCTTGAGGTCAGGGCCGATGCGGCCCAGGGTGGAGGTGACGGTCTGCTGCGCGGTGGTCGCGCCGTCCCAGGTGATGGCGAACGGCGTTGCCTCGGGCCAGCCCGCCGCGATCAGCATCTTGCCCAGGTCGGCCGGGCCCGCGTCCGCGCCGAGCACGACGAGCGTGGCCGGGCTGTAGGCCACCCGGCTGAGCTCGGCGGCGTGGATGATCCGCACCTCGCCGCTGCGTTCATTGGCCAGCGGGATGCCGGCGTAGGCGGGGACCCCGGTCGCCGCGGGCACGCCAGGGACGATCTCGAAGCTGACCCCGGCCTCGGCGCACGCCGCCGCCTCGGCGGCCGCCCCGCCGACCAGCGGATCGCCGCCGAACAGCCGGACCGCGAGCTCGCCGCCCTGCGCGGCCGCCACGAGCATCGCGACCGTGGCGTCCGGGTCGACGGGCTCGGCCAGGCGGGCGTCCGGGTTCATGTGACGGCGGGCGACCGCGGCCAGGTCCGCCGCCGCGACGACCAGGCCGGCCTGGCCGAGCAGCTCGGCCGCCCGCACCGTCAGCAGCCCGCCGTCGCCGGGGCCTGCGCCCGCCAGGGCGACCCAGCCTCCCGTGTTGTCCCGCATGGTGTTGTTTCGCTGGATGCTATCGCTCACTGCACATCATTCCCGCTGCTCGCTGACCAGGTCTGAAGCCCCGCGGCGCAGCAGTTCCGCCGCGAGGTCGCGGCCGAGGCGGCGTGCGTCGGCGGCCGGCGCGCTGCCGGTCACGCGCAGCGCCCGTGTCCCGTCGAGGCTCAGCACGGCGGCCCGCATCCGCAGCTGTTCGGTTCCCGCCGCGTACCCGGCGACCGGCGCGCTGCAGCCGGCCCCCAGCGCCTCGAGCAGGCTGCGCTCGGCCGTGGCGGCGGCCATGCTCGCCTCGTCGTTGACCGCCTGCAGCAGCGCGGCCAGCTCGGCGTCGCCGTCGCGGCATTCGACCGCCAGGGCTCCCTGGCCGGGTGCGGGCAGCATCTCGTCCAGGTCGAAGACCTGGGTGATCGCGCCCGCCTGCCCGATCCTGGCCAGTCCGGCGCAGGCCAGGACCACCGCTTCAAGCCCGCCCTCGGCCACGTGGCGCAGCCTGGTGTCGTCGTTCCCGCGGATCGGCACGCAGCGCAGGTCGCCGCGCAGCCCGAGCAGCTGCGCGGCCCGCCGCCGCGAGCCTGTCCCGATCCTGGCCCCGACCGGAAGATCGGCGAGCTTGGCGCCGTCCCGCGCCACCAGCGCGTCCCTCGGGTCATCCCGCGGCGGCACCGCGGCCAGCACGATACCCGCGGCCGGTCCGGACGGCAGGTCCTTGAGCGAGTGCACGGCCAGGTCCACCTCGCCGCCGAGCAGGGCCTCGCGCAGCGCCCCTACAAACACGCCGGTGCCGCCGATCTGGGTGAGGTGGGCACGGCTCACGTCGCCATGGGTGGTTACGCCGACCATCTCCACCGGCCGACCGGTGCGCTGGGTGATCATGTCCGCCACCAGGCGCGACTGCACGACGGCCATCGGGCTCCTGCGGCTGCCGAGCCGCAGCGGACGCTGTGTCACGGTGTGTCCTCCTGTCCCGTGGCTTGTTCGGTGGCGGCGCGGGTGACCGCCTCGACCGCACGCGGGTCCAGGTCGAACAAGACCCGCAGCGCCGCGGCGTATTCCTCGCCCCCGGGGGAGCCTGCCAGCTCCTTGACCCGTACCGTCGGCGCGTGCAATAGCTTGTCTACCACTCGGTGCACGGTCTGGGCTATTTCATCAAGCGCCCGCTCGCTCAGACCGTCGGCGCTGAGCCTGCCAACCAGCCGGGCCAGTTCGGCGTCGACAACCGTGGCCGCCTTGGCCCGCAGCGCGACCACGGTGGGCGCCACCCTGGCCGCGTCGACCGCCGACCGGTAGGCGGCAAGCTCGGCCTCGCAGATTGCCCGTACGGCGGCCACGTCGTCCGCCCCGGCCGCGGTTCCGTGCTCGCTGAGCTCATCCATGCCGATCACCGCGACGCCGGGCAGCCCGGCCACCCCCGGTTCCACGTCGCGCGGCATCGCCAGGTCGAGGAACACCAGCGGTCCCGGGCGCTCCTGGCGCTCCGTGCCCCGGCGCTCCGGGCCGGCCAGCGCGGCCGCGGCCAGGTCGCACGTGATGACGGGACCGGTTGCGCCGGTGCAGGACACCACGACGTCGGCCGCCGCGATCGCCGCGGCCAGGTCCGCCAGCGCGACCGCGCGGCCGTTCACCCGTGCGGCCAGGCGCTCGGCGTTCCGCCAGGTCCTGTTCGCGACCGCGATGCTGGCCGCGCCGCTGCGGGCGGCCGTGGTGGCGGCCAGGCTGCTCATCGCGCCGGCGCCGACGACAAGCACGTGCCGTCCGGCCAGCCCCCCGGGGCCGAGGCGCTCGGCCGCCAGGCTGACCGCCAGGCTCACCAGGCTCTGACCGGCCCGGTCGATGCCGGTCTCGGTCCGGGCGCGCTTGCCGGCCCGCAGCGCCAGCCGGCCGAGCCCGCCAAGCACCCGGCCGGTCGTGCCGTGCTCCTCGGCGGCCTTGAGCGCCGAGCGCACCTGGCCCAGGATCTGCCCCTCGCCAACAACCACCGAGTCAAGCCCGCACGTCACGCCGAGCAGGTGGGACACCGCCTGGTCCTCGTAGTGCACGTAAAGGTGCGAGGTCAGGTCTTTGGCCGGGATGCCGCAGTGGCGCGTGAGCAGATCGCAGATGGCCGTCACGCCCGCGTGGAACCGGTCCACGTCGGCGTAGACCTCGACCCGGTAGCAGGTCGAGACGATGAACGTCTCGGCCACGGGGTCGGAAAGCGCAACGTCGCGGAGCAGCTTGGCCAGGGTATCCCCGCTGACCGCGGCCTGCTCCAGGATCGCCACCGGTGCGCTCTTGTGGCTGAGACCGACCACCAGCACGCTCACCCGGCCACCGCCTACGCCTGCGCCTGCGCGGCGAGTTCCGTGGACACGGGCGGCCTCGAGTGCACCCCGTTGACGGCCACCTCAGGCACGGATCTCGCCGCCGACCTGCGCTGGGCGTGGAAGGCCAGGATCTGCAGCTCGATCGAGAGATCGACCTTGCGCACGTCCACTCCCTCCGGCACGCTCAGCACGAGCGGAGCGAAATTGAGGATGCTGGTGACGCCGGCCGCCACCAGCCGGTCGCAGACGGCCTGGGCTGAGGAGGCCGGAGTGGCGATCACGCCGATCGCCACCCTGTGCCTGGCCACCACGACTTCGAGTTCGTCGACGTGACGGACGGTCAGCCGGGCGATCCTGCTGCCAACGATAGCGGGATCGCAGTCGAGCATGCCCGAGATCGTGAAGCCGCGGGAGACAAATCCGCCATAGTTCGCCAGCGCGCGCCCCAGGTTCCCCACGCCGACGATGACCACCGGCCAGTCCTGGGTCAGGCCAAGCGTCCGCGAAACCTGGTAGACGAGGTAGTCGACGTCGTAGCCGACCCCCCTGATCCCGTAGGAGCCGAGGTGGGACAGGTCCTTGCGGAGCTTGGCCGAGTTGACCCCGGCGGCAGCGGCGAGTTCCTCGCTGGCGACGGTGCTGATGCCCCGCTCGGCCAGGCCGTAAAGGGCCCGCAGGTATACCGGCAGCCGCGCGACGGTGGCCTCGGGTATCCCGCCGGCCGGGCCACTCATTTCCGGCGGCATGGCGTTACTGTGCATCGCGGCAGCGCTCCTGAGGGTCGGGGCTCCGGCCGGGCTCCGGGGGTTCGGTTCCCCGGTACTTGCGGCGAAGAGCCTGCGTCAGCCGACGTCACTCCACGGTACGCCTTTGTGCATGTGTTCACAAAGTCAGGGCCTACTCACAGAGTCAGGGCCGCCCGCAGGCGGTCCTCGCTCACCCGCCAGAAGTCGATCTGCACGCCGTCGACGAACGTCACCGGGATCTTGTCCCAGAACTCCCGCATATCGTCGGCGGAGGCGGTGATGTCACGTTCCTCCCAGCCGACGCCGAGGTCAGCGGCCACCCGCGCGATGACCGCCCGCGCGTCACTGCAGAGATGACAGCCAGGCCGGCCGAGCAGTGTGATGCGGACCCGGCGGGCCGGATCCGGCGGCGTGCCGGTGTCCACGTCAGATCCTCCCGTAACGCGGGTCGGCCGAGGGCAGTCGCCGCTGCGGGCCAGGTGGCAGCGGGTCGAGCGCCTGCGGCCTGAGGCCCCCCCGCGAGGGGTCCGGAGACAGCGAGGGCAACGGCGGCCCCGGGTTCAACGGCGGCCCCGGGTTCAACGGCGGCCGCGAGGGCACGGGCGGCCCTGGGGGCAGGGGCGGCCGCGAGGGCACCGGCGCTCCCGAGGGCAGCGGGGCGACCTTGGCGTACTTCAGCCTCAGTTCGATGACGTTCGTGGCCAGCACGCACGACCTCCGGTCGGCCACGAAGCGCTTCATATAGGGCTGGTTCTCGTGGCCGTCGAATGCGGCCCGGTCACGGTAGATCTCGTAGAAGATCCGCTGCATCGGGGCGTTCGGCACGGTGTGGATGACATAGACCAGCGTGCCGGGCTCCCGGACCCTCACCTCCTCTGCCGCCTGCTCGGCCAGGCGGTCGAACTCCGCCACGCGGTCTTCAAGCAGCGTGAAGATCAAGATCCGGCCGTATGGCGGGGCCGGCGGCAAGGCCGGCACCCTGGTCCCGTTAGTCGCCATCCCTGGATCGTTCCGCAAGCTAGCCTCACCCCGCAAACTAGGATCACTACGCGAGCCGGGATCACCCCGCAGGCCAGGCTGACCCCGCGGCGCAGGCTCAGCCAGCAGGCCCGAGTCGTCCCACACGCCTGGACCGCCGGCACCGGCGGGCGCGCCGGGACCGCCAGGACCGCCGGCACCGGCGGGGGCGCCGGGACTGCCGGCCAGCGATCGGTCGCCACGCCCAGCGCCACCGCCACGCCCAGCGCTACCGCCACGCCCAGCGCTGCCGGCGCGGCCAGGCGCGGGCCCGGCCTGGGCGGGGGCACCCTCCAGCCTGGTCGCGCCGACCCAGACCAAGGCGGCCGCGAGCAAGCTGAGCAGCGGGTACGCCGACCTGGCCGGCAGCGAGAAGCGCATGGCGATGGTCAGCAAGACGGCCACGCCGACCACGGCGGCACCGACCACGGCGGCACCGGGGAACTCGCTGGACCTGCCCCCGCCGCCGCGGGCGCGAGCCGCGGCCAGGGCGACGCTCACCACGGCGATGATGAACGCCACGGCCTGGACCAGGTCAAGGGCGTAGTGCGAGGGCGTCTGATAATGCTGGCTGGTAAGCGGCCAGTCCTTGCTGAACGGCTGTCCGGTCAGCGGATCGGTGACCAGGATCACGCCGCCGACCAAGGTCAGCGCGCCACATACCAGCCTGGCGCCGAACCTGGCCCCGTCACTGGGCCAGGTCAGCTCGGCCAGCCCCCAGGCCAGCCAGAGCGGCGCAAGCAGCAACGCGAACAACTGAACGGCCCGGAACGTCGCGGACCTGAAACCGCTCTCGAAGCCCATGCTCTGCGCGGCCAGCGCGACCGTCAGGGCCAGCGTCGCGGCCGTCCACAAAATGAAGTCCAGCCTCGGCTGGCGGACCGAACGCCCGGCGAGCAGCCCGGTAGCCACGGCCGCGACCAGCACGCCCGCGAAACCGATCAGGACCGGGAGAGACATCAGTCCCGCTGCTGCCCGCTGCCCGGCCGCGCCTCGATCATGGCCGGGATCCGGCTATTTCTTGTTCCGGCGCTGGATGCGCGTCTTCTTCAGTAGCTTGCGGTGCTTCTTCTTGGCCATGCGCTTGCGGCGCTTCTTGATCACAGAACCCATGGGGCCACCCTTCTGGCATTGCGGATGACGGGCACGCCAACACGCTCGCCCGGTCAGGGCGGCTGGAC
>Ga0335075_10019436_pt1 | contig 10046 bp, 5 predicted proteins | sample Lox_Sample_24_FD_206723 | JGI IMG/M metagenome (GOLD analysis project Ga0335075, IMG submission 206723) | Soil microbial communities from Loxahatchee National Wildlife Refuge, Florida, United States - Lox_Sample_2.4 | ecosystem: Environmental > Terrestrial > Soil > Wetlands | place: USA: Florida...
ATCGCCGGACGCAGACCAACGACGAGAACCCGAGTCGCCAACGAAAGCGCGGCCTCCACGGAGCGGCGCGCCTTTACGCCGTCGCAGCCGGCGGCGCCTCCATCGCGGGCGTCCTCAACAACACAAATCGCGCGGAACTCGCAGCCGACAGCGTCCCGGCGTTCTCCTGCTCCCGCATCGTCTTCGCAGCAGAGCGAGGCACCCGAGGAAGGCGAAGTTCCGTCCCTGCTGCCGCCCACCCGCGTCGGCCCTCCCTCGACATTGGCTCGCACCGCATCCGAGGCTTCGGCCGCGAACACTCCGGAGGCGGATTGGAACGCTCCGCCGCCGCCGTCGCGCAGCGTCCTGCCGCTCATCACCGGCATCCGCCACTGGTCAACTCCGGTGTACACCCGCGTCGCCATCGATCTTCAGCAGGAGGTGCGCTATACCGCGGGGCGCGTGCCGAATCCTGACCGCATTTATTTCGATCTGTACGGAACGCGGCTCTCACCGGAACTGGTGGGGCGCTCGCTGGAAGTGACGGACGATGGATTTCTCAACAGTATCCGCGTGTTGCACTTCAACAACAACATCGTCCGCATCGTGCTCGACGTCAACAGCGTGAGCGACTACTCGGCCTTCTTCCTGTCGAATCCGTCGCGGCTGATCATCGACGTGCACGGCCAGCGAATCGCGCCCCCCACGCAGGTCGCGCAGATGAACACCATCCGCGCCGGCATCGGCGTAGGTCCGGTCGTGGCGCAGCCTCCGGCCTCAGGCACACCTGATTCCCCGCGGTCACCGAAAGCTGCTTCGTCGCCCACCACCCGCACCGGAGTTTTTGGGAACGCCGACCCATCGGATGCGCCCCCCGCAAACCTGAGCGAGAGCGATATTCCCGCGCGCACCGCAACGGCGCGATCGTCGCTCGCCGACGTGGCGACGCTGGGCAATCAGCCCGACCGGGTACGTGCAACGAAGCATCCGACAACCGCGCCCATTGTGGCTTCGGTGGCCACGCCGCGGCCCGTCGCACCGCCGGCGGCCGGCGGCGCCAACAGCTCCTCGACGCTTCCGGCAACGGCTGCAACAACGACCTCTTCGACGGCGCGCCGCAGGACTCGCAGCCCGAAGCCCTCGGCCATTCGTGAAGCGGACGACGTGCCCCCGGCGACAACCGGAGCGCCCGGCGTGGCGGCCGCGCCCTCCCCGCCTCCGGCCACGGATACCTCGGCTGCTGGTCGCGTGCCCAGCTCGATGATGCGTGCCCTGGGATTGAAGATCAATCGTATCGTCATCGACGCCGGCCACGGCGGTCACGACTCCGGCACCCTCGGTCCCGGCGGCATTGAGGAGAAAGATGTGGTCCTCGACGTGGCGCTGCGCCTCGGCAAGCTGCTCAAGCAGCGCCTCGGCGCCGATGTGATCTACACGCGCAGCGACGACACCTTCATTCCCCTCGAAACGCGGACCGCCATCGCCAACCAGGAGCAGGCGGATCTGTTCATCTCCATTCACGCCAACTCCAGCCCCGATACAGCCGCGCGCGGCGTCGAAGTCTACTACCTCAGCTTCACCAGCTCGGCCGACGCATTGGAAGTAGCGGCTCGCGAAAATGCGGTGTCCAACCAGTCCATCCATGAGCTCAGCGATCTGGTGAAGAAGATCGCGCTGTCGGACAAGATCAACGAGAGCCGCGCCTTTGCCGAAGACGTGGACCAGAGCCTCTACGCCGGCCTCGAAGAAGGCAATCCCGGACTGAAGGATCGCGGCGTGAAGAAGGCCCCCTTCGTCGTGCTCATCGGCGCGAACATGCCGTCGATCCTGGCGGAGATCTCCTTCCTCACGAATCCCAATGACGCTCAGGAGCTGCGCCAGCCCGAATACCGCCAGCGCATTGCCGAGTCGTTGTACCGCGGCGTCTCGCGCTACGTGGCCAGCATGAACGGCCTGCGCGTCGCCCAGGCAGGGGCAAAGACCGGAAGCTCGGAATAAGGCCTGCCGCTCCCTGGCCCGGAAACCTTGCTTCCCACTCTGGTGTCTGCCACTCTAACAAGAGAAGCGATGCCCCGACTCCGCGCCGCAATCCCCGTTCTTTTGATTTCGTCCGCGCTCACCGCGCCGGCCCAGGGACCGTCTGCGCCGCTGCTGCCGCAGAGTTTCGCGGGATGGACATCCAAACTATTCAAGGATGCCCCCCCTCCCGCTCCGGCAGACGTGCAGGCTGTTCTTCAGGAAGACGGCGTAGTTCAGCGAGCGGTGCGCTGGTACGCAAGCGGCCCGTCCGACTGCATCGTCCGCGCCTGGCAATTCAAAGATGCGACGGGAGCCTTCGGCGCTTTCACCTACTTCCGCCAACCGCAGATGCACGCCGAATCGCTCGGCCAGGAAGGCGCCTCGGACGGCGACCGCCACCTGTTCTGGACCGGCGCGACCGTCGTCGATGCCACCTTCGCGCATCCGGCGAGCAACGAGCGGACGGCTCTCGCGGCCCTGGCGGGATTGCTGCCCAAAGCCACAGGCGGAGCGAGCGTGCCGCCCTCGCTGCCCCACTACCTGCCGGCCGCCGATCTGCAAACCAGCAGCGTGCGCTATGCCATCGGACCTGCAGCGTATGCGAAGAGCGGCGGCAGCCTGCCCGCAACCGCAATCGACTTCAGTCAGGACGCCGAAGTCGTCACGGCGCAGTATGGATCGGCCGGCGCGCAGGGAACGCTCACGCTGGTCATGTATCCGACACCGCAAATGGCCGAAGCGCATTTGAAGGCGATGCAGAGCGCCGCGCAGCAGGGCCACGGCATCGGCGGCCTCGCGAAGCGCAGCGGGCCGTTGTTGACCGTCGTGAGCGGCAGTCTTCCGGCGCCAAAGGCGCAGCAACTGCTCGACGCGGTTCACGACAACGACACCGTCACCATCAATCACCCTGAAGGCTACGTGCCCGAAACGGTGAAGCTCTACCGGCTGCTCACGGGCATCACGATGCTCACCGTCGCTCTGGTCGGCGGTGCTTTGTTGCTGGGCATCTTCCTTGGCGGAGGCCGCGCGCTCATCCGCAAGCTGCGCGGCAAGCCCGTCTCTTCCGTCTCGGAAGAGGAGTTCATCTCGCTGCATCTGGGCAGCTAAGCCAGACCGAAAAACCGGCTCTGCCCGGGGGGACGGAAAGGGACGGTTTTTCCACACACCGCCGCCTATTTCCTACAATCGGAATGGATTATGACGTGTCTTCGCCCCGTCTTTGGCGAAGAAAAAGGAAATCAACAGGCCGGGGAATCCAGATGGGCACTGGTTAACATGTTATTTATTTTCAGAAGCTTACATGTCCACAGGATTTTGCCTTGACACCCCCTCCGGTGGCCCATACTATTTCGCCAGAAAGTTCTGATGGCTTTGCCTCCGTTGGAACTATTCTCCCTGAAGAGAAGGCTGCCCTGTTGCCGGGCGGCCTTTTCTCGTTCTGGAGAGAGCTACGGCTTGGCATCCGAAGTTGCTGGGCCGAACGCCGGGTTTCCGCTCCATCGCGCACCGCAATCTTCGCAAACCCATGAGTCGATCGGCTCGACAGACTCCAGCGTCGGATCGGGAGCGCCACATTTTGGGCAAACCGGCGGGACGTAATCCTCCGGCTTCTCCCGCGATTGATCGATGATCTCCTGCGGAATCGGCTTCGCGATCACAGCGCGCGCTTCGTCGAGTTGATCGGCGGCGACGAGGATGCGGATATTGCGCATGTCGACCTCCGCTGCAGGATTGGCGGTCCAGCTCTGGATTTTCGCAAGGCGCAGAACTTCGGAAACCTGCCACGCCTCTTCCGACGTCTCGCAATCGCAAAGCTGGGTCTTCCACGTGTACTCGATCGAAGCGCCTTCTCCGCTTTCATCCGATTCCTCGTCGGGTGCATCGAGGTCGGCTTCCTGTTCGGCAGACCCTTGATTCCATCGCCCAAAGGTCTGCCGATTGTCATCTTTGGTCGGCTTCGCAGGCGCAGAAGGCTCACCCAACCTCCGCTTCTTCATCTCATCGCGCAAAATCGGCTGCGCGATCTCTGTCAGGTCGCCGAAGGTTTCCGCCAGCTCGATCAGCTGCCCGTCGCTCATCTCGCCGTAGAGCTTCGTCAGCCGCTGCCACTCTTCCGCGGGATTCGGTCTCATCGCCTGCCACTATAGCCGGATTTGGCGATCCTCGCAGCGGGACGATAAAATCAAACGAGCGAAAGCCGACGTAGCTCAGTTGGTAGAGCAGCCGATTCGTAATCGGCAGGTCACCGGTTCAAGTCCGGTCGTCGGCTCCATTCCCGATCGCTTTCCTCTCTCCATCTCTCACTTCTGCGTCTGCAACTCCGCCAGCTTGCGCTTCAGGTCCTCGAGCTTCTGCCCGGCTTCGGCCAGTTTTCCGGCCGCCGTCAGGCTTTGATAGTCGGCAAGATCCTGCGCCGCGGCAGCAATCAGCGTAGATCGATCGGCTTTGACTGCCGTGGGCGCCGCGTTCGCCGACGCCTGTCCGCTCTCCGGAGGCGCGGCCGCAGCCACTGCCGTCAGCGACGACGGCTGGCCCCCGAACAGCGACGCCATGGCCGACTCAAACGTCGGTCCGTAAGCCAGCTTGTCCTGCAGCGCCAGAACCACCAGCCGCAGCTCCGGCATGGGGCTGCGCTCGGCCTGCAGATAAATCGGCTCGGCGTAGAGCAGCGCCGTGCCGCACGGAATCACCAGCAGCGTGCCGCGGCGAACGTGCGAGCCCTGCTGATTCCACAGCGTCAGCTGGCCCGAGAGCTGCGCATTCTGATCGATGCGCGCTTCCACCTGCATCGGCCCGTCGATCAGCTTCGTCTTCGGGAAGTCGTAGACGATCGCGGTCCCGTAGTGGTCGCCGTCGCTGCGTCCCGCGATCCATCCGATGAGGTTGTTGCGGTTGGCCGGCGTGAACGGCAGAATCTCCGCGAACTCCACGCCCGTGTCGCCCGGCAGTTTGATCAGGATGTAGTTGGGCTCCATGGTGAGCGTCTGCTGCTCGCCGGAGTTCCCCATCCCCACCTCCGACGCGACCGTCCACAGGTCTTCCCGGTTGTAGAACACCTCCGGATCGCTCATGTGGTACAGCCCATAGACCGAGGCCTGCTCCTCGAGCAGAAGCTGCGGGTAGCGAACGTGCCGCCGCAGGTCGGGCGGCATCTCCGCCGCGTCGCGAAAGAGCGACGGAAAGATTTTGCGCCAGGCCCCGATGATTGGATCGCTCGGATCGAAGACGTAAAACGTCGTCGTGCCGTTATACGCGTCGATCACCACCTTCACGCTGTTCCGCATGTAGTTGATGGTGCCGTCGCCCAGCGGGTAGTGGCTCGAATAGGGATATCCGTCCGAAGTGGTGAATGCGTCCAGCATCCAGTACAGCCGGCCGTTATCGCCGAGCACGATGTAGGGATCGGCATCCCAGTTGAGAAACGGCGCCAGCGTTTGCACCCGTTGCAGGATGTTGCGGCGCATCAGCAGGCGGCTCTGCGAGGAGATATCGTCGCTGAACGGCAGCTTGAGCAAATCGCCCCGGTCGGCAGCCAGAAGCACACGGCGCAGCAGGCCACCCAGTTGGATGCCGCCCGTGCCTTCGTACGTCGTGAGGTTATTTGTCTGGCCCTGCGGGTAGTTGAATTCGGCCTGTCGCGTCTTCACGTAGACGTCGGTGTTGGTCAACTGCCCGAAGTAAATCTCAGGCCGGTTGACCGTCAGGCCCGGCACTGTGCTCTGCACCGGCATGTTGCTCAGCGTCAGAGTGGGCAGCCCCTCTGCGGTGAATCCGTTCACCGGATTCATGGTGATGCCGTAACCGTGCGTGTAGATGAGCTTCTCGTTGATCCAGTTGCGGCTGCTGTCGGGCAGCTTGTCGACATTGAGTTCGCGCGCGGCCAGCAGCACCTCGCGTAACTGGCCGTTCAGCGTGTAGCGATCGATGTCAATATCGGGAAAGTCGTAGTAGGTGCGAATCTCCTGGATCTGCCGCAGAGTGTCCTGCAGCGCGCGCCAGTCCCACAGGCGAATGTTGCTCAGCGTCGCCTGGTTCCCCGCAGGGTCGGCGGCCTGCACCGTCGCGTTCGCAGGAAACTCCTCCTGGGAAATGCCGGCCAGTCCCCACGCCTGGCGCGTGCCTGCGATGTTCCACGCAATGTACGATCGCTCGCGCTCCAGCTGATTCGGCTTCACCACAAAGCTGGTGACGTACCAGCTCACCACCTGCACCAAAACCCAGCACAGCACCGCGGGAACGAGCGCGGTAACGATGCGCCGGCCGCGCGGCTGGCGAAACGCGTTGAACAGAGCGAGCGCCGCGCCCACAATCAGCGCTGCCGCAATCAGCAGATAGCCCGACAGATTCACATGCGCGTCGGTGTAGTTCACCCCGCTGAAGATGGTGTGCTCCTCGAGCAGCGTGGCAAACCGGCTCAGATAGGTTTGCGCCGCCATCGCGAGCAGGAAACATGCGAAGGCGATCGAGGTTCCCCGCCACGGCAGAGGCAGGCGCAGACTCTCCTTGTCGCGAGAGAATGCGCGACCGCCCCCGGCGACTACCAGAAAGCCCAGCGCTCCGGCGCAGGCCACGACCGCGAGCGCGAGCAGCCATCCCGCGATCAGTTGCCACACCGGCAGCGCAAACAGCCAGAAGCTCAGCGGCTTGCCGAAGACCGGATCGGCGGCTCCGCCTGCAGGCGCAGCATGCCAAAGCGCAAAGGTCGGCCATTCGGCCATCATGGCACTGCCGCTGATCAGCGCGGCGACGGCGGTTACCCCCAGCCCGAGGAACCGCAGAACCCGGCGCAGCGGCAGGCTCAACTGCTGACGCCCAACCTGAATCGAACGGTCGTGCGGCAGATCGGGCTGGTGCATCTGCCACAGCGCCAGAAACCAGCCGTAAAGAAGAAGGAAAGTCGCCGCAAAGAAAGTTGCGAAGACGATCCAGCCGAGGCTCCAGCTTTTCCAGAAGACAGCGCGATAGCCGAGCCCGCCGAACCACAGCGAATCGACATACCACGAAAGCGCCGAGCTGCTGCCCAGCAACGCCGCAACGATCAGAACGATAAGGACGAAAAGAATGCGGCTGGATCGCCGCGGAGGCCTGCGAAAGTCGATGGTTTGATGCACCTGTCTTGCTCCGCCTCAGCGCAGCGAAGGTTACGCGAAGAGGCCGCACGTATTGTAAACCGCTGGCGCCGCGCGGCCCGCGTCGTGATGCGCGCGATCTCAATAAGTTGCTGTATTTGTTTTAACGTTCGACCTGCGTGACAAATGTCACAGGTCGCAACTTTCGTTCTCTGGCATTGTTTCTTCCAGTAGGCGGAAACTCCAGTCCAAGGAGGAGGAGCCATGGAAGACCTTTGCACTCTCGCTCAATATCATCCCGACGACCTCTCCACCCACGCCGTTTCCCTGGCTGTCCTGGCGCGGGCCCTGAACGACGCTTACGAGAGCGGCAGCCGCCTGGACCGCGACGCGTTTCATCGCGCGGCCGACCTCGCCCTGGCCCTTTACCGCGAAGAAAAGCGCCGCTTCGAGTCGGTGGATAGCTCCGCTCCTCTGCTGGATGCGCTCTATCTGAAAGCCTTCGTCAGCGAAGACGAGCCCGAAGACCAGATCGAAGTCGCTTCGCAGGCCGTCGGCGAACGCTTCCACGCGGAAGTGAACCGCCTGCTGTACCAGCGCGACACCGAAAGGATCGTTCCCGAGTTCGATCCGGTGCCGCGCCCGCGCTGAGGAAGGTCGCGGACCCTCCGCTCGTCCGGATGCTGCCGGCGCAGCCTGACCCTGTACCATCGGTACGCGCGATTTTTCCGGTTCAGGATCGCGCTGTCCGATCTGGCGAAGGGGCCTTCCATGAGAACTTCCCGTTTGATGTCCGTTCTGTTCGGCGTTTTGGCCTGTTGTGCTGCGGTGCGCGCCGAAGTGCGTTTGCCGCACCTGCTCAGCGATCACGCCGTGCTGCAGCGCGACCGGCCTATCCATATATGGGGATGGGCTGCTCCGTCGGCGCACCTGACCGTGAAGTTCCACGCACAAAACGTGGCCGCAGTCGCCGATGCCATGGGCGGCTGGAGCGCCTGGCTCGCTCCTGAGCGCGCGGGAGGTCCCTTCACGCTGACGATCGGCGGCGATGGGGCTGACGTGACCGTGACCGATCTTCTCGTCGGCGATGTGTGGGTTGCGTCGGGCCAGTCGAATATGGAAATGCCGATGAAGGGCTTCCCCGGCAACGCCGTGCTGAAAGACGGCGACAAGGAGATCGCCGCCGCAACGAATCCGCAGCTGCGTCTCCTGGTCGTCACAAAAAAGAGCGCAGGCTATCCGTTGAATGACGTCCCCGACACGTGGACCACCTGTACGCCCGACACAGCGCAGAATTTTTCCGCCGTCGCGTACTTCTTTGGCCGCGAGATCGCCGCAAAGGAAAATGTTCCCGTCGGCCTCATCGACTCCACCTGGGGCGGAACGCCGGCGGACTCGTGGGTCTCGCTGGACACGCTCGGCACTCACCCCGAATTGCTCCCCGCCTTCGCCGCCCGCGCGCAGTTTGCCGACGGCCAAAACGATCGCGACGCCCAGCTCATCGTCGAAAAACAGGAGGATGCTGCAGCCGAAGCCGCCGGCAAGCCGCGTCCCCAGCACCCGTGGCATCCCGACGAAACCTCATGGACGCCGGCCGGCCTTTACAACGGCATGATCGCCCCGCTCACGCCGCTCTCCGTCCGCGGATTCATCTGGTACCAGGGCGAGACGAACTCGGCGCACGAACGCGCTCCGTATTACGAAACCCTGATGAACGGCCTCATCGGCGACTGGCGCATGCATTTCGCGCAGGGCAACCTGCCCTTCTACTACGTCCAGATTTCGAGCTTCCACTCACCCGGCGAAGACTGGGGCCGCGTCCGCGATGCGCAGCGGCGCACGCTCGAGATCGCGAACACCGCCATGGCCGTCACCCTCGACGTCGGCTCGCCCAACAACGTGCATCCTCCCGACAAGCAGACCGTCGGCCATCGCCTGGCGCTGGCCGCGCGGCATCTCGATTACGGCGAAGATGTCGCCTGCGCATCGCCCCTCTATCGCCAGACGACAACCGAGCAGCAACCGGACGGGACAACCGCCCTCCGCGTCTGGTTCAATCACGCGCAGGGGCTGACGACGCATGGTGGCCCCAGCACGGCGTTTGAAGTCGCCGGTAAGGACCACCAGTTTGTGCCCGCGCAGGCAAAGATCGAAGGCGAGACCGTCGTGGTGAGCGCAGGCACTGTGCCGCACCCGATGTACGTGCGTTATGGGTGGATGGGCGTGATGCCCGACAACATCTTCAACGCCGCCGGCTTGCCGATGTCGACCTTCACGTCGGAGAGCTTCGCGCCGTAAGGCTGCAGGAGTTGCGAGCGCCGGCGCTGCTTACGCCGGCGTCAGCAGCGCTTCGAAGAACGCTTCCGTCTCTTCCATTCCCGCGCCGGTCTTCGCCGAGACTTCGAGGATCTTCATGCCCGGCGCAACGCTGTGAATGCTGCGGTGCGCGGCGTCGCGATCGAACTCAACCGCCTGCGCCAGATCGCTCTTCGTGATCAGGGCGACGTCGGCCGTGTGGAAGATCGTTGGATATTTCAGTGGCTTGTCCTCGCCCTCGGTCGCCGACAGCAGCACCACGCGCATCTGCTCGCCCAGATCGTAGCTCGACGGGCACACCAGGTTGCCGACGTTCTCGATGAAGAGAAAATCGAGGTTCGCCAAATCCCACCCATCCAGCGCCTTCTCGATCATCTTCGCGTCCAGATGGCAGATCGTCCCCGTGGTGATCTGCCGCACCTGCGGGCACGCGCGGCCCAGGCGCGACGCGTCGTTCTCCGTCGCCAGATCGCCCACCAGCGCCGCCATGCGATGCCGCGCAGCCAGCCGGCCCATCAGCTTCTCCAGAAACGTGGTCTTGCCCGAGCCTGGGCTCGAAACAAAGCTGACCACGCAAACACCCGCCTGCTGAAAGCGCTCGCGGAGTTTGCGTGCGAGCAAATCGTTCTCCTTCAGAATCGCGGAGCGCACTTCAACGAGCCG
>Ga0335075_10019438_pt1 | contig 10046 bp, 8 predicted proteins | sample Lox_Sample_24_FD_206723 | JGI IMG/M metagenome (GOLD analysis project Ga0335075, IMG submission 206723) | Soil microbial communities from Loxahatchee National Wildlife Refuge, Florida, United States - Lox_Sample_2.4 | ecosystem: Environmental > Terrestrial > Soil > Wetlands | place: USA: Florida...
CCCGTGCCGCGGTCGCGCTCGCCGCGGTGTCGACCTGTGCGAGCGTGTAGCCCGCGGGCAGCCACGACGGCGCAAACGGCGCCGCTGCGACGGTCGCCCGCCGGAAGCCCTCATCCGTCCGCGACACGTCCGCGCCGGCCGGGAACGCGAGCGTGAACGTGTCCGCCGGCAGCGTGCGGTTTGCGACCAGGTTCTCGAGCCGCAGCTCGCGCAGCTCGGTGCCGTTCTTCGTCTCGACGACGTCCACCGGCAGGCCGCTCGCCTCGTCGACGACGACGCGGAGTGCATCGCCGGAGAGCTCGGGCGCAACGGTGTTCGGGACGGTTGCGACGGCGAGCTCCCAGGCGGCTCTGCCGTCGTAGGTCACCTCGCGCACCGCGGGATCGCCGGCCGCGAGCGCGGCGCGGAGGTAGGCCGCGAGCTCCGTCGGCAGGAGCCACGTGGGCGGCCCGAGATCGGGTGCACCGGGCGCGACGCCGGTCCGCTCGGCATAGAACACGGTGTTACCGCCCATGCTCGCGCTCCGCTCTGCCGAGCGCGCGACGCCGGTCGCCGCGTCGTACGTCTCGACCTCGCCGGCCGCCGGCCCGTCGAGACGCACGTCTCCTTGCGCGTCCAGCGTGAACTGCCAGCGCTCGACCGCCCCCTGCGCCGGTCCGCTCGCAACGAGAACGCCGCTGAGGTTCTGAAGCGTGTCGAGTGCCGTGCGCAGGCGCGCCTGCACGACGGCCGCAGAGGCGACGCTCGGGCCGCTCTTCGTGCCGGGCAGGCCGATCACGACGATCAGGATCGCCGCGACCGCTGCGACGGCGAAGCCGCGCACGCCCCAGCGGACGGCGGCGCGCCGACGCGCGACGGCCCGCTCGTCGGCGAGGCGGCGCCGGAGCTCGGCGTGGAACTCCTGCCGGTGCTCGGGCGGATCGAGCTCGGCGAGAAGCGAGCCGAGCAGCTCGTCGCGGTTTCCGTTCTCGCTGGTCATCGGCGGGAGGCTCCTTCCAGACTGGGATCGAGTGCGCGGCGCAGCAGCGTGCGCGCGCGGTTCAGGCGCGAGGCGATCGTCCCCTCCGGCACGCCGAGGATCTCGCCGGCGCTTCGGTAATCGAAGCCCTGCGCGTCGACGAGCAGGACGGCGGCGCGGTCGGCCGGCTCGAGCCGGGCGAGCGCCGTCTCCAGCAGCGAGCGCGTCGAGAGCGAGTCGACGAGCGCCGGCCGCGGGTCGGGCCGCTCGTGAACCTGCTCGAGCGAGACGACGGTGCGCGCCCGCTTCAGCTCGTCGACGCACGCGTTGTAGGCGATGCGATAGAGCCACGTGCCGAGCGAGGAGCCGCCGCGGAAGCGGGGCAGTGCACGGTAGGCGTGCACGTACGCCTCCTGGAGGGCGTCGTCCATACGGTCACGGTCGCCGAGCACGCGGTAGGCGAGGGCGCGCAGGCCGGGGTCGTAGTGGCGGATCAGCGCGGCGAACGCGGCGTGGTCGCCGCGCCGGGCGCGTTTGAGGGTGGAGTCCGGCAGGTCGGTCATCCAGCTCTTAGACGGGGGGCGGCCCCGGATCCTTCACGGTCGATCGTAGGCCGAGCCGGTATCGACTCGGCCTAATGCTCATCCGCACGAGCGCCGATAGGGCTGGGGCGGTGGAAGAGCTCTCGCACGTCCTGCAACTCCAAGTGGCGCAGGGGGTCCGGCGTCGGCCTCTGGGCGCGCTGCTGCACGACCAGGGTCTGATCACGGCGCGCCAGCTCGAAGAGGCACTGCTCGAGGTCGAACGCGGCCCGGACCGGCTCGGCGAGGTGCTCGTCCGTAGCGGAGCGCTCACCCGCCGTGAGCTCGCGATCGCGCTTGCGGAGCAGGCGGGGCTCGAATTCGTCGAGCTCGGAGCCGTCGAGCCCGAGCCTGCCGTTGCCGGTCTGATCTCCGAGCGGCTCGCACGGCGCGCGCAGGTCCTGCCGCTGCGCTTCGCGGACGACAGCACCGTGGTCGTCGCGGTCGCCGACCCGACGGACGTGCTCGCCTCGGACGACCTTCGACTCTCCCTCGGGCTGCAGCTGGAGCTCGTCGTCGCCGAGCGCGACGAGCTCGCGATCCTGGTCGACCGAACATACGCGCACACTGCGGCCGCGCGGATGGAGATCGTCGCCCTCGAGCCCGAAGGCCCGGAGCTCGACGTCGAGGATCTCGATGACGCGTCGACGAGCGCCCCTGCGATTCAGCTCGTGCACTCGATTCTCGGTGCTGCGATCGAGGACGGCGCCTCGGACATCCACTTCGAGCCGCAGTCGGACGAGGTCGCCGTGCGCGCCCGCATCGACGGGGTCATGCGAAAGATCGCCGTGGTGCCGCGCTCGCTTCAGGCAGCCGTCACCGGCCGCCTCAAGGTGATGGGCGAGCTCGACATCGCCGAGAAGCGCGTGCCGCAGGATGGGCGCGTGACGGTGCGATACGGCGGCTCGGCGCTCGACATGCGAATCGCGATCATGCCGACCACGTACGGCGAGCAGGTCGTGCTGCGCGTCCTGCAGCGCCGCGCCGGCAGCTTCGGCCTCGAGGACCTCGGGATGAGCGAGGCGAACTGCCAGACGTTCGAGCGTGCGATCAAGCAGCCGTACGGGGCCGTGATCGCCTGCGGCCCGACCGGCAGCGGCAAGACGACGACGCTCTACGCCGCCCTCGGCGTGCTGAACCAACCCGAGCGCGTCTTGATGACGATCGAGGATCCGGTCGAGTACCAGATGCCGAACGTCGCGCAGATCGAGGTGAACGTGCGCGCCGGCCTCTCGTTCGCGCGCGGGCTGCGCACGATCCTGCGCTCCGATCCCGACGTGCTCCTCGTCGGCGAGATCCGCGACGACGAGACCGCTCACATCGCAATCCAGGCGGCGATGACGGGTCATCTCGTCCTCACGACGCTGCACACGCACAACGCCGCGAGCTCGATCGAGCGGCTGAAGGACATGGGCGTCGAGCCGTCGCTGCTCTCGAGCTCGGTGAACTGCATCGTCGCGCAGCGCCTCGCGCGCCGTCTCTGTTTCGACTGCCGCGAGGAGTACACGCCGACCGTCGAGGAGCTTGCACAGTTTGGCCTCGAGCCGGACGGGCGTACGCTCTACCGTCCGCACGGCTGTCCGCATTGCGCCGGCACGGGGTACCGCGGCCGGGTCGCGCTGTACGAGGTGATGCCGGTGCACGGCCAGATCCGCCGCTTGATCAACAGCTCGACCGAAGAGATCTTCGCCGCCGCAGTCGAGGATGGGATGACGACGCTGCGCCACGACGGGCTGCGGCTCGTCTACGGGGGCGTCTCGTCACTCGACGAGATCCGCCGCGTCACCGGCGACCGCATCATCTGACGGACCGGCGCCCCGGCCGTCGAGCACGCATCTCGACTGACTTTTAGGCTTGTTTCAGACAGGAGGCGCACACTGCGACCGTGGCGATCCTCGTCGTCGACGACGATGCCGGCCTGCGCAAGGCCCTGCGCCGCGTGCTCGCGTCGCACGGGTTCGAGGTCGAGGTCGCCGAGAACGGCGACGAAGCGCTCGCACGTCTGCGCGGCGGCACGTTCGACGCGGTCGTCCTCGACGTGATGATGCCGGGGAGCGACGGCGTCCAGGTCTGCGAGCAGCTGCGCGCAGGCGGCGACCGTCTACCCGTGCTGATGCTGACCGCGCGCGACGCCGTCCGCGACCGCGTGATCGGGCTCGAGGCCGGTGCCGACGACTACCTCGTCAAGCCGTTTGCGAACGAAGAGCTGGTCGCCCGGGTGCGCGCGCTGCTCCGGCGGGCCGGTGGCGGCGGCGAGGCGCTGCGCTTTGCCGACCTCGAGCTCGACCTGCTGACGCGCGAGGCCAAGCGCGGCGGCCGCGCGGTCGAGCTCAGCCGGATCGAGTTCGAGCTGCTCGAGTTGTTCCTGCGTCATCCGCGACAGGTGCTCGCGCGTTCGCTGATCTACGAGCGCGTCTGGGGCTACGACGCGTCTCTGTCGTCGAACACGCTCGACGTCTTCGTCGGCCACCTTCGCCGCAAGCTCGAGGCACGCGGTGAATCGCGCTTGCTGCACACGGTTCGCGGTGTCGGGTTCACGCTGAGGGAGCGATGAGCCTTCGGCTACGCCTCACGGTTCTCGCCTCGCTGGCGGTCGCAATCGCAGTCGCCGGCACGTCGGTGTTCATCTACTACACGGACAAGAGCGAGCTCCTGAACGAGGTCGACTCGGATCTGCGCGTGAGCATGGAGGTGCCGCAGCTGCGCACCGCGATCCTCGCGAAGGGCAAGGCGCCGAAGAACCTTGTCGTTCGTGGCAAGCCGGTTCCGACGAACGGCCTCGGTCTGGTTGTCGGGATCAAGGGGAACAAGGGACAGATCGTCCGTCGTGGGACCGGCGCGGCCGTCAACGTTCAGATCGCGCGGAGCGCGCGCGCGGCGTTCACGGCGCATCCGCCGCAATTCACGACCGCGAAGGTGGGGAACGTCGAGGCTCGAGTGCTGACGATCTCGACGCCGTTCGCCAAGGTCGTCCTGTCGCGTCCGCTCGGCGAGATCGACCGCAACCTCTCTCACCTGCGCTGGTTGCTCATCTTCGCCTCGCTCGGCGGCATCGGGCTCGCCGGGCTCCTCGGCGCGCTCGTCTCCGGCGCGGCGCTCGCGCCGCTGCGCCGCCTCACCGAGACGACCGAGCAGATCGTCGAGACGGGCGACCTGAGCCGCAGGATCGCGAACGGCGGCCGCGACGAGATCAGCCGCCTGTCGCGGCGGCTGGACGAGCTGCTCTCGACGCTCGACGAGTCGCTGCGCACGCAGCGCCAACTCGTCGCCGACGCCTCGCACGAGCTCCGCACGCCGATCGCCACGCTTCGTGCGAACGTCGAGCTGCTCGCCGAGGGGCGCCCCTTCGACGCCGCCGAGCGCGCCGAGCTCGTGGCCGATGTTCGTGACGAGCTCGAGTCGATGACGGCGCTCGTGGCCGAGCTGGTCGAGCTCGCGCGCGGTGAGGAGGCAGACGTCGTCCCCACCGACTTCCGTCTCGACGAGGTCGTCCAGAGCGCCGTCGATCGGGCTTCGCGTCGCGCCCCGGCCGTTGCCTTCCACACCGAGCTGGAGCCGACGATCGTCCTCGGCGTTCCCGAGCGCGTGGAGCGGGCGGTCGCGAACCTGCTCGACAACGCGCGCAAGTGGAGCCCCGCGGGCGCCCCGGTCGACGTCACGGTGCGCGAGGGCGCGGTCGAGGTGCGCGACCGCGGGCCCGGTGTCGATCCCGTCGACGCACCGCTTCTCTTCAACCGCTTCTACCGCTCGCCGAAGGCCCGGGGCATGGCCGGCGCCGGGCTCGGCCTTGCGATCGTGAAGCAGATCGCCGACGCGCACGGCGGCACCGTCAGCATCGACCGGCCGGACGGCGGCGGCGCGGTCTTCCGCCTCCAGCTTTCACCGAGCCGCTGAGCAGCGCCCCGTGCCAACCATTCATCGAGTCCTTAGGCCGGTTTCAGAGGCGTTTTAGAGATGCGGGCTTTGCTCACCGAGATGACCGCTCCCCGCGTGCTCGCCATCTGTGCATTCGTCGCCCTCGCCGCCGGGTGCGGAGCCGGCGCGAACGCGCCGTCGGTCGCGAGCCTCGGCGACACGACGGGCGGGTCGAGCACGACTCCCGCCGTTCCGAAGGGCGGCAGCTTCGTGAAGTTCGTCAATTGCCTGCAGACCCACGGCGTCGACGCGCAGCTGGGGCCGGGCGGCAAGGGTGTCTCGATCCAGGGCGGACCGGCGGACTCGTCCAAGCTGGCTTCGGCGCAGGAGGCCTGCCGCGAGTACCTGCCCGGCGGTGGGCCGAAGCAGCTGACGCCGCAGCAGGAGGCAAAGTTCCTGAAGCAGATGGTGAAGCTCGCGAAGTGCATGCGCGCCCACGGCGTCTCCGACTTCCCTGACCCGTCGGCCAGCGGCACGGGCTTTCCGTTCGCCAAGGTCCCGTCGGCAAACACGCCGCAGTTCGAGACCGCTGCGAAGGCGTGCGGGGCCGCCGGGCCGAACGGCAACGGCTTCGCGATCAAGGCGCCCGGATGACGCGCCGCCGCGTGCTCGTTCTGCTTGCGGTGGCCGGCGGGGCCGTCGCGCTCGTCGTCGTCCTGCTCGTGAGCGGCGTCTTCGGCGGCGGGAGTCCCGCCTCCGCATCGTCGGACAACGCGTATCCGACCTCGCGCACGACCGTGAAGCGCGAGACGCTTACCGAGCAGACGCAGGTCAGCGCCACGCTCGGCTACGGCGACACCTCGACGATCGCCGCCGCGTCCGGGACGGCGCCGGCGGCGGTCGCACAGGCGCGGCAGGCCGCGACCTCCGCGGAGCAGCAGCTCGACGCGGCCCGGGCGACGGCTAGGGCCGACGATGCCGCGCTCGCGCAGGCCAAGGCGACAGTTTCGGCCGACAAGCAGAAGCTGACGGTCGACTGCGCCGGCGACGCGGCCGGCGCCGCTGCGAGCTCGCCGAGCTCCTCCGGAAACGGTGGCGGTGGCGGTTCGAGCCCGTGCGCGAGCGACGCGCAGACCCTTACCGCCGACGAACAGGCCGAGACGCAGGCCGCCGGCAAGGCGACGGCCGATGGCCAGGGCGTCTCCTCGGCGTCGACCGGGCTCGCCTCGGCCGACGCGGCCGTCACCGCCGCCGTTTCGACCGAGACCTTCTACGGCCAGAGCTCGACGTTCACCGAGCTGCCCGCACTCGGAGCGATCGTCGGCCGCGGCGGGACGCTGTACGCGATCGACGGCCAGCCGGTTGTGCTGCTGCTCGGCGACGTCGCGGCCTGGCGCGCGTTCGTGCCGGGAATGTCGCCCGGTCGCGACGTCGCCGAGCTGAATGCGAACCTGCGCGCGCTCGGCTATCCAGCGCCGCTTGGCGACTCCTTCACGAGCGCGACCGCGTCGGCGATCGACGACTTCCAGGCGAAGCTCGGGCAGCCTGCGACCGGCGAGCTGCTGCTCGGCTCGGTCGTCTTCGAGCCGCGGACGGTCCGCGTCACCGCCGTGACGCCGACAGTCGGGACGACGGTGCAGCCCGGCGCGGTGCTGAGCGTCACCTCCACCCGACGTGTCGTCACCGTCGAGCTCGATGCGTCGGAGCAGAACGAGGTGAAGGTCGGCGACGCGGTCTCGATCACGCTGCCCGACAACTCGACGACGCCGGGCAAGGTGACCTACGTCGGGACGGTCGCCACCACGCCATCCGACTCCGACGACAGCGGTCCGGGCGGCTCGAGCACGCCGACGATCGAGGTGGACGTGACACCCACGCATCCCGCCGCGACCGGCCGTCTCGACCAGGCGCCCGTGCTCGTGTCGATCACGAACCAAACGGCACGCAACGTGCTCGCCGTCCCGGTTGACTCGCTGCTCGCGCTCGCCTCCGGCGGCTACGCGATCGAGGAGGTCGAGCCCGGCGGCGCGCGCCAGCTCGTCGGCGTACAGCTCGGGCTCTTCGACGACGCGAGCGGCATGGTGCAGGTGACGGGCGCGAACCTCGCCGTCGGCCAGACGATCGTGGTGCCGGCCGAGTGACGACCGTTCTCGAGCTGGAGGACGTGACGAAGACGTACGGCGCGGAGCCGGCGGTGGTGGCGCTCGCCGGTGTCAGCTTCGGCGTCGAGCAGGGCGAGCTCCTCGCGATCGTCGGGCCGTCCGGTTCCGGAAAGTCGACGCTCCTGCACCTGATGGGGACGCTCGACCGCCCGACCTCCGGCACGGTGCGCGTCACGGGGATCGATGTCGGCGGCATGTCGGACGGCGAGCTGTCGGCACTCCGCGCGACGCGCATCGGCTTCGTCTTCCAGCAGTTCTTCCTCGCGGAGCACGCGACGGCACTCGAGAACGTCGCCGACGGGCTGCTCTACGCGGGCGTGCCGTACGCGGAGCGGCGCCGCGCTGCGTTGGACGTGCTCACAGCGGTCGGTCTCGGCGACCGGCTCGACGCGAAGCCGACGCAGCTGTCCGGCGGCGAGCGGCAGCGCGTCGCGATCGCGCGTGCGCTCGTGGGTGGGCCGGCGATCGTGCTCGCCGACGAGCCGACGGGCAATCTCGACAGCGCAACCGGCGCCGCGATCCTCGAGCTGCTGCACGAGCTCCATGCGGGCGGCGCGACGATCGCGGTCATCACGCACGACCGCGATCTCGCCGCGGGCCTGCCACGGCGCGTCGAGATGCTCGACGGGCGCATCGTCAAGGACACGAAGGAGGCGGCATGAACCGCGTGGCGCTCGTCGTTGTGCTCGGCGCAGTCCTGTGCGCGGCGACCGCGGGGCGGAGTGCGGTCGCGGCGACCGACGCGTGTCCCGACTCGAATGCGCCGAACGAGCTGACGCTCGTCGGCGGGACGCCGCAGACCGCTCAGTTGAACACACCGTTTGCCCAGCCGCTCCAGGTCACGCTCGCGAACACGAACGGCTGCCCGGTGACGAAGGACGCAGCGGGCGTCCCCGTGACCTTCAGCGCTCCTGCAACCGGTGCCGGCGGAACGTTCGCGGGCAGCGGCTCGAGCTCGGTGACCGTCGGCGCGGACTCGTCCGGCTCCGCGAGCGCGCAGCTCACCGCCAACGGTGTCAGCGGGTACTACACGGTCGTCGCGAGCTCGGAGTACGGCACGGTGACGTTCGCGCTCAGCAACACCGCGAGCGGGTTGCCGTACGGGATCGCGGCGGTCGCGCCGGCAAGCCGGTCGGCGACGGTCGGGGCGCGCTACGCACAGCCCCTTTCCGTCATCGTGCGCGACGCGAACGGGAACCCGGTGGCGGGAACGACCGTCACGTTCGCGTTCGAGCCCGGGTCGACCGGCGCCGGCGCGACGTTCGACGGCGGGGCGGCCCAGGCGACCGTCACCACCGACGCCTCGGGGACGGCGACCTCGCCGCAGTTCTCGGCCAACGCGACGCCGGGCCGCTTCGCCGCCGCCGCTTCCGTCGCGGGCGTCGTCGAGCCGGCCGAGTTCTCCCTCGACAACCTGCCGGGGAAGGGATCGTCGCTCACCGGGCTGCTGCCCGTGCGGCAGACCGCGGTCGTCGGCAAGACGTTCGCGAGACGGCTCGAGGTGAAGGTCCGCGACGCCGACCGCGACCCCATTCCCGGTGTGACGGTCACATTCGCGATCGGGGGCGCGGCCGGGTCGGCCGGCGCGACGTTCGCAGGTGGGGCCGCGCAGGCGACGGCCACGACGAACGCGGAGGGAGTCGCCGTCTCGCCGCGTCTGACCGCGAACACGGTGACCGGCGCGTTCACGGTCACGGCGACCGCCACGGGCGTTGCGCATGCGACCGCCTTTGCGCTTCGCAACGTCGCCGGCCGCCCGGCGTCGGTGACGGCGGGCGTTGCCGCAGGTGAGCAGACGACGATCGGAACGCGGTTCCCGATCCGGCTCGCAGTCACGGTCGTGGACCGCTACGGCAACGCCGTTCGCGGTGCGATCGTCACCTTTGCTGCGCCGGCCCGCGGCGCGAGCGGCCGCTTCCACGATCGTCGCTTGGTGCGCGTTCGCACCGACGCCGCCGGCGTGGCAGTCGCGCCGCCGCTTCTCGCGAACCGCAGGCCCGGCGGCTATGTGGTGCGCGCCGAGGTCGCCGGCCACGCAGCGGCGTTCGGGCTCGTCAACGAGCCGGGCGCGTGAACGCCGTCGTCGCACCGCGGAGGCTCCGCGGCGGCGACCTCGCGCGAGTCGCCAGCGTCGGTCTGCGCACGCGCCGGCTGCGCGCCGCGCTGTCGGCGCTCGGGATCGCGATCGGCGTCGCGGCGATCGTGGCGGTTCTCGGCCTCTCCGCGTCGTCGCGGGCGGGGCTGCTGGCCGAGATCGACCGGCTCGGGACGAACCTGCTGACGGTCCAGAACGGCCAGACGCTCTTCGGGGAGACCGCCGAGCTGCCGGTCGCGGCACCGGGGATGATCGGCCGGATCGGGCCGGTGACTGCACTGGCGGATACGGGGTCGACGACGGCGAACGTCTACCGCAGCCAGCTGATCCCCTCCGAGGACACGAACGCCCTCGGCGTCGAGGCGGCGTCGCTGCCACTGCTCGCCGTCGTCGGC
>Ga0335075_10019439_pt1 | contig 10045 bp, 11 predicted proteins | sample Lox_Sample_24_FD_206723 | JGI IMG/M metagenome (GOLD analysis project Ga0335075, IMG submission 206723) | Soil microbial communities from Loxahatchee National Wildlife Refuge, Florida, United States - Lox_Sample_2.4 | ecosystem: Environmental > Terrestrial > Soil > Wetlands | place: USA...
CCGCCCCCTCCGCTGGAGAGCACTCAGGTCGGCAGGGAGGACCCTGCCGACCTCTCGGCAACAACCAACGATGGAGGTCCAATGCGAAGTCCCAGCATCATCCCTCAACGTCCTGCCGGGCGCCTACGCACCAGCGCAGCCCGCCTGCTCCACCGCCACCGCCGGAGTGTTGCCGACACGGCAGGCTTCACGCCGTTGATCGACGCCAAGGCGGCCGGCCGGCTGCTCGGCGTGCCCCACACCTGGCTCCTCGCCCAAGCCCGTGCCGGCACCATCCCCCACCATCGCCTCGGACACTACGTACGCTTCAGCGTCGATGACCTCCAACAGTGGCTACGCGAAACGCGATCGGCGCCTGACTTCAGGCGTTGACCGAAGGGCGCGACACCTGACGCTCGCGCGCCTGCGCGTAAAGCGGCTCCGGCGCCATGTCCAGACCGTCCTCGGGCCACACGATCGTCCCTGCTTCGACGGCGACCCTGGCAAAGCGCCGTGGGTCGCGCAACGGCTCGAACACCCCCGTCCAGTCTCGCCCGCGGAAGCTCACGTCTCCAACCGTGCCGTCCTCGAAGCTCAGGCGAAGCTCGTGATCGGCGATCACATCAACGTCGGTGACATGCACGAGCGGCGGCATCTCGGTCATCGCCTCGATCTTAGGGAAGCGGCTCGATCTTCTGAAGGGACTGGTGGGCCCGGGCACGCTCCCAATTGGCCTGCAGCTCGGTCCCGTGCAATCGAGCCCACTCCCTCACCATGCTCAGCGCACGTGGCGGCAATGAGCCTCCGAGCAGCGTCCCATCGAACGCGACCGATGCCAGAGAACCCGCGTAATCGACGTGGAAGTGAGCGACTGGATGGTCACGCTCGTCCCAGTACATGCGAATCACGATCCCGTAGATGGAGCTGATCCGCGGCACTACCGCGCGGCCGCCCGAGCGCCCGCGGCCGCGTCGAGGTCGTCGGCGGCGGTGCGGAACGCCGCCTCGATCCACTCGGCCTCGCGGGCGCTGGGCGCGTAGTCGGCGTAGATCAGCGTCGTCTTGAAGTCGCGGTGGCCCATCATCTCCTGCAGCGCACGCATCGGCACACCCTGCGCGGCCATCCGCGTGCCGAAGGTGTGGCGCAGGTCGTGGAAGCGAACGGGCCGCACCCCACCGCGAGCGAGCGCCGCCTTGAACCGCTTGAGCAGCCGCGAGCGGTCGATCGGCTTGCCCGTGTGGGGGTGCGCGAACACAAGCTCGTCATCGTGCCGGGAGACCGTCTCCCGGTGCAGGCGATCGAGTTCGCCCGCGAGCCGGTCGGCGAGCGGCACGCTGCGCGAGGAGCGCTTGGACTTGGGGGTGCCGAACTCGCCACGGACGAAGCTGCGCCGGATGCGCACGCGGCGCGCCGGCCAGTCGATGTCACGCCAGCGCAGCGCCAGCAGCTCGCCCTGGCGCATACCGGTCATCGCCGCCGCCAGGTACATGCGCCGCTCGACTCGGCCGAGATCGTCGTCGGGCACGCCCCGCAGCAGCGCCTCGACCTCCTCGGGCTCGAGGAAGCGGATGTCCGGGTCGCTCTCGGTGGCACGCGGCTTCTCGACCAGCGTGCAGGGGTTGGAGAGCACCCACTCCTCACGCCGGGCGTACTCGAAGATCGAGTGCAGGATGCCGAGCGCGTTCAGCGTCGTCTTCGGCGCGCAGCCGGAGCGGTCCATGTACGCGATGAACGCCTCGATCTCGCGACGGCCGATCCGGTCGAGCGTCCTGGTCCCGAAGAAGGGGCCGAGATGGACGCGGACCATCGAAGCGTACGCCTCGACCGTCGCCCGCTTGCGTCCCTTCGCGCGCACTCTTGCGACGAGCAGTTCGCCGGCCTCCTCGATCGTGATCCGCTCCCGCCTCGCGGCGACGTGCTCCACCGAGCCGATCAGCTTCCGCAGCTGCGCCTCCGCCTGGGTGCGAGTCAGGCCCTCGCGCGTGGAGGGAACCCGCTTGGGGCCGATGCGACGTTTGACCTGGGCGTTGCCGATCCACCACTTGCCATACCACGTCTCGCGTCCGGCGGAGTCGCGCTTGACGAACAGCGCACCGGTGCCGCGCGGTCGCCGGGAGGCCGGTTTGGACGCCCGTCGCGAGGGTCGAGAGGAAGACTCCACGACATGAATCCTACTCCTCGCTGCGGACGCCAGGGTACCAACAGGGTACCAAACTGAGCGAAACTGCTGTTACATGAGATGACGAAATCCCTTTATACAAGCCAAATCGCATCTCCGCAAAAGTGGCACTTTTCAATTGTGGTCCAGGCGGTCGTGGGTTCGAGCCCCATCGCTCACCCCTAGCAGTTGCCTGCGAACAAGGCGCTTCCTCGTGCCCAGCAGCCGCCCTCGAAGCCGCGCCGGTCGTCCCCCAGGTCGAGCGCTGTCCGCAGAGGGCTTGTCGGCCCGCATCTGCCGCGCTGGCCGATTGATCGATCTTGTTCCAATTAATTGATTTTGCGAGGCGCCGCTGGCGAATCAGGCTGAGCCAAATCTTGCAAAGGAGTGATACGCCATGTTCGCATCGCCAGGTCGGGTCTGGGTAGCCACGCCGAAACGCGCACAGCGGAGGGCCACGGGGGTCGCGATCGTTGCGCTCGCCCTGGCGCTTGCCAGCCTGCGGCTTGCGCCCGTCGCCAATGCCGCACAGCCGTCCGTCTCACCTGTGCCTTCCGCCGAAGTGGAGGCGCTGCTTTCCAACATCCCGCTCGAAGGCATACCAGCGGCGCAGCTCAGCGAAGCGCTCTCCAAGCGTCTCAGCGCCTCCCCGTCGACAGCGCTCAAGGAAGCGCTCGAGAAGGCGCTCGAAGGCCTTGCCGCGCAAGGAGGCACCCTCGAACAACTGGCCGGCTCCCCCGAACTCAGCTCAGAACTCCAGCGGCAGCTCGACAAACTGGCGCTTCCCCAACGACTGGGACTGGAAGCGCTGTTGGGCGTGCTGTCGGGTCACACGCTGTCGAGCGTGCTGAGCGAACAGCTCGCATCTGTCTCCGCACGCCAGCTCGTGGGCGCGCTGTTGACGTCCGCCGGCGAACCAGGAGCGCCGGTCGGCCCCGAACAGCTGATCGAAGCGCTGCTCACCACCACGAGCCCACAGAAGCTGAGCCAGCTGCTGGGCACCACGCTCACGGGCGAGCCGTTCAGCAGTGGCACCGTCGAACAGCTCGCCGCCCAGGAGGGCACCACCTCCGACGGCCTGGCGGAAGACTTCGACGCCACCGCTTCGCAGTTGCCCGGCGACGCGATCGCACTGACCGCCCCGCTGAGCGACGGCAAGGTGTTGGGCGTGCTCGACGCAGTCGAAGGCGTCGACGTCGGCACGCTCACTAGCGAACCCTCCGGCGGCTCCGGCAGCTCAGGCAGCTCAGGCAGCTCAGGCGGCTCAGGCGGCGCCGGTTCGAGCGGTGGCGCGGGCAGCCCCAGGGGAGCCGGCGGCGCGGGCGGCGTGTCCCTGTCCACGCCCGGCGTCACGACGGTGGTCGACGAGCTTGCGCCGACCGCCGCCCTCTCGCCTGTGGCAAGCGCAAAGCCGGGCAATGCCAAGGTCAGGATCCTCAGCCGCAAGGTGAAGGGCGACATGACCACGCTCGTCGTGCAGGTCCCCGCCGCCGGCAGGCTGACCGTCCACAGCCACGGCGTGAAGTCGGTAAGCGAGCAGACCGACCGGGCCGAGCGCCTGACGCTCAGGGTTGCGCTCACCAGCGCCGAGGCCGCCTCGCTGCACAGGCGCCATCACCGTCTGGAGGTCACGCTCGAGGTCTTCTTCAAGCCCGTGAAGGGAGCAGGCTCGAGCGCGAGGACGAAGGTGAAGCTCGACTGAGGCGCGGGGATCGCGCACACGCTCCGGCATCCAGCCCCAAGCGCGAGCGATCGCCGGACGTGCGGCCAGACGGCCGCGGCGCCTCGCTCGATCAGCGTTCGAGCCCCGCCCATGCGTGTTGGGCGATCTCATCCAGCGTCCGCTCCGGCGCGCCACGCCGCCGACGATGGACGTTCTGGGCGGCGAGCATCTGCTCGACCTCGCTGAGTTCCAGCTCGGCTTCCCGCTGGGGCGAGCGCGTTGGCTTCCAGTCGAGCAGGTCCGCGTAGCCGTCACCGTGCAGATAGCCCGCCAGCAACGCGATCGCGAGCAGCACCAGCGGCAGTCCCAACACCATCGCCAGGAAGTACGTCTGCGCCACTCGACTACGCCCCCGCAGGAGCCGGTCGGGCTCTCGATCGCGCGCGCGGGGGGCGCTCGCCCGCCGGGCGGGCGCGCTTGCCGGCTCGCTCTTGCTCGCTGCCCGCGTGCTCCTGCGCCGCTCGTTCCTCCGCCTCACGCGCCGCCGTCCCCAACTCGTCAACCGCCGCCTGAACCGCGGCGAGGCGGCGAACCAAGGCCGTCCGCACTCGCTCGAGCTCCGCGGCACCGAGCAGCGTGGGGCCGATGTGACCATCGGCTGGGGCGATGGAGGACGTGACCCCCGGGTGTTTGGCTTCCATCTCCCCCAGCGTCCGCTCGAGCGCCGCGATCTGCTCGCGCAGCGCCCGTCGCCGCGTGGCCGCGGCTGTGTCTGAGCGGGTCCTGGAGCCGGACGCCACGTACAGCGCGGCAGCGACCTCGCGCGGATCGACCCCGGTCTCGTGGGCTTCGCGTGCCGCGTCCGCAGCGATCGCCGCAACCGCCGACCGCCCTCGCGGTGCGTCGGCGACGAACGTGCCGCTGCCCTGCTGGCTGTCTATCAGACCCTCCTGCTCCAGCCGCTGGTAGACCGCGCGCACGGTGTTGACGTTCACACCCGTCTCCTGCGCCACCTCGCGCAGCCCCGGCAGTCGCTGGCCGGCTTCGAGCTGCCCGTGGCCGATCCTCGTGCGCAACGCCCACGCCAGCTGCACGCCGATCGGGATCTCCGCATTGCGATCGATCGAGATGTCCAACCCCCGCGACTCCGTCTCGCGCCTCACGCTTGAACTGTAGACGGACGGCGCCCGGTTGCATAGTGTACTACTTAACTAGTACACTATGCCTGTGCTGGCCTTTGGCGCTCCGATCCGGGCGCAGACCGTGGGGACCGAGTGAGCCCGCAAGCATGGCTTTCGGACACAGGCGAGCTTGCGGGCTTCACGGCGAACGTCGTGCGCGACGTGCTGGGGCTGCGCGTGCTCCGCTTCTTCGGCGAGGCGCTGCGCCAGTCGGGCATCCTGATCGTGGGCTCCACGGGCGTGATCTGGGGGCTCGTGTTCATCAACGGCCTGGGGCCCTGCGGGATTCAGGGCGCATATTTCACGCAGGCAGCCAACTCGCCTGCGTATGCGGGTGTGTTTGCTGCGTGGTGCAATCTGCGTGAGGCGGTGCCGTTGGTGTTCGGGTACATGATGTCGGCGAAGGTCGGCACGGGGATCGTGGCGGAGCTTGGCGCGATGCGCATCAGCGAGGAGATCGACGCGCTCGAGGTGATGGGCGTGAACTCGATGACGTTCCTGTGCGCCACCAGGCTGTTGGCGGCGTGGATGGTGCTGCCGTTCATGTACATGGGCGCGATCGGCGTCGCCTACCTGGGGTCCTATATCGCGATCGTGGACCAGGTCGGCTACATCTCCTCGGGGGGGTATCTGCTGATCTTCTGGCAGTTCCAGAACCCCGGGGACTACCTGTTCAGCGTGATCAAGGGCATGTCCATGGCCACCGCGATCGTGCTCGTGGGCTGCTACTACGGCTATAACGCCTCCGGCGGGCCCGTGGGCGTGGGAAGGGCGACCGCGAAGTCGATGGCGCTGAACCTCGTGCTCGTGAACGTGATCGACGCAGTCGGCACCCAGATCTTCTGGGGCGGCAACCCACGCGCACCGATCGGAGGCTAGCCGCGAGCCGCCAGAGCGCCGCTCGAGCCGATCCGGGCCCGCGCATGCGAGCTGGCGCATCGTGCGCCGTCTGCCCAGGCGTTTTGCGCGTGCGCATACAGGGTATTTGACTGAGAGTCGATTCTGGCAGTCGGACTCCAAGACGGCATGGGGCTTGATCCGGGGCATAGGGCGGGGCTTGAAGCTCTACTGAGCACGTTCACCACCGCCGTCGCGCTGGAGATGCCTTGCGAGCTGGTGGACGCGCCGACGCGACTGCCGCGCCCGCGCGAGGTGTTTGGCGCCCACTTCGCGAGCCTGGAGCGCTCGATAGAGCGCTGGAACGACGCTGTCGCGCGTTCGCAGGCCGCGCCCCAGGCCCTGTGGCGCCGGTTGGCGAACTCCGCCAGGGATCACGGCATCACCGAGCCGCCGTTCATGGTGGGAGCGCTGATCGATCATCTCGGCACGCGCACGCTCGATAGCTCCCGTCGCTGGCAGCTGGAGACGCCGCAGGAGCCGATCCTCCAGCACTTCGACGATCGCCTCGGCGGCGAGCACTACGTGAGCGTGTACCTGCTGGGCCGGCGCGTGGCCGCGCTGCCGGCGGGATCGCAGCCGGATGTCCAGCGACGCCTCGACGCGGCGGACGCGCTGATCCGCTCGCTGTTCGAAGACGCGCGCACCTGCCCGGAGGCCAGGCAGGTGGCCGACCACCGCGACTCGCTGCTCGATCTCAAGCAGCAGCTGCTGTCCGAGCGCGAGCGCTGCGCCTCGCCGGACTCGCTCGGTTTCGCCGCCAGCTGTCCGCTCTGCCAGATGCACGCCGGTGACGCGACAGCACATGCATCGGCCGCCGCGACCACCGGCTCGGCTTAGCCGCTTGCGGTGGAAGCCGGCTGCACCGGGCGCTCCGCGCGCTCGGCGTCGCTGACCGCCCACGTGAGCCGCTCGATCAGCTGCGCCGCCGAATGGTCGCTCGCGAGATGCACGGGATAGACGCGCTCGTCGAGCACCACCGGGCCATCCGGTCGCTCGCCTGCGTCAGCGGTCACGATAATCCTGGCCATAAGATCCCTCCTGTAGGAGTTGCAATGAGTCGCAGTGATTCCGGCCCCCATCGGAAGACTGGCGTCCCTACTTGAGGATCGGCTAAGCGTTTCCTGAAGCCGCCCTCACGAGAGCGCGGACCGCGGGTGGTTGCGGCTGCCCCTGATCCTGCCCCTTGGGACCGGTCTACCCGCTATCCCCGGGGCGCAACCCCGCGTCAACGAGAAAGCGACACGCGCTCCAGATGCTCGGTCCGCAGCCACGCCAGCGTTGCCTCCAAGCCGGCCGCGTAACCGACTCGTGGCTCCCAGCCGAGCGTCTCCCGCGCTCTGCGAGCGCTGAAGTCCTGGTCGATGCCGAGCACGTGCACCGCCTGTCGCGAGAGCAGCGGGGCCGTGCTCAGGCCGGTGCTGCTGCGCAGCAGGCGGTAGGCGTGCTCCAGCGAGAAGCCGATCGCGCTCGCGAGCCACAGCGGCATGCTCCAGCGCACCGCCGGGCAGCCGAGCCCGTCGGCCAAGTCGTCGGCGAACCGCCTCCATGTGACATCCAGGCCGTCGCTGACGTTGAACGCCTGACCGACGGCGGCGTGCTCGCGCAGCGCGAGCAGCGCTGCGTCGATCACGTTCTCGACATAGCACAGGCCGGCGATCGCACGGCCTCGGTCGATCAACAGCATGTTGCCTGCGCGGATCGCGCGCGCGATCTCGCCGACCACGTCCGTCGAGCCCGGCCCGTACACGGTCGCCGGGCGCAGGATCACCGTGTCCAGCGCTCCCGTGGCCTGCGCGCGACGGACCTCCGCCTCCGCCTCGAGCTTGGTCTGCGCGTACCAGTTGCGAAACCGCCCGGGGGCGCACGTCTCGTCGATCCCCGCAGCGCCGGGGTGTCCGTACACGTCGGTGGTGCTGAAGTGCACCAGGCGCTCCACCGATGCGTCTGCCGCGGCCGCCAGCAGGTTGCGCGTGCCCGCGACGTTCGTCGCGACGATCTCCTTCTTGGTGGCCCAGTCGGACACCAGCGCGCCGCAGTGCAGCACGAAGCGACAGCCCTCCACCGCGGGCGGCAGGGTGGACGCGCTCGTGAGGTCGCCGCGCACCACCTGGACGCCGAGCCCGCTCAGGCGCGAGGTGTCGCTGCTCGCGCGCGCCAGGCACCGCACCGACATGCCCTCGCGCACCAGTCGCTCGGCCAGGCGGCCTCCGATGAAGCCGGTGGCGCCGGTGACCAGGCACAGCTCCCGGCGCGGACGATCGACAGCGCCGTCGCGCGGCGAGCTGCCGTCGCTCACCGGAACGTCGCGCGTGCGTGGCGTCGAAGCGTGGCCGTGGCGATGTCGCGAACGACGCCCCAGCTCTTGCTGGCGGCGCCATGGCACTCGGCGAGAACCGTGTCCAGCGCGGCGATGAAGATCGCCGCCTCCTCGTCGGACAGCGTCAGCGGCGGCAGCAGCTTGATCACGTCGTTCTTGCCCGCAGCCATCGTGATGATGCCGTGGTCGCGGTGCAGCGGGATCACGATCAGCTGCGGGAACAGCCCCTCGCTGGCCATGTGGATCAGGCGCCAGTTCAGGCGCGCCGTGCGTGCGCTCGGCGCGCCCAGCTCGATCCCGATCATCAGCCCGCTGGCGCGTACCTCCGCGATCATCTCGTAGCGCTGCTGCAGCTCGCGCAGCCCGTCGAGGAGCATCGCGCCCACGCGCGCGGCGTGCTCGAGGAGGCGATCGCGCTCGATGATGCGCATGGTCGCCAGACCGGCTGCCATCGACAGGCGGTTGCGGCCGAACGTCGACTGGTGCAGGTAGCAGCGCTCGAGCGTGCCCACCGCCTGCTGGTAGGTCTCGCGGCGCATGACCGTGGCGGCCACCGGCATGTAGCCGCCGCTGAGCGCCTTGCCGACGAGCACGAAGTCCGGCTCCAGCCCCCAATGCTCGAGCGCAAACCACCTTCCGGTGCGTCCGAGCCCCGTCTGGATCTCATCGACCACGAACATCGTTCCGTAGCGCCGGCACAGCGCCTGCGCGGCCTGCAGGTAGCCCTCGGGCGGAAGCGTCACCATGCGCCCCTGGATCGGCTCGACGATGAACGCGGCCACGTCGCGCGTGCGCAGCTCGGACTCCAGTCGCGCGAGGTCGCCGAAGGGCACGCGCTTGCAGCCGGGCAGCAGCGGGCCGAACCCCTCCTTGAAGAACTCGTCGCCCACCAGCGACAGCGGTCCGAGCGTGACCCCGTGGAAGCTGCTGTCGCACGAGATCAAACGCGGCCGGCCGGTCGCCGCCCGCGCGAACTTCATCGCGCAGTCCACCGCCTCTGCGCCCGTGCTCGCGAAGAAGACCGCGTCCAGCCCCACCGGCAGCCGGCGCGCCAGCTCCTCGGCGAGCAGCCCCGCGAGCGTCGAGTAGTGCAGCTGCACGCCGTCGACCAGGTCCGCCGCCAGCGTCGCGTGCAGCACCTCGCGCACGTCCACGTGGTTGTGGCCGAGGCTCGCGAAGCCCTCGCCCGTGTGGAAGTCCAGGTACGCGCGGCCGGCGGAGTCGTACAGGTATGAGCCGCGCGCGGAGGCGTACTCCTTGTCGAAGCCCAGGATCGACAGAACGTCGACCAGCGAGGGGTCCAGATGGCGCGAGGCGAGCGCCAGCGTTTCCTCGCCGCGGGCGATCGCGTCCGCGACCACGCCGAGGGAGTCGGCGGGCGCGGCGGCTGCGGGCTGGGCGGTTTCGTAGGCGGCGTGCATCGCGAGGTTTCGCTGCGCCGAGCACCCTACGGGGTCGGCGGGCGGGACCGGCGGGTCAGGCGCGCTCTGCGGGCGCCGCCAACCCGGCCACGCGCACCGCCTCGGCGTCGGGCGTGGTCGTGCCGTGGGGGTGCAGGTACTTCGGGTACACGCCCTGAAGGCCGCGCATCCGCCCCAGCGACCCGAGCACGGCGAACAGCGGCCTCTGCACCGCGCGCGGCGGGCTCGTGAAGCTGATCACGTCCTCGAACTCTCGCGCCAGCAGCGCCAGCTGAAGCGGGCTCGGCATCCCCTTGGCGTTCGTGCGACCGTCGTTGGCTAGGCCGAAGATCGTGGCGATCATCGCCTCGAAACGGACTGCCTGCTCGTCCGGGCCGCTCACCTCTACCAGCACGCTCGCGTCGTCCTCCCCCGCGTTCCACCAGT
>Ga0335075_10019440_pt1 | contig 10045 bp, 6 predicted proteins | sample Lox_Sample_24_FD_206723 | JGI IMG/M metagenome (GOLD analysis project Ga0335075, IMG submission 206723) | Soil microbial communities from Loxahatchee National Wildlife Refuge, Florida, United States - Lox_Sample_2.4 | ecosystem: Environmental > Terrestrial > Soil > Wetlands | place: USA: Florida...
GCACTGGCAAGCTTGATGCTGCTGGTTGGCTGCCGTGCGAAATTGGTCGAGGTACGAGTCGTCAACTCCGGAACAACCGATCTGCACAACGTCGAAGTCGACTACCCCAGCGCCAGCTTTGGAGTTTCAGACCTCGCTGCCGGAGCGACGTATATCTACCGCATTCAACTGCAGGATGCAGGTCGCATGAAAGTCGAGTTCTCCGATAATAAGGAGCAGCCTCACTCCGGCAAAGGCCCCTATGTGGAGGAGGGCCAGCAAGGCACGCTGACGCTGACGCTGGATGCAAGCGGTAAGAATCAGTGGACTCCGCAGCTCCACCCTGAAGCAACCGCACCTGCAGGAGATTGAGAAGGCACCGATTCAGTCGACAGGTTGCCGCAGCGATACCTGTTCGCTTGAATGGAAGCCGCTAGTGGCTCGACAGAGCAATCCCATCTATGACCGAATGCTCTGTTCCGTCCGTCAGGGTGTTGGCCGTGCCGTTCTTCCAGTAGGTCGCTATGGCGCTGCTCGACGCGTTGGATGTATCGCCCGCCACGTAGACGTTACCAGTGCCGTCAACCGCGATCGCGTTCGCATCCGCATAATTCGTTCCGTCAGTCAGGTTGGTCGCCGTGCTGTTCTTCCAGTAGGTCGCTATGGCGTTGCCCGATGCGCTGAATGTATCGCCCGCCACGTAGACATTGCCGCCGCTGTCGACCGCGATCGCGTAGGCATACACATTCCCCGTTCCATCGGTGAGGGTGGTCGCCGCGCCGTTCTTCCAGTAAGTCGCTATGGCGAAGCCTGATGCGCCGGCTGTATCGCCCGCAACGTAGACATTGCCGCTGGTGTCGATCGAGATCGAGGTCAACCCCGCAGAGGCCGTTCCGTCGGTCAGGTTGGTTGCCGTGCCGTTCTTCCAGTACGTCGCCATAGAGTTGCCGGTCGCGGCGTTGTACGTATCACCCGCCACATAAACGTTGCCGGTGCTGTCGACCACGATTGCGTTCGCATTTGCACCACTCGTTCCATCGGTCAGGTTGGTTGCCGTGCCGTTCTTCCAGTAGGTCGCCATGTAGTTATGGGTCGCGGCGTTGTATGTATCGCCCGCCGCATAGACATTGCCGCTGCTGTCGACGGCGATCGCGCTTGCATACGCAGGGGCCGTTCCGTCGCTCAGGTTGGTCGCCGCGCCATTCTTCCAGTAGACCGCTGTGTATTGTGGCGTGGTTGTTTCGCCCGCCACATAGACATTGCCGCTGCTGTCGACCGCGATCGCGTCGGCAAGAGCAAAAATCGTTCCGTCGGTCAGGTTGGTCGCCGCGCCGTTCTTCCAGTAAGTCGCTATGGGGGTGCCCGATGCGTTGGATGTATGGCCCGCTAGGTAAATGTTGGTGGTTCCGCTGGCGCTTCCACCGCTGGCGCCGCTGCCACCACCGCAACCGGCAAGTGAAAGCGCCAGAAGCAACGCGGTTGACGGAAGAATTCTCGGCAGCGTGCTCTGCCATTGCCTTGTGGCTGTTACGAAGTTTTTGGATAGAGCTCGATTTTCCGAATCCTGAGGCATGGTGCGCGATCCTTACTAAACGGACATAAACGACCAGCGCTTACCAGAGGGTCAATAGACGGGCAGGTTCGGAGAAACGTTAGCACGATCGGCAAAACTAGTCGATTGAAAATAAAGCATGACCATTCGCTGGTGACAGGTACCGGTGGATAAGCTCGGGTGGGGTGTCCGCTAGATAGACTGCACCGGGATGAGAGTCAAATCCTCGACCAGACCGATTTCCTTTTGGACGAACGGCTCCGCATATCGCACGCCGCCAAGCATTCCATAAAAGCGCGCCAAGGCGAATGTGCGCTCACGAATCTCTTCCTGCGGAACAAATATCTTGCCGCCAGAGGTTTGATTTTCGTATTGCGAGCGATAGGCCATCAGGGATTGAAAGCGCTGCTCGATGAACGCGGTGATGTCGACGACGAAGGTAGGACGGACATCGGCATACAGGCTGGCATAAAGAATTTTGAAGGGACGATAAGGCGGCGCGTCGGTTTCTACCATGGCAAGGCCGGCGACAAAACAGGCTTCGTAGCCAAGCGTCGCAGCAATGGCGTGATCCGGGTGGCGCGCCTGCCAGTACGGCAAAATCACGACGCGCGGTTGCGCCTGCCGCAGGATCGTCGCAATTTTCAGCCGGTTTTCCCAGGAGTTTTCCAGACGTCCATCGGGAAGATCGAGGGCATGGCGCCAGGAAGCTCCGAGAATTCTTCCAGCCTCCTCGGCTTCCGCGGCACGTTCAGCGGCGCTGCCGCGCGTTCCGGCTTCCCCCTGGGTCAGGTCAAGAATGGCGGTGCGCAGGCCGATCGAAGAGGACTGCATCAACGTCCCTCCACAAGTCTGCTCCACATCGTCACGATGCGCAGCAATTGCGAGGATGTCGACGGGCTGGATCATACCGGAGGACCATGGAACATGTTGATGCTGGCGGAATCCCGGGTCTGTCGCCGCAGCATCAGATCCCGGGCAGCCAAGTGTCGCTGGTTACGTAGGCTCCAGAATGGCGAACGCGCTCAATCCGAAGCGTTGGTAATCGCATCCATATAGGCAACGTCGTACGCCGTTCCCTGCACTGTCGCGTTACGGTTATTCAGTTCGCTTCCAGCCGAATAGCCGACTGTACTGGTGGTGATGCCTACATTCGTCGTGGCGTAGATGTGAATCTGCCCGCCGTACGCGGTATACATCTTATGCCATTGCAAAATGGCGCACAGACCTGTCAAGTCGCCATACCATGGCTCGACCAGCACCGTATTGTTGGCTAAGTTGAACATGGTCAGGCAGCCGGTTTCTGGCTGATTGGTCGCGACACGCTCACCCGACTGACACTGTTGCGAACCGATCCACAGCGTATTGTCGTCGCCGAACAGCATCTTGGTATGGGTACCGTCGGAGATGGGATAGGTCGCAGTCACCTGGTTGCTCGTCAAATTCAAGACCGACAGAAATCCCTCGAACAAACCGTCGGGTTGTAGCTGTTGGCCCGAGACATACAAGTTGCCATTCCCATAGAGAGCCATGGTCGCGCCCCCGGGCACGGGTATTCGCTGTTCCTCTGTGGGTGGCGCGGGATTGGCCGGCGGAGACGGGTAGGTACTACCCGGAAAGTTATAGATATTCAGAACGCCCATGTTCAAAAAGCTGACGCTCGACTGCACTCCTCCGCATTCAGGTCCGCAGTTGAGGAGCCAGCCAGTGGTGCCATCGGAAGAAAAGATGGTGTTAAATGGGCGATCGAATTGAATGGGATTGCCATTCTGATCGAGCACTGGAACGACGCAATAGACGGGGAGATTAATGGGCTGACAGTTTACCGGAGCGACGGCTTTGGGCCAGTTGGCCTCGTTTGGAAAGGTCGGCACCGGCATCACATTTCCGTTCGGCTGCTGCAGGTGTATCACGCGATATGCATAATTACTGTTCTGCACAAATGCCAGCATCACCGTGGCGCTGGGGTTCACTTCCACTTTGTAGACATTGGGAAGGTTCAAGTACACGGTGACACCCTGCACGTGATCCTCAACCGTTAGATACTGCGCAGTTTGGCTGGCAGCAACAACGTAGTTGCCACTCGAGGGAACAAATACGCTGCTGGAGGTTCCGGGAAGTCCGCTGATTGTTCCGGTTGCGGATTCGCTGGCATAACTCACAGCAGTCAAGCTACCGTCGCCGGACCCGTACACATAGCCTTCAGATTCCTCAGGATAATTGAGAATCAGGCTCGGCAATGAGCCCTTATAACCGCTGATGAAGAAGCTGGGAACCGTTCCGTTCTCACTGTTGCGAATGTCGTAGCGGGCATCCAGAATCTGCAATTCTCCGGTCGCAATCGGAGACGGATTCTGGATCGCCACCATGACGCGTTCAAGGATCGCACTGGGCGGAACAGGACGCCCAGCCAGATAGGATCTCTGGCCGGTGCAGCCTATGATCCAAAAAACGCTTGTGACGGTGACGATACTGAGGACAACGCGGACAAAACTACTACGACTCATCAAAGCTCGATGCTCCAATTCCAGGGCACATTCATCGTTCGTGGTTGAAAGGCTAGTGTATACCAGTTGCCTCAATCTGGCGCTTCTGTGCCGTACCCACGGGACCGGTTTTCCAGTTGCTATTATTCGCCGCCAACCCGTACGTACACCCATTCCTTAAGGATTGGATCCCGAGACGTTATTCCCATGGCGCACACCTACAGTAAAACTGGTCTAGGATAATCAGACGGACCAATTTTCGATGCCAAACAACCTGAGTGAACTGTTCCAAACTCGAAGCGTTCTGTGCGATGGCGCCATGGGCACCATGCTGTACGAACGCGGTGTGTTTATTCATCGTTGTTATGACGAATTGAACCTGTCGCAGCCCGATCTGATTCGGACCATCCACGAGGAATATCTGCAGGCTGGAGCGGAGATCATCGAGACCAACACCTTCGGCGGCAATCGGTTTCGACTGCAGCGGCATGGGCTGCAGGACAAGGTTCACGATGTGAATGTCGCAGGCGCGAAAATTGCGCGGCAAGCAGCAAATCAGATACGGGAAAAGCAAGCCACGCAGGCCTACGTAGCCGGCGCCGTGGGCCCGATCGGGGTCCAGATTGAGCCGCTGGGCAAGGTTTCATTTCAAGAGGCGCGCGCGGCTTTTGCCGAACAGATTCGCGCATTGGCTGAGGGCGGGGTTGATCTGCTGGTGCTGGAGACAATGACCTCGCTGAACGAAGTGCATCAGGCAATTCTGGCCGCACGGGAAGCGGCGCCGGAGTTGCCCATCCTGGCGATGATGACGATCGATGAGGAGGGCAATACGCTGGATGGCTCTTCCCCGGAAGTGGCCGCGCAAAAACTGACCGAGTGGGGGGCGGACGCCGTTGGGTGCAATTGCAGTGTGGGGCCGGCGACGATCTTGAGCGCGATCGAACGGATGCGCACTGCGACAACGCTGCCCCTGGTGGCGATGCCGAACGCGGGCATGCCGCGCGCTGTGGATGGACGCAACATCTATCTATGTTCGCCGGAGTATATGGCTAGCTTCGCGCGCAAGTTTGCGCAGGCTGGGGTGCAGTTTGTCGGCGGATGTTGCGGCACAACTCCCAGCCATATTCGCGCCATGCGCTCTGCACTGCGGGCGCTGGATGCTCGCAAAAGCCGGCCGGTGACGTCCACGAGCGTGACCGTCCAGAACACCGTGATCGTGCCGCCGCTGGAAGAGCGATCAAAGCTCGGCGCAGACCTGGTCGCGGGTAAATTTATCGCGCTGGTGGAAATCGTTCCCCCGCGAGGCATCAGTCCGCATCGCGAGTTGCAGGCTGCAACCTTGCTGGCGCAGAACGGCGTAGAAGCGATCAATGTCCCGGATTCGCCGCGTGCGTCGGCTCGTATGAGCGCGTTGAGCCTATGCCTGCAAATTCAGCAACAAGTGGGCATTGAGAGCGTGCTGCACTACACCTGCCGCGATCGCAATGTCTTGAGCATTCAGTCCGACCTGCTAGGGGCGGCTTCATTGGGACTGCGCAACATTCTTTGCCTGACTGGCGATCCGCCCAAGCTGGGAAATTATCCGGATGCGACGGCCGTATTTGACGTGGATGCGATCGGATTGGTGAACATTGTTCGTAATCTGAATCATGGCCTGGATATTGGCGGCAATTCGATCGGCGCGTCCACCGGATTTGCCATCGGTGTCGCGGCCAATCCCGGTGTGCCGGACCTGGATAATGAGGTGCGGCGATTCGCATACAAGGTGGAAGCCGGCGCCGAGTATGCCATCACACAACCGGTCTTCGATCTGCGCCTGCTGGAAGCTTTTCTGAAGCGGGTGGAGCAGTTTCATCTACCCGTCATTGCGGGCATCTGGCCGCTGATCAGTTTGCGCAATGCGGAGTTTATGCGCAACGATCTGCGCGTCTTTGTGCCCGATGACGTTCTGTTACGCATGCAGCAGGCGGATACGCCGGAGCTGGCCCGCGCGGAAGGCGTGAAGATTGCACAGGAAATGCTGATCGCCGCACACGATATGGTGCAGGGAGTGCAGGTTAGCGCGCCTTCGGGCAGATTTGAAGCGGCGCTGACCGTGATGGAGAGCGTGCTGCCCAACAAGCTCAGGCAGACAGTCGCATCAACTGCAGTGGAATCGACCGGAAACGTGCGACAGGAATCCGAACAGGGAGTCAATCTTGGCAAGCTTTGAAGAATCTTTAAAGCAGTTGGAGATGATCATCGCCAAGCTGGAGCGCGGCGATCTGCCACTGGAAGAGTCTGTACGGCTGTTTGAAGAAGGCGTCAAATTATCAAATGCCTGCAAGGGAGATTTGGAAGCGGCGGAAGGCAAAATCCAAATCCTGCTGAAGCAAAAGGATGGTAGCCGCAAGGCAGAGGCCTTCCCTGCGGTCGATGATTCTACCGGCGAGTTGAAATAGTCTACACTTTCGATCCGTCATCCAATCGGTCATCGCGGCTTGCTTCAGTAATTTGCATCAACGACAAAAACAGAAAATGCGATTCCGCGAGCAAACTTATTTCGCTGCGGTGGCCGATAGCTTCTGCATGCCTGGATTGCTGGACAGACTGAGTAAGTTGACGAAAATGCGATAGGCTCCGGGGACACCCTCCGGCAATTGGCGATAGAACGCATACGCATCGTACACATAGAAGCCTTTGCCATACCGAGCGATAAGCAGGCCACCTTTTTGTGGATCCTGGTTGGGATCGTGCGTTTCGGTGGGTGCGACATAGTGTGAGTCCCAGCTACGCATGAAGCCATGGCCACGCTCTTCTACCCAGCCATTGAAATCCTGCTCAGTAATTTTGTTGGGCCACGTCAACGCGGGATAGTTCGGGTCCAGGAAAGTTACATGTGAGCCTTCATCAATCACTTTTTCTGGATTGCCGCCAAGTTGGAATGGATATGGCCCTGAGTGGTCGCCTAACTCCGTCAGATTGTATTGGACGATGAGTGTGCCGCCATTTTTAACATAGTCGAGCAGTCGCGCATTGAATGTCTTCAACTCTGGTCGAACGGCGTAGGCACGCACGCCGAGCACGATGGCGCGAAAACGATCCAAGTCGCCGGTCGCGATATCCTGTGCGGATAGAAACGTAGTTTGAATTCCTAATTGCTGTAGCGACGCCGCCAGACTGTCGCCGGTCCCAGCGATATAGCCCACGGCTAGCCCCGACGGAATCTGGATATCGACTCCTGTCGCTCGATAGGTCGCATTGCGATAGTACGGATAGGAACGTAGTCCGGGATATCCAACCAAAGTTGAGCCTGACGTATAGGTATGTCCCTTGTACGACGCGGCAGCGGTGATGAGGTACGGTTTGGCCTGAATATTTTTCGGGACCACTTCGAATTCAATATTCTGCTGGCCGCCATCTTGCTGGCTGGCGAATTGCGCCTGAGCGGGATTCGATGTCCAGCCTTGGGGCAGTTTCAGAGACACGCTGCCGGCCGCGGGACCTTCAACATCGCTGCGAATCTGGACGTGTATCGCGAATGACTTGCTTGTGAGCGGAACAATGCCCGCCTTCGGAGACACCCACACCGACATTGCCGGCGCCACCAGCATGGGATCCAGCACCGGTCCATAACCATGCACCGAATGCACCGTCTGCACCACCTGATCCAGGACGACATCTGCACCTTCATATGTGAATGTGGCTCTAGCGGCAAGCGGATAGGGCATCCAGGAGCGATTCAGATATTCCGGGTTTGAGACGTCGTAGTACGGCTGCTCCAGGTTCGGGCGCGTGAAGTATGGCTTGGTGATCGTCGCGTCATCGGGAACAGTCACGGAAAATTTTGCATCCTCCGTATCGTCCGCATTCACAGAGGGCGGCACCGTGCCGAGTGGAGCGAGTTTCCAGTCTTTATCCGGCGTGGTGACGAGACGAACATCCTTCACAGTGACGGGATCGGTTCCCTGGTCGGCAAGATGTACGCTGACTTGAAACGACTGGCCTGGAATGGCGGATTGGAACGTATTCGAGCTGCCTCTGCCAAAGTGGCCTCGACGTGCGCCGTCGCCGTTTGACACCACCGCTTCCATGCTGAGGCCAAGCGCCTGCGTAAGCGCGGTGTTGAATTGAACCTTCTTCACGCCAAGCTCATGCAGCATGTTGTAGCGAGCATCTTCCGGAAGCGGTTTCTGCTGGATCTGCTGCATCAGCGATTCGGTCTCTATGAGTCCGCGCGCTAGGACGGGCGCAATCTTCTCCGGCGCGTCGATAGAGTAATTCTGAATGGCCTGCTCCACAAGCGAATTGATGGAATTCAGCTTGGCACGAATCCAGCCGGCCTGATCCGTGGGAGCGTAGTCCGCAATTCCCGCGAGTGAGGTGTCGATCCCATCGAAGAAGCCTGCCTTTTCATCTTTGGCGGCCACGCGCGACGCATACAGGCGATACGGTGAGTCATCGGACCCGGGAGAAGGAACTCCGTAGCCGCCATTCTGCGATTTTTGCTGGCCCCAGCCTTCGGTAGCAATCTGCGAGTAGGAGAGCCCGGCCACAGGATCATACTGACCCACTGGAATCGACAGCGTGGGTGTCGGCTTACCTTCTATCCAAGTGTTGTTGATGTAGTTATGAAAGCGTGCTGGAGCCCAGTGGCCGGTAGCGTAATCGAACACGCCCTGCGAAGAGATAGTGGCGAACGGCGTGCGCACATACATCTTCAATGGAGCCCAGGGGCGAAGGCCGGCGCGGATTTGGTCGGGGAACATCTTTGGATCGGCGGCGGCGTTGTAGACCTCTTGCGCCATCTGACCTGCGACCTGGTGCTGTCCATGTCCGTCGGATACATTGCCGGAGAATACGGACGTCACCACCAACGGACGCGTCATGCGAACGACACGAACCGAGTCATAGAGGACGCGATCATAGCCCCACTTTTGCATGGCCTCTTCTTTGGTTTTAGTGAAACCGAAGTCGGCGGCGCGCGACCAATATTGATGGACTCCATAGTAGCGATCGGCTCTCAACAACTCTTCCGTTCGAAGAACGCCTAACTGGTCCCAGAAGTCGGACGACATCACGTTCTGGCCGCCTTCTCCGCGATTCAGCGTAAACAAACTGGTATCGGCGCCGACATCGCGACTCTCATAGGTCAGCACGCCACCGTCTTCATCATCCGGGTGCGCGGTAAACATGATGAGGCTGGCCCGTGTATGCAGTTCGCGCAGTGTGCGCGCAAGAGCGGCCGCGCCGCGATTCAGCTGGATGGCGCGAGCATTGGGGTCGGGCTCAACTTTGACAGAAGCCTGGCTGAAAGCTGGTATCGTGATCCATGCCATGCACGCGAGCAGGGCAACGCTAACGGATTGTTGGGCAGAGCATCGATTCATTCGTATGACCTTTGTGGGTGACACGGGTGGTGCGATTCTGAAACGACGTGCAATGATCATTGGACACGGATCGGACTGACAACGATTCGAGGATCGGTTGATATCATCATCCTTTTCGCTCCTTCCATAATCTCAGACGCAGGGTGGTTTCTCTCATAGAAGACCGACGAATGGCCATGGAATCTCCAACCAGCTCGGCAGCAGCAGGCGGCGTCACAGCGTCAACTGGGCTGGTGCGTGGCATCGGACTGACTACCGCGATCAATCTGAACGTGCTGAACATGATTGGGGTAGGCCCGTTCATTACGCTGCCGCTGATGGTCGTCGCCCTTGGGGATCGCGCAATCCTCGGATGGATTTTTGGAGCGGCACTGGCGCTGTGCGATGGCATGGTGTGGGCCGAACTGGGAACACGATTTCCGGAGTCGGGCGGGAGCTATTTATATCTGAATCGCCTGTACGGAGTGCAGCGATGGGGTCGCCTGCTTTCCTTCCTCTATATATGGCAGCTGACGTTTAGCGCACCCTTGTCGACGGCGTCGGGAGCTGTGGGATTGTCGCAGTACGCGGCCTACCTGTGGCCAAAGCTGAATCTTTCCTGGTTCAACTACGACGTTGGACTTGGCGGCTGGTTCCACATTCACCTGGCGGTGACGCTG
>Ga0335075_10019441_pt1 | contig 10045 bp, 6 predicted proteins | sample Lox_Sample_24_FD_206723 | JGI IMG/M metagenome (GOLD analysis project Ga0335075, IMG submission 206723) | Soil microbial communities from Loxahatchee National Wildlife Refuge, Florida, United States - Lox_Sample_2.4 | ecosystem: Environmental > Terrestrial > Soil > Wetlands | place: USA: Florida...
CCGTTCTGACAGGTCATCGGAGCGCTGGGCGGGTACGGGCCAGGCGGCTGCCGCCTGCGTGGTGTAGTAGCTGGCGTCATCGATGTTGCCCCGGGCCAGCTCGGCCTCGGCCTGCTCGGCGGCGTACTCGGCGTAAGCTCGCCCGCGTACCGGGAACCCGCAGGCCGAGCAGGCTCCGGCGAGCACCGCGACCCGGGTGCCGCAGCCCGGGCACGGATCGCGAAGCGACCGGCCGCAGCTCTCGCAGTGGGCGGCCTGGGACTCGTTCAGGTGACCGCAATAGGGACAGGGCACCAGTTCCCTCAGCCGTGCCTCGGCCGCCGCGGACGGCATGTCGACCGACCAGTGACGGTTACGGAAGTACGCGACGACCGCCTGCCGGGCCGCCGCCACGTCGACGCCCTTCTCGAGCGCCTCGCGCAGGAACCGCTCGAGCTGACGGGCATCGATGGCCTGGACCGCGCCGAGCAGCCGCTCGTACCGGTCGATCAGGTCGTCGAGCGGGCGAAAGCTCATCGACACGTCGTGGCGCCGCTTCATGGCATCGGAGCTGAATACCTCCCGGCCGATCCCGGCCAGCACCTGCGTCGCGCCGACTTCGGGCCGCTCCTTGTTGGCCGTGTTGCGGGCCTGCCTGTACAGCTCGTCCGAGGCCCGCAGCAACTGCTCCCTCGACGTCGCCTGGGTAACGCCGGGATCAACCGTGCGCAGCACCGCGTACAGGTCGGGATGCCCCACGACGACGAGGTTGGCGCGCAGGGTCCGCTCCTTGGCCGGATCGAGCCGTCCGGTCTCGCTGGCGTGGGGGGCCTGCTGCCAGGGCCGCTTCTCGGCGGCCTCAAGTCGCTGCTGGAGCTCCTCGTCGGCGGCGAGGACCGCCTGCTCCCTGCGGAGGGCCTCATACTCGACGTCGTAGAGGTAGCCCTTTTCCATCTGCAGGTCAAGCTGCTCGGTCACCTCGGCGCGCCGCTGGCTCGCTTCGGCCTGCGTGGCCGCCAGCGCGGCTTGCCGTTCCGTCTCCCGAGACTGGGGATCGCGCATCACCCGCTCGATATCGCGGATGAGGGCCAGGTTCCGCTGCGCCGCGGTGGCGGTGGGATTCCCCCTGATCCCCTGCCGCTGGGTGCTCCACAGGCTTCGCTTCTCGCGCAGGGCGCGCTCAAAGACCCCGTCGCTCCAGGCCGCGCCTGGGTTGAGCTCGAGGATGAGAAAGAAGTTCGGCCGGCCGCCGTCCGGGGTCATCGAGAGCGAATGCCGCGGCTGCCGGTGGTGCCCTCGGTCAGCTCGCGGGCGATCGTGCTGAACGTCGCGACCAGCTCATTCATCCCGGTGAAGAAGGCGTTCTCCGTCGAGGACGCGATCTGGTCGAGGAAGGCCCGGTCGGCGCCGCCGAAGCCGATCGAGATGACGTCGATGCCGGCCTTGTGGCAGCGCTTAGCCTGCTGGATGGCCTGCGGCTGGCAATACCACACGCCGTCGGCCAGCACGATGCCAAAGCGCCTGCCTTCCCGGCCGTGCAGCAACTTGTACAGCTCATCGAACGGGTGCCCGGCGTTGCCGCCGCCGGTGGTCCCGATCGTCAGGCCGGCTACGGCCCGGCCGATCTGGGTCGCGTTCTGGCTAGCCTTGAGCGCGACGTGGACCCGGTCGGAGAACTCGATCAGCCCGACCGACGTGGTGGTGAGGTCGACCTGGCTGACGAACTCGCTGGCCGCCTTCTTGGCCTCCTCCAGTGGCGGGCCGCTCATGCTGCCGGACAGGTCGAAGGCCAGGTAGACGGTGGTCGGCCCGCGCTGGGACCCGGTCGAGGGTGGCTGCAGGAACCGCTCGGGCACGTCGTCGGGCAGCGAGTCCACCCGGACGTCAAGCCGGGTACCGGTGGCCCGCTCAGTGGCGGCCACGCTGACGACGGCGTTCTCGTCATAGGAGTAGGTGATGTCGATGACGGCCGGGCCCTTGGCCTTCTTCGGGAAGCCGGTGACCAGATAGCGACCCAGGTAGGTGCTCTGGGCCGGGTCGTCGGTCTCGCCCTGCGTGAGGTAGACCTCGAGCTCGGCCTTCGGACCGGTGACGTCGAACTGGAAGGGCCGGGGCGCGTCACACGGGATCGTGCTGTTCCTGGCCAGCAGCACGCTGTTGACGTACCGGGAGCGATCCTGGCTTTCCGCGATCATGCCCAGGCTGTGGGCCACGACGTCGTTGATCCGCCTGACCCCGCCGAGCCGCGGCGGTGGGCTGCCGGCCGACGTGGCCGGCATCGTGAGGAGGGCCGCCTGGACGGCAGCCCCGAGGGCTACCGCCTCGTCAGCGTGAATGCCGCCCATCGGCGGGCGGCCCGACATGCGCTGGACCCAGTCCCGGACCATGGGCATCCGGGTAGAGCCGCCGACCGGCAGCACGCCATCGACGTCTGCCCAGGTCAGCTCGGCGTCGGCCAGCGCCTGCTCGGTTAGCTGGGCGGTGCGCTGCAAAAGGTCGGCGCTCATCGCCTCGAACTCCTCGCGAGTCACCGTGTACCGGGCTGACTGACGGCCGTCACTGACCCGGATGTCGGCGCCGCGCCGGGCGGTCAGCGCCCGCTTGAGCTCCTCCACCGCGACCCGGAGCTCGCCCACGTCGCCGACGGCCAGCAGGTCCGCACCAGTCTCGGCCCGGAACCTGGCTTGCAGCTCGAGCGCGATCCGGTCATCCCAGTCCCGGCCGCCAAGCTCGTGGTCACCGGTGGCCGCGATCACCTTGAGTGCGTCGTCAGCCAGCTCCACCAGGGACACGTCGAAGGTGCCGCCGCCCAGGTCGTAGACGATGAACCGGCGGGCGCCCGCACCGGGCCTTAGCCCGTAGGCCAGGGCGGCGGCGGTCGGCTCACTGATGATCCGCAGCACGTCCAGGCCCGCCTCCGCGCCGGCCGCGATCGTCGCGGTTCGCTGCGGGTGCGTGAAGTACTCGGGCACCGTAATGACCGCCTGGGTCACCGGCTGGCCAAGCGCCCGCTCGGCCTGCGCCCTGAGGTGGGCGAGAACCAGCCCGGACAGGCCGGTGGCGGTCCACTCCCGGCCGCCCAGGTAAGGCCGGAAGGACTGGTCGCCCATACTCGACTTGAAGAACGCGGCGACGTCCGTCCCGCCATCGGCCTGGTGCCCCTTGGCCTCGTAGCCGACCACGGGCACCGGCCCGCCGAAGCTCACCACCGACGGGGTCAGCGTGTGGCCTTCCTCATCCGGTATGACCGCGGGCTGGCCGTCGGGCGGAACCCACGCGACTACCGAGTAGGTCGTGCCCAGGTCGATTCCGATCGCGGGTGCCATCGCCAGCGCCCCGCTACCCTGTGACCTTGATGCCACGCGCCCGGCTGGCCGCCCTGGCCACCTCTTCCTCGGACAAGACGCGGTTGGTCTCCACCGTCGCCGTGACCGACTGGCCGCCCAGGGCCAGATCCTTCCCCGTGACCACCAGGCGGCCCTGCTCGTTCAGCGCGAACGTGACCTCGACGGGGGCATTGGCGGGCAGGCCCGCGGTCATGGACAGGATCGCCGCACCGACTTCGGTCCCCTGCCCCATGTCCTCGAGGTCGTCCTGGCGGACCGCGGACTCCATGATCCGCAGGTGGACCTCGGCCTGGTTGGCCTCCTGGGTGGCGTAGGTCCGGGTCTTCGTGACCGGCAGGGGCGTCTGGGCCAGGACGAGATTGGAGATGTACTCGGTGTCGTCGCGGCGGATCGCCACCACCCCGAAGCTGTGACTGACCACGTTGGTGACCTTCATGTCATCGAGCCTCTTGAGGGCGGGCAGCCGCATTCCCAGGTCATCGGCGACGGCTCGCTGGGCCTGCTCCCTGACCTCAGGGGACACCTCGGCCTCGGTGACCTGGTCGGGCGACGTGCCCAGCTGCCTGGCGATCTCGGTGCGGATGCGGGTGCCGATGGCCAGCTTCTGTCCATAGACGGCCGCCCCCTTGGCGACCGACTGGTCCGGCTCATGGACCTGCGGTTCCTTGCCGAGCTCCTGCCGGAGCCGTTCGGTCACCTGCGGCATCCGCGTCGACCCGCCGACCAGCAGCAGCTTGTCGATCTCGGCCTGGCCCGCCTCCCTGGCGAGCATCATCGTGTCCCTGGTCATCGCCATCGTGTTCTCCAGCAGGTGCCGGGTCAGCTCGTCGAACTTCTCCCGGGTGAGCGTGACCGAGACCCGCTGGCCCTCGTGGCTGACCAGAACCCGGGTCTCCGCGCGGGTCGACAGCGCCCGCTTGGCGTCCTCGGCCCGCCGCCGCAGGTCCTGGAGGGTCTCCGCCGACGCGGTGGGGTCCTCGGACGACCCCGACTGGGTGGCCCACTCACTGGCCAGGTACTTAACGATTTCCTCGTCCCAGTCCCGGCCGCCAAGCTCGTGGTCACCGCCGGTGGCGACCACCGAGACTGACCCGTCCCTGACGTCGATAATCGACACGTCAAAGGTCCCGCCGCCCAGGTCGTAGACCAGCACGACCTGGTCCTTGTCGTCTTGCAGGCCATAGGAGATCGCGGCGGCGGTCGGCTCGTTGATGACCTCAAGCACGTTCAGGCCAGCGATCCGGCCAGCGGCGGCCGTCGCCTCCCGTTGCGGTATGCCGAAGTAGGCCGGGCACGTGATGACCACATCCTCGGGGCTCAGGCCGAGATGCTGCTCCGCGTCCGTGACGACCTTGCGGAGAATGTAGGAGGAGATCTCCTCAGGCGAGAACTCCTCGCCCTCAAAGGACCACCGCCACTCCGAGGCGCCCATGTTGCGCTTGACCATCTCGACGACCCGCTCCGGCTCGAGGACGGCGGTGTTCTTCGCCTCCTTGCCGACCACCCGGTTCTCCGCGTCCTCGAAGTAAACGACGGACGGCGTCGTCAGGTCTCCCTCGACGTTGGGAATGACCGTCGGCCGGCCCGATACCTCGTCCACAACGGCGATGCAAGAATACGTAGTGCCCAGGTCAATTCCGAAAACTTGCTTGCTGTCCATCGTTCCTCCGCTTCGAGGCAGAACCTATTCGTCGTCAGGCCCGGGAACGTGGCGGTAAGCCACCACCCACTCCGGCCGGATGACCTTGCCCTTCATCTCGAACCCGGGCCGCACCCGGCGCGCCAGCCTCCTGGCCAGCTCAGGCTTACTCGTGGACTCGGTGTCGATCACCTTCTGACGGGACCGCTCGATAGCGTCGCCCTCGCAGGTGAACCTGGTGACCTCATATCGCTCGAGCGCTATCTCCACCATCTCGATGAGGAACCCAAGCCCGCCCTCCCCCGTGTCAGCCAGTCGAGCCTGCTGGTCGGCCAGCTCGTCATAGATACCGATCAAATCGACCATGACTGGCCTCATGATCTGCTGGTACAACCCCTGGCGGTATCCTTCGAGTTCCTGGTGCAGGACGTCAACCTGGCGTTCTTTCGCCTCGTCGTAGCGGATCTTCGAATCGAAGCGCTCACGCAACTCACGCAACTCGGCAAGAATCTCAGCGGAATCATTCGGCTCACCGGCATCAGCGTCGGCTTGTTCCGTCTCAGCTTCCGCTTGTCCCGTTTCGGCCTCGGCTTGTTCCGTCTCAGCCTCAGCTGGTGATGGCTCCGCCCATGCTTCGTCCACGGCTCCGCCTTCCGAGTTCCCGCCCCAATGAAGCCCCAGTATCAGCATCTTAAGCGCATATCCGCGATTACGGATAGATACCGCGCTGGCCCCGCGATGAGGCCGCCTGGCCGGAGGCTAGCTCGCGCTATTGAGGCCCGCGGCCAGGCCCTGGGTGCCGATCGCGTTCTCGTCGGCCAGGGCGATGGCCAGCTCGCCTTCGATGTTGGGATGCAGCGGGGCCGGGTCGGTCGGCCCTTGGACGTAGGAATCGGGGCTGCACAGGGTGTGCCCGGTGAACTGAGGCTGAGCCACGCCGAAGCCGAATGCCCCCGCTCCCTGGACGAGCACCGTGTTCAGCTGGCTGAGCCGGGAGGTCAGGTCCTTGGCCTTGGCCCTGGTCATTCCGTAGTTCGACAGGCAGGCTACCGAGGGGCCGAACGGCGAGTAGTACTCGTTCACCAGCACCTTGGGGTGCCAGGGCAGGTCGGTGAGCTCGGAAAGCAGCTCGTAGTAGTGCCGGGTGAACGTGCTGAGCAGCTGGCTGAAGTAGGCGCCGGAGATCTTGTCGTTGCAGACCCCGCCTCCGGCGCACAGCTGCGTCATGACCCCCCACTGCATGTCGTCGGCGCCCACGCTGACGATGATGAGCTTGGCGTGGGTGGCCTCTGACGCCAGGTCGAACTGCGGGGCCGCGATTTGCCCGTTGGACAGCACCTGCGGGCCGAGCAGCCCGGCCGGGATCGTGGCGCTGCCGCAGGCCAGGTTCTGCACGTTCCAGCCGTTAGCGGCGGCCAGGTCCATCGAGTAGGAGTCCGCCGACCGGCCGCAGCCCTGGTCAAGCGGGGTGGACGACGACACCCATGGGAGCCCCCACCCGGAGGCGGTCGAGTCGCCCATGACCACCACCTGGACGTTCGGGTTCACCTTCACCGGGGTCGCGGGCGGCTGGACCGTGTCCACCCCGACCAGGTCGTCGAGCGTGTGCACGCTGCGCAGCAGCCGGGGCGTGCTTGACGCGGTCGCCACGATGCCGCCGACATTGATGACGATGGCGATGGCCACGCCGCCCGCGACCATTTTCCAGGCCACGTGCCTGCGGCGGATCGCGTAGACGGCGATCAGCCCGAGCGCGGTGAACCCGGCGGCGATCAGCGTCTCCCACACGAAGTACCGCTCCCAGCCTGAAGCGAGCTGCTGGCTGAACGTCAGCTCGACGCGGTGGGCCCCGTCGGCGCGCAGCTGCCTGACAATCTGCGGGGTGATGCTGATCCGGTCGAGCTGCAGCTGCGGCCTGATTGGTCCGGGGAAGGTGAGGCTGGTCGGTATGACCTGGCCGAACAGGTCTAGCTCTCCGGGCCCGGACAGGGACAGCGACCCCAGGGACGGATCCGCCGCGCCCACCTGGGCTACCTGCCCGGCGGCCGAGACCGTCTGCAGCGGGGTGATGCGCAGCGCCAGCCAGATCGCCCCGAACACGACGACCAGGAGGGTAAGCGTGACGAGCGCGGCCACCCGCGCCCGCCGGACTACAGATCGAGCTTGCACTGTCATCCCAGCGTACCTGGCCGACCGCGGCTCGTTGGCTATGAGCCGCTGTGTCCGGGCTTGTCCGACCATTTCCAGCCGCCTGCGTTCGCCTCGCACGCTGCGGATACTTGATCGGGCTGGGTGCGCGCTCATGGGAGTGGGAGGGACTAGTCATGAGCTCCATCGCATGTGAGCTGAGATCGACGTGGACGGCGCGGTGGTATCAGGCGGCAAGCGGGACACAGCGGGCGGACGCGTGGGCCGAGCGGCTCCGCTACTTCGCCGCGCTTTCCGAGCTGCTCGGAGAGCTGGTGACGGGCGACCGCCGACCGCTGCCGCAGATCGCGCCGCGCGGGCTGGTCGCCGAGGTGGCCAGGCGGGCGCATTTCGCGGCGCACGAGACGCTGTACAAGCGGTTCCGCCCGAACTGGGAAGGGCCGATCGCCCGCTGGGCGGGCCATGATGACACGGTTAAGCCGCGCAGCGCCCTCGTCGCGGAGGCGAAGATCGTATCCTTCTGGCCCTACCGCGATGGCGTCATGCGGCTGGCTGACAAGCCCGATGCCCTCTTGCCTGAGGTCGCGCAGGCCTACCTGCTGGCCTTGGCCGAGTGGGCGAGCGACGACATCCCGCTGGCCGCCTGCCGCCCGGCGGGGCCGCCCGCCTGCGTGCCCGAGGACATGACGGTCATCGCGGCGCTGTGGCTACGCCGGGCCATGTCCGGCCGCCTGCTACCTGGGGCGGGTCCTGGTACTCCCGCCGGGTCAGGTGACCGGGAGCGTGAGCTGGTGGCTGGCCAGGCCGAGCAGCTCGGACGGCTGGCAGGCAGCGTGGTCCGGCGCCTGCTTGAGGACCCGGCGGTGCCACCCGCCCAGGCCGCCGAGGCGGCCCACAGCGACCTGGGCCGGCTCCTGGCCGACCCGACGGACCCGGTGGTCGACCAGCTGGCCCGGGCGGCCGCTCAGCTTTCTGGCCGCCTGGCCCGCCCGTCTCCTGCTGAACCGCCGGTGACCTCCCAGCAGGCTCGCCGCCTGCTGGCCGCGCTGGCGCCGCTCACCGCCCGGCTATCGGCGATCGCCGCCGGGCACTAGCCGGTGTCGGCCTGAGTCGGTGCCGGCCTGAGTCGGCGCGGCCTCAGTCGGTGCTTGGCCGGTGCCGGCCTCAGTCGGTGCCCGCCTCCATGGCGGCCCGGTCGAGCAGCTCACCGCTCGACTCCTGCCCCGAGGAGGTGATCACGTCCGCGCCGCCGGCCGAGGGCGCGCCGATCAGGGCGGCGGTCGCCGACTGGACGGCCTGGGACTGCACGGTCAGGGCCGGGTGCGGGCTGCCGATGACCCCGAGGCCGGCGTACTGCTCCAGCTTGGCGCGGGAGTCAGCGATGTCCAGGTTCCGCATCGTGAGCTGCCCGATGCGGTCCACTGGCCCGAAGGCCGCGTCCTCGACCCGCTCCATCGACAGCTTTTCCGGGTGGTAGCTGAACGCCGGGCCGGTCGTGTCGAGGATCGAGTAGTCGTCACCGCGCCGCAGCCGCAGCGTCACCTCTCCGGTGATGGCGGTGCCCACCCAGCGTTGCAGCGACTCGCGCATCATGAGCGCCTGCGGGTCGAGCCAGCGGCCCTCGTAAAGCAGCCGACCGAGCTTGCGCCCCTCGTTGTGGTAGGCGGCGATGGTGTCCTCGTTGTGGATCGCGCTGATGAGCCGCTCATAGGCGATGTGCAGCAGCGCCATGCCCGGAGCCTCGTAGATGCCGCGTGACTTGGCCTCGATGATCCGGTTCTCGATCTGGTCGGACATCCCCAGGCCGTGCCGACCGCCAACCTCGTTGGCCTCGAGCACCAGGTCCACCGGCGAGGCGAACTCCTTGCCGTTGATCGACATTGGTCGCCCCTGGGCGAACCCGATCGTGACGTTCTCGGGAGCGATCTCGGTCGCCGGGTCCCAGAACCGCACGCCCATGATCGGCTCGACGATCTCGATCCCCGCCTCGAGGTGCTCAAGCGACTTGGCCTCGTGGGTCGCACCCCAGATGTTCGCGTCGGTCGAGTAGGCCTTCTCGGTGCTGGACCGGTAGGGCAGGCCCCGCTCGAGCAGCCATTCCGACATCTCCTTGCGGCCACCGAGCTCGCCGACGAACGTCGCGTCCAGCCAGGGCTTGTAGATCCGCAGCGCCGGGTTGGTCAGCAGCCCGTACCGGTAGAAGCGCTCGATGTCATTGCCCTTGTAGGTGGACCCGTCGCCCCACAGCTGCACGTCGTCGTCCATCATCGCGCGGACCAGCAGGGTGCCGGTGACGGCCCGGCCAAGCGGCGTGGTGTTGAAGTAGGCCTTGCCGCCCGAGCGAATGTGGAAGGCCCCGCAGGACAGGGCGGCCAGCCCCTCCTCTACGAGCGCCGCCCGGCAGTCAACCAGCCGGGCGATCTCCGCGCCGTAGGCGCCAGCCCGGCCGGGTACCGAGTCGATGTCCGGCTCGTCGTACTGCCCGATGTTGGCGGTGTACGTGCACGGCACCGCCCCCTTCTCGCGCATCCACGCGACGGAGAAGGCAATGCCGACTCGTTCACCGACAGGCAGGGAGGTGAGCACCTTGGACATGGCTAAATTATATGCACAGGCCTGCATATTCATGCAACCCGGTTAGCGCGGCGGGCTCGCGGAGATCAGACCTGGATACGGCCCTGGATGGCCGCCGCTATCTCCGCGATCGCCGCATCGACCGGCACGCCGTTGTTCTGGGTGCCGTCGCGGTAGCGGAAGGACACCGCGCCCGCGGCCACGTCATCATCCCCGGCCAGCAGCATGAACGGGACCTTCTGCCGCTGGGCGTTGCGGATCTTCTTCTGCATCCGGTCGTCGCTCGAGTCCACCTCAACCCGGACCCGGGCCGCCCGCAGGCGCTCCGCGACCGAATCGAGGTAGGGAATGTGCTGGT
>Ga0335075_10019442_pt1 | contig 10045 bp, 11 predicted proteins | sample Lox_Sample_24_FD_206723 | JGI IMG/M metagenome (GOLD analysis project Ga0335075, IMG submission 206723) | Soil microbial communities from Loxahatchee National Wildlife Refuge, Florida, United States - Lox_Sample_2.4 | ecosystem: Environmental > Terrestrial > Soil > Wetlands | place: USA...
TAAGCTAAACAACAGGGCGATGACCTAAGATAGATGACATGATCTATGACACAACGTAACATATTAATAACCGCTACATCGTACTCACCCGTAACATGTGCTCCTTCGGGCCGCACCCAAGTCAATAGCCCTCTATCATCTCCAGTCTCGACGCTCCTTCCCGACTCAAAGTTTACTGAGCCCCTCATCAAACTTGCTCCTACCAAAAGAGACTGCCTTGGAAAAAATGCTTGACTTTGTCTTGGCTTGTGACTTTTGGGGACTTTTGGGGACTTTTGGTTGACTTTGATGAGTTGATGCTGGGCAATAGAACCATTAGCGACCTTGTCTGCAAGGTCGGCACTCATACGTTGCATGTACAGTACATGTGATTCATTGATGAGTTGTATGAGCGGTGGATGGGTAAATATGAAAAATTTTCTGCTGCTTTTGCTAGAACAGTTTCTAAGATAGATTTATAATCGCCGAGGTGGAGATTAGAGATGTCTGAGCAATCAAAGTACGAAGTATGGATGCTGTGAAACTATATATACATAGAACTGATGTTTGAGCTATGTTGACTAGGCAATATTATTTGACGCCGTGTATCGTCATATGTTACCGTACATTCCGAGATATACGCCACTAACTCGCAATGAGCGCGAGGCCGAACACGGCGTGAGTCAGAGTTTAACCTGCTCGTGCGGGATTGGGAACCACGGCATGACTAACGAAAGCAGCACCCATGGAACGGGACAGCATATTAAAGCCATGTCATGTTTGATGGTTCGAACTCTAAGGGCCATAAATTATCTAGAGGCCAATCGGACATCTCGCCGAAGTCGAACTGCTCAAAAGGTATATTATTTTCTGAGACTAGCGTCTGTCGAGCAATCAACAATTAGTAATCACTCCAAAGGCGTGGAAATCTGGCCGTCTTACTTCAGGTAGGTTTGTCATCAGATATGCTGGGCTTGGTGCTGTTAGGACGCCTAATCCAACCGCCGGCGGCTGTGAACGTTCAGTTATATATCTGATAGAAACGGTCGTGGGCTGCAATACCTGCATGGGTTCATTACCAAGCATGTTTGAATCTGAAAGTTCTCTGGGAGAAGTAAGAGTCTTCGCGTATAGTCTCGTGGCTCTTTCAATTGCCTCAAATTTGTGCTGTTCTGATTGCTCTGGACATTCTTGCGACAGGATGAGTCCGTAGGCTGTTGAAACGAAAAGATAGTTCTTATATCCTCTATGCAGACGTGTAATCTTCTCTTCTAGCATTAAAAGCGCATTGTCAAGAAGAGTATATACAGTACAGCCGAGTATCAGAGACGAAACATCATCTGTAGAGAGACATTAGCGATAAAAAGTATGAGATAAGACATTTGGTATACTAACCTCGAATGACCCTTGAGATGAAAAAATTGTGGCAGAAGGATAAGGCTGCTCGTACCACATCATTTCTGAATACCAAAAGTGCGTAGCTACCGGATCTAGTTAGAGTTGAGTATTGATCAAGGATGGACTTCGCGGCATTCATGCAAACCATCCTCGAGTAGCTATAGCGAGGATTGGATTCTGTCTGGCGAGCCCATGGACCGTGCAACAAGAGCAAGAGCTGCCGAAGCTGTATATCTAGAAGCACACGAGGTGTCCTTGAGTATTCCGAACGTACGCCCTCGACATCTTCCATGCGTGACAACTCCTTTATCATTTGGAGGAGTTTGCCTTCATGGTACGTAACCTCATCATACTGAAGATTAGACTTTGGATTGTTGATCATAGAGATCAAGGCCGTCCTGTACGAACGGGATTTATGCAACTTGCACAGAAAAGACGTTGCCGTGAAATTTAGACTTGATTTCTCATTTGGAAGTTGTTCCGATGCCATCCCAAATTCGTTGTCGTCTAAATTGGAGGGTGGAGGACAGTCACACGGGAGGTCAGCTGAGAAAGGCCTCACCCCTCGGTCAATAGACGCTTCTATTTCCAGCTCGACAATTGTTCCCCACAACCGTCGCCTCATTTCTTGATCAAATGTGGATATTCTACCACTCAGGAGACTTGGATCCCGGTGTAAGCCAGCTGACATGCTGAAACTAAGTAAGGTTGCGGCGGATGTCCATGCTCGTTTCTCCTTCATCATGATCATCTGCTTGGACAGTAACAACAGGCAACGGACTTGAAAATTTGCAAGGTTTAAATGCTTCTGGCTTTGAAGCTCAAGCCACATGTCACAAGCCTCAATCCACGATACGCAGGTGTCACGTATAGGAAATCCTTCGGTAGAAAGGATTGGTGGCCCTTTTGAGGAAATACAGCTAACCATCGCCGCAATAAGTAGCAGAATTGCAACAAAGCCACATGAGCCCTTCCCAGGGTCTTGCCAGAACCTGTTGTATTCATCCCAGAACGATGGCTGATGCAAGACTCGATAGGTTGTTTCAAAATTTTCAAAATAGACCTTCACTAAATGATCAGTTGACTCTCTTCCAGGGAGGAGAGTGAGCAGATAGTCGTCGGAGACCAACAGTTGTCGCCGTGCACTCTTTTGCTGACCAGCCCGTAAGCTGCGTTGAATGCGAGCCAAGGACGGATTATTTTGAAGGGCTTCCGGAATAAATGACCGGAGTTCAGGAAACTGCTAGAATTAGTGACGAGCGATCCAGATCGAGAACCAACATACATAGCTGATTAAACTGGTTGAATTGCTTGCGCCATAAAACTTTGTTTCAAACCCTCTACCGCCTCTGATTGGTATTGTTTCAGGCTCTTTTTGGTCTTGCTCTTCGATGTATATCTGCATCTTTGACATGGAGTTTTCCGCCATGCTAGTTCTTGGGCCACCCACAAATTGCTCGAGACCTTTCCACTCACGTGACGGACGGATGTCCGATCCAGCAAGTTTATCCTCAAGTTGTGCAATCCTTCTTGCTTGCTGTTTAAGAATGGACAAAACTTCATCGGACACATTGGCTGTTGAAATTGAAGCATTGGGCAACCTTTGCTGATCCCTCAGAGGCTCGTCTGGTGATTCAGATCGATCTTCATCAATGCCGTGTACGGGGCCGTCCAGCGTGTAGGAGCAAGAGCCCGCCTGACCTGTCTCCTTGCATCGATGACATGAAGGTGCTCCACGATCACACTTGACCTTTCGGCGCCTGCACTCGTAACACGAGAGCGCCTTTCTTCTCCGCTTTCGGAGAACTGTGTGCAAACCATGTCCTGACGAAGGCGGAGGGAGGGAACTGGGCTGATCCATTTATGATGTATCTGAATCTGATTAGATTCTTCAATCTCTTCGGCCGAGAGATCGCAAAGAAGGACGAACGAGAAGACTTCATACACTCACGCGGACATATCGGGCATTCGGAGATAATTCGGCCGGAAGCAGCTTAGATGTCTATGCGATGCCATAAGCGCGGTGAAATTGTTCTCCTGGCTCGAAAGATTTTGCGACCTTACCATTGGGTGTCCGTCTTAATATTGCGGGCCTTCCTGCCTTTGTTGCATCATCTTGATCATTCAATATCGAGTTAATATTATTTTCATTTTTGTGCCTAATTCTTTAGGCAAAAACTCAGCCTTGTACCCAAGGCGGTTAGCAGCTTTTCAGCCCTTTCCGGATCTGTCGCGAACCTTTTCATCCCCTTATTTTCACTTACCTATGCTGCAGCGCTGGTGGTCTTTATTTGTAGATAACCGATGATGTTTTTTTGTCTTATGATCCTTTTCATGTTCTTCTCAACTGTCTTTACCTCTCTCCAACCAGCATGCCAACTTTCCTGTTCAATCGCCGATGGGCAAAGGTCCTTTTTTCTACAATAATATTCACGCTCGTTCTCCTCTTCTACTATCGACTCGAGAACGGACGGCATATAATACATGAGATTGCTTTCGATGCGGTGGCGAAAGGTTTTAAGATAGATGCCTTTGGATTTATGGCCATACCAGAAGCTGAGGAATATTGTCGAGCACACAAATGGAAGCCATACCCAGAACGTAGCACGCGTCGGAAAGTCTACGATCTATTCATGATGAACACAGAACTGGACTGGCTAGAGATCCGGCTGAACGAGCTGAAAGACCACGTTGACTATTTCGTCATTTTAGAGTCCGCATCGACGTTCACTGGCCTACCAAAACCCCTATATCTCAAGGACAATTGGGAGCAATTTTCGGCCTTTCACGATCAAATTATATATCAAGTGTTGAATGACACTGGCTTTTATTCAACCATCACTTGGGATCATGAAGACCTTCAGAGAAACGCCATGTTCAATCAGGTATTTCCGAACCTGTCTGGTGAACAACAAGCTAGCCTGGGCGATGTGATTCTTGTTTCAGATATCGACGAGATGCCACGACCTGCGGCTTTGCAAGTTCTGCGAAATTGCCAATACCCCCGACGTTTAACCCTCCGCAGCCGCTTCTACTACTACTCATTCCAATGGCTTCATCGAGGTGCACAATGGCCTCACCCACAAGCTACGATCTACGAGGGGGACAAGACTATCCGGCCAGCAAATCTTCGGAATGGAGAAGGTGGAAATATAATTCAAATCCAGCTTGACAAAGCCGATCTATGGAACGCTGCATGGCACTGTAGCTTTTGCTTCGCAACTCTGGAGGGGATGATAAACAAGATATCTTCATTTTCGCATACGCGCCTGAACCGGCCTGAGTTTCGCGACCCTGAAGGAGTAATACGACGAGTCAGAAACGGGTTAGATCTCTTTGATCGCAAGAACGAATATTATGATCGGGTTGAATCGAATGCAGATATTCCCAAATACATGGAAACACATAAGGATCAGTTCTCGTATATGCTGGACCGGGATCCTTCGAATGCGAATTTCCGAGACTATAATATACCCAGCGGAGAAGCTGTTACTGTATCGTAGATAGTGGGAAAGAGCCAGGATGATCGTCATTTGTCACGATGGCTAATAAACACTGTAGAATGCGTTCCCTCATATAAAATTAGGGACGTAGTAAGGAGTACACAATCAGCTCCAGTCCAGCTAGCAGAATCTGGAAATGATCTGGGAGCCATTCGTGACAAGAGTGGCCAGGAATCCGAGATAAGCAGCTGGATATAGGATCTTTAGATTCAATGCAGCCATTTTGCATTTCCCAATGGTAGCTGTCGAGCCGAAGGGTATATGTCAAAGATTTGATCGGATACATGTTGAGCTGTATGATAGATCTAGATTCTTCAATGATACCACGTCAAACTTGCTAATCATCATATTCAAAATTTTGGCGTTTGATTTCCAACTTCAGTCAACCTACACTGCGTTTGTCCAGTCAGAGAATACTCCAAGCCCTGAGGCTTCGCTCACCAGGAGACAGATTCACGAATATTTGGAGATCAGAATTCGTTTCGCTTGGCTTGTCTGCAGCCATAGAAGTGGTGCTATATTATTTGGAGAGTAAACTTGGGCAGCCATGTCAAGCCTAATCACGAGGAAGCAACTGTATATGCTTGACAAACGCGGCTGAGGGATTTGTCTCAGGCACTGCCACGTTACGTTACTCAATAAAGGGATCTTGCACAGGTAAGTTGTGACTTTAAAAACGCCTTGCTAAAGGGCCTTAGGCTGCGATATCTAAATTTGGGCCAGCTACCTTCATCCATTGGGCACTGTCTGATATGGCTTCGTTTCTTCACTGGAGATAACTTGCAAGAGGAGAGGTGAGACGATGTTAGAAGGTAATTACAGGGTGGCGTGAGTATGACAGATGATGGCAACAGCTGTTCCATATACTAGAGAAAAAGAGCTGAGCGTACGGCCTATGATCGAAAATAAATTAGCTTTCCATGTGGGTGTGCTCAGGGCTAGCAATATGATAGCATGGGTGAATGTCACATCTTTTTCTTAAACCTAAAGCTAATAAATATGCTCTCATATTAGACGCCATTAGAGTACGCGCTCCCACCAGCCGCAGCGTCAATATCCAATGACTCCTGGAGTCCGCAAACAGTGAATAACTGCTTGGGTGTCATGGTCAGCATCCGCGCCCGTCACACCTTCTTTCTTCAATTTCGTATATGTGGCTTTGATGGCTTTACGGGCGGTTGATATGCCCGCAAGTGGAAAGATGATGATTAGAAATCCCATTTCTTGCGCCTCAGCGGCAGAGATTGAAGATGTGGTTCCGTTGTCTACCATATTTAGGAGGACTGGACAAGGTGCCATGTCTCTTGTACAGCTCGTGCTTCGTCTTTCAATGTGATTCCCTCAAGGAATGCTGCATCTGCGCCGGCTTCATGGGCGGCTTTGGGTCTCTGAATGGATTCTTTGTAGCCGAATGATTGGAGAGCGTCAGTGCGGGCGATGATCACGATGCCCGAGTCGATGCTGTCACACGCCGCTTTGGCCGCGCGGATACGGCTTATGAAAGTCGGTGTGTCGACTAGCTGCTTGCCTTGCAGATGGCCACAGCGCTTGGTCTGGACTTGGTCTTCAATATGGAAGCCGGCCACGCCACTGCGAGCGTACTGTTGCACTGTACGTGTGACCATGATTGGGCCTGGATTAGATGATGAGCACATGATCCAATGTGGTAACTTTAGATACCACAAGTTCTGTGGCGAAGGATCGAAATCAAATCTTACCTCCATATCCGGTATCCGCACCTGAAATGAGAGGGATAGATGGATCAAGATTTGCAATCATCTCGGTATGCTCGCGCATGTCATGCAAGTTGGCAATACCTAAATCAGCATGGCCAAGACGAGATGCACTAGTTCCCGCTCCAGTCTAATCACAATCAATGGAAAATTTAATCAGAACAAGAGAGAGCAGCTTCATACCATATAAAGAGCATCGAAGCCAACGGATAATGCAACTCGAGCCGATAAACCATCATAAACACCAGGACATAGTATGATTTCTCCAGGCTCCCGAATCATACGCCGTAGCCTTTTGGCTGCCGACTCGCAATTAACATGATTCCTATTCCAATTCATGATGACAGATATCAGAAGTTAGAATTAACTATTGAAAGAGTTTGAGATCAAAGTACAATAACGGAAATAAGATCGGAAGTACAATTGTTATTTATTTCCCAGATCCTAACCCTCTCCCTCCGAGATCAGGATGTTCAAGTAGCAAGTCATGAGACTCTGCAATATGATTATACTAGATATCTAATAGAAAACAAAATGGCTCCCATACTATTTGAATGTATGCTAGTGGCAACTGTATATACCACAAAAGCGAATGCCGATTTATGTGGCAACTCCGATGCTATATACCAGGGTTAACAAGCAATCCGGTCAATGGCATAACTGCATCCAGTCAACCTGCAGAGAGCAGTATTTTATTCCTGCAGGAATTGAAACGAACTGTGGGGTAAGCTCAAGTAATTTTGTACTCTATTAAAGGATGCTGAAATTTTGCATGCAGAAGATGGAGGCGATTCAATTTAAGTGGCTTGGTAAGATTATAAGATCCAACTGCCTATCGTACTCAGAAAATCATCTTAAATTGGTTCCCAATAGCATCAAGTATCACATAATAGTCGCGCCTATAGCAAATTTAGACGCTAAGCAGTATAAAGTCACTCTAACCTCTTCACCAGCTATATTCCTCCAGGTTGTCGCCCTTTCTCTCCACTCTTCCCATCATCAAGCACAAAAGGAAACCTCACAAACCCCAATCGCTCATAAAACATCCCATTCAGATTCTCCGTGGCCATGACGAGATGAATACCCTTCGCGCCATCTCGTCTCAACCTCCCACAAAACATATCCATTAACCGCCTACCAAATCCTTTCCTCTCATACTCAGGCAGCAGATCAATGTGTAAATGTGCAGGATACTCTTCAAGCAGCTCCGGGAAATCCTCATGAAGCAGTTCCTCTGGCTTATACAAATCTTGCAGTAAAAGCCTTTGCAAATCTCCCTCCCAGTCCCGCAAGGACATCCATACTTGGCTTTGGGAATTTTCCAGCGTCTAAAGTAGGGATGTATTCGGAGCGGTATCGCTTGATGTAGTTTTTGGTGTCAGGAGTTCCAACTATGTACCCGACTGCAGTGCCAGTGCCGGAGTCGATGACGAAGCAGTTTTCCGGGAAGAGCTGGCTATAGGGAATCGCCCAGACATAGGGCGATATGGAAAATGCGGGTTCGCCATGGAGGGGTGAGGGAAGGGTTGCTTGGCACTGGGATGTGAGTGTTTATCAAAGTTGCATAAATAGTTGGGCCATTGAGGAAGATATTGACTTACGATGTGATGGACTGCTTCTGCATCATTTTCAGGATTGCATGGACGTATAAAATGGATTCCACTTTAATTTTCGGTCATTTCTTAATCCAGTTGTCTAATGTTTCAATATATGTCTAATTCATTGTAAGAGACCGGATGGACCTAGGTGCAATTTAAATGTTTATGGTAGGTGATATTCGGTTTCTACAATGGCTTGACGGCCCGTAATTCCAGCGCATTCTAGCCGTCGATCTTCTATAGCCTGGCAGCACGTTAAAATTTTTTGTTTGGAACAGTTGCTAATCGTAATTCCTTACTGATTTCCATCATGTTAATGGCTTTTAGCAACGGCATCGACCCTGCTGCCTCTAGGCCACTTTGCCATGCAGATTGAACATAGCTTGTATAAGTTGGTATGATAGGCATTTGATGGCAGTGCGGTTTGTCTGAAGCTCTGGAAATCCTTGATTAATTATCTCTTAGCTTTGTTACTATTCCCTTGAATCTTTCTCCCCCCCTTTTTTTTGGGGGGGGGGGTTGAATTGTTCTTAATAAAAGAGGTGAAGGACAGAATATTTTATGGTAATCTTTCGAGCATATGAGGGCAGGTGAAGGCACTCACCACAAGTCCAATAGCGCTAGCGCGATAACGATAAGGTTACGATAATCAAAAAAGTTTTGTTCAGGGCCTGGCGACTCTTTATTATAAATCGCAATACCCTCAACGATGCCTCCACAACTCTCAGAAGATGAGATTGATGATCTCCTCTACTATTCCCGCACTGGAGACCTACAAGAATTCAGCACCCTCTCCGACGAGCTCTGCAAACGCGAACAAACCAACCTGAGCGATCTCCTTATCGGCGCAAAAGACCCCTACAACGGTAATGGAGCTCTACACATGGCAGCCGCAAACGGCCACACCGGTATGCGAACACTTCTCCAAAGCCATTAATAACGGCGCACTAACCTCCTCTCCCCATGGTAGAAATCCTCACAACCCTCATCTCCGCCCTCTCCCTCCCCACCCCGCAAAACCCGACCCAACTGTCCCTCTTAAACGCTCAAAACGCAGCCGGCAACACGGCACTGCACTGGGCAGCTCTGAATGGGCATTTGGCATGTGTCAAAGTGCTTCTGGATAATGGAGCGGATCCAACGGTTACGAATAACGCGGGGCATGATGCGGTTTACGAGGCGGAGGTGAATGACAAGTGGGAGGTTGTGGAGTGGGTTTTAAAAGAGGGGGGTCAGGGGTTGGAGGAAGGGATTGGAGCTTCTGGGGAGGGTGAGGAGGAGGCGGAGGTGGATGGTGAAGAGGAGGGTGATGAGGATATGGAGCTGGAGCTGGGGGCAGGACGGGAAGAGGATGGTGAGGATGGGAATGAGGAGGGGATACGGAGGGGGATCGATGAGTTGGGTGTGAAAGATGGGATGGAGGGTTCATAACGCTATACGGTAATGCCTCTTGCAGCGTCTATAGGAGATGCTTAAATGCACCTTAGATAGGTAACTCTAGTGAAACAACCCCATGGGTGAGTCTTAACCCAGTCGCTGTGGTATATTTATTGCCTAACAGTCTAATAGCAAGGCGCTTGACAACGAATCAAGAGATTTCAGGATGACATCTTTGTTGTCATGATCGTTTGCGTCTTCGGATGTGATCTTGATGATCGTGAATGGGCTGTCTGTGGTTATGACCGGATCGTTGACTACAGCGGTGTGCCAGTGGCCTGGAGATTCGCTGTACTGGAAATCGACAGTGCATGGCTGGATAGTTTGTATAAGCTTCAAAGGGAATGGAAACGGCATTATAGGAGAGCGTCATGGAGAGTCCTTCTCTGCCATCGAA
>Ga0335075_10019443_pt1 | contig 10044 bp, 14 predicted proteins | sample Lox_Sample_24_FD_206723 | JGI IMG/M metagenome (GOLD analysis project Ga0335075, IMG submission 206723) | Soil microbial communities from Loxahatchee National Wildlife Refuge, Florida, United States - Lox_Sample_2.4 | ecosystem: Environmental > Terrestrial > Soil > Wetlands | place: USA...
GAATACTTAGAATTCTCCTCATTACCACAAGAAGACACAACAGGACAAAATGCCTGCGACGAGAACCCGTATAGGCAAATATGGAATGACAGAAGGTCATCGACAGTGCCATTCAACTTGCACAACGAAATACGCCTCGCGTAGCGAGCGGCCACAAATAGTCCTTTTGAGGGCGTACTTCTACTCCGATGATAGAGAAGGACAAACCCATGATTGTGGGAGCAGAGATGTCACTCTCTCTGTTGGAGTTGTCTCCTTTATCGGCAACTCCATCATCTAATTATTGACGAAGGTGAACAACTCCTTTATTGCCTCTTTGCCAGCTAGGAAGCGAAGGAAATTATGTGGGAATATATGTGTGGAGGATTGCTGTGGTGAGGCGGTGAATGGGGCAATCAAATCCCACTGTGAATGGCTTGTTAGGCGTGATTCTCATAGTGTAAATGGAATACTGGAATCATGGATAATAGGTATTAGGGGGCTAGTGAATGGTGGGAGTGAAAGGTATCTCGAGCGAGAGAAGGGTCTTGAACATCGGCGTCTCTGGTATAGATTGTTAGACTGCAGGTAGCATAGCATAGAAGGAGAGTATTGCAAAGACAAAGATGCTGAAGCTAATTGGATCCGCTCCAAACAGCAATGAACTTCAGCAACAGGGAAGTAGTGAGATCACAGGCAATAAAGCACGTATGGAGAGGATCGCAATGAGAGGGACGGGGCGTTCAATACTTTTGTACATAGATTTCTACAAGGAGGGGCGCCATGTGCTCTATAGACGGCACATCACGCTCTTATGCATCATACATCCGTCCGCCTAGCAAACCAAACCCGCCATCCAGTCAGGAAAAAGGGATGAAATCTAATGAAGATCGTTCGCTTATTCGTCGCCATATGCAAAGGCCCCATGGATGGCTCGATTTGAGACGAAGAAACCGTTATGCCATAGACCTATATGGATAGCTTCGGATGGCCATGCGAGATTTGTATTAAGACAGTTTTACGGAAAAGAGAGTGAGGTATGCAATGGTTCCGATCGCGGCTTCGAGGCGGCTTGATAGAGCGGCATTGAAATATTATCCGTTGGTGCATTACAGAAGGATTTTCTAGATGGTGTCTAGAAGGGGATATTAGCAGCTGCCTGCTCGCCGCCCATTTCTTGTTGCTCTTGGAGATCTTCATTGCTGGCTTCGATGGAGACTGAGAGGCCAATTTTTGCTTGTTGCTGTATATTTGAGCAATTAGTGAAGGCACAATATGGGCGTTTTGGAAACGATTTACTAACCTTGAAGTGATCCATGTCCGCAGAGAAAGTTAATCGTACAGGAGGCGCAACCGTTTTCTCCAACAAACAGCTCAACTTCCCGGTCGAATCAATCTGTGCCCTGAAAGTTGACATCCGGAATGCATATTTTGCTCCGACAGTAGTTACTCCTTCCTTCCTCATACCTCCACTCATCATTGGTCCACCATTTAACCCTGCAAATGCCAGGTTGAGATCAACACCTGCCTCCACTTTGTCTGTCAATTTCCGCCAGTATGATGCGCTAACTGTGCCTTGCGCCTGCAATTGAGCACTGGCAATCCAATCACTGCCCTTGTATCTTCCACAGTACGATAAAGCTGTTTGTGGACCTTCCGTTAGACCGGCGCGCTGCCAGACTGCCTCCAGACCAAGTGCAAGATTTGGCGTTACTGATTGCAGATAGCTGCCAATGAAGATGCCAGTAAGACCTCCATCAATCATGGATGGGTTCACTGATTTCAGCGATGCGGTGAAGTCTGTACCAGTATATTCATTGTCAATCTGTGCCATTGCCTGACCTGGACCAGGAGCTATTTGGATATTTGTCTTCGTGACTAAAGCCGACGACCAGCGATAGTTGAATCGCGTCATAAGTTGTCCTTCGTTATCGATGTTTCCTTGCATGAAAACCTATAAAGGTTAGATACTGGCCAAGTTTATGACGTGGGAATAGATAACTTAAAATCACAGCCTCGTACAAAGTGAACGTTTCATAAGCAACTGACCTTATTGGTGCCGAACAATGCTGCAAAAGTATATGGAGGAAGGCCTTGCGAGCCCATAGAGAAGGCATGAGAGACTTGGAACAAGGGGGATATACTGAAGGCTTTTGTGAGGTCCGCCCGAAGACCGGTGAAAGTATAGTTCGTAAGAAAGACATCTCGTTGAACCTCTCGCGCGATGTTGTCCACTGTTCCGGGATTTGGCAGACGTAATGCTCCCCTCCTCTCTGAGAACGATCTGTAGTTGTCTAGCAGAGCTGCTGTGACCGAGTTTGAATACAAGAAGGCTAGCGGCGAATCCTTCTCGAGAGCCATGGTAGACATAACTCCCAGAATGACTCCAGGTGCAGGTAGGAGAGGAGAGTAAGAGACCGGCCTGGAGGAGTCGCGAGAATTAAAAGGAATAGCGACTTGAGAAGCTGGAGGAATAAAGAGCACGAGCTCGGCTTGATGATACTAACAACTTTTTCGCCAGGAGTGAAGGGTGTTCTTAGCGTCTGAGCCTTGTATATCTGGCATAAAATCCACTGAGCTTGACACTGCAGCTCTAATTGGCTCCATTGACGACAATCCATCGGCAAGCCTATCGAACACCCCTGCTGTCCTACTCTTTAACTTTCTTCTTCAACAAGCTTTCACAACGCGCAAGTTACGAACAACCTCGTGGGTCTGATACTGTCAATACAACACTATATGTGTTGAGCAATCATTACTCCTCTTGTATAAACACAAGATAACGAGAGGCATACAAGAAACTGCGCGCATGTGCTTAGGGCTGGAAGGGTTAGAGGGAGAGCTGTTGCTGCATCTCTTTCACAAAACAATCGGAGACGCATAGGTATACAAAACTTGGTTGATTTATCCGATATCCTGCTTAGTCGTCGGCACGTCAAACGTTTCCACCTGGTTCCGCCGAGCTTTCTGCGAATTCCGCAACCATGGACACGCTCCTGTGAGTAAATTTTCACTATCGTTCCGAACAAGAACCTCCTCCTACATACATAATATCCTACTTGAAGGCTCACTCCTCCTTACATTTCCTACATAAGCAACTCTACAAGCCGTGATGGCGTCATCAGAGGAAGTCACCATCTCCCCCAAAGCGGCACGATGTCAAGTTTTGACCATCGGTGCTCGCCTCAAGCTCCTGCCTAAGCTTAATGATATGAAGTCTTTTATTCCTCGCCCTGAACTTGGATCATACCTGGGTCATGTTATCTGTTTTGTACCTCGCCCTGAGCTTGGTTCTGACCTAGATCACTTTAGTACGGCGGACATCGCTGTTAATTCTCCTCGTTACCGGAGGAAATCAAGCACCTTCATCGATGGAGTCCACGATATCATCGCAGACTCAACTGCGATGGCCCCTGCTCAACTCTATAGTACCATGTCAGGTCGTCTTTTCCATTCTGGCAAAATAGCCATTGTCCTTGTTGGTCCTCCGGCTCGTGGTAAAACGTAAGTATTCCATGATACAAAACTGTGTTTTCACATCACATAGGGTTGGATAACTTACACTGTATTAGCCACATCTCTGTATCGATTGCTAGATATCTTCGATGGTAAGTATTCAACCACTGTAACAATATCCTCTGAAACTTGGATTGACGATGTTAGGCTCGGTGTTAAGACACGCATCTTTCACCTAGGTGATTACCGCCGTGCTACTTTAGGTCCTGGTGTTGATGTACCTGATGATTACTTTTTCGTCAACGCCTCAGCTCCGTCAGTATTGCTGCGCCAGAAGATTTTGAAGAAGTGCCGTGAGGATATTTATGCTTGGTTCGAGCATGATAATGGTCAGGTGGCTATTTATGATGCCGTCAATCCCCTCAGTGGAGGCCGAAGGTCTCTCGCAAAAGAGTTTGCTAAAAATCAAGTCCAGGTATATTTGATCTACCTCAGAAAATCTTGTTTCATGACTTCTAATATGTAGTATAGACCCTCTTCCTGGAATCTTATGTGACAGATGAGCGAATCCTGCAGGAGAACGCTCGGAGTGTTAAGATCTCGTCTCCAGATGTATATAGACCCAAAAGGCTACATCCTCTTACTAATTCTTGTGCAGTTCGTCGGCATGGATCCGGACGAGGCAGCCAAGCTTTACCTGGAACGTATTAATGTGAAGATTCCACATTTTGAGACTATGAATGAACCCGATCTCAACTACGTCAAAATGATCAATGCTGGAGAAAGAATCCAACTGAATAATGTCAGTTTCGGATACCTTTCTCATCGTATTGTCTTCTATCTGATGAACATCCACATCAAAGCTCGACAAACCTTTTTCGCCCGCGCTGGTACATCTAGCCAAGAAGATTCCTTCAAATCTGACGCCTCTTTGTCATCCGAGGGCATTGACTATGCTAAGAAAATGTCGGACGCACTTCTTCGTCATAGAGAGGAGGAACGAGCAGCATCAATAGCAAAAGGTGGTTCAACTGCTCCACTGAAGCCCTTGTCTGTCTGGACATCTACGCGTAAGAGAACTGTTGAAACTGCAGAGTATCTTGCCAGTCTTGGCTACCAAGTGCGACAGCGGTCTCAGATGAGTCAGCTTAATCCGGGCGTTTGCGAAAAAATGTCTGAAAGACGAATTCGCAAGGAATATCCGGAGGAGGTAGAGAAACACGAACTTGATCCATATCATCACAGATACCCAAGAGCTGAAGTAAGCCACTCACTGATACTTATGCATAGAGCAAGCTAACATTTTCAGTCCTACCACGACCTTGCCGTACGCCTCGAACCTATAATTCTGGAGCTCGAGCGTGAGAAAAATGATCTCTTAATCATCGCTCATGAATCTGTCCTCCGCGTACTGTACGGATACCTCATGGCGTGTGATGCGATGGCCATCCCCAAGCTCAAGTTCCCTCGCAATGAAATCATTGAGGTCAGTGCCATAGCTTAACAGTAATCCTCGTCAAGCTAATAGAACGAAAGATCATTCCCGCCAGCTATCAAAATGAGGCAAAGCGCATCCATATCCCTGGACTTCCGCAGGAAATCGTCCCAGGTTCTCCCGAGGACATCCGAATTCCCGTCCCGCCTAGCGGTGTGGCCTCTCCATTTTCCGGAATTGGTACGCCCGCTGAGCTAGCTAATCCAGACTTTCCGCTCGACAAGGATGACGTGCTCTGAGCATAACCCTAGGGTCGTGCTCATGGCCTTTTTCAAATTAATTTCTAGTAATGCTAAAACATTCTAGTACGGTCAAATCGTTCACATGATTCTCTCCGCTCTTCTGCATGGCTAGGATCACACGTACACACAAAATGTGTACTAATATGGTATTATATCCGCCACGATGGCTTTGCGTTAACGAGGGGATGACGTTCATGAAGGATTTGCATTCACAATCGGGATGATATCTACGAAGGCTTGTTTTGTACTCTACAAAATTCATCTCAGTTCAATGACTTGTACTGTATCCATGATGGTTTTTGTGCTTCCCATATACAAGAAGATCGTATAGACCGCCCAAATCGCATGACGCTGCCAAGTCCGTTACTGCTTGATTGTACAGCTCAAAAATCAGCGACTTACCCTTTTGAGACCTCCTAAAACTCCTGTAAATGCTGTCTATTTTCTGCCCCTGAACCTCATTGCCCTATACTGCCTTTCTTCTTAAAAAATGTCTTAATCAATGCGATTTCACCGCCTCCCATATCCTGGCGGACCCTGCGGAGGCACTGGCGGCGCAAAACCGGGCGGCGGCATGAACCCAGCAGGTAAGCCAGGTGGCGCACCTGGCATCCCTCCAGGCGGTCCAAAGCCCGGCGGCAACTGACTCGGGAAACCTTGTTGCGGAGGTGCCCCGAAACCAGGAGGAAGGTACTCTTGCGGTCCTCCATATCCAGCCTGGGAAGGCGGAGGTCTTTGCGGCAGCCCAGATGGAGGCGGGGGAAGAGGGGGGTTTTGCCGCTGCTGTTGTGGCGGAGGAACATTTTGATAGTTGCCATTTGGGCGGCCGCCAAAGCCCTCGGGCATAGCTGGGATTCCTGGTGGTGGTGCTCGCATTTGCGGCGCCATGGGAATAGGTGGTCCGTCTAGCATTGGTGATGGTACTTGCGGTACCATGCCGTTCATGAGAAGCGCTGGTGGGATCTGTTGGTGCTCTGGCTGCACGTTGTGGACTCTCGCCTGGGCCGCTAGCATTCGCTCTGCTTGGTCACCGTGGCGTTCGCCCTTGCCATCTTTCTTGTACGCGTATTGAACGGATATGTCTTTATTCATGAGGTATTGCCCGTTCATGTTTGCGATTGCGTCGTCTGATGCCTCGAAATTGGAATAGGATACGAAGCCATATCCTTTGGAAAGACCATTTTCGGGGTCGCGAGCGATTTTGGGGGCGGAGATGAGGGAGCCAAAGCGGGAGAACGTGTCATAGAGAGTCTTCTCGTCAACCATGGGATCAAGGTTACCAATGAAGAGCTCAGCACCGACTTCAACTGTCTTCTGCTTATCCGCTGAAGCCTAAAGAGGCTTACGTCAATGAACGATTCACAACAGAATGCATTGTGAGGACTGACCTTATTGACCCTTATAGGCTTGCCATAAAGCCGCACTTGGTTCATGATTCGAGCTGCGTACTCTGCATCCTCCTCACTTATGAATTCGACGAAGCCATAACCTTGATGTGACTGCGTAACCCGGTCTTTGGGCAAGTGAACATTGACTATTCGACCAGCTTGCAACATAAGCTCCCATATCAAGCTATCAGTGACTCTTTCATCTATGTTGCCAATGTAGACCGTAGCCTCCTTGTCTTGCTCCCTGATGGTAGAGTAATTAGTAAATAGATTTTCCATTTCGGGGCTTGAGATGATGACATACCAATGCCTTGCTCCAGACATCTTGTAGGAGGGTTGACAAGCTTTGTGGAACGGAGATGATGATGTGCCACTTCAAGAGTACAGTGCTCGTGCTCTGAGGTCCAGCATCTCGAAAAGTTTTGCTTACGTAATATTGCGGTTCGGGTTGAAGATTATCCCAACTTTTCTCCAGCAACAGAACACTCTAAACGACTAGCTACGTAACATACAATCGAAAACTCTCTTGGTAAGAAATAAATCTTGAATCTGGTACTTGATCTGTTCCTGACTTTCCTTAGCTCTCAACGTCACAATGGCTTTCACCCTGCAGCTTTCTGAGGAGTCAAAAGTACGTTCTAGATACACATCTACTTGCTTGCCAGTTATTGATACTCTACAGGAACGAGTCGCGAAACTCATCGATATCTCGAGGGTTGCAATTCACTAGTACGCATGTCCTCCCTTGGCCCTTACTGACACTTCTAATGTAGAGCAGCGGTTACCTTCCCCTGATCATCTATCTCGGTATGAAATGGATTCATCCTATGCACCAGCCGATGGACTAACATCCAACAGGATACACTCGCAGCGAGCCTCGGCCATCATTCATCAGGTACGAGCAGACATTCTTCTTCCTGCAATATTGGAATGCCGTTGACAATTTACCATAGACTCTTTTCCCCACTGGCATAGACTGGAAGTCACGATGTCCTGACAATGAAAATCATATAATGATACGGCATGTTAGGAAGATAGCATGTACAAATTGGAAGCATACGAGGCGTTATCTGATGGTAATTAAGGCTGTCAGTGTAGGCTAAGAATGGGAATAGCCGGGCTTATATCAGAGGATTTTGTACAATAGTGTTCCGTTGCGCCTCACCACTTTACGAAATGAGAGGCTCTGAATCTCTACGTGACATGAGACTTTTTGTGAAAGAGAAATTACTGATCGACCTAGTTGTGCTCTCATTCTCTATTGATTCTCAGCCTCGGCAAATTTCCCTAACCTCGCTATCAGCCTTCTCCATTATTTGTACAAAAACATGCCCATCTCATAACTCTATGAACGAAAACCATGCGCGTCTCTCCCCAGCGCTGGTTGAGACCATTGCCGGCCTTACCGCTGGCGTAGCCTCTACTCTCGCAGCTCATCCTCTAGACGTGATCAAAACCCGTCTCCAAAGTCAGTTTCCCATAGAACTTTTCCTTGACTCTTTGGATGTCCTAACCTTTCTCAGTCCACCGTAGCATCCCAAACACTCCCGCCAATAGTATCACCGTACTCCGCTCCTTAATTTATACCGATCGCCCTGTCCATGCCTTGTATCGCGGCCTGACTCCTAATGTGCTCGGCAATGCAAGTTCCTGGGCGATTTTCTTCTACTTCAAATCCATAATCGAGACGCAGCTACGGCTCTTCCACAACCATCCTTCTTCAAGCACCCATAACATTATCCGTGATGTAGATCCGTCTTTCCAGCATGGAGGACGAGCTCTGTCGCCTATGGACTACTTTCTCGCCTCTGGCGCTTCTGGGCTCCTAACATCAGCGGCCACAAATCCCATTTGGGTTCTTAAGACGCGGATGCTTTCCTCAGATGCGGGTTCTCAAGGAGCATATCCGAGCATGTGGGCTGGAGCGAAGGACTTGTGGGTTAAGGAAGGTTTGAGGGGATTCTATCGTGGGTTAGGCGCGAGCTGTCTTGGTGTCAGCCATGGGGCGGTACAATTTGCGGTTTATGACCCGCTGAAGAGGAGCTGGTTGCGCTATGTTGCAAGGGATAGAGCAGGAAACACGAATGGAGTCAAGTTGGGTAACGAGGCAACCCTGATCATTAGTGGATCGGCCAAAATCATTGCCGGCACCTCGACGTATCCATATCAGGTGGTGAGGAGCCGGCTGCAAACCTACGATGCAGAGGAAAGGTTCGGGAAAGGAATTAGAGGGGTAGTGGGAAAGATATGGCGCGAAGAAGGGTTGAGAGGATTCTATAAAGGGCTTGGTCCGAACGTTTTGAGAGTTATGCCAGCTACATGGGTAACTTTCTTGGTTTATGAGAATGTTAGATATTACTTGCCCTGGTGGATAGCTTAGAAAGCTCAACATCAAGTTGTTTAAGAAAGACTGTATTAGTACTTAAAAGTAGATAAATTCAATGGTCATCGTGCTTCTATATTCAAAGTGAAAATTGCATATTGCACAAGCGAGCTTTTGACAAAGCCATCATTTTCCATCCATCAAACCCTTCCTCAGAGTCCTCCACTTTTGACTTACAGAATAGACTGAAACATTCCAACATGGCCGCGAAAACGTTTCCAATAACAGTTGAATTCTAGTATGTTGCATCTTCGCCCTCTAACCTTAACTGCCACTTAAATCATGACTCAGTGGTGGCCTTGAAATGCTATTTTCCAATCAAAGAACTCACAAGGTTGAGATCCCATCAGTGGATGAAGACGGCAATACTGCCACAATTGCGTTCCTAATTCAATATCTGTGCAAGAATGTCATGAAGGATACCCGGAAAGAGATGTTTATCCTGGACGATCATGTGTAAGTTTTTGTAATATTTCTTTCATCTCGGGCCATTACTTCCTACTCGCAGCTGCTATGACCATTCCTCTTCTACATGTCAAGTTGATTGCTCGACAAGTTCTAATGACAATTCAAGCTCCCATATTGCGTGCCCCTTGATGTCGTACCTCTGATGTAAAGCACGTGGCTATTCCACGCTTGTTCTCTACATTAAAATCATGACCTCATCTGTCTATGCTCAATGATCTGAAGTGCTGTCAAGTTTATGATTTCACTGACACTTTTGGGTTATCTTCAGTCGTCCAGGAATTCTAGTTCTTATCAACGAAGCGGACTGGGAGTTGGAAGGCGAGGAAAGCTATCAGATCCAACCCGGTGATAATGTCCTATTTGTATCTACATTGCATGGAGGCTGAAAGCGTTGATTTGCGTATCCGTGCGAGATGTCCAAAGGTTGGTGGCGTTGCAGAGAGGACCGAGGTGTATAGGGAGAAGTATTGAGACCTGGAACTCTCAACGGCGGAGTTCAGGGGGATGGCACTGCTACGTGCAAGTGACCCTGAAATCAGGATTTGAGAATAGGCGTTGTTGGAGGCAGGGATTTGACGGACTGACACAAACTCAAAAGGATCTGAAGAGAGGCCACAATATTCAATATCCCTT
>Ga0335075_10019444_pt1 | contig 10044 bp, 9 predicted proteins | sample Lox_Sample_24_FD_206723 | JGI IMG/M metagenome (GOLD analysis project Ga0335075, IMG submission 206723) | Soil microbial communities from Loxahatchee National Wildlife Refuge, Florida, United States - Lox_Sample_2.4 | ecosystem: Environmental > Terrestrial > Soil > Wetlands | place: USA: Florida...
GCGGCGCCATTGCCGCAGCCAAAGATACCCTATATGATGCCTGACAGACGCCTCCCGCTCGATTCGTGACCGTGCTCAAGATCGCGCTCAACATGGAGTACTGCCGGAGCGCCGACCTCGGCTTCGAAGCGGGCGTCCGGACCGCCGCAGAGCTCGGGTACGAGTACATCGAGCCGATGGTGCACACGGGGTGGGAGCTCCTGAGCGAGGTGCAGTACTTCCACTCGTTCTCGATGGAAGAGGACCCGCTCCTGATGGCAGAGATCTGCGAGCGCCATGGCGTCGAGGTCAGCAGCATCAGCGGTCACTCGCCGCTGATGAAACCGGAGGCGGCGGTCCCGCGGCTGACCCGCGCGATCGTGCTCGCAGATGCCGTCGGTGCTGCGGTCGTCAACTCCGACGAGATGGTCAAGCCGGGCTGGCTCGACGACGACTTCGCGCACGAGGTGATGCGCTACACGTTGACGAAGGCCGAGCTCGTGGCGCGGCGTCACGGTGTGACGATCGGAATCGAGCCGCACGGCGTCTACACGAAGACGGCCGACGGATTGCTCCGCATCGTGCAGCTCGTTCCCTCGCCGTGGATCGGCGTCAACTGGGATACGGGGAACAGCTACCTCGCGGCCGTCGAGGATCCCTATGAAGGGCTCGAGCGGGTCCGCGACCACGTCGTTCACGTGCACGCAAAGGACATCTCGCTCGAGCACGCCGAGGCGGAGCGCGGCAAGGTCACGGGCACACCGGTGGGGTGCGCGTGTGGCGAGGGGATGGTCGACTGGGAGCGGGTCCTGCGCATCCTGGCGCCGCTCGACCGCGAGCTCTTCCTCAGCGTCGAGTGCGGAACGATCGACGAGGCCGACCGCAGCCTCCGGTTTCTGCGGACGCTCGTCTGACACCATGCTTGTTCGATGCCGGCGTTGATCGACGTACCGATCGAGCAGATCGATCGGCTCTGGCGAGGAACGCTGGGATCCGCCACCACGCCCACCGGGATCGAGCCGCTGCGCGCGGCCGAGCACGCGTTCTCGCAGATGACCGAGCCGTTCACGCGCGAGGTGTTCCGCATGACCTCGGGCGTTCGTCTCGCGGTGACGACCGAGGCGACCGTTCTCGAGGTCGACGTCGTCGCCTCGCGGATGCGAGTCGAAGGAGTCGATGCTCCGGCTGCTCCTGCGGTCTTCGATCTGGTGGCCGGCGGCCGCGACCACGCGAGCGCAGCGGTCGAGACCTTCGCCTACCGGACCTTCGACGCCGTCGGAGAGCTCGTGGAAGAAGTGGCGGCTGCGCCGGTGACGCTTCGCTTCGACGGGCTACCCCCGCGCACGGAGCTGGAGCTCTGGTTTCCGGCGAATGCGGCCGTGGAGCTGCGAGCGATTCGCGCGGACGCGCCCGTCCACCCGTCCGAAGACATCGGGCCGCGCTGGGTTCACTACGGAAGCTCGATCAGCCACTGCGTCGAAGCCGAGCGTCCGACGCAGACCTGGCCCGCCGTTGCGGCACGGCTCGCAGGCGTCGATCTCGTGAACGTCGGCGTCGCCGGCAACTGCCATCTCGACCCGTTCGTCGCGCGAGCGATCCGGGACGCTCCGGCGACCTGCATCAGCCTGAAGGTCGGAATCAACATCGCCGGAGGCGACACGCTCAAGTACCGCACGTTCGTTCCCGCAGTGCACGGCTTTCTCGACACCGTCCGCGACGGGCATCCGCAGACGCCGATCCTCGTGATCTCTCCGATCGTCTGCCCGATGCTCGAGGCGCAGCCCGGCCCGGTCGTGCCCGACGGAGACGGCGGGTACGTGGTGAGACCTGCGGCGGGCCAACCGGGCGAGATCGCCCTTTCGCTCGTCCGCATGCGGGCGGTCCTCGAAGAGATCGTCGCCCGCCGGGCGGCCGCCGGCGAGAACATCCACTACCTCGACGGCCTCCGGCTCTTCGGCGAGCCCGACCTGGCCGACCTTCCCGACGGCGTCCACCCGAGCCCGGCCGGCTACATCCGCATCGGCGAACGGTTCGCCGACGCCGCCCTGGAGAGCGGCTTCTTCTCGTCCCACCGTGCCGTTCCGGAGAGCGCGACGTGATCGACGAGCGGCCGAACGTGCTGCTCGTCATGTCCGACCAGCACAACGCGCGAGTGATGGGCTGTGCCGGCGACGCGATCGTCGCGACGCCCAACCTCGACCGCCTGGCCGAGGAGGGGACGATGCTGACGAACCTCTACTCGCCGTCGCCGCTGTGCATGCCCGCCCGGATGTCGTTCATGACCGGGCTCCTGCCGAGCCACTCCGGCGTGATCACGAACAACCAGATACCGAGTGCCGGCAGGCCGACGCTCGCCCACGCCGCGGGCGCCGCGGGCTACCTCCCGTTCCTCTCCGGAAAGCTGCACGTGCTCGGTCCGGACCAGCTGCTCGGCTTCGTCGACCGCGAGATCGGCGACCACAACTCGAATTACCCGGGCGGGCGGCGATCGCCTCTCGGCGATCTCGAGGGCGCGGCGGGCCCCGGCCTCGCCAGCCTCGAGAGGAGCGGGTTCGGCCGCAACGCCTACCAGGTGCGCGACGAGCTCGCGACGGAGGCGGCGGTCTCGTACCTCGAGCGGCACGCGATCGAGGAGTCGGCGACGGGTGACCGGCGCCCGTTCTTCCTCAGCGTAGGGCTGATGCTCCCGCATCAGCCCTACGTCGCACGAAGAGACGACTACGAGCGGTATGCGGGACGCGTCGACCCGCCACGTGTCCCCTCGCTCACCGACGTCGACGCGCATCCGTTTCTCGCGTGGTGGCGCGCTGCGACGGGCATCGACACCCCGGTTGCCGAGCAGGTCGTGTCACGTGCCCGCACCGCGTACTGGGCGATGGTCGATCGCATGGACCGGATGATCGGGACGATCCTCGACGCGCTCGATCGTCTAGAGATGAGCGAGCGCACGCTCGTGATCTACACGTCCGATCACGGCGACCAGCTCGGAGAGCACGGAATCTGGTGGAAGCACACGTTCTTCGACGCGTCCAGCCGCGTCCCGGGCCTCGTCCGCTGGCCGGGCGTCGTGCCGGCGGGCTCCGTGTGCGATCGGGTCGCGAGCCTGCTCGACGTCAACGCGACGATTCTCTCTGCGATCGATGCTCCCGTGCTGCCGCGCTCCGCCGGCAGGAACCTGCTTCCGAGCCTCGCCGATCCCGCCGCTCCGTGGGACGACGTCGCGATCGCCGAGTACTGCATCGACGCCGGCCACTACCCCGACATCGACGGCGGCGAGGGCTACTACCAACGGATGGTCCGCAAGGGACGGTTCAAGTACGTCGACTACGGCCACCAGCGGCCGCAGCTTTTCGATCTCGAGGACGACACCGAGGAGGTCCGCGACCGAGTCGACGACCCCGCGCTGACCGGGGTGGTGCGGGAGCTCCGCGAGATCGCGCGTTACGACTGGGACCCGGAGCGTCTCAAGGCCGAGACCCGTCTCGCGCTCGAGGAGATGGCGATCATCGAAGGCTGGTGCCGGAACGTCGAGCCTCCGGACAGCTTCCGCTGGGAGATCGACCCCCGCTACAGCAGCCTCGACGGTCCCTGACCCGCATCACCGTCGGGAGCCAGGCGGACCTCGCTCGGCGTCTGCCCACGTTCGCGCCGCATCACGGTTGCGAAGTACTGGCTCGACGAGAACCCGACGGAGACGGCGACGTCCTCGATGCGCAGGTCGCGGCGGCCGCGCAGAAGCTCGCAGGCGGTCTCGAGACGGTGGTGGGTGAGGAACTCGAGCGGCGTCATGTTGGTCAGCTCGCGACAGTAGGCGGCGAACTGTGTTCGGCCGAGCCCGCACTCGTCGGCCATCCGGTCGACGGTCCACAGCTCGTTGAGGCGCGTCTTCAACTCCGTCAGGAAGAGGCGCACGGTCCGCTCGGTGGACGAGAGGAACTCGTCCACGACGATGTCCTCGCGCTCGAGCAGGTCGTCGAGTGTCAGCAGCATCTCGTTGATCCAGAGCGCGGCGCGGACGACGACGTCGTCGCGGTCGCTCGCGAGCACCCGCCCGAGTGCGGCGAACGTGCGGGTGAGCTCCGGGTCGGCGCGGAAGACGTGCCGCTCTGCGCCTCGGAGCTTGCGGGTAAGCCGCTCGAGACGCGGCGGGTCGAGCACGATCCACGACGGCCACTCCCACAGCTGGTTCGGCCGGCGCACGCCGAGGTCGATGATCACCCACGACAGCCGTGACGCGGTCACGAGCGGCCGCCCGACACGATGCGGCTGCCACGGCCGCGTGACGGTGAGGTCGTGCGGACGCAGGTCGTACTCGCGGCCCTCGCAGCTGAACGGCACGCGCCCGTGCTCGACGAAGGTCAGCTCGAGTCCTTCGTTGCGATGCCAGTCGAGCCCCCAGCCCTGATCGTGCCGCGCATCCCAGCAGCCGACGCTCAGCAGGCCCGGGAAGAGCTCGTTCGGGATGGGCCCGCCGGGGTACGGCGGCCGCGAGCGGGCGTGCAGCTCCACCTCGCCGCGTGCGGCCGCCTCCTTCAGCGGTTCGCAGGTGTCCGACCGCCACTCCTCGCGGTCCGCCGCGAAGACGACGGGCGCGGTATCGGCCGGTAGTTCGGATTTCGGCAGTGTGCGAATTTCCACAGACTCAGCGTGTGTGCAGCTCTATATTCGAAGCCATTCTGCGCTTGCCGGAGAGAGTTTGCAATCCGGCGAGTGGCAGCCGGTGACGGTTCCTGTACGAGGAGGTAGCTGTGAGGATCGGTTGCTTCGCGTTGATCGACCCGTTCTCGACGCTCGAGCACCAGCTCAACCGGATCGCGGAGCTCGGCTTCGACCGGGCCGACGTGACCGACAACGGGGACGGGGCGGTTCTCGGGGTTCACTTCGGCTTCACCGCGGTCGCGAGCCTCGACGCAAACCCGCACGAGCTGGCACGGATGTTCTCCGCGCGCGGGTTGACGATCACGTCGTACTGCGCGCACGCCAACCTGCTCGACCCGACCGCCCCCTGGCGGTACGGCACGGGGCAGATCGTCAAGGCCGTGCGCGCCGCCGCCGCGATCGGCGTGCCGCACGTGATCACCACCGAGGGCGATCCCGTCACGCCGTTCGGCCACCGGCTGACGCCCGACCAGGCGATCTTCTCGATCGCCGAGAAGCTCTATGAGCCGCTGCGCGTCGCGGTCGACCACGGCGTGAAGATCCTGCTCGAGCCGCACGGTCCGGTCACCGGCTCGCTCGACGATGTCGAGAAGGTGCTCGAGCTCTGCGACTCGCCGGCGCTCGGGATCAACCTCGACACCGGGAACCTCTGGCTCGCCGGCGAGGAGCCGGTCGAGATGGTCCGGCGCTTCGGCGGTCTGATCGAGCACGTCCACTGGAAGGACGTGCCGGAGGAGATGGCTGCGGAGCGCGGGACGCGCTTCGGCTTCGGGATGAGCACGATCCCGCTCGGCACGGGGCTCGTCGACATCGCGGGAACCTGGGCTGCGTTGGCCGAGATCGGCTTCGACGGCGACACCACGCTCGAGATCGCCGGCGACGAGGCGGTGCTCGCCTCGCGCCAGTACCTCGAGTCGCTTGCGTCTCCCGTCGCAAGCCTCTAGATGACGTCCAGGCCGGTCACCCTCTTCACCGGGCAGTGGGCCGACCTCCCGCTCGACGCGCTCGTCGGGCGGGCGGCCGGCTGGGGGTACGACGGGCTGGAGCTCGCCTGCTGGGGCGATCACTTCGACCCGCGCGAGGCGCTCGCCGACGACGGCTACTGCAAGCGGAAGCGTGAGCTGCTCGAGCGCAACGGCCTCGGGTGCTGGGCGCTCGGCGCGCACCTCGTCGGCCAGGCGGTCTGCGATCCGATCGACGTCCGCCATCGCGGGATCCTGCCGCCGGATGTGTGGGGTGACGGTGACCCGAGCGGCGTCAGGGGTCGCGCGGCCGACTGGATGAAGGATGCGGCGCGCGCCGCTGCACGGCTCGGCGTGCCGCAGATCAACGGCTTCACCGGTTCACCGGTGTGGCACTACCTCTATTCGTTCCCGCCGAACGACTTCGCGGAGATCGACCGCGGCTACGAGCAGGTGGCCGCCGCGTGGGACCCGATCCTCGACGTCTTCGATCGGGAAGGCGTCCGTTTCGGGCTCGAGGTTCATCCCACCGAGATCGCCTACGACTTCGTCACCACTCGCAAGACGCTCGCCGCCCTCGGATCGAGAACCGCCTTCGGCATCAACCTCGACCCGTCGCACTTCGTGCCCCAGTGTCTCGATCCCGCGGCGTTCGGGCTCGAGTTCTCGGATCGCATCTACCACGTGCACGTCAAGGACGCGAAGCTGCGTCTCGACGGCCGGCGCTCGATCCTCGCCTCGCATCTGAACTTCGGTGAGCAGGAGCGAGGGTGGGACTTCGTGTCGCCGGGTCACGGGGACGTCGACTTCGGCGAGCTGATCCGGATGCTCAACCGGATCGGCTACACCGGACCGCTGTCCGTCGAGTGGGAAGACTCGGGGATGGACCGTGAGTGGGGCGCGCAAGACGCGCTGGCGTTCGTTCGCAAGACGGACTTCGCTCCGTCGAACGTCGCGTTCGACGCGGCGATGCAGCGAGACGGTGGGTGAGGTCGGCTTTCAGACGATGGGCCGCGCGACCGGCGAGAGCGGCGGCCGCTCGATCGGCGTCGGCATGCTCGGTTACGCGTTCATGGGCAAGGCGCACGCGCACGCCTATCGGACGCTCGCCTACATGGCGTGGCCGCCGCCGCTCGTGCCGCGGCTCGTCTCGCTCGCCGGCCGGGACGAGGCCGCCGTCTCCGCCGCCGCCCAGCGGTACGGCTTCGCGCGCTGCGTCACCGACTGGCGTGTGCTCGTCGCGGATCCGGAGGTGGAGCTCTTCGACAACGGCGGCCCGAACAACGTCCATGCCGAGCCGACGATCGCTGCGGCGGAGGCCGGCAAGCACGTCGTCTGCGAGAAGCCGCTCGGGCGCGACGCCGGCGAGGCGTTCGAGATCTGGCGCCGGGTCGCCGCCGCCGGAGTCGTGCATATGTGCGCGTTCAACTACCGCTTCGTGCCGGCGATTCGCGCCGCGAAGCTGCTGATCGACGCCGGCGAGCTGGGCGAGATCAGGCATTTCCGCGGCAGCTATCTCCAGGAGTGGGGCGCAACCGACGCCCAAGCGTGGCGGTTCGAGAAGGACGCGGCCGGTTCCGGCGCGCTCGGCGATCTCGGCGCGCACGTGATCGACCTCGCCCGCTACCTGGTCGGCGAGATCGACACGGTGAGCGGCGCCGTCGCGACGTTCCAGCCCGGCCGGGAAGTCGACGACGCATTCGAAGCCGTCGTCACGTTCCGCAGCGGCGCGCTCGGCACGATCGAGGCGACGCGCTTCGCGCCCGGGCGGAAGAACGCACTCTCCTTCGAGATCAACGGCTCGAAGGGCTCGCTCGCGTTCAACCTCGAGCGTCTCAACGAGCTCCTGATCAGCCGGGGGACGGAGGGCTTCCAGACGAGGCTCGTCACGGAGGCCGACGACCCCTTCTGGGGGTGGTGGTGGCCGCACGGACACGTGATCGGCTGGGAGCACACGTTCGTGCACGAGCTGCACCATCTGCTGGGCGCGATCGACGGCGAGCACACCGTCGTGCCCCACGGCGCGACGTTCGAGGACGGCTATCGCGTCGCCGAGGTGTGCGACGCGGTGCTCCGCTCGGCCGGGTCGCGGCGAACCGAGCGGGTCACCTACCGCGACTGAGCCCGGGTCACGGTCGCAGGACGGCCCACTCCGGATGCGTCTCGAGCCGCCGCGTCATGTCGCGGTAGGCCGCGAGCGACCGCTGCAGCTTGCCGTAGCAGTCGCCTCCCACGCTGTAGCCCTGCAGGCCGACCGGGCCGCGATACCCGACACGCTCGAGCGCACCGAGAAGCGCGAAGTTGTCGAGCTCGCCGTCGTCGAGCGGCTCGATCGTCGGCGGCCCGACGGGGCTCCGGCGGCTGCCGCAGATGTTGACCGCGTAGAGCTTCTCGCCCGCCTGCGCCAGCAGCTCGTCGAGGGAGTCGCCCTGCGTCGCGAACCAGTGGTACGACGCGAAGCAGAGGCCGACGCGATCGTCGTCGATGCGCCGGCACAGCTCGATCGCGTCGTCGAAGCGCTCGAGCCACCAGTTGATGTGCGGATAGAGGCACACCTGGACGCCGTCGGGAAGACGTTCGGCGAGCTGCGCAACGAGCGCGCGCGCCGCGTCGTCGTCGTCCGCGTCGTAGCGCCGGTCCGGAGCCCGGGTGTCGCGGAGCGCGAGCTCGAGCCGCGGCATGCCTCGAAGAAGCGGCAGCGAGTCGAACAGCAGCTGGTTGATCCCGGCGTCAGGGCCGGCGGCGACCTCCAGACAGCCCCACACTGCCGCGACGTCGAGGTCGTTCGCGCGAGCCGTCTCGCCGAGCCGCTCGAGGTCCTGCCAGGAGGCGTCGTTGGCGAGCGTCAGGTAGGCGGCGTCGTAGCCGAGCTCCCGCGACATCGCGCAGCGGGCCTCGAGGCCGTACGAGCCCTGGCTCGTGTAGAAGCACGTGTCCATCGCGTAGAACGGCCACACGCGGAGATCCTATAGGAGATCTGCGATCCCCCAGCAACCACGGAAGCTCGCGCCCGGCTCGAGGACGATCAGGCCCTCGCCGCTTCGGAAGGCGTCCGGCGGGCACGTCATCGGCTCGACCGCGAGCCCATGGCGGCCGACCGCCGGATGGTCGCCGGTGAAGAGCTGCACGTAGCGGAACGCATCGTCGAACCAGAGCTCGTGCGCGCCGACCGCGACCCGCTGCTCCTCGAGCTCGGTGAACGTCGCGTCGATCTGCCGGTCGCCGACGATGAACGCGGGCGGCAGTGGATTCGGCTCCCGGCCCGACGGCAGCTTGCGCTCGTCGACCGTGAGTCGCGTCCGCGCGGGCAGGGTCACCTCGAAATCGTCGGCACGCCCCGCAAAGTAGGGGTGGTGTGCGAGCCCGAACGGCGCCGGCTGCTCGCCGAGGTTCTCCGCAGTCGTCTCGACGGCGAGCCCGCGCTCCTCGAGACGGTAGGAGACGCGTAGGCGCAACAGGAACGGGTAGCCGGGTTGCGGATGGAGGACGAGCTCGAGCGAGACGCGGTCACGCTCGTGCTCGACGGCGTCCCAGTTGGCGAACCGCACGAGGCCGTGGATGGCCGTACGCGTCTCGGGCTCGTCGATCGGCAGTTGCAGGTCGCGGCCCCCGAACGAGTAGCGGCCGTCGGCGAGGCGGTTCGGCCACGGCGCGAGCACCTGGCCGCGAGCGGCTGCCGCCAGCTCGCCGGCTCCGTACCCGAGCAGGACGTCGCGCTCCCCGACCGAGTAGCAGCGCACGCCGCCGCCGACCTCGACGGCGACCGCGCGCCGATCGCCGCGCTCGATCGGGTACTGCTCGCCCGAAGCCTCCATCGAGACCGACGCTATATCTTCGGGCGATGGAAGGACGCCGCACGGTCACCGTCGTCAACTGCCATGCAGGCGGCGAGGTCGGCAACGTGGTCGTCGGTGGAATCGCTCCGCCGCCGGGCGCGACGGTGCGGGAGCAGATGGAGGCGTTGCGCACCGACGACGGGTTACGCCGCTTCCTGTTGCGCGAGCCGCGCGGTTCCGTCGCAACGCACGCGAACCTGATCGTCCCCTCGACGCGAGACGACTGTGCGTACGGCTACATCATCATGGAGCCGACCGAGTACCCGCTCATGTCGGGCTCGAACACGATCTGCGTTGCGACCGTGCTGCTCGAGACCGGCATGGTCGAGATGCACGAGCCCGAGACCGTCCTGCGGCTCGAAGCGCCGGCGGGGGTGGTCGAGGTGCGCGCCCACTGCCGCGCCGGACGTGTCGAGACGGTTGCGTTCATGAACGTGCCGGCGCGCGCGACGCAGCTCGACGCGCCGCTCGAGGTTCCCGGTCTCGGCACGCTTGCGGTGGACGTCGCGTTCGGCGGCATGTGGTACGCGATCGCCGACGCGGCGGCACTCGGGTTCGCGCTCGAGCCGCACGAAGCGCGCGATCTCTGCGTCGCCGGCGAGGCGATT